>JAEEGK010002771.1_pt1 | contig 44013 bp, 44 predicted proteins | sample 8958771 | NCBI WGS metagenome assembly JAEEGK01 (sample SAMN16246547, study PRJNA631951) | gut metagenome | biome: gut microbiome; feature: rumen; material: SC-attached | host: Bos | place: Iran: Karaj | collected 2018-10
CACGACGAGGAGTGCGAATGCGGGTGCGGCCATGAGCACCACCATCACCACCACGACGAGGACGAGTGCTGCTGCGGACACGAGCATCATCACCACCACGACGAGGAGTGCGAGATCTCTATGACCGGAACCTTCACCGACGTGAAGGCCGCAGATGCCCTGAGCATCATCGACTCCATGAACGAGGTCTTCGACTGGGTCCACGAGACTCATGGAATGCTCGAGTACATCGAGATGACCGTCGCTCCCGAAGGACACGACTGGGTCATCATCAGCGTCCCCGAGAAGGACTTCGCCTGTATTCAGGGCAAGCTTCCTGACTGTCCCAAGGCGTTCTTCCGCCTCGAGGCCGTCGCTCAGGACGTCAAGAAGGAGCAGCTCATCCACAGGACCTTCCACGCCATCGAGGATACCGACATCGACTGCTCTGTGAACGGAGAGACCCATTGCGACTGCCACAACCCCAAATGCTCCTGCGGATGCGAGGACGGGGACTCCTGCGAGACCGAGAAGGACGATTGCGGCTGCGGATGCGGACACGACCACGAGCACCACGACCACGACGGATGCTGCTGCGGCCACGATCACTGACGATCCTAAGATAACAGGATAGCGAGGCCTTCGGACCCGCTCAAACTCTTTTCAAACGCCTTTTCAAACTTTTTTAGGAGGGAAACAAATGAGATACGGAATATCCCTAGACATAGGGACAAGCGGTACCAGAGGGCATGCTGTCGACCTGGACACCGGCAAGATTCTGTCTACTGCGGTGACGGAATGCCATCCGTTACCCGGAGCGAACATAATGGACCATCTGACGTTCTGCATCAATGTTGGAACGGATGTGGCGCACAAGATTCTGATGGACACTGTGAACAAGGTCATCACAGCCCTTGGAGTGGAGAAGAACAGCATCGAGAGGGTGAGCATCTGCGGCAACCCCATCCAGCTCTCGCTTTTCCAGGGCATACCTGTGGACGACCTCGCCTTCGCAGGAGAGAACGCGCACAAGGCCAGAGGCATCAAGGAGCAGAAGAGGGACGCAGGAGTCTTCTCGGCTGTGGACGTGGGCCTCGACGTGAAGGACTCATGCGAGCTGCTGGTGCCCCCTGCGATCAGGCACGAGATCGGTGCTGACGCGCTCGCCATGATGTACAAGAGCGGCTTCCTCGAGCAGAAGGACAACTGCATGGTCACCGATTACGGTACCAACGCCGAGATGGCTCTGAAGGTAGGGGACGACATCTACACCGGATCCGCCGCGGCAGGTCCTGCCATGGAAGGACAGTCCATCAAGTGCGGAATGCTCGCCGGACCTGGTGCTATTTCCGATCTCGAATACGACTTCCAGTGGATCTGCAAGGTCCTGGACGACACCATCACCCCGCAGGACGGAGACAGGATCGATTTCAACCTCGAGACCATCGAGAAGAACGGACCCATGAGCGGAAAGGCCATAGGAATCACCGGAACCGGTGTCGTCGCAGCAGTCTCTGCGGCTCTGGACTCCCATCTTTACAGGAAGGGAAAGCTGAAGACCTCCGATGGCAAGCTGAACATGCAGGATGGCATCTACATCGACTCCCATGACATCTCCGAGGCTATGAAGGCCATAGGAGCCATCAGGGCCGGTCATTTCACCCTGCTGGAGCACGCCGGCGTGAAGTTCGAGGATATGAGGATCATGTACATGGCAGGAGCCTCAGGAACCTATGTCGACGCCATCAAGGCCAGGGAGGTAGGACTCGTTCCGCCTTCATGCGACACGATCTACCAGTACGGTAACACCTCGCTCGCGATGTCCACCGACATCCTGAAGGATCCCGAGCTCCTCGACAAGCTCCAGGAGATCGCCAACGGAATCAGGGCCAACCACGTCATGTTCGCCTCTGATAAGATCTTCGAGCAGATCTACATGCAGGAGCTGGCCGTCTGCGACGAAGGGATGAGCATGGAGATGTACAACAGTAACAACGCAGCCGCGGGAATCCAGGAGCTTCCTAAGCCCAGAGGGGTGCCCAAGGTCAACCGCGTCGTCACCCGTGACATCCCCGACCTTGGAGACAGAGGGCTCACCATCCTTCATGACATCGGAACCGAGCTCCGCGGATACATGGACGGATGCATCGGATGCGGAAAGTGCCAGAAGGAGTGTCCTGAGAAGGCTCTCACCCTCATGGACGACAACGAGATCGTCGTCAAGACCAAGCACTGCCTGGGAACCGCCTGTTACAGGTGCCAGTTTGTCTGCCCCAAGAAGGTCTACAAGTACGACAACCTCAAGCTGACGTTCTGAAACTAAATCGCCGGTTTCGGCCGGCGACATTTTCAATTTTAGAAAAAGAAAAGGGCCTAGGTCTCCCCAGGCTTTGAAGATTAGTCTTCCATCACGTTCTGCATCTCGAGGTATTCCAGTATCTTCTTTCTTAATGCGGTGAACTCTGGGCTGGCTCTGTCCCTGGGCCTCTCCCAGGGGATGTCTATCACTTTGTAGATCGTGGAAGGTCTCTTGGTGAGGACCACTACCCTGTCGGAGAGGTAGAGGGCTTCGTCCACCGAGTGGGTGACGAATATGATCGTTCTCTCGCTATGGGTGATGATCTTGTTGAGCTGCTCCTGCATGATGTTCCTGGTCTGAGCATCCAGAGCTCCGAACGGTTCGTCCATCAGGATGACCGCAGGATGCATCACCATGGCGCGGGCGATGCCTACACGCTGCTTCATCCCTCCGGAGAGCTCGTGTATGCGGGAGTCCGCGAACTTCTCGAGACCGACGGCCTTGATGTATCTCATGGCCCTTTCCTCGCACTCCTCTTTGGGAACCTTGGCGATCTCCATCCCGAACTTGACGTTCTGCTTGACGGTCCTCCAAGGGAACAGCGCGAAGTCCTGGAACACCATTCCGCGGTCCGAACCGGGTGCGTTGCATTCCTTGTCGCCGATCATGATTTTTCCGCTGGTGGGCTGCAGGAGTCCTGCGATGCAGCGGAGGACTGTGGTCTTTCCGCATCCCGATGGGCCGACTATAGAGACGAGCTCCCCTTTCTTCACGTCGAGCGTGAAATCGTCGACCGCGACGGTCTCGCTGTCGTCCGTGACATAGACGACGCGGAGTTTGTCGATGGTCATCAGGGTCTCGCCTTCCTTGATGTCTTTGTAGAGCTCGTCCGTACGGTCCGCACGGATGCGTTCTTCGGTCTGCTTCTCGCCTTCGACTTTGATCTTGCTCTTTGACATCAGGCATCCATCCCCATTCTCTTAGAGACTCTCTTGGAAATGTATTCTGCCAGACCTGTGGTCAGCAGTCCAAGAACAGCGATTATGATGATTCCGGCGTAGGCCTGTGGGAACGCTCCGTACGTGATCATGTTCGCGACGTAGAAACCTATTCCTCCCAAAGGTGTGGCGTACAACTCCGCAGCGACGATACACATCCATCCGATTCCGAGACCGACCTTTATTCCGTTCATGAGGTAGGGGATCGTCGAAGGTATCAGGACCTTGAGGAAGATCTGCAGGTTGGATGCCCCCAGGGTCTTGGAGGCGTCTATGAGGACCCTGTCGATCTTAGATACACCGAATATGATGTTAGTGAGCAGGGGGAAGAATATTCCTATGAAGACCACGAAGGTTGCACCCTGAACATAGCCGAACAAGAGGATGAAAATCGGTGCCCAAGCGATAGGAGCGATAGGCCTGAGGACTTCGATCCAAGGGCTGACGAACTCCCTGAGGTACTTGAAGTTGCCCAGGAGGAGACCGAGAGGCAGCGCGATCACCAGGGCGAGCAGGAATCCTTTGATGTATTTGCTCAAACTGGATGAGACGTACGTATAGAGCGACAGGCCTGTGACGGAGTCGCCGTTGACTATTAGGTCGTATAGCGCTTCGAACGTTTCCATCGGTTCTGGAATCGCCGCGTTGTTAGCTAATTTGGAAACCGCCCACCATAAGCATACGAATACGATGAGCGAGACCACCGTTATCACTAATGTTCTAGCTAAACGATGGTATTTGTTGTGCTCGTCAAATTTAAAACTCATTCGGCCCACATCTTTACCGACATAATACGATAATAAAAAGGTTTTATAAGGAATGCCCGGGAGACCGGGCAGTTTTATCAGGATTCCTGAATAACTCTCTGGAACTGAGGTTCCCAGATGATTCCAGCGTTGATGGTGGGATCTCCGGTTATGGTCTGGTAGTTGGCCAGGTTGGTGACCCAGTACAGGGTGTCGGACTCGATGCTGGTACCGACCATGTACTGCTTGACGTTCAGTCCCATTTCGGTCGCAAGGGTCAGGAGCTGGATGTGCTGGATGGAGGTGGTTCCGGGGGTTCCGTAGACGAGTCCTCCCCAAGCCTTCGCATTCGCCGGGGATACGGTGTATTCGTCTCCGTCGACGCTGAAGAACGCGGTTCCGTTCCTCTTGAGGACAGACGCGTTGGGGTCGTCGAGAACGTTGCTGTTGATGTAGAGTCCGGATCCCTCGCTGTTGACGCGGGCGACGAGCTGGAAGGCCTTGGAAGTGTCCTGGACGGCCTCGGAGTCTATGTATCCGAAGTTGATCATGTTGATGGTCGCTGGAGGGGCTCCAAGGAATCCGAGCTGAGAGTCTCCGTTGATGAGAGAGGTCGCGATTCCGCCTCCGTTGGTAGCGTTGGAGATCTGAACAGTCACTCCGTAAGTGTTGAAGGTTCCCTTCTCGATTCCGACATGGACGGCGATCTGGTGGATGTCACCGCTGATCACGGCGACCTTCACGGTGGCGGTTCCGTCCTTGAGGCTGTCCTTGTTGGCTATCGCGTTCTTCATGTAGGTGGCATCGACGAAGTTGTTGGCGAATGCCTCCGTATCGGGCACGTCCTTCTGGAGCGCTTTCACATCGGAGAGTCCGCCGACAAGGGACTGTATGTCCTTGTTAAGGCCGGACAGGTTCCCATCGTTTCCATCCGCGTAGAGGTATGCGATGTTGGAAAGGGCATCCTTGACTTCTTGCTCCGTGAGTCCGGGGACCTTCGTCTTGCTGAAATTGATGAGCCACTTGTAGTCCTCTGAAGAAGTGTCTTTCAGCGCGTTCTGGACGAACTGCACGGCGTCGTGGTAGCCTGCGAGGAACTTCTCGGCGTTGGTGGTGTTGTTCTGGAGATAGTTGTAGTTGGCCGCGATTACGCAGCAGGTATGGTCGGGGAAGAAGTTGTTGGTCAGACCCAGGCTGATGTAGTCCGACTTCCCCTCATCCTTGTGGCCGTTGTCGTTGTTGAGCATTACGTATGCCGCCACAGCTGCGACGGCTACGATTGCGACCAACAGGACAGCGATGATTTTTTTGTCCATGGTGAGTCCACCTGAGAGGACTATTTTTCCAGCGGTATATTATATCGATGTCTAATTTTTATACAAATAGGAAAATTTCCTATCTCGTGAGTACAAACATACTTTAAAAAGAAGGCAACAGTCCAGACGTATAGCCAGACAGCTAGCGGGGATAGAGAAGGGGCTTTCGCCCCGGGTTTGAAAATCAGATGTCTCTGAACAGGGTGGCGTACTGCATCTTCTTGGCGCCGAAGTACTCTTTGCAGTACTGCGCGGTCGCCTCGGGAGGGAATTCCTTGCAGGAGAAGACGTCCACGAATGCCCTGTCGGTGTCTTCGGCGAAGTGGCCGGAAATGCAGGACGTCTCGATCAGCTGGATGAGGGAGTATCCCTGGACCTTGGGCTCCGCTCCGAAGCGTACCGCGATGGGCTCCCCGTACCTTTTCATTTTGATGTGATCCGCGAGGTCGATGGCGAACTGTTTGATGTACTCGCCGTCGCAGATCTTCTGGTGATCGCATTCTCCGAGATCGATTGCGATGTGGAGTCCCCACTGCTTCTCGTCGTTGTATTTTGAGATGGACTCCTCGTCGGAGAGGAGTTTCCCTGCGTATTGACTCATGCTGTACATCGTAACCACGTGAGGCTATGGTTGCCTCAAAATCGATTATCCGCTTTCTGTATTTGAAACGATGCCTCGGTGAAAGTTAGGTTTGTCTCTGTAGAGACAACAGGGGGCTCGGTTTATCTCTCACGGGTCATTTTTCCTGTCAAGGATTTTTACAGTCGGAAAGAACAAAATACGCACAGGCCAATCGTGCCCCATGCCCGAATCCAAGGTTTACTTCACCGATATGCGCTGCAAGCTCGGGGAGAGCCTCCTTACCAAGCTCGATCGCCTCGCACGCGCCGCTGGCATAGATTCCATAGATATGGAGAAGAAGTTCGTCGCGATCAAGATGCACTTCGGAGAGCTCGGCAACCTCGCGTTCCTCAGGCCCAACTATGCGAAGGTGATCGCAGATATCGTGAAGGAGAAAGGCGGTATGCCATATCTGACCGATTGCAACACAATGTATCCCGGGTCAAGGAAGAACGCCTTGGAACATCTGAACTGCGCCAACCTAAACGGCTTCAACCCTACCACCACCGGGTGCCAGATCATCATAGGCGACGGGCTCAGAGGAACCGACGACGTGGAGATCCCCATCGACGGCAAGTACGTCAAGACCGCCAAGATCGGCCGCGCCATCGCTGACTGCGACGTTCTGATCACGCTCAGCCATTTCAAGGGCCACGAGGTCACCGGGGTAGGAGGGGCTATCAAGAATCTCGCCATGGGATGCGCCTCCCGTCGCGGGAAGATGGAAATGCACAGCAATGGGAAGGTGCATCTGGACGACGACAAGTGCATCGGATGCGGCAAGTGCGTGAAGGCATGTGCACAGGAAGCCATCTCCGTTGTAGACAGGAAGGCCTCCGTGGACGAGAGCAAGTGCGTCGGATGCGGAAGATGCATAGGCATGTGCACCAGCGATGCCCTGTTCGCCGCATACGACGAGGACGGGAGCATCGTCAATTGCAAGATGGTCGAGTATGCGGCAGCCGTCGTCAAGGACAGGCCCTGCTTCCACATCTCCATAATAAGCGACGTCTCGCCGTACTGCGACTGCTATGGCGGAAACGACCTCCCGATCGTTCCTAACGTGGGGATGCTGGCGTCGTTCGACCCTTACGCTCTTGACAGGGCCTGCATAGACCTGGTCCAGAAGCAGCCTATGATTCCTGGAAGCAGGCTGTTCGAGAACTCCCACGGCGTGAAGCCCGGGGACGTGTTCGGATGCAACCAGCCCGGAACGAGGTGGCAGGCCCACTTCGAGCACACCGTAGAGATGGGGTTCGGGGACGGGAGCTACGAGCTCATCAACGTGAATTAATCTTAAAAACGATATAATCCCCCAGCATAACATCAGTCATGTCGTCTCCTAGAGTCTACTTCACCGACATGCGCTGCAAGCTGGGGGACAGCCTTCCCTCCAAGCTCGACAGGCTGATCCGCGCCGCCGGCATCGACTCCATAGACATGGAGAAGAAGTTCGTCGCGATCAAGATGCACTTTGGAGAATACGGGAATCTCGCGTTTCTGAGACCCAACTATGCCAGAGTGGTGGCGGACATCGTGAAGGAGAAAGGGGGCATGCCCTACCTGACCGACTGCAACACCCTTTACGTGGGAAGCAGGAGGAACGCCCTGGACCATCTGGAATGCGCCTCGAGGAACGGGTTCGACCCCACCACCACGGGATGCCAGATCATCATAGGCGACGGGCTCAGAGGAACCGACGACGTGGAGATTCCCATCGACGGAGATCTAGTGAAGACGGCCAAGATAGGTCGCGCGATAGCCGATTGCGACGTTCTGATAACGCTAACTCACTTCAAAGGCCACGCCACCGCCAGCATCGGAGGCACGATCAAGAACCTGGCCATGGGATGCGCCTCCCGCCGCGGGAAGAAGGAGCTGCACATAGATGGCGTCCCGGAGGTGGATGCAGAGAAGTGCATCGGATGCGGCAGGTGCGTCGGAGCATGCGGGGAGAACGCCGTCTCGGTCATAGACGGGAAAGCCGCCATCGACACGACGATCTGCGTAGGATGCAGGAGATGCATCGGCGGGTGTCCGAAGAAGGCCCTTTGCTCGGTCAAGGACAGGGATGGAAGGCTGGTCGACGGCAAGATGGTGGAGTACGCCGCAGCCATAACCAGGGACAGGCCCTGTTTCCATGTCTCCATCATCTGCGATGTTTCCCCGTTCTGTGACTGCGCCGCGTGGAACGACATCCCCATAGTTCCTAACGTGGGGATGCTGGCTTCGTTCGATCCAGTCGCTCTCGACAAGGCATGCATCGATCTTGTACAGAAGCAGCCCATAATTCCAGGAAGCAGAGTGTATATAAACAGCGGCGGAATGAAGCCGGACGACGTATTCGGATGCAACCAGCCTGGTACCCGGTGGCAGAATCATTTCGAGCATGCCGCGAAGATGGGAATGGGGGACGGGAGCTACGAGCTTGTGGAAGTGAAATGATTTGATGGCAGATTTGCTCGAGACAGTGATGTTGCTCTGTTTCATGGCCGCTTGGCCTATGTCGACCGTCAAGCTGTGGAAATCGAAGACCACAAAAGGCACCAGCTTGGCATTCATGATCGTGATTGAGATCGGATATGTGTGCGGAATGGCCAGCAAGCTCGCCGCGGACAACGTGACGTACGTCCTTGCGTTCTATTCGCTCAACTTTGTCATCGTTCTGGTTAACATCGTCATCTACTTCAGGAACCTGAAATACGATGCTGTGGCAGAAAAGGAATGATCGATATTCGAAAACGAATAATATGCATCCGAAAACGGATGTTTTTTCCATTATCGAGAATAATTGAAAGGTCGGACGATCGGCGACCCGACGAGTCCTGACCATTTCCGCAAACTCAGGAACCGCGTCATGGAGGTGTTCGCAGTCTCGGTAGGAGCCTATCTCTTCGTCTATTTCCAGCGGATGTCCATCGGAGTCGTCGGCTACGACATGGTCGAGGACCTTGGCGGCTCCATCGGGATCCTCAGCATGGCCTATTATCGGACATACACCTCCGATGCAGATTCCCAGCGGGACGATGGCGGACAGGTTCGTGCCGAGGATCCCCGGCACGATATTCCTCCTGCTGGCTTGCGTCGGATCGTTCATGACCTTCGCGGGACCTTCGTCTCGATGATGAGCACATCCTGTTCCTGGGAGCCAGCGTGTCGAAGACGATATCTGCGGCGACAATCGGGACGGACTACGCTCTGATATCGTCCTCTCTGTCTGGGGGATCATGCTTGTGTTCGCGGTTATGGCGACGGTCCTCGTTTCCACATAGGTTGAAAGGACGTCTGCGAGCCATCAAGAACAGGTGGATTAACGCTGTTATTGGATAAAACAACCAATGTCCGTCATCTGATTCATTTTCATATTTAATACTAATCTCTAAAACCGTGCTATTTCTTGTTCGCAGGAATGTGCCAGTGTCTTTTGTCGGGGCATATTTAAGTTCGGTCTTTTACAAACATAACATTTTTTAATACACATCAATGTAGCCCGCCCGATGGAAACCTTAGAGCAGTTGATTTCCAAGGCCGAGGCAGGGGACGTGCAGTCCTGCTTCGAGCTAGGACAGAGGTATGCGCTCGGTGAGGGCACCGAGGCTGATGAGAAAGCGGCATTCGGTTGGTACCTTCGCGCCGCCAAGGGAGGTAACCTCAAGGCTCAGGACGCTGTCGGAGTCTGCTATGCCAACGGCATAACGGTGGACGCTGACTGCAAGGAAGCCGGCATGTGGTACTTCCGCGCGCTCATGAAGGGAGACCCTCAGGCTCTCCGCACTCTGTCCCACTACTACGAAACGCACGAAACACCGGCCGACGGTGCCATTCTCGAATATTTCCGCAGCGCGTCCGAGAACGAGGACGATGCAGATGCCGCGTACACGCTCGGCAGGCTGTATGAGCTGGGTGTCGGCACCTCTTTCGATCCGGAAAACGCATTTGCTTCGTACGTCAAGGCGTGCAAGAAGGGGCATAAGGAGGCCAGACTTGCTGTCGCGACCTGCATCCTCAACGGAACCGGCGTAGCCAGGGACCGCGAGAAGGGCGCATCCATGATCACGAAGCTCTGGGAGGACGGCTATCTCCCCGCGGGCATCGCGCTTGCTAAGTGCTACGAGTACGGCCTGGGCGTTGAACGCGATCACAAGAAAGTCTACTCGATCTACGACGAGATGGTCGATAAAGGATCCGTCGACGGAATGTACAACCTCGGAAGGTGCTACATGGACGGAATCGGCGTCTCCAAGGACGGCAACTATTCGTTCTCCTGGTTCACGGCTGCCGCCATGAGGGATTCGGTGGACGGAATCTACGGCCTTGCAAGATGCTACATGGGCGGCATAGGCGTGGACAAGAACAAGGACACCGGCCTGAAGCTCCTGGAGACCGCCTCCAAGCTCGGACAGACCGATGCGATGATCATGCTCGGACAGCTCTACACCAAGGGCAAGCTGGTTCCCAAGAACCTTCCCATGGCTTCTGAGAACTTCAGGAGAGCCGCCGATCTCGGAGACGCGTACGCGCAGCTCACCACCGGCGACAACTACTCCAACGGGGTGGGATTCAAGAAGGACAACAAGGCCGCGCTCAAGTACTACCTCATGTCTGCGGCTCACGGCAACACCGTCGCATGCTACAATGTTGGAACCGCATACGCGCTCGGAAACGGCGTCAAGAAGAACGAAGAGGCCTCCTTCGACTGGCTCAGCAGAGCGGCCGAGGACAACTATATGAAGGCCCAGTTCTCCGTCGCAGAGGCCTACTCCAAGGGAAGGGGGGCCAAGAAGGACTCCGAGAAGGCGTTCGAGATCCACAAGAACCTCGCCGAGAACGGATTCGGAAAGTCGCAGTACCACGTCGCATACTCATACTTCGAGGGTATCGGCACCGAGAAGGACGACAAGAAGGCCTTCGAGTGGTTCAGCAAGGGCGCCCAGAACGGGAACGTCCTATGCCAGTACTACACAGGATACTGCTACGCCAACGCCATCGGGACCAAGGCTGACGAGAAGAAGGCCATCGAGTGGTACACCCGTGCCGCCGAGCAGGGACACATCGTCTCCAGGCAGATCGTCGAGGACGTCACCGGAGAGAAGATCAAGCCCAAGCAGGACGACTCTCCCTTCGAGTCCTATCTCCGTGCTGCCAAGAACGGCGACGCCGACGCGATGTTCATCGTCGGGCGCTGCTATCTCGACGGAGTCGGAACTGAGAAGGACCCGACCGAGGCCAGGAAATGGTTCAACAAGGCGGCCGCCGAGGGCAACCAGGCTTCGAAGAGGGCTCTGAACCAGCTCAGAAGAGCCGAGCAGCAGAGAAAGTGAAAGTAAATGGGGGAGGCAACTCCCCCTCATTTTTTTCAGAAGATATACACCATCGCGAATGCGGCGACGGCGAGGGCGAGGATCGCTACAAGAGGCATCTTGTTGACGAGCCTGTCCTGGGTGGAGATTTCTTTGTCCATGGGCGATTAACACAGTACCATTATATCAAGTGTTTCGTCAGGGACGACGATTCTTCAGAAACGCGTCCTGCTTAAGCTGCCGATACAGCGATAACGTCCAGATAATGTCGACAGTTTTGTATATAAGGTACGATTTTTCGACTGGTCGTGATGAAGATGTGTAGAGTAAAGGTACTTTTCGTATGCTATGGCAATATATGCCGTAGCCCCATGGCGGAGTACGTGTTCAGGGACATGGTGGAGAAGGAAGGCCTCTCCGACAGGATAGCATGCGCTTCGTGCGCCACCAGCGCGGAGCATCTGGGGGATCCGGCCGACAGCAGGACTGCGGCGGTCCTGGAGAAGCGCGGGATCTCCTGCGAGGACAAGAGGGCCAGGAGGATCACCCGCGGGGACTTCTCCGAATACAACTACATAATCGGGATGGACCGCTACAACCTTGAGTACATCCGCACCTTAAGCCCGGGCGACGGATTCTCCGAGACTGCCCTCCTGATGTCCTACGTGGGCGGAGGGGACGTGGCCGACCCTTGGTACACCGGGGACTTCGAACGCACGTACAGGGACGTCTACAGAGGCTGCGAGGCTCTTCTGAAACGCATAAGGGAGAAGGAAGGCCTATGACGCTCATCCGCGTGTTCATATCGATCCCGGTGCCCGACACCGCCCCTCTCAAGGGGATCATCGGAGACATCAAGGGCATGGACGGGGTCAGGCCCTCACCTGAGAACCAGATGCATCTGACTATGAAGTTCATCGGCGACGTGGACGACCGCAAGGTGCCTAGAATCGCTGAAGCCGTCAGAAAGGCTGTGGAGGGCATTTCCCCGTTCGAGATCTCTCTGGAGGGCGCTGGAGCCTTCCCAAACGCCCGTGACGCCCGCGTCGTGTGGGTGGGAGCGAAGCCTGCCGACACTCTCAAGAGGATCGCCGACGGGATAGGCGACAACCTCGCTGGCATCAAGTTCGATGACAAGCCCTTCAAGAGTCACATGACCGTGGGGAGGTGTTCCTACAAGAAGGACGTCTCCATCCTCGTCTCCAAGTACAAGGACGTGGAGTTCACCCGCTTCGAGTGCAGGGAGGTGCTGGTCATGCGCAGCGAGCTGGGTCCGAAAGGGGCTAAACATACCGTTCTGGAAAGGGTTCTGCTCCAGTAACGTGCCCGCACCGTCCTCGTTTTATATCGTTACAAGGAGAAATCTCCTCCGAGCGATATGAAACTCAACAAGCTCACTACGGATAGGAAAGGAAGTGTAGAGGGATTGCCGCTCCAGCTCATGATCATGATGATCGTGGCTGTTGCGGCGATCGGAATACTCAGCGGATGGATGGCCAGCATAGAAACTCCCCATTCCATCTCTGATGTCGAGGTAATCGAAGCGGAAGGCCTCGCCGACCCCGACGGAAAAATCGAACCCGTCACCGTTCTCGTCAGGGACCAGGACGGAAACCCCCTCGAGGGCGCAAAGGTCTACCTCAGCGGTCTCGGAGTCAGGACCTCTGACGGCGGAATCGCCATCGGATACACCGGAGAGGACGGAACCGCAACCATCGACGATCTCGTGGTCACTCCGCCCAGAGGAGCCTTCGGAACCATCACCGTCAACGTTATGAAGACCGGATACGGCGAGCACTGCAGCACCGAGTTCGCCGTCATCAACTACACCTGAAGAAGGCCGGCCATGATAGGAATGCCGCTGAAGCTGATGGTGTCATTCCTGTTGATCGGCCTGATGCTGCCGACTATAGTCGGTCTGGTGTCTGTGGTGGAGGAGCAGTCCTCTAACGCAGACACCTATTCCGACTGTTCGGCTGTGGAGGACTGCATATACAGGGTGTTCCGCTCCGGTTCAGGATCGCTGGAGACGGTGCATGTCGACCTCGGACCAAAGGAGACTATAGTCTTAGGAGGTACCGGAGTTGATGCGCACTCGATCCGTCTGTACGTGAACGAGGAGCTGAAGAAGACCGTGTATCTGAACAAGGCTCCGGTAATGCTTTCGGAAGAGGTTTCCGAGATAGTCGGCAGCGTCGATGTCACATTCGGATGCGTGATCGAGGACCGCAAGCTCGTGGTGGGGGTGGTGAACTGATAGAATTTACCCTCTCCAGGGTGGTGCTGTGCGTTTGCGGCGCGGTCCTCCTGGTCACCGTCGCCGGGATAATGGGCCAATTTCAGGAACATGCCGAATCGGGTATGGAGGACGACCTCGTCGAAGACATCGCCGAGATGCTGGACGTTTTCGAGGGCTCCGATCTGGACAGCATGACGCTGGACGGCGCTCTGATACTGCCGTCCTCCAAGCACGTTCTAAAAGTAAGTAGCAATATAGTCTTACTCGAGAAGGACGAGATAGTCTGCACCGCAATGACAAGATGCGGGGCGGAGTTCGAGCTCTGGTACGGCGGGACCGTGACCATCACGAAGCGATGTCAGTCCCCGAATACCTCTGCTATATGGCGCAGGGTGTCCGTGAATATGTCTATCTCCTCGGCGTTGTTGTAGAGGTAGGTGGATGCCCTGGCGCTCCCGTCTATGCCGTGCGACACGTAGTACGGGTGGGCGCAGTGCATCCCGGAACGGATCATGACGCCGGCCATGCTGTCGGTCATCATGGCGATGTCATGGGAGCCAAGGCCGTCTATGTTGAACGAGAACACGCTTCCGCGCCTGCGCGGTTCCGTCGGTCCTACCGGATGTAGGTTCTTCACGTCCTCCAGGTTCTTCATCATCCTCTCGATGAGCTCGGCGTCCCATCTCTCGATCTCGTCCATCCCTACGGCCTTGAGATAGTCCAGAGCGGCCTTGGTGCCGATGATGCCAGCGTAGTTGTGGAGCCCGGCCTCGAACCTGTCAGGGACAGGCGCGAGCGTGGAGCTGTCGTAGGATGCGAGCCCAACGGTTCCTCCGCCCAGGGTGAGCGGCGTCATGCGCTCAAGGACCTCCTTCTTTCCGTACAGGACGCCCATGCCGGTGGGTCCGAGCATCTTGTGTATGGAGAGCGAATAGAGGTCCGCATCGATTTTCTTGAGGTCGACCTTCATGTGAGGGGCCGCCTGCGCTCCGTCGATGACCACGGTTGCGCCGTAGTCGTGGGCTATCTCGGTGACGGCTCTGACAGGAACGGAGCATCCGGTGACGTTGCTGCAATGCTGGACGGCGACTACCTTCACGTCGCGTCCCATGCATTTCTGGAAGGATTCCAGGTCGAACTCCCCGTCGGCCCTGGAGCGGGAGATCCTCCTCTTGATGCCGACGTTCTTCTCCAGAGAGAGCCAGGGCAGGTGGTTGGAGTTGTGCTCGGAATCCGTGGTGACGACGACGTCCCCCTTCTTGAGCCCGAGGCCGAATGCGGCCATGTTGAGGCCTTCGGTGCAGTTCTTGGTGAAGATGTAGCAGGAAGGGTCCTTGGTGCCGAAGAATCCAGCAAGGCTATCGCGGGTCTCGTCCATCGCGATGGAGACCTTGGACGCCATGGAGTGGACGCTGCGCCCGCCGCAGGCCGGATAGCTCTCGTAGTACTCGTTCATGGCCGAGATCACCGAGTCCGGTCTGAGGGACTGGCATGCGCTGTCGAGATAGATGCCGAGCCCTTTCCTGATCGTCGGGAAGTCCTGCCTCACCTTCTCCGAATCCATACTCCTCCCCATGTTGTGAGGTTTAATAAGGTTGTCATAGGAAAAGCTGGCGCGCCAGTTATATCTAACACAACTCCATGGGGAATGCATGGTTTCATTGAAAGCGAAGGTCGGCGCTCTGACCTTTGACAAGCCCGGAATGGTGGCTTCGGGGATAATGGACGAGACCGGGCCGTCCATGGTCCGCATGCTGGATTGCGGCGCAGGAGCCGTCGTCAGCAAGTCTGTCGGCCTGGAGCCGAATGCGGGACATGCCAATCCCTGTTTCATGGAGACCGAAGGCGGCATGGTCAACGCTATGGGCCTCCCTAATCCCGGGATAGAGCTATTCGAGGAGGAGATGAAGGTCGCCGTTCCCCACGGGAGGATCGTCGGCTCCATCTACGGAGCCGGTCCTGACGACTTCAGGACGCTGGCCGGGAAGATGGAGGACTACGGCGCATGCGCAGTCGAGCTCAATCTGTCCTGCCCTCACGCGAAGGGCTACGGGATGGAGGTCGGCACGGACCCGGCTATGGTGAAGGCCATCGTATCCGCAGTCAAATCGGCCGTGAGCATCCCTGTATGGGCAAAGCTCACTCCGAACACCCACATACTGCCGGACATCGGAAGGGCGGTCCAGGACGCTGGAGGGGACGCTGTGGTGGCCATAAACACGCTCAAGGCCATGGTCATCTCCCCCGAGTTCGCCAGGCCCATCCTGAGCAACAAGTTCGGAGGGCTGTCCGGAAAGGCCCTCAAGCCGGTCGGGGTGAGAGCGGTATACGACCTCAGGACCGTTCTCGACATCCCGATAGTGGGGGTCGGAGGCATATCCACCTGGAAGGACGCCGCCGAATACATCATGGCCGGAGCCTCGGCGTTCCAGATTGGAAGCGCCGTCCTCACAGAAGGCCCTGGAGTCTTCGACACGATTAATTGCGGTCTCGAGAGGTTCATGGAAGAGTATGGATACGGTTCCATCAGCGATATGGAGGGTGCCGCACATGAGTGAAGCAGTCGTTCTCGTCGAGAACATCATCGAAGAAGCGTATGACACCAAGACTTTCGTCTTCGGATGGGACGAGGATGTCAAGCCTGGACAGTTCGTCATGGTCTGGGTTCCCGGTATGGACGAGATCCCCATGTCCGTCTCCGGAATCAACGCCAGGACCAAGAGCATCACTGTAAAGGCCATCGGAGAGGCCACGAAGAAGATCCACGAGCTGAAGGTCGGCGACCGCTTGAGGATAAGAGGCCCGTACGGCAACGGATTCGACCTCTCCCGCGGCGAGATGCTGATCATCGGCGGAGGAGTCGGCACCGCGGCCGTCATGCCTGCGATCGTACAGAGCGGAGCCGATGCGATCATCGCGGCCCGTTCCAAGGACGACGTGATCATGGACGACCTTGCTTCCAGGTACTCCAAGGACCTTCGCATCGCCACCGACGATGGGAGCAGAGGATTCCACGGGAACGCCGTCCAGCTGATGAAGGAGATGGTCGCCGAGAAGAAGTATGACTGTGTCCTAGCCTGCGGGCCGGAGGTCATGCTGTACTTCACCTATAAGGCGTGTCAGGATCTCGGCCTGAAGTGCCAGCTGTCCATGGAGCGCTATATGAAGTGTGGAGCAGGGATCTGCGGATGCTGCGTCATGGACGACATGCGCGTGTGCAAGGACGGACCTGTCTTCGACGAGACCCAGATCCCCAAGCTTACGGAGTTCTGGACGTCCAAGAGGGACCCCTGCGGACGTCTTGTGAAGCTCAGATGAAGCCTTCGGGCGTCCGTCGTCTCGAGAAGAGGTCGTTAATGGCCTCCACCACCTCGGGAACGGTGGCGCCCCAAGGCACTTTGGCCGTGTTCCCCTCGATCACGTGGCCGTTCTTGATCTTGCAACATTTGACGATCGACTTCACGTTCGGATCGATGAAATCTGCAGGACAGATGTTTATGAACGGCACGTCACGGTGATAGAGGGAATCGAATATCCTTTTGGAAAGGTGGCAGCCTATCAGCGTAATCTCCTTGTCTATTTTCGGGGCATCGTCCAGGAAGAGGAACGGTTTGTCCGCCTTCAGACCGGACACTCTGCAGGGAAACATGACGGCCTCCGTCTCCACCTGGGGGACGCAGTCGGCCATGTCTATTATCCTCTCCTCCTTGACGATTGGATGGTCCACGAAGCCCGAGGAAAGGGCCATGTCGACCAGGACACCGAGCTTGGCGGGGGACGGCGGGACGTTGTCCACGACCATCAGCCTCTCCGGCTTCAGGCCTTTGATGAAGTTGATGTGGGAGAACATGCCGCGCATGACGACGGTCTTCCCGGGGAACTTGGACTGCAGCTCGGCGAGAGCAGGGGTGTTGAGGACGTCGAGGTTCGGGTCCTCGTAGAACACGGTGTCCTCCGGAAGGGAGACTATCTCGAAGGACTCCAGCTCTCTGAAGAGCTCCGTTCCGGCGCGTTTATGCAGCTTCACCACGGCAAGGTCGTTTCCGTTCCTTAGAACCAGGAACTCCGTGCGGACATAGGCTTTCCACCCTTCCATCAGGGATTCGATGGATTCTTCGGTGAGCGGGATGTCCACATCGCGTAGGGACACGTCCTTGCAGTGCATGATGGTGAATCCGCAGCATGGATATAAGAAAATCACCCGATGTCCAGATGTGGGAATATTTTTATATCGTCGCTGTATTGGAGCAGACGCTGTCGGGATAACACAGAGGCTATGTGGCGGACTGCAGATCCGCATACGGGGGTTCGATTCCCTCTCCCGACCTCCATACTCCTTACTTCAACTCTTCTATGATTTTTACACTCTTTTCGCTTCAACTTATATAGAGATAGAAACCTTTATAAATGCTATATAAATAGCCCAACTCGGTGTTATATTGGCTAAGAAAAATATCGAGAACGTTGTCGCCTCAACCTACCTGGGCCAGGAGCTCGATCTCAACAAGATCCAGAGCGCTCTCGTCGGAGCGGAATACAACCCTCAGCAGTTCCCTGGACTCGTCTACAGGCTTCAGGAGCCCAAGACTGCGACCCTGATCTTCAGAAGCGGCAAGGTCGTCTGCACCGGTGCCAAGTGCCGTGAGGATGTCAAGGTAGCCATCAGCAAGGTGGCGAAGGATCTCGAGCTGGCCGACATCAAGATCACCATCGAGCCCAAGATCGAGGTTCAGAACATCGTCGCCTCCTCCGATCTGGAGCAGGAGATCAACCTCAACACCGTCGCCATCACTCTGGGACTCGAGAGGGTCGAGTACGAGCCCGAGCAGTTCCCTGGACTCGTCTACAGGCTCGACGACCCCAAGGTCGTTGTCCTTCTCTTCGGATCCGGAAAGATGGTCTGCACCGGCGCGAAGGTCCCCGAGGACGTCGACCGCGCCGTCGACAAGATCGCCAACGAGCTCAGAGAAGCCGGACTGATGTCCTGATCTGACAATAGGCTCGCAGGCACCTGGAATCTGTACCGGGATTGCGAGCCACCATACCTATTGCTTTACACCATCGTCGGGACAGGCGGATCGCACACAGCATCCGTCTGTTCCTTCACTTTTCTAGCTTCTGCATCATCTGTTCCCGAACCGTTCTGTTCAGAATCGATGTTGAAAAGGTACTGGGGGAGGTCCCCTAGTCAAGAGGCTATGCAGGTCAGGCCGACCAGTACACTCCGTCATCGTCCAGAGTGTAGCTGTTCGAAGTCGACGTGCTTATGGAGGGCTGGCTGGAGTATAGTGCGAATATGTACGCGTTGCTTAAAGACACGGGCACATTCACGACGAGGGTCTCCGCGGAGCCGTACTTCATGGTGACCTAGGGCGAGGCGGACAGGCGGTCGGTGGTGTTTCTGGGCGTGACCGTGGCAGAGTGGAGGTGCCTCCGACGGTCAGCGACGGGTACGTGCTGCTGAGGGAGATCGAGACGGTCACGACCTCGGCTTCCGGGACGGTGGCCATGCCTTTCGTCCAAGGCGTCGCATCCAGCAGCCGCTAGTGCCACAACTGAGATTGCTGCGACCATGACGTCAAATGCCATTTGCGCCTTGATACTATTCGCTCTATACCTTTTCAGTAATTAGAATTATTAATTGTATTCATAACAAAACAAGATTTCTTTGTACGTTTTAGCTATACTATCATAGAGAATAAAAACTAAGGTCGTATCAGTTTTCTGATGGAATAAAATTATACTAGAATATGTTGACCTTGATTAATTTTGGATGAGTTCTCAATATATAACGTAACCAGTTTGCATCTTAAAATGTGGATTTAGGTTACATCCATCCAATCGATTAAATAGCCTATTTTTCGTCCTTAATCTTGGAAGTCAGAGAAATCTGATGACCTTGGAGGAAAACATATGATTGCATACAAAGGCGTAGATTTCGCTAAGATCCTCAGGCGTTATGACGTCGAGGCGCAGAACGAAGACACTCCCGAGTCGATCGCAAAGAAGATGCTTCCGGCAGACCCCGTTCTCAAGAAGGTCGCCGAGACCGTCCTCTACATGAAGCTCAAAGAGGTCGGACCCACCACCGCGGAAGCACTGAAGACCCACAAGCCCCTGGACATCATCAACAACGGACTTGTCGTCGGAATGGAGTGTGTCGCAAAACTGTACGCAGCGCACATCTACTACCTTCCTGAGATCATGATGGCCGCAAAGACCATGGAGATCGGAATCGCGCTCGCAGAGAAGCAGATCGCAGGCGGCAGGCAGACGAAGGGACTCGTCGTCATGCATGCAGCCGAGGGAGACCCCCACGACATCGGAAAGAACATCGCAGCTGTCATGCTGAGGTCTTCTGGATACTCTGTCATCGACATGGGTAAGGACGTCGCTGTCACCGACGTCGTCGCCAAGGTCGAAGAGGTCAAGCCCATGCTCGTCACCGGTACCGCACTCATGACCACCACCATGACCGCTTTCCCTAGGGCAGCCGAGATCCTCGTCAAGGACGGATACAAGATGCCCTTCATGGCAGCCGGTGGAGCAGTCAACAGGGACTTCGCAGAGTCCTTCGAGCTCGGAATCTATTCCGAGAAGGCACCTCAGACTCCCCCCATCGCTGACAAGATCGTAGAAGGCTACGACTGGAAGAGAATAAGAGAGGAATGGGACGAGATTACCGGAGCGTGATTCAAATGGCAACTACAAAGTACACCAAGATGGCTTACGGCAGTGCAGACGAGATGGTTTTCGGAACCGCGAAACAGCCTGTCGCGTATGGATTCGGAATAAAGGTCGGAGCTGGAAGGGTCATTCCCGAGCTCAACTACGGACCCAGGCCTGGATCCGAGAAAGACCCTGCAAGACTCAAGAAGGAGTATGTCGACTACATCTCCAAGGACGCCCTCAACAGAGCGGTCACCCTCGGATTCCCCGACCTGCAGCTCGAGACCGAGTGGATCTCCCAGATGGGTAACCCCAAGATGTCCACTCCCGTCGTCGAGGGACAGAAGGAGATCTGCGAGAAATTCCACGAGGAGTACGGAATCAACTGCGCTGTGAGGCACACCATCCCCGACCAGCGTGAGGCAGAGGAAGGACTCAGGACCGGAATGGGCGGCCACCACGGCTACCCCGAGGCTCTCTTCAAGGCAGCCGAGGTCGCGTGCGAGAACGGTGCGGACGTCCTCTCCTGTGAGACCATGGGAGGAAAGGAGCTCGCCGACTACGCTACCACCAACGGAGACATCGTCGCCTTCCTGTTCGGAGTCGGATACCTCGGAGCCATCGACATGGAGTATGTCTGGTCCGAGTTCGTCAACATCGCGAAGAAGAACAAGTGCATCGCTGGAGGAGACACCAACTGTTCCGGAGCGAACACCTCGATGTTCATGGCTGGAGGATTCCTGGACAACGATGTTCAGAGGACCTACTCTGCAGTCACCCGTGCGATCGCTTCCCAGAGGACCCTTGTGGCATGGGAGTGCGGAGCATCCGGACCTGACAAGGACTGCGGATACGAGGGACCCATCTGTAAGGCCATCGCTGGAAAGCCCTGCGCCCAGGAAGGAAAGAACTGCCAGTGCGCTCACGCGGACCTTCAGGGTAACCTGATGGCCCAGGTGTGCGACCTGTGGTCCAACGAGTCCGTCGAGTACCACCCCGAGTTCGGAGGATCTTCCGTCCAGTGCTGGCTCGGATCCCTCGGATACGAGGTATCTCTGATGAACACCGCCATCGCTACCGGCAACGAGAAGACCCTCAGAGACCTGTACATGATCTCTGACCGTGTCCGTGGACCTGAGGGACACATCCTCGCCTACGACAACGCCTACAAGATCGGACAGGCAATCGTCGCGAACGGAAACGACTACTACCTCAGAGGAAAGGCTGCAGGACTCACCGCTGCCAAGATCATCAAGGCGGACTACGACTCCAAGGAGATCGCTCTGACCAACAAGCAGCTCGATGTCGTCGAGAACATCATCAAGGACCTCGAGGCCCTCCCCGATGACACCGACAAGTTCGTCGAGTATGCCACCAAGAAGTACAAGGACGCAATTCCCAACTTCAACCTCAAGAACTACGGACTCTGATCCCTGGGTCCTCTCTTGAAGAAACCTCTTACGGGCTCCCTTCCCCTTTCTTCGGGGAGCCCGGCCCTTGCTTCCTATACCACAAACAGTCATAGCTGTCTTTGCAAACGGTTTACGGCAGGCTCCTTTCCTCCTTCTTCGGGAGCCTGTCCGTCTATTCTGCCAGAACATCGGGGCAGCTTTCGATTCAGATACATACGTCCAGCGGGAGGTCGCGCAGACCGCCTCCTATAAAACGCGGCCTGGTAGAAGGCAAACCCTCGGAGCCGATCCGGCCACTGGCCTGGCATTTGACCCAGATGTTGTTTTTCGGGCAGAATAATCATCGTCATGTTTATAACGTACCGAATCAATCCATTCCAAAATGACCATACTGTTGGCTTACGATGGAAAGCCTAACTCGGAGAAAGCGTTGAACTACGCCATAAGGCACGCCGTCAACTATTCTGAACCTCTCTACATCGCCACGATCGTTTCCAAGGACCAGATGGACCCTGAGGACCCCGACGAGTCCGTGAGGGAATACATGGAGGCCGCTCAGCGCAAGGCGGCTCTGGAGGGCGCCACAGTCCACACGATCATCGAGGTAGGGAAGGCGGACGAGATGGTCATCAACGTCGCCGACCTCTACAAATGCGATACCATCATAGTCGGAAGGTCCGGAAGGTCGTCCTTGGACAGGCTCTTCCTCGGAAGCGTCTCCAACTACGTCGTGAAGAACGCCGACTGCACCGTTATCGTGGTAAGCGACGAAAGAGAAGAGGACTGACCCTGGAACCTTCTCGGCTCCAGGGTCTGGATAACAGGTTTGTGCCGGTAGGCCGCCGGCTTGGACAGGATCAGTTGCCGTTGACGACCCTTTCCATGATGCTCTGGGACTTCTCGATCTCCTCTGCAGACATCTTCAGGTCGTTCTCGATGGAGTAAGACTTCTGCTGGTCCATGCAGGAGACGTCCGCGGTGAGTATTCCCTCCTCGGTGGCGATGAAGGTGACCTCGATGGGGGTCTCCTTGGTCGCTCCCACGGGGAGGTCCATGGTGAACTGTCCGATGGGGTTTCCTGCGTCGGTCTCGGTCCTGAGGCCTTCCTCGTTGTTGTCCGCGGTGTTCTCGAAGATCTCGATCTTGATGGTGCTCTGGTCCTCCTCAGCAGGATAGTAGACCTTGGTCTTCTCGATGGGAAGGGTCTCGTTCCTGAAGATGAGGTTGGAGATCTTCTCGGAGCCGTCCTCGTAGATGGCCTTGATTCCGAAGGACTTGCTCAGGACGTTCCTGATCGTGACCTTCTTCACGGGGACCTCGTCGTCCTCGGGGATGTACCCGGCCTCCTCCTCGGCGATTGCCCCGATGGACCTGGCGAAGATGGCGGCTCCCTTCGCGATGGACTGGTCGGGGTCGTAGATCTTGATGCTGGTCTCGGGGAAGTTGGCCGCGATGGCGTTCTTCACCTGAGGCATGCGGCTGGAGCCTCCTACGAGGATGATCTCGTCTATGTCCCCGATGGTGAAGGACTTTGACTTGAGGACCCTGTTGATGAGGTCGATGGTCATCTGGAGGTTGGCGGCGGACTTCTCCTGGAACTCGTCGCGGTTCACGGTGAACACGTACTTGTGCCCCTCGACGGTGAGCGTTCCCTTGGTGCTCTCGGACGTGGACAGCCTCTTCTTGATCGTCTCCGAGTCGTAGATCAGGGTCTGCATGATCTCGGTGTCCGCCCTCAGGTCGGCCTGGTCGGTTCCGGACTCCTCAGCGACCTTCTCGATGATGATGTCGGTCATGTCCTTGTCCCAGTCCTTTCCTCCGAGATACCTCTCTCCGTCGGTGGCCACGGTGGTGAACTGGCCGTCGTCGATCTCGAGGATAGTGACGTCGAAGGTTCCTCCTCCGAGGTCGTACACGAGGACGCGCTCCTTCTTGTCCCTCTTCTCCCCGTATCCGAAGGCGATGGCCGCCGCGGTGGGCTCGTTGATGATGTGGACCTTCTTCAGACCGGCGATGATTCCGGCGGTCTTGGTCTGGTCCCTCTCGTTCTGTCCGAAGTAGGCGGGGACGGTGATGACCGCCTCGTCTATCTCGCATCCGTGGTTCTCGTTGAAGTCTCCTATGAGCTTCTTGAGGATGGTGGCCGAGAGCTGGATCGGGTTGTACGCGGTCCCGTCTATGTAGACCTTGAAATCGGTTCCCATGTTCCTCTTGACGGCGGTTATGGTCCTGTCCTCGGGGTAGATGAGGGCCATGTCCTTGGCGGGGGAACCCACGATGATGTCCCCGTTCTCGTTGAACAGTATGACGGAGGGCGTGGTCTCCTCCTGTTCGAAGTTCTTCTCGACCACGGGGTTGCCATCCTCGTCTATGTAGGCCAGGCAAGAATAGGTAGTTCCAAGGTCGATGCCGATGCTGTATTTCGTCATTCTTCATCCTCCAGCTTTCCTGTTTCATCGTAAGCGGTTTCGTTTGGGGTTTCATTCTTCATGGATTCGGACAGCTTGTAGACCATGACCCTCTCCTTGACGAGGACCCTGTTCCCCAGCTTGTATCCGTCTGACAGTCTTTCCGCTATCATTCCGTCTTTCTCTTCGTCGCCTGTCGGAACGACTCCGATGATGCGCTGATGGATCGTGTTCAGTTTGTCGTAAGGGAACGGACCTATGAAGACGCCGCCGTCGAAGAGTATGTTCTCGAGATCGATCCTATACGCTTCGAACGAGGACAGGACCTCCTCCGCGCTCATGACATCCAGCTTCTCGCGGATGCCGTCGCTGAGCTTCTGGAAGTCCTCCCTCATCACGGCGATCTGCTCCATAGACCTTAGGAACGCCTTGTTGGAGACTTCCGCATCCCTTCTCTCCACCGCGGCGATTATGGTCTTCATCTGTTCCCTCGAGGTCATGTAGGTCGTGGGGTCCGCTTTCCTTCCCAGGAGCTCGTGGATCCCAGCCTTCACCTCTTGCAAGGCGTCATCGTCCTCGTCTTTCTCAGGTTCTTCGATAGCTTGACGGATCTCTTCTAGAGAGGATTCCATCTCGTTAAGCTTTTCCAGGATGGCCGGCATCGAACCTTCATCCCTGTTCCCCAGCTGTTCCCTTATGGCGCTCAGCTCTTCCTCTATGCGTTCGATATTTTGCTCGCATGAATCGCATTCGGGCTCCGTCAGGAGCTCTTCCGAGGATTCCGTGTTGGTGTTGGTTGTTTTGCGGCCGTTCATGATAAAGCTCATCAGTTTGTTCTCTTTCTCACCGCTCATTCCATTCCTTTCCTGTTGAGGAGCCATATGAAGGGGTCTTCCACACGCATCGGCATGACGCCGCGCTGGAGTTCCTTGCCCTCGGGGTTGTTCCCTAGGGCGGATACAGCGAAGTAGCAGTGGTCTTCGAACCCGTTCACCGTCTGTATGAAGTCTTCCCCTGCGGTCCTTCTGAGGTATTCCTCGATCTCGACGTCGATCTGTTCGAAGTTCTCGGCGTCGTATCTTCCGGACTCGCGGGGTATGCGCACCGCCGATCCGGGGGAGAAGAGGATCTTGTCCTCCTCCTCGTCCTCGGGGGCTTTCAGCAGCACGTCGCATTTCGTCAGGCTGACCGCAAGAGGTATGCCGATACGGCCTCTGGAGCCGAGATCCTGCTTCCTGCGGATGACGTTGCTTATGATGTTCAGGGTCTCCGTAGCGTTGTTGGTGACCGGAGGGAGGTTGTCGATGTGTATCCTGTCCCTGATGTACTTGATCTGCAGGGGGTCCACGAGGAACACGATGCCCGCGGCGCCGGCGATCAGCGTGTCCAGGTTGGAGTCCTGGATGCTGTCGGTGCTGATGGTGTCCTCCCCTGCCGTGTCTATGAAGGCGAACGTGAACACCTTGGACACTCCGCTCCTGTTGACGTTCATGTAGTAGACCAGAGGCTCTCTGCTGCCGTCGCCCATGTTGTAGGGCTTGGTGGAGTCCAGCTTCCTCTTCTCCTTGAACAGGGGGTCCCTGTACATGTCGTTGTAATGGACCATGGTGGAGTCTCCGGCCGGGTTGAAGACGGCCTTGAACTCTCCGGCCACGTGGTTGCTCAGCTGGTCCACGAGGACGGCTATGTAGTGGCTCTTCCCGACTCCCTTGGGCCCGAGGACGACGAAGATGCTGTTGCCGCCCTCCTCCGCTCCTGGAGGTATCTCGTTGTGGCAGAACGGGCACAGGCGGATGTAGGTGGGCCTGCCGCACATGTCGCACTTCATGGAGCCGTTGCGGACGATGTGGTGCTTCGCCGGAATGGCGTCCTTGCTATGGGGATCCAGGCCGCGGAACTTCGTGTACTCGTAGTCGATCTCGTAGTCGCCGTTCAGGGAGAGGTACTTCTTGCTGTCGGTGTAGTCCTTGCTGTTGACGTACTCGTTCATGCAGTATGTCCTGCTGCAGATGCTGTGCGCCTCGCTCATCCTGAACCTGCCGAAGCAGTGCGGGCACAGGTATTCAGGGGACGTTTCCTTCTTGGACCTCCTTCCGAACATTTCAGCGCCTCCTGTAGATGGGGTGTATGAACTTGAACAGGTTGTAGTCGGCCTCCTCGACGAAGAACAGCCTTATCCTCTCCATGTCGGTCTGCGGACCGCATTCGAACGACTGTGTAGCGGAGCCGTTCTCGAAGACGACGGGGCCCTCGGACCTCCAGACGACCTCTCCGTCCCCGGATCTCAGAGGTATCCTCTCGCTGGACTGGACGGCCATTATCGCGGGAATCTCCCCAACGCTGGGGTCGGCGGAGAGCTTGAACGTCATGGTCTTCTTGTCCCTGGATGCCGTGTATCTGACCTTCCTGCACTCGACGGAGTATGCGCTTATGATGACCGGGCGGGAGGCCATGATATCGTCCTCGATCTTGTACTTCGCATAGATGTGGATGAACTTCCTGACGGAATCGCCCATGGGTATGACCACCTGCCTCTCCTCGTAGTAGTCCTTGCGGCGGATGGTCCTCCTCTCGAGGCCGGGGTCGTCCGCGTTCTTGATCTCGCTGTTGGAGATCCTGAACTCCGCCTCTATCGCTCCCTGTGGCCAGGTCATCGTGATGATGCAGTCCTTGTTGACCATCGTCCTCTCTATGTCCCTGAAGGGCTCGAGGTTCATGACGCAGGCGGGGCTCCCCCTGATGGCGGTCTTTCCGACCTGTATGACAGGGTACACGTACCACACTGCCCCGTCCTTTATGGCGAAGCGCTTCCCGTCGGTGTATTCCTCGATAGGGACGATCTCGTCCATGAGGGATTTCAGGTCCTCTATCTTCATCGTCTTCCCGGTGAACGTCAGCTTCTTCGGAGTCTGGTACAGGTACACCGTGTACGGCGACGACCATCTGGCCGTGTAGGTCCCGTCGGACCTGTTGCGGTACACCTTCAGATCCTCCACGGATTCCGGCAGCTTGATGGACGGAGCGTTGTACATCTCCTAAGCGGAGGATTCGATGACGTTGCCGACCTTGTACTCCGTCCAGAAGTAGTAGATGTAGACGTTGCCCACGAGGCAGAAGTCGTCGCACTCGTTCTTGTCTCCGACGTCGATGTCCGTGCAGTTTTCCTCGTCTCCCTTCAGGCATCTGCTTATGCGCACGGCGTAGGCTCTGGGAGGGCGCTCGAAGGAGATATGGAATCCTTCTTCCGTGGAGTCAAGCGACACCTTCTTGACGTTCTCGAAGGCGACGACAGGGCCTATGTGCTGCATCGGCCTGGATAGGACTCCCCAGCGCCGGGAGCACAGGATGTAATGATATTTCACCCCGGATTCGACCGTCTTGTCCTCGTATCCAGTCTCCGCCTTGTGCTTGGATATGACCTCGAACGGGTCGGTCTCCTCGGTGGGGGCAGGAATCTCCGTTCCGCGGTAGATGCAGTAGGAGACTCCCTTGGAGTCTGCAGGGGGCGTGAACTTAATCATTATGGTCCCGGCCTTGGTGGCCACGGCCTCGCAGTCCGTTACGCCCTGGGGCGGGTAGTCCCTCAGGAAGAGCCTGGCCGCCGGATGGTCCATGCAGTGCTCCGCGGCCTTGATGTAAAGGTCCAGCTTCTCCTTCTTGTCAGTGGTCTTATTGGCTGCCAGGCAGGACTCCTGAGCCAGCTCGAAGCAGTCCTCCGCGCTGCGGCGCATGGTGTCGAGCTCGGGGTTGTTGGGCAGGACCTCGGGATACTTTTTGCTGAGATCGTTGAACGCCTTGAGTGCGGCGTAGTACCTTCCGTTCTTGTACGCTTTGGTGGCCGCGGTCGAATACTCGTCCAGGTCCTCTGAGCATCTCTGGAGCTCGTATTCCAGGGTCTCGACCTTGATGTTCTCGGAGTAGGAGTCCTTGATGGCGGCCAGATCGGCTCTCGCCGCACGGACGTTCCCTTTCTTGAGGTTCGTGCGGAAGCTCATCGCCAGCCTCTTGGCCCTCTCGGTGTCTTTCACGAAGTCGAATCCGCAGCTGATGCAGACCTTGTTGGTGCAGTCCTGGATCTTCTTGCATCTGGGGCACTTCGCCCTTATCGCCATGCCGCAGTTGGGGCAGACCATGGCGTCGTCCCCGCCCTTCAGAAGGCTCAGGCAGAACGGGCATCTGACCAGGCTGCTCTCCTTCTTGGAGAAGTTGGCGCCGATGCTCTTCTTGTAGCAGAACGACTCCAGGATGGGGATGGCCATGTCCGGGTCTATGGTGGACGGGAGGAGGCCGTCTATCTGGTCGCGGGTGATGTAGGCGCACTCGCCCATGAGGGCGTCCATGGCGGGCATCAGGTCGCGGTAGCATCTGCTGTACTTGATCAACGATTCGAGCTCGTCGTCGGACAGGGCTTTGAGCTTCCTCAGGCACTCTATGTAGGTGTTCTGCTCCGGGAAATCCGTCAGCTTGACGAATCCGAGCCTTGTGTAGCACTCCGCCATCGCTCCCTTGACCGAGGACACTCCGCTGGTGTCGGTGAGGCGATGGCATTGGATCTTGAGCTTGGGATTGGCGATCAGCGAGTTCAAGGCCTCCGCGGGAGTGCTCGCCTTCACGTTCTGGATGTAGTTGAACGAGCTGGAGACGTTGGAGCTGATAGGGGGCTCGGGACGTCCTTCCTGAAGGTCGAGGATCTCCGGCACGTCCTCGGAGGTTATGCCGTCCCATCCGATCTTAGCGAGCTGATCGTTCACAGCTTTGGGGAAAGCGTAGATCCTGCCGTCCTCCATGATGATGCACTTCTTGAGAAGTGGCATCAGCTTGGACTTGAGCCTCCTCCTGCCTTCCTCGAACTCTTTCCTCCTGGATTCCGGCTCGAGCATGGCGTCGGCGATGTCGCTCTGCATCTCGATGCGCTTGGAGGCGGTGAGGCGAACGTTGTCGTCGATGTTGGTGGACTCCTTCGCCCACCTGTCGCTGGCCTTCTTTATTATCCCGTCCAGCTTCCTCTCGTCGTACTCGTTCTCTTTGTAGGGGTTGATGCCGAGTATCTGGCAGTAGCACTCTTCTAACGGCATGATCGGATCAGTCCTTGTCTCTTATTCCCATGTTGTCCGTCTTGATCGCGGTGGCGATCGTGTCGAACGTGGATCCCAGCTTCTCGATGGTGGTGTAAAGGCCTCCGTTGTCGACAGTGGCGATCTGCTTCAGGAATCCCTTGTTGGCATCTCCGAAGCCGAGGGCGAATATCGGGACGCCGTCCTTCCTGCACTCCCTGGACTGGGCTATCGAGACGTCCATGCGCTTCCATATGCCGTCCGTGAGGATGACGATGACCTCCAGATACCCGTCGATCGAAGCGGTGGCTCTTGCCAGGTCTATGGGCGTCGCCGTGGTCCCGCTCCCGGTGTCCTTCAGCTTGATCCTGTCGACGGCATCCTTTATCACCTTCTTGTCGGAGGTGGGCTCGCAGAGGACCTTCTGCTTGTCGCTGAATATTACCAGCGAGAACTTGTTGTCGTCCCCCTCGAAACCGTCGATGAACGATTTGATGGACTTCTTGGCCTCTTCGATGGGGATCTTGTTGTTGGCGTCCTCGAATTTCATGCTCCTGGAGACGTCCACGCAGAGCGCGATGCTCTTCCTGACGGTATCCTTGGTGTCGACTCTCTCGGAAGGCTTGCCGGACATCCAGAGCATGTCCTCGGGCAGGGGCGTGTTCTTGACCTTCAGGGGCTGGCCGTCCTGCTCTGCGGTTATCACGACGACTCCGTTCTCGTCGTAGTGGTAGGTGATTTCGATGACCACTCCGGTGCCGTCGTTGAGGAATCCAGTGATCTCGGACCTGGACACTACGACGCAGTCGTCGGGCAGCTCGGACTCTCCCTGGAGCGCGTAGACCTCGATCATGTCAGTCCAGCACTTCTCCTTGATGAGGAACCTCTTGGTGAACTTGCAGGGTATCCCGGAGTTCTTCGGGATCATTATCTCGTTGATGTAGCGGTCCTCGTTCTCCTCGACCGCCAGAGCTCCTAGGCTGTGGGCGGTGACGTCGCGGAGGATGGTCTCGGAAATGCCGTTCTTGTATCTGCTAGCCGCGATGGCCGCTCCCTTGGCGACGGCGAGCTCCATGTCCGGGTGGTGCACCACGGGTCTGCCGGTCTGCTCCTTCAGGTAGGACTGCACCATGGGCATCCTGCAGGAGCCGCCTATGAGCAGGATCTCGTCGATGTCCCCCCAGCTCATGCCGCTGTCGGCCAGGGTGTCCTCGCAGATGTTCTTGGTGGTGAGAAGGAGATGCTCGGTGGCGTGGACGAACGAGTCCCGGGTGATGGTGTATCTTCCGGTCCAGTCCTGGTACTCGATGATGAACGGGGCGCTGGTGCCGGTGGAGAGCTGTCTCTTGACCCTTTCCGCTGTGGCCATCATGATGCTCTTGCACTTAAGGTCCTTGCGGGGGTCGATGCCGAACTCGTCCATGAATCCGTCGCAGGCGATGTTCATGATCGCCTCGTCCCAGTTCTTGCCTCCCAGGAAGTGGTCCCCTTTGCTCGCTATGACGTTGGTCTTCCCGTTCTCGAACGAGATGATGTTGACATCGAACGTTCCTCCGCCGAGGTCGTAGACCATCAGAGTCTTCTGCTTGGAGTAGTTGTATCCGTAGTATAGGGCCGCCGATGTGGGCTCGTTTATGATCTTCAGGACGTTCAGGCCGCAGGCCTTCCCTGCGTTGATGGTGGACACTCTCCTCACGTCGTCGAAGTATTGGGGCACGGTTATGATGGCTTCCGTGATCCTGTCGCCGAGAGCGTTGCTAGCTTCGTCCACCAGGTGCTTCAGAAGTATCGTGGAGAGCTGCTCCGCCGTATAATCCGTGTCGCCGTGCGTGACCACGGCCCCTGGCACGCCCATCATGCGTTTGAACGCCGTTACGCTTTCGCCTGCTCCCGAGGACATCATTTCGTATGCCTCTTCTCCTACCAGCACCTCATCGTTGAAGCAACAGATGACAGAAGGGGTGAGTTCCTTCCCATAGGAGTTCCTGACGATTACAGGCTTTCCGTTCTCCATTACGGCGACGGCTGAGTATGTTGTTCCGAGATCAATTCCCACCCTGCGGGCCATGCTCACCTAATAATGATTGCATGATTTATACGTTGGTTATTGGTTCACCTGTCGTTATTGAAATGCGCCTGATAATAATGTGAGCGCTTGTCCCAAACTGCTCGGAAATGGTTGTTTTCGGCGTATTTTTCATTCCGCGCCGTCGATTTTAATCAGCTGCGTGTTCTGCCGGCGTCTGAGATTTTCCACGAACTCCATCGCCATCGGATTTCCGGCGTTCGCAGACAGCCCAAAATATCTGAGCCCTTCCTCGGGATTCTTCTCCACGCCGATCCCCTCGAAGAGCATCCTTCCGACCATGAACAGGGCGTCGCCGTCTCCGGTCTCGGACACTTCTTTGTACAGAGCGAACGCCTTGGCCGGATCCTTCTCGACGCCGTTGCCTTCGTAGTAGATCGTGCCGAGGTTGAACTTGGCCGCCGGGATCCCGGCTTCGGCGGCGGATTCGTACCATCTGTAGGCGGGCATCCCCTCGTCCTTGATGGTCCCTTCCTGCGTGAGGAGCCCCATCTTGAACTGGGCTTCGGGGACCCCCTTGAAGGCCGCGATGCGGAAGAGGCGGATGGCCTCGGCTTCGTCCTTCTCTGTGCCGATGCCGTCGGAGTACATGCAGCCGAGCTTGAACGCGGATGCGGGGTCTCCCGATTCGGCGCTCATGCGGAACATCTCGAACGCCCTCTTCTGGTCGACCGGTCCGCCGTATCCGCAGAGGCACATGTCCGCGACCTCGGGATAGGCCTCGGGCATGCCGCATTCTGCGGCCTTCTCGAACCAGGCTCTGGACTTCTCGGGGTCTTCCGGATATCCTGCGGCTCCGGAGTACAGCATCCCCAGCCTGTACATGGACGGAGGGTGGCCTGCTTCGGCCGCGGCCTCGTAGAGCTCCTTCGACGCGTCGATGTCCGGCTCTCCGAGCATTCCTGCCATCCTCATCTCCGCGATTCCGAAGTAGGCGTTCGGGTATCCGGTCTGAGCGGCTTCGGTGAACAGCTCCAAGGCTTTCTGCGGTTCTTTGGAGAAACATTCCACCGCCTTCTGGCAGAGCATGGCCGGGTCTTGCATGGATTCAGAAGGGAGGTGCACGGTTTAAACTTTGAGAAGGAAACGCCAAGCGATGTATCCAAGATTACTTGAATGAGACCAAGGATTATGGTGTATGGTCAAAGGGCCCCTCGTCAAGCTGGCGATGTTGCTGGCTATCGTCCTCATGGCGCTGTCGTTCGCGATCGTTATGTTCCCCGACAGCGTGGAGACTCTCGGAACGGTATCCGCAGCCGTGGCGGTAGCGGTCATAGTCGTCCTGCTGGTCATGTTCGTCCGTATGAGGAAGGTGTGAGATTGACTCGAAAATCCGAGTATTCATGCGAATGCCATGAGGTCCATCTCGATTCTGTCAGCCTCGTCAGGAAGCTGATGCCGGAGGAGGCCGACACCGAGAACGTCACGGAGCTGTTCAAGCTGTTCGGCGACAGCACCCGTCTGAAGATCATGATGGCCCTGGATGTCACCGAGCTGTGCGTATGCGACATCTGCGAGATATTGGACATGAACAAGTCGGCGGTATCCCATCAGCTCAGGGTCCTGAAGGACGCCGATGTGGTGGCTTCCAGAAAAGAGGGCCGCAACGTGTTCTATTCGCTCTGCGACGACCACGTGAAAGTAATAATCGAGACGGCTATGGAGCACGTCTCTGAAAAGCTTTGATCAGTCCAGAGGACTGAACTCGGACTTGGGCTCTCCGCACACGGGGCATACCCAGTCGTCGGGAAGGTCGGCGAATTTGACGCCCTCCTTCTCTTCGTCGTAGATGTATCCGCAGAGACCGCATCTGTACTTCATGGGGAATCCTACGCCTTCTTAGTTAATATCGTTTTCATACGACGCGAGGGGCAGCACGGTGGCATCGTCGTATACGTCCCAGTCTTCGCCCACGAACATCTCGTCGCTGGTGGTCTCGCAGTAATAGTACTTCAGGCCGCCCTCGTTGTAGTAGCTTCCTCCCTTGACGTAATCCAGCGCGATTCCGGCTGCCATGTGCCCGCCTTCGTCCGGGTACAGATATCCTTCGTAGATAAGCAGGGCGGTCTTGTATCCCATCGCCTGCATCAGAGAGCAGTACAGGATGGACGTGTCCTCGCAGTCCCCTCCTCTCTGGACCAGCGTCTCGAGGGGATACTTCCAGTATTCGCCGTCGTCAGAGAGGGCGTCGTCGCTCTGGTATTCGGTGATCTTCTGGACGAACTTCAGGACGTAGTCCGCACGCTCCACCTCGGTCATGTTCGCGGTCTTCTCCAGCATGGTGGCGGCGAGGGCTCTCATGCTGTTCGATGTGTAATCCACGAACTCGAGCCTGTCCTCCTCGTCGGGGAACCTGTCCGCCTTGGAGTCCAAGCATCTGGCGTAGTCCTGGCGGTCCGCCGTCCATTCTATGTATTCGGGGCTGCTCCCGTTCATCCAGCAGTACTTGCGGTGGATGTCGCCGGGGATATCCACATATTTGGTCACCGTGGTCTTCGTTCCATCCTTCAGGTTTTCTTCTATGACAAGCGCGTAGTCGCCCGGGATGAGGCTGAAGCTCCACTCGGTCACGCCTGTGACACGTTCTATGAAATATCCGGAGTAGCGGTCCTTGAGGATGATGGAGGCATCGCTGATCGAGTCGTCGTCCAGCTTCCCTTCGATCAGATTGTCGCCATCGAAGAAGGTGCTGTCGGTCCTCGCTAGGAGGCTGATGTCCTTGTTCGCCGTGAACGTGTATTCGTCGCTCTCGGTAAAGAGCTCCCCTTCGGGCGTGTACCAGCCCAGGAACTCGCTCCCGCATTCGTAGGTGTACAACGTCACGGTCTCGCCGAGGGGCACGGTCCTGCTCGTGGAGGCCAGAACGCCGTCCATGCGCATGAGGTCCAGATAGGCTCCTCTCTGGGTCTTTGCGAATATGGGGGCGTTGTACGCGTAGAACCAGTATAGCTCCGAGCTTTCCAGCAGAACGCCGTTCTCGTCGTACCATCCGCTGAAGATGTATCCGTCGTTGACGTATGCGACGAGCTCCACGTAGTCGTCCGTGCAATAGTGGCCGATGCCGTCGACGTGGTCAATCCCCTCGTCCGTCTCCACTTGGAGTTCGAACCCTATCCAGTAGTCGGGGTCTTCCGCTAGGACAAAGCTTCCGAACGCTCCCATTAACAGGATGAAGACGCAGAGCGGTATCAGAGACTTGGACAAGACCGGCACACCTCTGTTTCAGTAGGGTTCGTACGTTTAATAGCGTTGTGGAGGCCGATCCAGGTAGAAATGAAATGAAAAGAGGGTTTGACGGGGCGGACCCCGTCTTTTGATTTGATCCGGACTCAGTCCTTCTTGCAGCATTCGGGAAGTTCGACGTTGGAGCCTGAGCATTTGCCGCATCTTCCGCAGTTGCATCCGCAGTCGGTCTTGCCCTTGCGCTTGTTGTTGTACAGGTGGGCGACAGCGACGACGACCATCAGGACGACGATCGCCAGTATGGCCAGGCTCGCTGCGTTCATTCGACTTCCTCCTCGACAGACTTGTTGAGCTGTCTGAAGGGGTCCTTCGCCCAGACGAGGTAGACGAGCACCGCTATGTTGATTATGCACAGCACGTACGATATCGTCTCTATCTTCGCTCCGATGATGCTTCCGTAGATCACGTAGACGATGACGGAGATGAGGTAGGCGATGAAGCACTGCCAGGCGACGGCGAATCCGGTGCTCTTCCAGGTTCCGAGCTCCCTGTGCATGGCTCCGATAGCCGCGAAGCAGGGGGCGCAGAGCAGGTTGAAGGTCAGGAACGAGATGGCGCCGGCGCTTCCGAGCAGGGTCGCGAGGATGCCCCAGATCTCCTCTCCTTCGTCGCTGATCTCCTCGATTCCGAACATGGTTCCCATGGTCGCGATGAGGTTCTCCTTAGCCACGAGACCGGTGATGGTCGCGATGGAGAACTCCCAGTTGTCGCCCCATCCGAGGGGTATGAACAGGTACTTGAGCCCGTCTCCGACCCACTTGAGGATGGAGTCGTTGATGCTCTCGACCATGTTGAGGGAGAAGTCGTAGTTGCAGAGGAACCAGATGAGGATCGCAGAGAGCAGGATGATGGTTCCCGCCTTCTTGACGAAAGCCCAGGCTCTGTCGAATACGGCTTTCGCGACGTTGAACAGCTGAGGCGCGTGGTAGGGAGGCAGCTCCATGATGAAAGGCGCAGGGGTTCCGGCGAACCTCTTGAGCTTCTTCATGATGACTCCGGTTAGGATGACGGTGCATATTCCGAGCACGTAGGAGTAGATACCCACGAGGACGCTGCCACCGAACAGGGCTCCGGCGATCATGGCGATGACAGGCAGCTTCGCGCCGCAGGGCATGAACGTGACCGTCATGGCGGTGATACGCCTGTCGCTTTCGCTCTCGATCGTTCTCGATGCCATCACGCCGGGGATACCGCAACCGGTTCCCACAAGGAGGGGGATGAAGGACTTCCCGGAGAGTCCGAAGTATCTGAACACACGGTCCATGACGAACGCGACACGAGCCATGTATCCGATCTCTTCGAGGATGACCAGGCAGAGGAAGAGGATGATCATCTGAGGCAGGAAACCGAGGACGGCTCCCACTCCGCCGATTATACCGTCGACGAGCAGTCCGGTGAGCCAGGGCTCGACAGCGTTGTCCTCGCACCAGGCAGCGACATTACCTCCCAGCTCTCCGAACCAGTCGTTGAGCCAGCCGGTTGCCCAGGCTCCGGGGGAGGTTCCCCAGGCGCCGTCGTACATTGCGATGAAATAGATGAGCGCTATGATTGCGATGAAGATCGGGATGCCCAGCCATCTGTTGGTGACGATACGGTCGATCCTGTCGGACAGGGTCCCCTTCTCGTCGCGAGGGGCACGCTTGACGGTGCTTCCGACGACTTCGGCGATCCTGTCGTATCTGCTGTCGGCGATGATGGAGTCCGCGCTGTCGTCGTATTCCTTCTCGAAGGCTTCGATTGCGGAAGCGATCTGCTCTCTGGCCTGCGGGACCTTCTCGATGATGTCCTTGTCGCCTTCGAGCAGCTTTATGGCGTAGAATCTGAGGCTGTCCTCGGGAACCTTGCCTTTGAGGGCTCCCTCTGCGGCGACGACTGCAGATTCGAACGTGCCGGAGAATTTGGAGGGGGCGGGTTTCTGCTTGCTTCCTGCCACCTCGGTGATCTTGTTCACGAGGTCGTTTATCCCGGTCTTCTTGGCAGCGGATATGGGCACGACGGGGACGCCGAGGCTCTTGGAAAGGCCGTCGACGTCGATCTTATCGCCAGCCGCTTCCACCATGTCCATCATGTTCAGCGCTACGACCATCGGGGTTCCCATGTCGAGTAGCTGGAGAGTGAGGAACAGGTTCCTCTCGAGGTTGGTGGCATCTACTATATTGATAAGCGCATCGGGCTTCTCGTCGATGATGAAGTTCCTGCTCACTATCTCCTCGGGGGAGTAGGGTGACATCGAATAGATTCCAGGAAGGTCGACCAGTTCTGAGTCCGTTCCATGTATTTTTCCGACCTTCTTGTCTATAGTCACACCAGGCCAGTTACCGACGCGCTGCGACGCACCTGTCAAAGCATTGAACAATGTCGTCTTACCGCAGTTAGGGTTACCTGCTAATGCAATAGTATAGCTCATAAATCGTTCTCCTGGTTCTTCGGATCGGAAATAATCCGTGAACCGATGGGGGTCACTCGACCTCTACCATCTCCGCATACTCCTTTCTGAGACTCAGCTCGTAGCCCCTCAGGGTGATCTCTACAGGATCCCCTAGGGGAGCGACCTTGCGAACATAGATGGAGCACCCTTTGGTGATGCCCATGTCCATGATGTGTCTCTTCAGGGCGCCTTCGCCATGGATCTTGATGACTTTGACAGTGGACCCTATGGCGGCTTCCTTCAGCGTTTTCATATCTCTCAACTCACTGGGAGACGATGATCTTGGAGGCCATAGCGGCGTCAATGGCAACTCTGGAGCCTTTGACGTCCACTATGATGTTGCCTTTGACCGTGTTGACCACGCTGATCACCGTTCCCGGAAGGAATCCTAACTCCGAGAGGTACTTTCTAACGTCCTCTTTGCCTGATATTCTGATTATCTCTCCACGTTCTGTGTTCTTGAGGAAAGACAACGGCATCTGAGGTCCAGGGCTCGCGAATGCTCCGGATTTGGCTATCTGTACGGTCGCTACGGAATCGGGACTCATACTTAGGTATTCCTAAAATTACTATTTAATAATTTAGCACGACCAAAATATTTTTTGTTTTACTTTAAATTATATTGACTATTCATCCAATATGATGACGACACATCGTTTCGAATTTTTACCGATGTTAAGCCTTATTGCAGACCTCGTTCCGGTAGTCCAGCAAATAAAAAGGTAGGAGGTTTTATTAGAGCCGACTGTCTGATATCGGTCATGCAGGCTGACATAGACATCGCCCAATCGGCGAAGGTCAAACCCATTAAAGAGATTGCAGCCAAGATCGGATTGTCCGAGGACGAGATCGTTCCGTACGGCAAATACATCGCCAAAGTGCCCTTGAACGTCATTGACAAGTACAAGGGCCGCAAGAACGGAAAGCTGGTCATGGTCACAGCCATCACGCCCACTCCCGCCGGGGAGGGGAAGACCGTCACCACCATCAGCCTTATCCAGGGACTGGGACGTCTCGGAAAGAACGTCGTGGGGGCCCTCAGGGAGCCCTCCATCGGCCCTACCTTCGGAGTCAAAGGTGGAGCCACCGGAGGAGGATACGCGCAGGTCTACCCCATGTGGGATATCGATCTCCACTTCACCGGAGACATCCACGCGGTCACCGCCGCCCATAACCTTCTGTCCTCTATCATAGACAACCAGCTGGTGAGGGACAACCCCCTCGGGATAGATCCCACCAAGATAGTCCTCAAGAAAGCCATGGATATCAACGCCAGGGAGCTGAGGAACATCGTCGTCGGACTCGGAAACGACAGGACCCTCGGAGGAGTTCCCCACGAGGCGGGTTTCCTGATCACCTCCGCATCGGAGATCTCTGCGATCCTCGCCCTGTCCACTTCCCGCGACGACCTCAGGCGCAGGCTCGAGAGCATGGTCGTGGCGTACACCCAGGACAACAAGCAGATAACCGTGAAGGACCTCGGATGTGTCGGAGCCCTCATGGTGCTCCTCAAGGACGCCATCAACCCCAACCTAGTCCAGACCCTCGAGGGGCAGCCCGTGTTCGTCCACGGATTCCCGTTCGCCAACATCGCGCACGGTACCAACAGCCTGATCGCCACCAAGACCGCTCTTAAGCTCGGAGACTACGTCATCACCGAGGCGGGTTTCGCTTCCGATCTGGGCGGAGAGAAGTTCATGGACATCGTGTGCAGACAGGGCGGCATGTCCCCCGACTGCGTCGTCATAGTCGCGTCCATCAAGGCGCTGATGACCCACGGAGGAGGAATCCTCGAGGACGAATCCACCCTCACCATCGAGAACCTCAAGAAGGGACTCTGCAACCTCGACAAGCACATCGAGAACATGTCCTACTACGGGGTCCCAATCGTCGTCTCCATCAACCACTTCGCCCAGGACAAGCCCGAGGAGATCGAGCTCATCCGCCAGCACTGCAAGGACATCGGCGTGAGCGTCGCTTTCTCGGACGGTTTCATCGAGGGCGGAAAGGGAGCCGAGGAGATCGCCAAGGCCGTCATCGAGGCTGTCGAGAAGCCCAAGGACTTCCACTTCCTTTACGATCTGGACTCTTCCGTCAAGGACAAGATAGATACCGTCGCCAGGAAGATCTACGGAGCCGACGGAGTTGTCTATTCCGCAGCCGCTGAGAAGGCCATCAACAACATCGTGGCCAACGGATACGGAGGCCTCCCGGTGTGCATTGCCAAGACCCAGGCGTCCCTCACGGACGATTCCAAGGTGAAGGGCGCACCCAGAGGCTGGAAGCTCAACGTCAGAGAGGTATGGCTGTCCGCCGGTGCGGGATTCATCGTCCCTGTCTGCGGAACCCTCACCCTGATGCCCGGACTTCCCAAGGTGCCTGCGGCGATGAGGATGGATCTCAATCCTGACGGCACCATTGTCGGACTGAAGTGAAAAATGCGAGGAGGGGTCATCGCCCCTTCTCCAAATTTTTTATTTTTCGATTTAAGTCAAGTCAAGGACTCTTTTCCGTCCGCGACGTTGTACCAATGCTCGGCCATAGCCTTGTTGGAACGGACGCCCTCGCCCTTGAGGTACATGTTCCCTAGGAGGATCTGGGCGCCTTTGTGGCCCTTCTTCGCGGCCGATTCGAGATGTCTGAAGGCTGACGCCATTTCGACATCGCATCCGCATCCGGTCCTGTACATCTGGCCGAGGATGAATTTAGCCTCTACGTTGGAGTGGAGGGCGGCCTTTTCTACCCATTTGAACGCCTTCTCTTCGTCAGGAGCCAGAAGTCCCTCTCCCCTGAGGTACATGAGTCCGACCTGGAGCTCGGCGCGGGAATCCCCGACGGTGTTAGCAGCCTCCTTCAGGTGCATCATGGCCTTGTTGGGTATCTTCTTGGTGCCGAAACCCTTGAGATACATCATCCCCAGATAGTAGCTGGCGTTCAGATTCTTGCCTTCGTAGGAGATGCTCATGAATCTGAATGCTTTCTCCGCATCCTTGGGGACTCCGAGGCCGTGGTAGTAGATCATGCCGAGGAAGTACTGTGCGACTGGCGTGTTCACGTTCTCTGGGTCGCTGAAAATCTCCAAGGCTTCGGTGTAGCCGCTACTGACCTTGTTGAGGACATAGTATCTCGCCCTCTCCATTGGTTCCATGTTTTTCAGGAACGGCTCCATGCTAAAGCCTATCGTTCCTACAGATAAAACACTTATGTTCTTTCTTTTTAAGCGGTTTTTTGCTTGGCTTTCGGGTTCGGAAACGACCCTTCCGAGATTCCTGAGACAGGGATCCCCATAGGCGAAGCTTCTGTCCGCTATCGCATCAGCGGACGCTGTCATGCTGCATCCTACGTTGGTCAGACAGGATGCTGGAAGAGCGTGCTCGTTCGCACCTCTCTCGATACGGTCTGATATTGCGATTGCCATGATTGATTGCTACGTCTGGTCAGTATATAATGCTAAGAACGGGAGGGGTGGCCGAAAGTGGCTCATGGCAAATGTCAGACATCAGTGTTCCGGCATGCATCCCACAGTATCATTAGACAAAGTAAAATCAGAACATTCGTTGGTCAGATTACTAATATCTGATTCCGTATAGCTCTGACTATGTCCCAATCAACGATTTCACAGGACGGCCAGTATATGCCGTCTCGTAGCCTTATGGACTGCGCTTCCGCTGGCTACGATCTGAAAGGAGCCGCTGCAGCAGCGGAGCGCGGTTCCGAGGAATCGATCCCCGATGCCCAGTATCTCTATGCTCTGTTCCTTTACACGGGCTCAGCAGGCATCACCAGGGACAGGAAGACCGCCGAGGAGCTGTTCAGGCTAGCATCCGGCGAAGGCTCGAAGGATGCCGCCATAGTCGTATCCGAGATGTCCAGGAACCCCGAGGATGTCATGGAGAAGCTCCTGGAGCTGAGGCTCAAAGGCGAGCAGAGGGACCCTGAAGCATGTTCCAAGCTGTTCGCCATGTACGATAAAGGGACCGAGGAGGTCTCCAAGAGCCATGTCGAAGCCGTCAGATGGTACACGGTCTGCGCCGAGTATGATGACGCCGAGGCCCAGAACACCGTCGGCTATATGTATCTCAAGGGCAAAGGCATCCCCAAGGACGAGAACAAGGCACTCTATTGGCTCCAGAAGGCTGCCAACAACGGCTCTGCTCAGGCGATGTACAGGCTGGCCGAGCTCTATTACCAGGGGACGTACGACACCCAGCAGGATCTCAAGAAGGCTATGGACTGGTATGTGCGCGCAGCCGATGCCGGGAGCATGGACGCGCAGTTCGTTCTGGGATGCATCCATTCCACCCCCAGGACCAAGTATTTCGATATCAAGAAAGGGAACGCCTATTTCGAGAAGGCCGCCGAGCAGGGACATGCGGAGGCGCAGTATCAGATAGGCATGTCCTATGCCAACGGGGACGGTCTGAAGAGGGACCCCTCTCTGGCGCTCAAATGGCTGGAGAAGTCCTGCGAGAACGGATACCAGCAGGCGATGGTCGACCTTGCAAACATGTCCTACGAGGGACAGATCCTCCCCAAGGACGACGCTAAAGCGGCCCATTGGTTCACAGAGGCCGCCGAGAAGTGCAACGGATACGCGCAGTACGCGCTGGCATGCATGTACGCCAACGGCCTATACTTCGATCAGAGCGACGAGATGGCATTCAAATGGTTCAAGGAGGCGGCGGAGGGCAGCGAGCCCAACTCGCAGTACTGTCTGGCTCTGTTCTACAGGGACGGCCGCTTCGTCGAGAAGAACGAGGAGATGGCGGCAGTCTGGTTCGACCAGGCTGCGGACCAGGGCCACCCGTATGCGATGGCCGACCTCGGGGTCATGAAGATCATGGGCCGCGGGGTCGAGCAGGACGTCGAGGATGGGATCCAGCTTCTGAACAGGTCCGCCGAGATGGGGAACCCCGAAGCCGAGTTCTATCTCGGAAAGATCTACTACGACGGGGAGTACGTCGAGCAGGACCTCAACCGTTCCAAGAAGCATTTCACCAAAGCAGCGAAGATGGGCGATCCCGACGCAGCGGCCATGCTGGAAGTGCTGAAGAAGGAGAGGAGACGTAGATGAAGGATCCCATATTCCGCGCAGCGGATTCCGGGGACCCCTACGCGTGCCTCGGAGTTGCCTACTACTATCACGAAGGGAAGGAGGTCGATTTCGACATCGATGCCGCCATCACATGGTACGAGCGCGCGGCCGCGAGGGGATGCCCCAGGGCCCACTGGGAGCTGGCCAAGCTGTTCATCGAGGGCAAGGAGGTCCCTCCCAACCAGGGCATGTATCTGGATCATCTGGTCTCGGCCTCCGACATGGGGAACGTCGACGCCCAGTACGCCCTCGCATGCGAATACCGCTGGGGGAGGATCCTCCAGAAGGACGACCAGAAGGCGTTCGAATGCTTCAAGCGCGCCGCCGAGATGGGACATGTCCGCTCCAAGTTCATGGTCGGATACATGATACAGCACGGCATCGTGGACGAGGGGACCAGAGGGGACGCGGAGATGTGGTTCGCATCAGTAGGGGTCTCCGGAGACGCCGACACCTTCCTGGATATAGGGTTGGATTACGAGTACGGTCTCAACGGCGTGGAGCCCAGCCTTCTGGAGGCCATCCGCTGGTACCAGTACGGCGCCGACATGGGACACCAGAAATGCATCATATGCTACAATTCGGCTGTATCCACGCTTGCAGGCAAGAGCTTGGACGGCTACGAGGGTCGTATGGAGAAGCTGATGAACACCGATGTCCAGAGGGAGACGGACCGTAGGGAGCATCTGCTCAACGTCGCGGACGAATACCTTTCCGAAGGGGACGACAAGGCGGCTTTCGAGAGCTACATGGAATCGGCCAAGCTCGGGGACGCCGACGGGATGTTCGCGGTCGCCATGATGTACCATCAGGGGATATATGTCAAACGCAACGACAAGAAGGCGCTGGAGCTCCTTATGAGAGCGGCTTCCGCCGGTTCCTGCGACGCCCAGTTCTTCCTGGGAAGGGCGTACGACAACGACGAGTACCCCCGCGACGAGACCCAGGCCATCAAATATTACGCCCAGGCCGCCGCCAACGGATTCCTGGCCGCGTTCTACTATCTCGGACGCTACGTCGACCATCCGGAGGTCTACGTCCGCAGGGTGAGGGGGCACTGAATTGTCGTTCGAGACGGTCATGAAGGCCGCCCGCGAAGGCGATCAGGACGCCCAGGTAGCCATGGGATACATGTTCTACAAAGGGGACGGAGTGGGACAGGACCGCAGGGAGGCCGCCAGATGGTTCGGTCTGGCCGCGGACCAGGGGAACGCCGAGGCCATATGCAACCTCGGGCACATGAGGGCCCACGGGGAAGGCATCCGCGCTGATCTCGGCATGGCCATGGACCTCTACAGGAAGTCCGCGGAGATGGGCTACCCCAGGGCGATGTTCAATCTCGGATTCATGTACACGGACGTTGAAGGCGTCGATCAGGACTTGGCGGAGGGGTACAAGTGGTACTCCAAGGCCGCCGAAGCCGGCAATCTGGTAGCGCTGTACCGCGTGGCTGTCATGGACGAGGAGGGCCGCGGGGTCCCTAAGGATCTCAAGAAGGCCGTCGCAGGCTACCAGGCCTGTCTGGACTACGGGTATCCCAAGGCAGGATGCCGCCTAGGCGCGATGTATCTCGAGGGATCCGGAGTCCCCAAGAATCCAGATAAGGCTGTAAAGTTCTTCTCCAAAGCGGCCGATCTCGGCTCGGACGAGGCCATGCTGATGCTGGGCAAGCTTTCATTGTCCGGCGAAGGCATGGTCCTGAGCAAGCGCAACGCCGAGGGATGGCTGAAGAAGGCAGCCGGACGCGGGAACGCGGAAGCGGCACAGATTCTGGAGAGTCTAAAGAAGGAAGAGAAATGAGGATGAACGGTTATCAGAAAGAGAACATTTTCAGGCTGCTGTCCACGATAAAGGAGAAGAGCCCCTTCTATGCGAAGAAGTTCGAGGGGATAGACGTCGAATCCATGTCCACCCAGGAGGAGTTCGAGACCCTTCCGTTCACGGACAAGGGCGACCTGAGGGAAGCCTACCCTCTGGGCCTGGCCGCCGTCCCGGAGAGCGATATCGTAAGGATACACTCGTCTTCGGGGACCACCGGCACCCCTGTGGTGATACCCTACACCAGGAGGGACGTGGAGGACTGGGCCGTCATGTTCGAGCGTTGCTTCAGGATGGCAGG
>JAEEGK010002772.1_pt1 | contig 44006 bp, 37 predicted proteins | sample 8958771 | NCBI WGS metagenome assembly JAEEGK01 (sample SAMN16246547, study PRJNA631951) | gut metagenome | biome: gut microbiome; feature: rumen; material: SC-attached | host: Bos | place: Iran: Karaj | collected 2018-10
GGAAATCTGTTGTGGATCGGCGGCTGCCGTGATATAGGGATGCTCCAGCAGGTCCACCACGTCGCGGTGGTAGAAGCCCCAGCGTCCGTTGCGCTGCCGGGCATTGGCCTGCAGGCGCTCCAGAAGCTGGAAGATCTGGGCGCCGCTGCTGGCGGAGAGCGAATAGCCCATCGTCACATTGACCTTCCCGATGCCTTCGGGCACGGCGCCCAGCATCGGGAAGAGCAGGTTTTCGTCGGGCAGTACCACGGCGGTCTGCTCGGGATGCAGCAGTTCGCCCTGTTCCTGCAGCTGCTGCAGGATCTGCATGGCTTTGCGCGTCTGTCCCACGGCAGAAGGGACGCGGATCACTTCGAAATACTGTTGCTGCGGGTCGCGGGCCGGGCAGTCGAAGGCTTGTTTCGGAGGATAGCGTTTGATGTTTTCGCGGAGGAATCGGCCGGCGAGGTTGTCGGGGTCGGTGACCATCGGTCCGTCGAAATCCCAGTAGAAATCGGCCCGGCCTTCTTTCTTCAAATGGTCGAGCAGGGCTTTCTCGCAGGCATTGAGGGCATTGAGTCCTACAAAGACGATCTCGTCGAACGCTGGCAGCAGCGTTCTGGCTTCCGGCAGCGATTCCGCCACACGCCGGTAAATCATCCCGGCATACGCCAGTCCCTGCGCTTCCAACGCGCCCTGGAAAGCCGTATAAAGCGGATAGAGGATATCCCAAATCTCCGCAAATTTCCTTCTCGCACTATCGCCGTCATGCCCGGCTTGACTTCCACCGTCATTCCGGGCTTGACCCGGAATCTCAAAGCTGTTGCAGAACGCCGCAATCGCCGCTTTCTGGTCTTCCGTCAGAAAGTCATAGTCAGTACTCAACGCCTTGAGGTCATGCAGGTTGACCAGCAGGCGACGCACATCGACGAGATACTTGTCGAGGTCGTCGAAATCGGAGAGCAGGATGTCGCCCCAGTAGATGAACTGGTCAAAAGGCTCCGGACCGGTCTCGGGGCTGCCGGGCATCAGTTTGATGTACTCCTGGTAAAGGATGTACAGCAGGCGCGCCTTCTGCTGGGATTCCTGGATACCGGCGATCTTGGCGAAGAGTTCGTCGATGGTCAGCACGTTGGGCACGAATACAGGCCGCCCGGCCGCCTTACCCAGATAGCGTTTGAAGAAGGTGGCGGACCGCCGGTTCGGGAATACGAAACACACCCGGTCCAGCGGTCCCCGCTGCGCGAATCGCTCCGCTACTGCCTGTAAGAATACCATCGATTGTCGTCTATGCAAAGGCTTGCTCCCAGGCGCGGGTGGGATATTGCTTCGAGGACCCTAACCACCCTCGGTTAATAGAGGGAGGGGCCCAAAATTGACGTCAATTTTGGGAAGGAGACTCGCTTGCGAGTCGGTCCGAGAAGCAATTCCCAGAGCGCCCAGCAAGCCGTAGATTAACAATACCCCGGCTTTTCGAGGAGCTTGAACATGTTCTTCTTGTAAGCCTCTACACCAGGTTGGTTGAACGGGTTGACACCCAGGACGTAAGCGCTGATGCCACAGACTTTCTCGAAGAAATAGAAGAGGCAGCCGAGATTGTATTCATCCAGCTTTTCGACGTGGATGTCGATATTCGGCACGCCACCGTCGATGTGCGCCATCTTCGTGCCGAGCTGCGCCATGCGGTTGCAGTGCTCCACATGCTTGCCCGCCAGATAGTTGAGCCCGTCCAGATTCTGCTCGTCGCTGGGGATGGTCACCTCGCGCTGTGCGTTGTCAATCGTGATGACCGTCTCGAAGAGCATGCGCTCGCCTTCCTGGATGTACTGCCCCATGGAGTGCAGGTCGGTCGTGAAGATGACCGATGCCGGGAAGATACCCTTGCCATCCTTGCCTTCGCTCTCGCCGAACAACTGCTTGAGCCACTCGCCCAGATACTGGAGCTTCGGATGGAAGCTGGCGAAAAGTTCGACCTTCTTGCCATCGTCGTACAGCAGATTGCGCATGGCGGCGTAGCGGACAGCCGGATTCTCGCCGCTGGCAGCGAACAGGGCCTTCTCGGCGTCCTGCGCACCACGGACCATGGCCGCGATGTCGAAGCCGGCCAGGGCGATGGGAACCAGACCCACCGGCGTCAGCACGGAGAAGCGGCCGCCGATGTTGTCCTCGATGACGAAAGTCTTGTAACCTTCCTGGTTCGCGAGCGACTTGAGGGCGCCGCGCGCCTTGTCGGTGATGGCCACGATACGCTCGCAAGCCTCTTTCTTGCCGTAGGTCTGCTCCAGATAGCTCTTGACCAGACGGAACGCCACGGCGGGCTCCGTCGTCGTGCCGCTTTTGGAGATCACCACGCAGGCCGGATTGCGGACGCGGAGCAGGTCGAGCAGTTCGGCCGTGTAGTCTTCCGAGAGATTCTCGCCGGCGAAGACGACCTTGGGTCCGTGGCTGCCGAGCTGGCAGGCAAAAGTGTGGCTGAGGGCCTCGATGGCGGCCTTGGCACCCAGATAGGAGCCGCCGATGCCGATTACGACTACAAGGTCGATCTCACGCTCGAGCCAGCGGTCCACGACACTGAGACAGTCGTCCAGTTCCGCTTTGCCGATCGAAGAAGGCAGATGCTGCCATCCGAGGAAATCGTTGCCGGCCCCGCTCTCTTCCTGCAGGACCTTCTGGGCCGCGAGGGCCTTGTTGACATATTCGTTGAACTGTTCTTTCTTGACAAAAGAGTCACAGCCAGTCAGATCGATGTTTACCATGATATTGCGGATTTTAAGTTTTCTAATGATAGTACTGCGTCATTCTGCACGGCTTCTCCCAGCCGTAGATGTCGGCGTATGCAGTCCATTCCGTGCAGATCGGTGTAACCCAGTTCAGCAGGATCTCTGCTTCGGGGTAGGTGGCCGGGCCGCTGAAATTGGCGGTCGCCACCAGATTGTCATTGCCGTCAACGATGTTGAAACCATTGTCGGTCATATTTCTATAATAGCAGGTCAGATACTTGACGGCATCCAGTGTGTATTTGTCTTCCAGGACGACGGCCGTCCGCAGCAGGCAGGTATTGTCGCTGTAAAGACCGATGTCGATGTTGAATCCGGAGTAGCCGTACGGATCTTCCATCTGGGTTGACTCGATGGTCCCGAGATACTCGGCGACGAGCATGACTTCGTCCTCCTTCGGATGACAGGCGACTGCCATGGAGAAAGTCACGGCAATTAAAATGAATGAAAATAGACGTTTCATATTATTATATACTACCAAATGCAAAGATTCTTTCTATTAGATGCAAAGATAACATAAATTCTTCACTCCGCCATCTCAGGGCCAATCTATGGCCGGAGTTCTGTTAGAAGCTGACAGTCAGGCCGTCGTAGGCGGGCTGGAGGGAGAAGGGGAGGGCGGAGAGCTCTTTCGTGAGGTCGGCATGGCGGGGGAGCATGTGGGACAAGTGCGTCAGGAAGCTTTGCCCGGCGCCGACGCGGCGGCAGATTTCGATGGCTTCCTCCAGCGCGTAGTGTGAGATGTGCTTGCCACGCTTGACCGTGTTCAGGACAAAGATGTTCAGCCCTTTGAGTTTCTCGAATTCCGGTTCGGGAATATAGTTGGCGTCGGTCACATAGGCGCAGTCGCCGAAGCGGAAACCCAGGACGGGCAGTTTGTAGTGCATGGCCCGGATGGGGATGACAGGGATGCCGTCGATGTCGAAGGGCAGGCTGGTAATCAAGTGGATGTCCATCTCCGGAGCGCCGGGGTAGGGCTTTTCGGCAAAGACGTAGTAATATTCTTTTTTCAGGGATTCCAGTACGTTGGCCTCGCAGAAGATGGGGAAGGACCGCTTCTCGAGGTAATTGAACGAGCGGACGTCATCGAGGCCGCCGGTGTGATCCTTGTGGTTGTGAGTCAGGAGGATGGCGTCGAGATGACTGATGCCTTCGCGGAGCATCTGCTGCCGGAAATCGGGGCCGGCGTCGATGAGGAAAGTCCTGCCCTCGTAGCGGATCAGCGCCGAGCACCGCAGCCGCTTGTCGTGCACGTCCGGCGACGTACACACCTCGCACCGGCATCCGATCATCGGAATGCCCTGCGAAGTCCCGGTCCCGAGGAAGGTTATGCTGTTCATATTGTTACTTCTACGATCTTGTTGATCAAATCTTTATCATACGGCCGCTCGACGCGGAGGTAGTTTTCGGTGTAGCCGAACATCTTGCCACCTTTCATCGTGCTTTCAAAAAGGACCTTGGCCTTGCGGCCGGCATTGGCCGCTGTGAAGTCGGCGTGAAGACGATCCGAAAGTTCCTGCAGCCGGGCAACACGGACCGTCTTAACGCTCTCCTGCACCTGGTCGGGCCGCTCTGCGGCCGGCGTCCCAGCCCGGCGCGAGTAGGGGAAAATATGCAGGAAGGCAGGCCGTACCCGCTCCAGCAGCCGGTATGTCTCTTCAAAATCCTCATCCGTCTCCCCCGGGAAGCCCACGATCACGTCGATGCCGAAAAACACCCGCGTGTAACGCTCCTCCGGCTTCTCCAGGATGTCGCGGATCAGCGCGATCTTGGCCTCGAACTGCTCAGCCGTGTAACGCCGGTGCATCCCCTTCAGCGTGCGGTTGCAACCCGACTGGATGGGAATGTGGAAGTGCGGCAGGAACTTCGTCCCCGTGGTGATCCAGCGGAGGATATCTTCGGTAAGCAGATTCGGCTCAATGGAAGAAATGCGGTAGCGCTCGATGCCCGGCACTGCGTCCAGCGCCTTCAGCAGGTCGAGGAAACTTTCTCCGGTCGTCTTGCCGAAATCACCCGTGTTGACCCCTGTCAGCACGACTTCCAGGATTCCCTGTGCAGCAATCTGCTGCGCCTGGCCTGCCAGCTCGGCGATGGGGATGTTGCGGCTCTTGCCGCGGGCCAGCGGCACGGTGCAGTATGCGCAGTGATAGTCGCAACCGTCCTGCACCTTGAGGAACGAACGCGTCCGTTCTCCCGAAGAATAAGCCGGAAAAAAGCGCTCCACCTGATCGATCTCGCAGGAATAACCGAAGGAACCACGCTGCGCCTCCAGTGCAAGCCTGACCAGATCGCCTTTCCGGTCGGCGCCGACGACCAGGTCCACGCCCTCGATGGCCAGGATCTCGGCCGGCTTGAGCTGCGCATAGCAGCCCGTAACGACGATGCTGGCGCCGGGCGCGGTCTTGTGGAGCTTGCGGATGAGGTTGCGGCACTTCTTGTCGGCATGTTCGGTCACCGAGCAGGTGTTGACCACGAAGATGTCCGTGTCCGGCCCAGGCGCGGCTTCTTCGAAGCCCGCCGCCGCGAACTGCCGGGCGAAGGTCGAGCTCTCCGAAAAGTTGAGCTTGCAGCCGAGGGTGATGAAAGCGACTTTATTCATAGACCAGCGTGACGGAACTGCTTTCGACTTTGCCCGGAAGCGGGGGATTGTATTTGGTGACCGTCACTTCGGCGTATTCGATGCGCGGGAAATGCTCGGTGATGCTGTCAAGGATCCGGCTGGCCAGATGTTCCAGCAGATTGGCCGGAATTTCCATCTCGGCGCCGATGAGTTCGTAGATCACGCTGTAGTCGATGGCCTCGCGCAGTTCATCGGTGCGCGCCGCCTTGCGCATGTCGTAATCGTAGGCGAAATCGACCCGGAAGCGGTTGCCCTCCCGGCGTTCGCTTTCGAGACAGCCGTGATAGGCGTAAAACTCCATATTGTTCAGTCGTACCATATCTCCAGATTCCGGGTCAAGCCCGGAATGACGTTGTTTAAGTCAATAAAATAAAGACGCAGGGCCGCTTGCCGATGGCGAAGCCCTTTTTCAGTTCTTTGCGCCACGCCTCGATGGTTTGGGTGCGGATCAGCTGCGTGGGGCAGGTGATGTCGGCGGCAATGCACAGGCGCGTGGACGGACGGCAGGCTTCGGCCAGGTCGGCCAGCAGGCTGTCGTTGCGATAGGGCGTCTCGATGATGATCTGCGACTGGCCAAGGCGTGCGGACGTGCGCTCCAGCGTCGAGATCGCCTCGCGCCGCGCCGGATTCTTCACCGGCAGGTATCCCGTGAAGGCGAAACACTGCCCGTTGAGGCCGGAGGCCATCAGGGCCAGCATCAGTGAGGAGGGCCCGACCATCGGTACTACTTCCACGCCCTTCCGGTGCGCCAGTTCCACCAGCAGCGCGCCCGGATCCGCCACGGCGGGAAGCCCCGCTTCGGAGATCAGGCCCGCATCCTGTTCGCCCAGCCGGGCCGCGTAGGCCTCGATCTGCTCCCGCGGCGTGTGCTCGTTGAGTTCCAGCAACTCCAACTCTTCGACGTGCCCTTTCCAGCCGGCAGCGGAGAGAAAACGGCGCGCTGTCCGGAGCTCTTCCACGAAGAAGAGCCGCAGTGCAGCGATCCGGTCGAGCACGGGAGCGGGCAACACGTCACTCGGTGCGTATTCGCCGAGGGGGGTTGGAATCAGGTAAAGCTTTGCCTTCGTCATTTTTATTCAGATGGAATATCTTGCGCCAGAGGTCCTTGAAGGAATTGAAATCCTCCTGGTAAACGATACCGGCACCGTTTCGCTGGCTTTGGTCGAGGTAGTTGCTGTACTGGTCGGCCGAATGCGAGAAGAGGGTCAGGCGCAGCTGCCCCTGCCGGTTAAGCTTGATTTCGATGTCGATGTCGCCCACGATGTCGCTGCGGCTCGACGACATGTACTGCCGGTTGCCGATGTTGCCGTTGATGATCACGCGGTTGTTGAACAACTGCGTGGACACAGCTACGTCAAAGATGTCCCGGCCTGTCTCGTTGGGCTGGTAGTTGAAGCCCAGGTCTATCGGGATGTCGAGTTGTCGGAAGATGTTGTTGAGCTGGCTCGTCATCATTTCAGAGGCGTTCGAGAAGAGCAGGGTGGTGCTGTTGACGATGCCCGACTGCTCGTCCGGCACGAAACCGCCTGAAATCAGCAGGGCCAGGGCCTGCTTCATGCGTTTGTCCTCGGTATTGAGGGCGGTCTCCACCCGCGCTTTTGTCGTCGGATCGAGATCCGGGATGTCGACGTAGAAACGTATTTCGGGATTTTCCAGCTTGCCGGTCACGCTGATGCCGCAGTCCACGGTGCGGCGGGAACTGACAGCCGTGGAGTCCGCGATCAGCGGACTGATGGAAGCCTTGGTGCGGTAGGTGGCGGTCAGGTCGAGATCCGACTGCATGACATCGCCGTTGAAGCCGATGGTGCCGCCCGGATTGATGGAGAAGTCGCGCGCCGTAATGCCCAGCATGCCGAAATGGTAGCTGCCGCTTTCCACTGTGTAGTCGCCCTTGATGTCGAAATTGTCTCCTGCCACGGTGATGCCGATCTGTCCGTTGCCGCGCGCCTTGAGGATGTCGCCGGTGTTCTTGTCAATCTCCAGCTGGATCTCTGCATCGGGCGTGGCGTTGAGGCGCAGGTTCACGCTGATATCGGTTCCGCCCCCGTGGGAACTCTTCTCCGGGGCGTTCCGCGCCTGGATGACGGAATCGATCATGCTGATCGGAGTTTCATTGTTGATGAAGGTCAGGAGCGACTTTTTGCTGGAGGCGGAGGCTCCGAGGGGGATATGGATCGTGGTATTGCCCGTGGGCGTCAGGTTGAGGTTCAGGCGGATCTTGTTGAGCGGGCCCGAGACACGGACGGTGCCGTCGGCAAAGGCGCGTCCGTAGAAACTTTCGTTGTCCTTGCTGCTCGTGTTGAGCGCCATCATGTCGTTGAGGCTGATGTGCATGTTCAGGCGGATGTCCTTGAAATGGTCGTAAGGGACGCCGCCGGAGAGCCGGCCCTCATGGCCGAAGCGGTCCAGGAGCAGGACATTGTCGAAAGTGATGCCGTCTTCGTGTACGGAGAAAGGACCGTCTGCGATGTAGTTCACCTGGGTGAAGTCCAGCTTGAACTTGAAGCGGTTGAAACGGGTATTCTCGCTGTTGATGGTCAGTTTGTCGAGCGGTCCGTCGGCCCTGATGTGTCCGGAAACCGATCCGTCCATCTCGGAAGCCAGTCCGGTAATCAGCGGCTCAATGATGCCGACCGCCAGAGAATCGAGCTTGACGTCAAGCTTGATGCTTTTGTCGGAAGGGCGCAGCGAAGCGTTGGCGATGACCGGGTGCCGTTCGCCCATGGTATTGTCGACGAAGAAGACGAATTGCTTTGCCGGATCGTCCCAGTGGCTCTGCAACACGAAATGTCCCATGTCGATGCCGACGGCCGAGACATAGCGCGCATGCAAGTCGAACAGGATACCCTTTTCCGGGCCTTTCAGGCCGAAGGCCTCACCCTGTCCGGTAAGCAGGCCCTGCAGGTTGAGGGGCTTGGTCAGGAAGGAATTGGCGAAGCCCAGGTCGAAATCGTTCATCAACAGCCGGACCGTGTCGGTCGTGGCGGGGCCGATGACGCCGTTCGCCAGCAGGCTCTGCTCGCCGTTGCTGATGGCAAAATCTTCGATCCGGATGTCCTCCTTGCGGTAACTGACCGAGGCTGGGGCAAGTTCCCACGGATGCCCGGCGATGGTCAGGTCGGAGGGCAGCAGGTCGACGCGGAGCAGGTAGGGGTCGGTCTCAGGATTGGGGAAGGAAACCCGGGTGTTGAGATTGGCGCGGGTGTCGGAGCCGTCCTCATTGTGGAAAGCGAGCTGCAGGTCGATCACGGTATCGGCCAAGGCGTCGATGTCGATGTGCTCAGCCATCAGGCCGGCCGCCTGAAGGCGGTCGACGTCGACGTAGGCACGGATATGGTCGTCGAGCGTCAGGCAGCGCAGCTGGATGTTCTGCAGCAGGAACTTGTCGAAGGCCGTCAGTTCCGAGGAGACGTCCAGCGTGATCTCATCGTTGGCCAGGGCACAGCGGGCCGTGGAATGAGGCGCAACGAAAAGCGAGGGGAGGAAGAAGTCGGTCAGGGATTTCAGGTTGAGTACCTGCAGGAAGAAGGAGCCGAAATGCTCCGGGTCGGACAGGTCCTCCGATTTATGATGCTTTCCGCCGAACAGATGCTCGAGATTGTCCTGGTACAGCAGGTGGACCGCTTTCTCGGCAAAACGGGTGACGAAGAGGTTGCCGTCGTACGTCGCCCGGAACAGGTCGCTGTCAAGGGTGATCGTATAGCGGTCGTCCTTCTGGCGGGAATCCAGTGCAAGATTGCCCATATTGAAAACCTCCCCGGGAAGCGAAGCCTTCAGGTCCCCGATATGGGCCTGTCCGAGGAAACTGCCATCGGGCGTCTGCACGATGTCGGCGTCAAGCAGGAACGTGACGGCGGCACTGTCGCGCTTGTCAAAATTGATGGCGTGCAGGTTGACGTGGTCGACGTCCAGGTCCACCACATAACGGCTTTCCTTTTTTTTGCCGCCCAGGTTGATGTCGGCATGCCCCGCCACGACGACATTCGGGTCGTTGCTCACGATATCGGCCCGGAGGGCGTCGTTGCGGAGAGTCCCGGTTGCGACAAGGCCGGCGTAGTCGTAGCCGTTGAACCGGATGTGGTCGATGGCCAAAGGCTGGATGTCGATGTCCAGATTCTTCCCATGTCGGGCGAAGGCCACGTCGGTGCGGCAGTCCAGGGCTCCGAGCGACGAGACGCCGAGGATGCGGCCCAGCTCCAGCCCGTCGGTCACGGCGTTTCCGGAGATATCGATGTTCTTGTTTTTGAGGTTGATCTGGACCAGGGCGTCCACGTCGGCCGTTCCCAGGGTCGATACCTGCACGACCGCATGCGACTGGAGGTTGGAGAGCGGGCCGTCGGCCTTGACTTTCAGGTGGATCTTTTCTCCCGGTGCATAGCGGGAGATGGTCGAAGGCTTGAAGGAAGGTGTGATTTTGGAGATAAAATTCCCCAGGTCCGCCGTGTTGGTCTCGCCCTGGAATACTTCCGCGTGGAACTGGGCATTGTGGATGTCAGGCAGTCCCTTGATGCGGAATTTCAGGTCGAGGGCGGTTTCCCCGGTCCCGGTCGTCACGCGGAGATGGTCGCTCTGCAGGTTGGAGACGGTTCCGTTGATCTTCCCGTCGATCGTCCCCGCGATGTTCATGTCTTTCAGGTCGATGAAGGGCTTGATGGTCCGCAGGTCGAAGCGGGTGTCGTTGAAAGATGCGCGGATGTTGACTTTCTCCATGAATTGGGAGAAGTCCGACATGTCGTCATAGTCGATGGCCAGATATTCCGCCCGCAGGTGCGAATAGTCGTCATCGTAGCAGACATTGCGCAGGGAGGAGGAACCAGTGGGGCTGTATTGCAGGTCCATGCTCAGGTTCTGGACGGCCAGTTCGTCGCCCTTGCGGAGTGTCAGGTTGTCGATGCGGCCGGAAGCTCCCTCTTCGCTGTAGTGGAAATTACGGGCCGACAGGTTGATGTCCTGCAGGGCCAGGGTAGTGTCGGCGGTAAAGTCTATATGCTTGATTGTCAGCCGGTCGAGGCTGATGGAATTCCAAGGCAGGCCGCCTTTTTCTTGTTCGGGGGATTTGGGCTCCCTGGGCGGCTTGTTCTTCATCGGCGCGAGGAGCCGCGACAGATTGGTGGTGCTGTCATCGTACTTCCGGAGCCTGAAGTATCCGTTTTCCAGGCTGACCCGGCGGATGCGGGCCTCGTTCCCGATCAGTGAAGAGGCCTTTACCTTCACCAGCAGCTTGCCCAGGTGCGCGACCGTGTCATCGGCGCCCTGGATCAGGTCGACATCTTTCAGGATCAGGTTGTTCGGGTAGGAAAAGTAGACTTTTCCCACGTGTACCGACCCGTCGAGGTTTTTGGCCAGCGTGCCCGCGACTTTTTTGACGGCGAAGGTCTGGACGGCAGGTACCTGAATAGCGATCATGGCGGCGATCGGGAGAATAATCACCACCAGTATCAGGAGACGGACTATTTTCTGCCAGGTCTTCATGCGGGCGTTAAACTTACAAATGTACGAAATAATTGCTACTTTTGCGAAAAATTGGAAGATTGCATGGCTGTCACCATTTTAGGCATCGAATCGTCTTGTGACGACACTTCTGCGGCCGTCCTGCGCGACACTTATCTGCTGTCCAACGTGATGGCTTCCCAGGAGGTTCACCGGCGCTATGGCGGCGTCATTCCGGAGCTGGCTTCCCGCGCTCACCAGCAGAATATCCTGCCGGTGGTCTCCGAGGCCCTGCGGATGGCCGGCATCGGCATGGACTCGGTGGATGCCATCGCCTTTACGCGCGGTCCGGGCCTGCTCGGCTCACTGCTGGTCGGAACCTCGTTCACCAAGGGGCTGGCCCTTGCCACGGACAAGCCCATCATCGAAGTCAATCACCTGCAGGGACATATCCTGTCGCATTTCGTCAAGGTCGAGGGCCGGGACAACCGCTGTCCCGACTTCCCGTTCCTGTGCTTGCTGGTGTCCGGCGGCCATACCCAGATCGTCCGGGTCGATGATCCGCTGCACTTCGAAATCCTGGGACATACCATCGACGATGCCGTGGGCGAGGCCTTTGACAAATGCGCCAAGCTCATGGGACTGGGTTATCCCGGCGGACCCGTCGTGGACCGTCTGGCTAAGGAGGGTGACGAAAAACGTTTCCGCTTCGCCAAGCCCAATATCCCCGGACTGGACTACAGTTTCAGCGGCATCAAGACATCGCTGCTCTACTTCCTGCGCGACCGCCTTGCAGAAGATCCTGATTTCCTGGAGAATAACAAGGCAGACCTTTGCGCCTCGTTCCAGAAAGACCTGATCGACATCCTGCTCAAGAAACTCATCCTGGCCACGAAGGAGACCGGCATCCGGCAGGTGGCCATCGCCGGAGGCGTGTCGGCCAACAGCGGCCTGCGCAACCGTATCGAGGAAGAGGGCCGCAAGCGGGGCTGGACCACGTTCCTGCCCGAGCTTCGTTTCACTACTGACAACGCGGCTATGATCGCCATCACGGGCCACTACAAATACCTGGCAGGGCAGTTTGCGACGCTCGACATCGCGCCGCGCTCCCGTGCCGCCGAATACGGCGACTGACCATGAAAGAGTTCGACATCGCCTTTCCCATCCAGCACGTTCCCACCGAGGCCGAGTTGCGGCAGGCGGCGGGGCGCGCCCTGGGCGTAAGGCCCGAGCGGGTGGCCGAGGTGCGGATTGTGCGGCGCTCGCTGGATGCCCGCGGCGAGATTCTCTACCGCTACCGGGTGCAGGCCGTCGCGCAAGGCGAACAATTGGAGAAATATCAACTTCCTGCGTATAAGGATGTTTCTGGTGCAGATCCTGTGATCGTAGTGGGCAGTGGCCCCGCCGGTATGTTCGCGGCGCTGCGGCTGCTGATGGAAGGGCGCAGGCCCGTCGTTCTGGAGCGCGGCAAGGACGTACACCGGCGCAAGACGGACATCGCGGCCGCCAACCAGCAGCAACGCATCAATCCCGAATCCAATTATTGTTTCGGAGAGGGCGGTGCCGGTACTTTCTCGGACGGCAAGTTGTACACACGTTCCACCAAGCGTGGTGACATCCGCGAAGTGCTGCACCAGCTGGTGGCCTTCGGCGCGAAGGAAAGCATCCTCGTGGACGCGCATCCGCACATCGGCAGCGACGCGCTCCCGCGCATCGTGGAGGGCATCCGCCATTGCATCGAAAACCACGGCGGCGAGTATCATTTCGACGAGAAAGTGGTTGATTTACAGCCTGTATCAGACGGGCATCAGCACGGTTGGAAAGTGCTCTGCGCGGGCGGGGCGGTCTACGAGGCGCCGCAGGTCATCCTGGCCACGGGCCATTCCTCGCACGACATCTACCGGCTTTTCGCCTCGAAGGGCTGGCCGCTGGAAGCCAAGGGCTTTGCCCTGGGTGTGCGCGCGGAGCATCCGCAGTCACTCATCAACCGCATCCAGTATCATAGCAAGTTCCAGCCCGGCATGCCGGCCGCGGAATATGCACTGGTGGAGCAGGTCGAAGGCCGTGGTGTCTTTTCGTTCTGCATGTGTCCGGGCGGCATCCTGGTGCCGTCAGCCACGGACGCAGGGGAGGTAGTGCTCAACGGCATGTCCAATTCGATGCGCAATTCGCCCTGGGCGAACGCGGGCATCGTCTGCTCGGTGGAGCCGGGCGACGTGCCGGATTTCGACCGCTACGGGGTTTTCGCTCTGTTGGAGTTCCAGCACGCAGTCGAACGGGCCATGTTCGATTTCTCTGGTTCGTTGCAGGCGCCGGCCCAGCGTCTGGTGGATTTCTGCCGGAAGAAGGATTCGCAAGGCCTGCCGCGCACATCCTATCAGCCTGGTGCCGTCAATGCGCCGCTCTATGAATTGCTGCCTCCGCCGGTTTTCGAGCGCCTGCGGGTGGCTTTCGCGGCTTTCGACCGCAAGATGAAGGGATACTACACGAATGACGCGCTGGTGCTCGGTACGGAATCGAGAACATCGTCCCCGGTGCGCATCGTGCGCGATCCGGAAACGATGTCCGTACCCGGTCTCCCGGGCCTCTATCCCTGTGGTGAAGGCGCGGGCTATGCCGGCGGCATCGTCTCCAGCGCTCTCGACGGCATCCTGGTGGCCGCCGCCGCCGCTTCCGTCGCTCCTACGCAGGGGTGACAGCGTGGCAGTTGTGCTTACGGGGCGCTGCCCCGAGCTCCGCCGCTCACAAATCGTCGCCCCGCTATCAGCCCCTGCTGCTGTTCGCGCCTGTTGGGCGGCTCTTTTCCTGCACGATTTTGAGATGAAGCAGAGGCCGTAAGCAGGGGAGAGGCGTCAGGAGCCGTCCTTCTCCATGATGAGGAGAAGTTCTTGGCGTCGATAAATTACCAACAAATTAGGATTGCCGGGCCTTGGAATGTGCGATACCTTTGCCGAAGATTGACAGGAAATCAGAAAAACTATTCAAGTAGTATGGGACTTTTCAGTAAAATTTTCAGCAACACCCGCAAGCCGGAAGGCTTCTGGGGGCGAATGATAGTGGCCGGGATGAACGGCGGCTCCCATGGGGCGATGGCCTCCTGGGGTCTGGACTTTGCCAACGTCCCCGCAGAAGGGGAAATAATCGACATCGGATGTGGCGGCGGGGCCAACCTTGCCCGCCTGATGGGCCGGAGCCTTCACGCAAAGGTTACCGGCGTGGACTACTCCCGAGTTTCAGTTGAGAAAACCCGCAAGGTCAATGCGGACGCGATTGCAGAAGGCCGCTGCCAGGTGCTGGAGGCAAGCGTTGCGGGACTTCCGTTCAAGGATGATACGTTCGGGATGGCCACCGCCTTTGAAACGGTCTATTTCTGGCCGGAAATCGAGAAGAGTTTTGCGGAAGTATGGCGCATACTCTCGCCCGGGGGAATATTCCTCATCGTAAACGAGGACGACGGCCTGTCCGGCAACAACGAGAAATGGGAGAAGATGATCGAGGGAATGCACACCTACACGCCCGATGAACTGAGGACACATCTTGCTGCGGCTGGATTCAGGGACGTCACTGTCCATCGTAACGAATCCAAGCACTGGCTTTGCATAACGGCGGTAAAATGAAATGATCTTTCCCGTCCTCAAAAGTGGCCGCTATTGAGGACAGATGACGAAAAAACAGTCAACCATCCTCAAAATAGTGCTTTCTTGAGGACGGCTGACTAGTTCAACGCCGGACCGGCTATAATTTTGGTCAGCCTCGGTTGCGACAATAATCTCCGCTGCTTAGGAATTGCAGTCTCCGCAGCCGCCGTTGCAGGATGAGCAGTCGTGGGTGCAGGCGCGTTCGCCGTGGAGGCCTTCAGCCAGTTCCTTTTCGGTGGCGTCGCGGATGCCGACGACCTTGCCGGTGAAGTGCAGTTCCTTGCCGGCCAGCTCGTGGTTGAAGTCCATCTTCACATGCGCGTCGCCGACTTCCAACACCTTGCCGGGGATGACGCCGCCGGCCTGGTTCATCATCGGGATGACGCTGCCCACGAAGAGCAGGTGCTCCTGGAGCTTGCCGTCGACTTCAAAGATGTGCTTCGGCAGTTCGACGACGGCCTGCGCATCGTACACGCCGTAGCCTTCCCTGGGATCGAGCGTGAATTCGAAGCTGTCGCCGACTTGTTTGTCTTTCAGGTATTCTTCGAACTTGGGCAGCAGGTAGCCGAGTCCGTAGATGAATTCAAGGGGATTGTCTTCCGTGGCCTGGTCTTTCACTTCGCCGTCCACCACCAGGGTATAGGTCAGCGAGACTACTTTTTCGTCTTGGATGGTCATGATTGTTCTGTGGGATTGTCTGGGTTTATAATCTTGTCATATAATGGCTGGTTGTAAATGATGGGCTCCGTGTCGCCGAGCTTCCGTTCAGCGATCCAGTCAGCCTCCGAAGTGCTGTTGTCGAACAGGATCCAACTGTCACAAAGGGGGAGGTAGATGTCGCGCAGGTTTTCCATGCCTTGCCAGTAGCGGCGGATGATGGTGGGCTCAGGGATGTTGTGCCCGCCCGATGCGACGCGGATGGCCACGCGGCGTACCGCCAGAAACGGGCTTTTCAGCCAGAAATAGAGCAGGCCCGCCTTGTAGCCGAGCTGCTGCGCGTTGGCAATGATGCCGGCCAGCGACTTGGTGGCGAGGGTAGTCTCCACCGCGAAATCTTCGCCGCGGGCAATCAACTGGTCTACGCGCTCAAGCATCAGCCGGAAGGCCCGGAGGGATTCGCGCTCCGGATTCTGCGGCGAGAGTTCGTCGGCGATCTCGTCGGCATTGACAAAGGTATGCAGGTTCAGCAGGGTAGGCAGCAGCGTATAGGATGCGGTCGTCTTGCCCGCACCGTTGCACCCGCTGATGATGTATAACCTCGGCATGTCTGACAAAGATACTCCATTTTCCTGAATAAAGAAACGGCAACCATCCGGCTGCCGTTCTTTTTTCCTTTGGGAAGAAGCGCTTATTTCTTCTTCTGACCGTATCTTGAGTAGAATTTGTCCACGCGGCCGGCGGTGTCGACGAGTTTCATCTTACCGGTGTAGAACGGGTGCGAGGTGTTCGAGATCTCGACCTTCACCAGCGGGAACTCCACGCCGTTCACCTCGATCGTCTCCTTCGTGTTGACGCAGGAACGAGTGATGAAGACGTGCTCATTGGACATATCCTTGAATGCTACAAGACGGTAGGATTCGGGATGGATTCCTTTTTTCATGGTTTGTCGTTGTTAATCAGTTTTTCAAACGGACCGCAAAAATAGGAATAAAAAGCTTTAATGCAAAATTATTTTACGAGTTTGAATCCGGAATACATCTCGTCGTACTGGTTGAGGAGCGAGTTGATGGTCTGGAGCGTACCCTTGTTGTAGACCGAGCAGACCGACTTGATGAGTTTCATCATCGTCGTGGTGTCGAACTGAAGTTCCATCTGGTTGCCCTGGACGGCCACATAGCCTTTCATGTTGACCAGGCTCTTCACTTTCATGTTGATGACCGACTTGTCGGCATCGAGCGTCCAGGTGCCGCTGAAGGTCCTGGAGCCGTAGTTCACGCTCATCGTGCCGTCTTCATTGAAGGTAAATCCGAAGAGGCCCTTGGAAATACCGACCTTGGACAGGTACTGGTCGAGTTTCTTCTCGATGGCGGTGGTGGCGGCGGAGCCGGCCAGGTTGGAGAGCGCGTTGGTGCTGGACTTGAAGGTGATGGCGCTGCCGGTATAGTTCCAGGTTCCGACGATCTTGTCGGTGGTCAGGCCGGCTTTGCCGGTAATCAGGTCGGTAATGCTGGTGATCAGGTTTCCGCCTGAATTGCTGCCCGAACCGGTAAGACTGCCGAGGATGGAGCCCAGGCCGTTCTGGGCGGAAGCCGAGACTGTCAGGCACAGGACGGCTGCGAGGGTGATGAGGATTCTTTTCATTTTATCTTCGATTTTTTTAACTTTGCATGCTATACAATTGTGCGAATATACAAAAAAATCATCAATATGACACTCATTAAATCCATTTCCGGTATTCGGGGCACCATTGGAGGAACCATCGGTGACGCCCTCACCCCCATCGACATCGTCAAATTCACGGCGGCATATGCGCGCCAGCTCAAGATGAAGTTCCCGGGCAAAGAACGTTATAAAGTGGTGGTGGGGCGCGACGCCCGCATCTCTGGCGAGATGGTCGACAGCATCGTTTCCGGCACCCTGCTGGCTTGCGGTGTCGACGTGGTCAATGCGGGCCTGGCTTCCACGCCGACCACGGAAATGGCCGTCCTCTTCGAAAAGGCTGACGGCGGCATCATCCTGACCGCCTCGCACAACCCCAAGCAGTGGAACGCCCTCAAGCTCCTCAACGAGAAAGGCGAGTTCCTGACCGACGCCGAAGGCAAGGCGCTGCAGCAGGTGGCGGAAGCCGAGGATTTCGAGTTCCTCGACGTGGATGCGCTCGGCACGATGGTCCGGAAGGATTTCACCCAGGCGCATATCGATGCCGTCAAGAATTATCCGCTGGTGGATCTCAAGGCCATCCGCGATGCGAAGTTCAAGGTGGTGCTGGATTCCATCAATTCCGTGGGCGGCATCTGCATGCCCGCTTTGTTCAAAGAACTGGGCGTAGAATGTGTGACCATCAATGGTGAGCCGAACGGTCGTTTCGCGCATAATCCCGAACCGCTGCCGGCCAATCTGGTCGGGCTTTCCGAGGCGGTCGTACGCGAGAAGGCCGATCTGGGTGTCTCCGTCGACCCCGACGTCGACCGTCTGGCCTTCATCTGTGAAAACGGCGTTCCTTTCGGCGAGGAGTATACGCTCGTGGCCGTGGCGGATTACGTGCTTTCCGTCAAGAAAGGCCCGACGGTGTCGAACATCTCCTCTTCGCGTGCCCTGCGCGACGTGACCGAGGCCCACGGCTGCCTCTACTATGCCTGCAAGGTCGGTGAAGTTAACGCCTCGACGATGATGCAGGAAGTCGGCGCCGTGATCGGCGGCGAGGGCAATGGCGGCGTCATCGTCCCCGACCTGCACTATGGCCGTGACGCGCTGATCGGCGTGGCGCTCTTCTTGAGCAACATGGCGCACAAGAAGCTGAGTGCCACGGCACTGCGTGCCACCTATCCCGACTATTTCGTATCGAAGAACCGCATCGAGATGAGCGACCCGGCCCAGATCGAGGCCGCTCTCGATAAAGTCGAGAAGCATTTCGCAGGTGCGGCTGTCAACAAGATGGACGGTTTGCGGATCGACTTCGAAGCAGAACGCAAATGGTTTGTCCTCCGCAAGTCGAACACCGAGCCCATCATCCGCATCTACGCCGAAGCTCCCACCGAGGCCGTCGCCGACGCCCTGGCGCAGGAAGTCATTCGCATTATCAATGGCTAATCAGATTCCGGGGCAAGCCCGGACCCGAGCCGCAGGCGAGAGCCACGACAATCGGGAGTGAATGACGGAATATGTTTTCATTCAGGACGACACCGCTGCTGGAACAGGAGGACCGGGTGCTCCGGAAGGGGCGCGTGGGCGTGCTCTGCAACCAGGTGGCGTGGCATCCTGACACCGGTGAGTATCTCTTTGAGTCGCTGGCCCGTCGGGGCAATCTGGTGCGGATCTTTACGCCCGAACACGCACTTTACGGCCCCATGGTTCCAGGCGTTGAAACCATTGAAGTAGAGACCGTCATCGAGACGGAGCAGCTGGCCGGTCTGGACGCGCTGGTCATCGAGCTGCAGGATGTAGGATCACGCTACAGCAACTACACGACCCTGCTCTACAACCTGTTCAAACGACTGAAGAACGACGATTCCGACCTGTCCGTCTTCCTGATCGACCGCATCAATCCCTGCGGCCGCCAGATCGAAGGGACACTGGGCATCATCGGGCTTCCGCACCGGCACGGCCTGACCCTCGGCGAGGTGGCCAATATGTTCTACAGCGAGCTGGGCGCCAAGTTCCCGCTCCACATCATCGCCGCCGGTGCGGAAGCCGTCAACCGCGAGCTGATGGCCTGGACCATCCCGCCTTTCTCTGACTTCTCCGGCCTGTTCACCTCGAACTTCTACAGCGGGCAGTGCCTCTGGATGGGTACCAATGTGAGCTACGGCCATGGCACCAACCGCCCCTTCGAGCAGTTCGGCGCTCCGTGGATGGAGCCGCTCTTCGACTATCCCCAGCGGCAGGGCTTCAGGAACTGGAATGACGCTGGCAGTCCGGTCGCCCATCCCGGCCTGCACATCCGCTGGACCCGCTTCGAGCCGTCCTACGGCATCTACAGCGGCCAGATCTGCTTCGGCTTCCAGCTTATGTTCATCCCGGGCGCGCCCTATCATGCCCTGAACCATGCGCTCCAGCTGCTTCGTTTCATCCATGAAACCTGCCCCGAATTCACGGCGGAAGGGTTGAACCGTTACCTGGAAGACGCCACCCTGATGAACTACATCCAGGGCCGCATCGGCTGGGACGACACGCGCGAATACATCAAGGCCGAGGAGCAGAAATGGCTCCGCAAATCGAAAAAATATACTTTGTACGGTGACGAGCCGTACCGGATTAAATAATTAGAGATGCCGGATCAAGTCCGGCATGACGTAAACGACCGCCGTCCACAAAAATGGCCAAAAACGTGGACGGAAGCGTAGCGGAGCGGGTGGTTTTTGGAGCCGCGAGCATTTTTTTCGCGAGCGGGACAAAAACCAGAGCTCCGCGGAGCGATTATTTCCGGTCTCCTTCTATCAATTCCAGGAGCTTGTCGATAGCTTCTTCCTGGGGGATGTAGCGCAGGACGGGAGTCTTGCCACGGTAGAGCGTGACATGGCCGCGGCCTTCGCCGACGTAGCCGTAGTCCGCATCGGCCATTTCGCCCGGGCCGTTCACGACGCAGCCCATCACCGCAATCTTTACGCCGGTCAGATGCGCCGTGCGCCGTTTCACTTCGTTGAAAGTGGATTCCAGATCGTAGAGCGTGCGCCCGCAGCCGGGGCAGGCAATGTATTCCGGCCGCGTGAAACGCCGTCGGCAGGCCTGAAACAGCATGTCGCGGAAGCGCTCCCCGTCAGCCGCGGACACCGGCGCGCCGTCTATCGAAGAACCCTCCAGCGAAAAGTCATCGATCTTCTTGTCGAGCAGGGAAGGTCCCCAGAGGCAAGCCCCCTTGATAATGAAGTCGTTCCAGTCGGAGGCTTCGACGCAGGAGCGGCCGCCGCACGGTGAATAGCCGGCAGTGACGGCGGAGACGATCTGCCGGCCGGCGGGAATCTCGTGGACCGGATCTTCCGTCAGCGAGACACGGATCGTGTCGCCGATCCCTTCCCCCAGCAGCGTGCCGATGCCTACCGCCGACTTGATGCGCCCTTCGTCGCCGTTTCCCGCTTCCGTCACGCCGAGGTGCAATGGGAAAAGGTATCCCAGTTCATCGCGCATGGCGGCGACCAGCAGGCGGTAAGCCTCCACCATCACCAGGGTGTTGCTCGCCTTGAGCGAAACCACAACCTGGAAGAAATGCTCCTCCACGCACATCCGCAGCCACTCCATCACTGCCTCTTTCATGGCCAGCGGCGTGGCGCCGTAGCGCTGCGTGATGCGCTCGCCCAGCGAACCGTGGTTGAGTCCGATGCGGATGGCCGTGCCGTGTTGCCTGCACAAGCCGATGAGTTCCCGGAACTTGGCGCAGGCCACTTCATGCTCCTTGGCGAAATTGCCCGGATTGATGCGCACCTTGTCGGCCACGGAGGCCGCAGCCAGCGCGGCGTCGGCCAGGAAATGGATGTCGGCCACCAGCGGCGTCTGGATTCCTTCCGCCCGCAGCCGTTCCTTGATCTGCCGGAGTGACTCGACCTGCCTGAGTCCCTGCGTCGTCAGCCGGATCAGGTCGGCCCCGGCCGCAGCCATCGCGCGGCATTGCGTCAGGGAGCCCTCGATGTCGTCGGTCGAGGTGTTGCACATGGTTTGGACCAGGATGGGATGGCCGGCCCCGATGGGGGTGCGGCCGGCAATGGAGAAGGATACGGGTTGGGCTACCATAGATGGAAATGCAGCGATGCGCTGAAAACGATGTTCTGGGGATAGGTGTACATCCAGTAAATGTCACTGTACTTGTAGGTGTGATAGATACTGGCCAGGCCATATTTGTAATTGCCCTCGATGTGCAGTTCGAAAGGTTTGAGGACCACGGCCAGGCCCACGCCGGCAATTACGCCGTAGTCATGCCGCTGGTCATACTGGTTGAATCCGCCCTCCTGGTCCGTGGAGAGCCGGTAACCGTAGTAAGGCCCGAGGTTCAGCAGCAGGCGGAAATGCGAAAAGTCCAGCTTGAACTGGGAGAGGACCGGGAATTCCAGCACCTCGTAGGTCGCACCGTAGCCGTCGTAGGGCGAAGTGAATCCCTCATAGCCGTGCTTGGCGCCGACAGCCAGGCCGAAATTGAACAAGTGGTCCCACATGGCGTGGTAATACGTGTAGCTCACGCCGAAATTCTTGTAGGTCCAGATGCGTTCCTGCCCGATTTTGGGCGAAGAAGTGACGCCGCTCAGGTTGACGCTGTACGATACGCCGATCATGTGGATGCTCTTGAACTTTTTGGCAGACGGCAAGGTGTCGATCGCCGAGAAGTCGTCGGGCATGTCGAAGATGAAATTGTCCTGGGCGCTGGCCGACCAGGCTGCGGCGAGCAGGATCAGGGTCAGGAACAGTCGTCTCATTGGAACATGGTTTTAAGGTCGATGGTCTGCTCGATTTCCGCCGATTCGGGGATTTCGAGCACTTTGTTTCCGGGTGTCGACTCGTAGAAGCGCACGACTTCCGGCTGCTTGCGGGCCAGCAGGTTGCCGGTATCGGCATAGCCGTTCCGGTTCTTGTCGCAGGTGATACGGATCATGTATTTGCCGGCCTGCAGGTAGGGGAACATCAGTTTCCCGGGCTTGTCGGTCGAATAGGTACGGATGACTTTCGATCCTTTCTCGTCTGTGAGTTCCACGATGTAGCGGTCTTCCACGCCGGTCAGGTGCACTTCCAGCTGGCTCAGCGTCTCGGATTGCGGGACCTTGAACTTGGCCGAGGCCTTTTCGTTGGGGAGATTCTCAAGGTTGACGAAAGTCCCTTGCGGGATGGACAATTCGTAGTCATAGCCCCGGAGCAGCGCTTCTGCAGGAGTGATGATGTAGCGGCGGATGTCGCTGGTGTCCTGCTCAAAACGGAACGTCTTGACGGATTGCTGGCCTTTGGGGTTGGTTTCGGTCAGGACAATGGAGTCGCGGATCACCCGGATGAAGGGCAGGGCGCCTGTCAGGCGTACACCCAGCTGCTCCACGGTTTCATCCTGGGCTGAAACCTGCAGCTTGAAGGTCGTGTCCTGTTGCTTTTTCTGGTCTTTGTCCTTGCTGGAGCGGCTCTCCTCTTCGGCTTTCTTTACGGCCAGGGAGAGGCTTTCATCGACCGGTACGAGCTGGCCGGTGGAGTCGGTCTTCAGGTAATTGAGGCGGATCAGCAGGCTGTCATCGAGCTTGTAGCTGGTGTTGATCCAGAAATCAAGGCTGTCGCGGGTGGGATTGTATTGCAGGATGACCGCGGAGTCGGGGATGCCGACGAATTCCAGGCTGTTGATCTGGACATCGGCCGCGCTGAACTTGAGGAAGCCCTGGCGCTCGGTGGTCCGGCCGCTGTTCTGGAGGTACTGCACGGATTGCAGCTCCTTGAAGGTGACGAGCGTGACCATGGATTCCCGCGCGTTGCAATGGAGGGTGTCCTTCATGTCGAAGGAATGGAGCTCGGGCACCGAATCGTTTACGACGCGTGCAGGATGATACAGGGAGTCGAGGAAGCCGACTTCATCCTCGTCGGGATTGTATTTGTAGTCATTGTCCTTGTCGGAGTAGACGAAGAGCTGGTAGACCGTGTCTTTCAGGTTGCGCAGGACGAAATAGCCCCAGTCGTCGGTCTTGACCACGGCGTCGGGCAGGGTATTGAAACAGGCCGAGTCGGACTGATCGGTGTAGGCGGCGACAAGTGCGCCCTTGACGGGTTGCAAGGTACTGCTGTTGATGATGGTGCCGGTAAAATAGAGGGAGTCGAGGACGTCGCCGGTGGAAAAAGCGTACACCAGCCTGGGAGCGGGGTTCCCTTCGTTGTTGTCGACCAGTGCGTTGCCGAAGTCGATGGTATAGGTCTGGTCGGCGCGCAGCGTGTCCTGCAGCGTGACGACAATACTCTTTCCCTTGACCTTGGCCTGCGGCCTTCTCTTTGTCGGAGGAGAGAGCTGGATGTCAGTGGCGGTCTTGACGATGGTGTATTCGTTGTATTGCAGCGCGATCTTCCCGCCGACCGTGGGAAACTCCGTGGCTCCGGAAGGAGGCGTGAGCTTGATCAGGACGGGGGGCAGGGTATCCTTCGGCCCGCCGCCGGGCGCCGTGGTGGTGTTGGCGCAGGAGTGGCTGGACAGGCAGGCGCCGATGAAGAGCGCCAGCAGGATGACCGTCAGGATGGTTCTTCTCATGATCATTTGATTTCAACGCGTTTGACCCGCTCGATACCTTTGACTTTCGACAGTTCGCGGATCAGTTTGTCCAGGTCGTCGGTGTTGTGGACATACAGGTCGATGAAGCCTTCGAAGATTTCGTCGTGTGCTTCGATGTGGAGCTTGCGCATGTTGACGCCCAGCACCAGCGAGATCACACGGGCAAGGTCGCTCAGGACACCGATCCGGTCGATACCCTCCAGCGAAATCCTTGCCAGATACGACATCATGAAGTGTTTGCTCCATTTGGCCGACACGATGCGGTGTCCTTCCTTCGAAGCCAGGTTGGTGGCTACCGGACAGCTTTTCTTATGGATGGTGACCGTGCCGTCGTCTTCGATGAAGGCCACTACGCTGTCGCCCGGGATCGGCGAGCAGCATTGCGCGATATTGAAGGAGATGGTGCCCTGGTCGAAGTCTTCCTGCAGCAGGAATTCGCTCTTCTTGTTGATGGAGCTGTTGCGGACCGGGCTGAGCAGTTTCACGCCCCACATCTGCACACTGCGCCGTTCGGCATTGGTCTTGAGGGCTTTGTCCAGATCGCTCAGGTCGATCACGCCGATGCCGATCTTGTTGTAGAGCTCGTCCTTCCCGCCGGTGGTCTTGTAGTAGTCCACCAGCTTCTTGATGACACGGCTGCGCTCGGTGATGTTGCGCTCATCGAGCTTGCGGTCGAGGATGGCCATGCCTTCCTTGATGTTGTTCTTCTTGTCGGACTTGAGGTAGTCCATCACCTGGCTCTTGGCGCGGCTGGTGGTCAGGAAATCGAGCCATTCGCGGCGGGGCCGGGCGCTCTCGGAACTGATGATCTCCACCTGGTCTCCGTTGGTCAGGACCTGGGAAAGCGGCACCAGACGCTGGTTGACTTTGGCGGCGATGGCGTGGTTGCCCACTTCGGAGTGGATGCTGTAGGCAAAGTCGAGGGCCGTGGCTCCTTTGGCCAGGCTCTTCGATTCACCTTTCGGGGTAAAGACATAGATCGTCGTGGTAACCAGTTCCTGATGAAACTCGTCGAGGAACTGCATGGCGTCGATGTTGGGATTCTCCAGAATTTCGCCCACCTGCTCGATCCAGCGGTCGATCTCGGAATCTCCCTTGCCGCCGAGGCCGGCATCCTTGTAGAGCCAGTGGGCGGCGATGCCGCGTTCGGCGATGGAGTTCATCCGCTGGGTGCGGATCTGCACTTCCACCCAGTTGCCGGCGTTGCTCATCACGGTCAGATGGAGGGCTTCGTAGCCGTTGGCTTTCGGATTGTCCACCCAGTCGCGGGTGCGGTCGGGCTTGTAGGAATACAGGCCGGTGATCATCGAGAAGATGTACCAGCACTGTTCGCGCTCCGTCAGGTTGCCGTGGGGCTCGAAGATGATGCGGACGGCATAGATGTCGAAGATCTGCTCGAACGGTATGTTCTTGGTCGTCATCTTCTTCCAGATGGAGTAGGGGGTCTTGAGCCGCTTGAGGATCGTGTACTGGTAGCCCGCCTTGTCGAGTTCCTGCCGGATGGGCGCGATGAAATCGTCAATGGCGGCGCCGCGCTCCGACATGATCTTGTCGAGCTGCTGCACGATGGAAGCGTAGGCGGCCGGTTCACGGTATTTGAGCCAGATGTTCTCCATCTCCGACTTGATGCTGTAGAGGCCCAGGCGGTGTGCGAGCGGGATGAAGAGGTACATGGTCTCGCTGAGGATCTTGTCGCGCTTGTATTCCGGCATGAACTGGATGGTACGCACGTTGTGGAGCCGGTCGGCGAGCTTGATGAGGACGATGCGCACGTCGTCGTTGAGCGTGACCAGGATGCGGCGGAAATTCTCGGCCTGCAGGCTCACCCGGTTGGGCTGCCATTTGTTCTTGTTGTCGTTGTCGAGCGCCGTCTTGATCTTGGTCAGTCCGTCCACGAGCGAAGCGATTTTGTCGCCGAAAAGCCGCTCGATGTCCTCGACCGTAAACTCCGTGTCTTCCACCACGTCGTGCAGCAGGGCGGCGCAGATGGACTTGCAGCCCAGCCCGATCTCGTCGACCACGATCTTGGCCACGGCGATCGGATGCAGGATGTACGGTTCGCCGGAGCGCCGGCGCACACCCTTGTGCGCCTCGTTGGCAAATTCGAAAGCCTTGAGCACCAGATTGTACTGTTCCTCGTCGGCACAGCGCTTGCGAGCGGAAGTCTTAAGTCCTTCGAATTCCCGTTCAATCAGTTTGTTGTCCTCTTCAGTAAACATAGCGTGCCTCTAATCTTCTTCTTTTTTGATGGCCTCTTCCGCCGACAGTTCGGACAGGCCGCGTTCCTTCGCTTCCCGGTAGTCGACCAGGGTGTAGCCCCGCGAGAGCTCCGCGCCGAACAGCACGGTCTGCCAGCACAGGTTGAGCCAGACCATGAACAAGGGAATGAAGGCCAGCGCTCCGTAAACGGCGCCCAGACGGATCACCATCACCTGCGTTCCCATATAGAACCATTGGATGGCCACGAACACCACACCTACGATCAGGGCGGCTTTCAGGGCCGATCCGTAGCGTACCTTGGCGTGCGGAATGAATTTGTACATCACCGACAGGGCCAGCACCACGACGCCGTAGAATGCCAGCCAGAACATGTTGGTGGTAATGAAATTGAACATCCCCAGATGCCCTTCCAGCAGGCCGATGAAACGCGCGTACCAGGCCCAGCCCGAAAAGAGCAGGATCAGCACGAAAGGGGTGACGAACATGATGGCGAAATAGACCGTCACGCGCCGCCAGAGTTTGCGCGGTTCCCGGACACACCAGATGCGGTTGAAGGCGATCTCGATGTTGATCATCAGCCAGACGATGGTCCAGACAAAGCTCAGGAACGAGATCCAGCCGAAGGTGCCGCTCTCGGTCGCCTTGATCATGTTCCGGGCATACTCGATGATGACCTGCACCAGCTGCGTGCTGGTGGGGAACGATTTAGTCAGGGTATCGTAAAGGTACTGGTCGAAGCCGAAACCGTTCGAGATGAACAGGATCACCGCGATCATGGGCACGAAGGCCAGGGTGGTGAACCAGCTCAGGGCAATCGCTTCCCGTCCGACACGGTCGCGGGCGAAGTCCTTGGCGGTCAGCAGGATGGCCTGCAGGTTCTTGACCATATTCTTGCGCGCCGTACTCAGCTCGCTGAAATCGAGCGACCAGATATCCTTCGTCAGGAACTTGACGAGGATATGGATGATGTCTCGTATGCGGGCGAAGAACAGGCGCATGGTTTTATTCGGATTCGATCAGTTGTCGGAAATCAGATTCGGAAATGACGGGGATGCCGAGCTTTTCGGCTTTCTTCAGTTTTTCGGGTCCGGCCTTCTCTCCGGCGAGCAGCCAGGCGGTCTTGCCGCTCACGGAGCCGGCATTCTTGCCGCCGTGGGCTTCGATGAGGGCTTTCATGGCTTCGCGCGAAATGGAGAAATTGCCGGAAATGACCACGGTCTTGCCTTCAAGCCTGTCGGACAAACGGCTTCCGGCCGTATCGGTGACAGCCATCTGGAGACCGGCCGCACGGAGCCGCTCCACACAGTCTCTGGCGGCATCCGAGGCCGACCAGGCCAGGATGGCGTCAGCTACTGTTCCGCCGATGTCCTCGATCTGGACCAGGTCGTCGCGGCCGGCCGCCATCAGCGCGTCGATGGAGCCGAAGTGCCGGGCCAGGGTCTTGGCGGTCTGTTCGCCCACGTGACGGATGCCCAGGGCATACAGCACCCGCTCGAAGGGTACCTGCTTGCTGGCTTCCAGGCTCGCCAGGAAATTGTCGGCCGATTTCTCCTGCCAGCCGTCGAGCGAGACCAGCTGTTCACGCGTAAGCGAATAGAGGTCGGGCAGGGTATGGATATAACCCCGGTTCCAGAGCATCTCGACGGTGGCTTCTCCGGCCAGGATGTCCATGGCCTTGCGGCCGGCGAAATGGATGAAGCGGCCCTTGATCTGTACGGGGCAGGATTCCTGGTTCGGGCAGTAATGCCGTGCTTCGTCAGGATCGCGCACCAGCGGAGTTCCGCAGTCAGGACAACACGCAGGAAAAACAGGCCGCCGGGCATCGGCCGGGCGTTTCGACAGTTCCACGCCCGTTATCTTGGGGATGATCTCTCCGCCTTTCTCCACATATACGTAGTCGCCGATATGGATGTCAAGCAGGTCCATCTGGTCCTTGTTGTGGAGGGAGGCACGCTTGACCACGGTACCCGAGAGCTGCACGGGTTCCAGGTTGGCCACGGGAGTGACGGCGCCGGTGCGGCCTACCTGATAGTCGATGCTCAAAAGGGGCGTCAGTGCCTGTTCCGGCTTGAATTTCCAGGCAGTGGCCCAGCGGGGGGATTTGGCCGTGAAACCCAGCTGCCGCTGCAGTTCGAGTTCGTCGACTTTGATGACGATGCCGTCGGTGGCGAAGGGAAGCCGCTTGCGGCGGGTGTCCCATTCTTCAATGTAGTCGAGGGCCGCTTCGATGCTTTCGACGCGACGGCTGTATTCAGAAATCGGAAGGCCCCAGCCACGGGCGGCCTGAAGGGCTTCGGTATGGGTCTTGAAGGGCAGGTCTTCTCCCAGCAGATGGTAGAGTACGCAGTCCAGTCCTCGGGTGCGCATCTCGGCGGGATCCTGCAGCTTCAGGCTGCCGGAGGCGGCATTGCGCGGATTGGCGAAAGGATCCTGTCCGTCGTCGATGCGTTCGGCGTTGAGGCGCTCGAAAGCCGCGTAGGGCATGTAGATCTCGCCGCGGATTTCGAATTCGAGGGGGATGCTCTCGCCGTGCAGCTGTTTCGGGATGGCGGGGATGTTGACCACGTTGCGGGTCACATCGTCGCCCTTGGTGCCGTCACCGCGTGTCAGGGCGCGGAGAAGCTGCCCGTCACGATAGGTCAGGCAGATGGCCGTTCCGTCGAATTTCAGTTCGCAGGAGAAGGCGTAGGGGCCGCTGACCGTCCTTGCGATGCGACGGTCGAATTCCAGCAGTTCCTCCTTGTCGTAGGTGTTGCCCAGCGAGAGCATCGGCCAGCGATGGGCCACCTGCACGAAATCCGAACCGGCGGCAGAAGAAAGGTCGCTGCCCACGTGGCGGGTTGGACTGTCTTCCGTGGCGAACTCCGGAAAGCGTTTCTCCAGGCCCTGCAGTTCGCCCATCAGCAGGTCGAACTCAAAGTCCGTAATCGTGGGTTTGTTCAGCACATAATAGTTGTAATTGTGCTGCTCGAGTTCCTTTTTCAGGAACTCGATCCGATCCTTGGCCGCCGTCTTGCTGATTTTTGCCATCTTATTCTCAAGAAACTACAAAATTAGCGATTATTTGTCAAAAAATGATAACTTTGCCCTGTCATTTCGGATGAGAAAAACCAATCATATTATGAGAGAATCCATTGTTATTTTGGCAGGCGGTGGCCCGGCTCCGGGCATCAATACCGTCGAAGGAACGATCGCCAAGGCTTTCATGGCCGAGGGATATCGCGTTCTTGGTCTTCACGGAGGTTATTCCGGTATCTTTTCCGCATCTCCCAGCTACATCGAATTCAATTTCGCGCTGGCTGACTCCATCTTCAACCGTGGTGGATCTTTCCTGCAGATGAGCCGTTACAAACCGACCCAGGAGGACTTCGACCGCTACTTCAACCTGAAGTTCTTCCAGCAGAACAATGTCCGTCTGCTGGTGACCATCGGTGGCGACGACACTGCCTCGACGGCCAACCGCATCGGCAAGTTCCTGCGCGAGAAGAAGTATCCCATCCAGAACATCCACGTGCCCAAGACCATCGACAACGACCTTCCGCTGCCGATGAATACGCCGACCTTCGGTTTCAACTCCGCCAAGGCCGAGGGTACCCGTATCGCCACGACCGTTTATGAGGACGCCCGCACGTCCGGCAACTGGTTCATCGTCTCCGCGATGGGCCGCAGCGCCGGCCACCTGGCCCTGGGTATCGGTGCATCCTGCCACTATCCGATGATCATCATCCCCGAGATGTTCAACAAGACCGAGATCACGGTCGACAAGATCCTCCGTCTTTCGGTGAGCGCCATCGTCAAGCGCAAGCTGCGCGGCATCGAGTACGGCGGTATCATCGTCTCCGAGGGCGTGTTCCACATGCTCAGCGACGAGCAGCTGGAGGCCACGGGCATCAAGTTTACCTACGACGACCATGGCCATCCGGAACTGGGCAAGATTTCCAAGGCCCAGCTGTTCAACGATATGCTCGAAATCAAGCTCAAGGAGCTCGGCATGAAGATCAAGACCCGTCCGGTGGAGATCGGCTACGACATCCGTTGCCAGCAGCCGATTGCCTTCGACCTGTTCTACTGCTCGCAGCTCGGTGCCGGTGTCTATGAGCTCTTCGCCAAGGGCGAGACCGGCTGCATGGTGTTCGTCGACCAGGAAGGCACCATCCGTCCGCTGTATCTCGAAGATCTCCAGGATCCCGAGACGGGCAAGATTCCGCCGCGCCTCGTGGATATCGACGGCGACCAGGCCCAGATGGTGTTCAAGCACCTGCTCAACTACATCACGCCGCGTGACTACGGCAATGCGAAGCAGTACCTGGACAACCCCGAGGATTACGACTTCTACAAGATCCTGAACTGGTAGTGATCATCTACCAACTGCTACTGAGAGCCTTCGGGAACCGTAACTGCGTTCCCGGAGGCTCTTATGCCAGAAACGGGGCCGGCAAGTTCAACGATATCGACGAGGAAGAACTGCTCCGGCTCAAGAAACTGTCGGTCGGTGCCGTGTGGTACACCGGCGTGATCTCGCATGCCACCCGGACCCATTTCCGCTCCATCCCCGACAACGACCCTTCCCTCGTCAAGGGCGAAGCAGGCTCGCCCTACGCCATCCGCAACTGGTTCGACGTCGATCCGGCCCTGGCCGTCAACATCGACAACCGCATGGCGGAATTCGAAGCCCTGGTCCGGCGTACCCATGAAGCCGGCATGAAAGTCATCATCGACTTCGTGCCCAACCACGTGTACCGGGAGTACCGCAGCTATTTCACCGATGAGAATTTCTACCCCCTCGGCGAACCGCTTCACCTGCCTGCATCATTGCACAGCAACTACCAGGAAGACCCTGCACTGGCCACCGGCAACGACGTATTCCATGCCTGGCCTTCCGAAAACGACTGGTACGATACCATCAAGCTCAACTACGGGCATCGCAGCACCTGGGCCAAGATGCTGGCCGTGCTGCAGTTCTGGGTAGGGAAGGGCGTGGACGGATTCCGCTGCGACATGGTGGAACTCGTGCCGGCCGAATTCTTCGCCTGGGCTTTCGGACTGTTGCGTGCCGTCCGTCCGGGCCTGATCTTCATCGCCGAAGTTTACGGGAAGGATAACTACTGGAAATATGCCAACGCCGGCTTCGACCTGCTCTACGACAAATCGGGCTTCTACGATACGCTGCGCGGCATTGTCCGCGGCGAGTGTCCGGCTTCCGCCCTCACGCAGGAGTGGCAGTTTCTGGGCGACCTGCAGCCGCGCATGCTCAACTTCCTTGAGAATCACGACGAGCAGCGGCTCGCCTCTGATTTCTTTGCCGGAAGTGCCAAGGCGGGCTTGGCCGCCTTCGCGGTGTCGCTGCTTTTCAATACCTCATCGTTCATGCTCTATTTCGGACAGGAATACGGAGAGCGGGGCATGGAATCCGAGGGCTTCAGCGGCGTGGACGGCCGCACCTCGATCTTCGACTATTGCACCGTTCCTTCGGTCCGCCGGGCTCTGGCCGGTCACCTGACCGTCGAGGAGTCCGTGGTTTACAAAGAGTATTGCCGCCTTCTCCGCATCGCTACGGGCGATGCCATCTTCTCAAAAGGCAAGACCTACGACTTGATGTACGCCAATCCGGCTTCCGACCGTTTCAATCCGGACCGCCAGTTTGCCTGGATGCGCGGCTACGCCGGCAGCGCCATGGCCATCGTCGCCAACTTCGACGACCACCCCGTCGATGTCGACGTGGTCGTCCCCCAAGAAGCCTTCGCCTATTTTGGCATGACCTCTCCGGCAAGCTCCGCTTCGTCATGCCCGGCCCCGACCTCCTCCGTCATTCCGGGCTCGACCTCCTCCGTCATTCCGGGCTCGACCCGGAATCTCATCCACTTCCACGTCGCCGCACACGATTACACGCGCATTGACGTGTCCCACTTATAATCCTTCTATTTCTTCAGCTTGAAGATATCGCGGGCGAGCCAGTCCATGGTTTTGGGGAAACGGTCCGTCTCCACGAAGTCCGTATCTCCCTTCACGCCGTCCACTTCCAGTTCGAGGGCGGTTTCACCGGATTCCGCGTCCAAGATACTCAGCGTGCCGAAAACCCGGATGAAGCAGCTGCCCCACATGCCGGGGCCCTGTTTGCGCTCGAATTCCTTTACTTTGAAAACAAGTCTGTAGGGAGCATCCCCTTCGTTCACGAGCTTGAGCCCTTTTGAATTGTTGTTGAAAGAGGTAAAGAACGCTTCGTCCATGAGCTTGACGCGGGTATCGTAGTCTTCCCCGCACCAGTCCTTGAAGTTACCCTCTTTTTCGAAGACCGCATCAGTGAGGTCGATCGTCCATGTGGCGGTCGCATCTTCCTTAAGGACAGAGAGATCCCCTTTGGTCACTTTGAGCGGTTTGGCTGCGAAGGCAGAAAAGGCCGACAGCAGCAATACGATGGTGGTAAGTGCAATTCGTTTCATGATGTAGTTTTTTAGGTATACAAAAATAACAACAAATTTGAAGAAACCGAAAGGGTAAGCGGATTACAAAAGTGATTTCTGTCTAGTAATATCAAGGCATGGTTTTTGATAATTAGTGAAAGACTGCATTTCTCCGCCGGTATATATTTATGAGAAGTGTAGGAGTAGTTCTTTGACAACCATCATCTGCGACACGGTTGACGTCGCCGGAAGGTTTCGATTCACATTGTTTATTCACGTTATTGCGGACGAAACCCTTCGATCACGCTTTAGCGCCCAGCTTCGGGCCCGAGCAGCAACAGAAACCTAAACACACAGATGAGATATGAAGAACTTCTACGACAACACCAACGCCACGTACAAGACCGCCAACGATGAGATCGTCCGCGCGCAGGACGTCATCGACGCCGCCCGCACCTCCGCGGAAGTGCTCTACCGCCAGAGCAAGAGACATTTCCCGACGCTGGAGCTGAACGACCTGTTCAGCGAGACTGTGTGCCGTTCCCTGGAGGGGATCCACCGGTTCGACTCCAGGAAGGCTTCCCTGAAGACGCTGGTCAGCAGGATTGCGCTGCACTACCTGATTGACTTCCAGCGTCGCGAGAATAAGCGGACATCCATGTTCGATTCCTTCACCCGGGAGGGCAAGGACGGCAAGGAGTACGTCTCGGCCCAGATCGAGGCCTACAGGGGCGACGAGTTCGAGGCGGACCGCGACCTTCGCAGGAAGGAGACCCTCGACGAAATCGATGGTGCCTTCGCCAAGCTCTGCGAGAGCCGCGGGATGGTCCTCAGACTGGCCGGTGAGGGGTTCAAGCCGCGTGAAATCGCTGATATCACCGGCTGGGACGCCAACAAGGTCTCCGTCCTTCTGTGTAGGGGCCGCAAGGACCTCGCTGGGCTGCTCGACGGAACCCTCAAGGAAATGGGCATTGCGGCGTAGGTGTCGCTCACGGCTTAACCGCCGGATCTTGCAAAAGGTCCGGCGGTTTTTTTGTTTATGGCTGAAGGGTGAGCGGCCCGCTGCGTTTCATGTCGTCCATGAACGGCGTCCAGATGGGCTTGCGCTTGTCGATGCGCCCGGGGTTGGCAGGGCTGGCAGGATTGGCGCCGACGGCGTCGCAGACGTCGCTGAAGAAGACTTTCATCCGTAGCAGCAGGTCCAGTGATGCCTCCGGAGCATCATACTTCGTTTCGATGACCGCGAGCTTCGTCGCGGCAGGGAGGAACACCCGCGTCCTGCGGGCGATGGCTTTCTCACGGGGCGATACCAGCAGGACTACCGCGGAGTCCTTCAGGTGGTTAGACGTGTAGATGAAACGGCCATGGCAGTAGTTTCTGTAGTCGCAGACGGTGGCGCCTGCCAGGCCGGTCTCCACGACCTTTCCTTCGAAGTTGTGGGCCACGGGCATGCCCCAGCTGCCGTGCAGGACGACATAGTTCTTCACGCCGGCGAAGTCCGCCGCCGAGAGGGGAGTGCCGTCGTTGCGGCACATCGAGACCGGACGCTCGGGCTCATCCTGGTACTTGTCCAGGTCCAGGCCGGGCTGGAACACCCGGGCGAGGAGGGAGAACCAGGCGACGGAGGTGCCAGTGCTGACGAAACCGTCGCTGATGTTGTGGACGGGGAAGAGGAAGGCATTCTCAGACCCGGCCTTCTCGAAGAGCTTCAGTACGCCGTTGCGCTCGCCGCCCGAGAAGTTGATTGCCGCGGTCTTCTCCGGGTTGGCTTTCAGGCAGCGCCGGGCTGCGAAGACGATGTCGTTGTTGTGGCCGCCCTTGCTCAGGAGCAGGACCTTGGCTGTGGAGAGGGACGCGTCGCTGAAGGAGTTCAGCGAGTAGGGTGAGACGGCCGTGGCCACGCCGCCGCAGGCGCCGTAGAGCAGCGCCGCGAAGCGGGCAGCGGATTCGGAGCCGCCGGAGCCGGGGGCAATGAGGGGTACCGTGGGGTTGGAGAGGAGGAAGCGGCGGAGCCGCGAAAGGTCGGCAGCCATGACCTGGTCGAGGATGCCGTCGGATGAATGGGTGTTTTCGTTCATACTAGAATATACCGGCATGAACGAAAAATATTACACCAACAGCTATTCTTTTTCCAAAAGGTCCGAGAAGACCATGGCGTCGTCTGGCAGCCGGTAGGAGAGTGTGCCGCTGTCGCGCAGCTCCATCAGCAGGCGTCCCATGATGTTGGGGCCGACCCATGTCTTTCCTTCAGCGCTCAGCTTGGCGCTCCATGCGTCGGCCTGACGTTGGGGGTTGGGCTGCTGCTCCACGATGAACAGGCCCCGCGAGCGCTCAAGTTCCTGCCGGAAGGCCTCGCTCTGGGTGTATTTCTGCACCAGGCAGAACTTCATCGCGTCGATGAAGATCCGTCCCCAGTCCTCGCGCATGACGCCGACCTTCTCCTGGTGCTTGGCGTTCATCTTGATGTGCTGGCCTTTCAAGGCATAGATCCTGCTGCGGGACTCCGCATTGGTGAACTTCATCACCTGAAAGATCTTCTCCGTGCAGTCGAACGGCACGCCGTTCACAACCATCGGCGTCGTGGCAAAGTTGCCTAGGAGGCCCCATTCGCCGTCCGTGCTACAGAAGGCGGCGACCTTGTCGGCCGGGTACTCCTGGATGCCGTACCACTCGGGGTAGTAAGCCCTGATGTAATCTACCAGATGCATGTTAAAACTCCCGGATAATCTGCTGTGAACCTTCAATGAGCTGATGGCCCTTCGGGTCCAGATCGACCTTCTCGATGCGGACGATGCGCACCTTGGCGTCGTCCAGCACCGCGAAGTTCTTCTCCGCCTCGGGCTTCTGCCAGTTGTAGGGCCATTCGATCAGGTCCACGTCAAGGCTGGCGAGGAACTCTGAGGCCGCCTTCTCGCCGGCGACCGTCGCCTTGGCCGTCATCTTCGCGACGGGGCCGATGGCGCCCGTCAGGCGGTTGGCCAGGTACTTCCGGAAGGGGATGCCTTCAGCCTTTGCCTCGCTGGGGACCGTCTCTCCGAGTTTGGCTTCCACGCGCCGCACGATGGACGCTGCCACTGGGACGCCCTTGAGGAGGGACAGGCAGTTGTCGTCCGTGCGGTCAGGGATGCTGACGGTGTAGACATAGAACTCCTTGTTTTCCGGGCGGTGCTTGTTGAACGCATAGTGGGCTGCCGTCCCGTATTTCTCCGTGACGTAGACGCCCCATCCAAACTTCACCTTGCCGTCGCCCTCCAGGGCGTGGCCTAGGCTGAAGCTGTCGAAGATGCCCGCTGATGTGCCGTGATATGCTTCCATAGGCTTAAACCGCTAAAAATTCATATTAATAATCCAGTCATATACTGGCCGCACAGAGATATGCAAACCATCCTGATCAATTTCATCGTAATCGTGGTCTGTAAGTAGGAGCAAGTTCTTGCAGCCCGTCACCCTGGATGCCAACGCCAGGCCGTTCTTCTCGCGCTTTTCGGTCTTCTCCGAGGATATGTCATACGACACCTGGATTGCCTGCAGCACCTTATTGTCCTTGCACACCACGAAGTCGCACTCACCGTAGCGCTCATTCAGGTAGTACACGTCCAACCCCTCCATCTTGCAACGACGCATCAGGTGCACCAGCACGATGGTCTCCAGCCGGTGTCCCAGGTTCTCGCCCGCAAAGGCGTTCTCGCGCTCGCTCATCATCGCCACATCCACAGCGTACACCTTCTCCTGCACCGACCGCACCCGGCTCTTCTGCGAATACTTTTGCACCCCGATCAGCATATACGCCTCCTGCAGGTAGGTCACGTAGTTGCGGGCCGTATGCTCCGACTTGAAGTGGAACAGTTCCGCAAGATCCTTGATCACCACAATCGCGGGCGACACGTTCAGCAGATGGTGCGCCATCTTCTCGAATGCCGCCTTATAGGCTATCTTGTAGCGCTGTTCGATGTCACGCTTCAGGATGTTGTCTACCAGCGTGCTAACGTACGAGCGGCCATCCTCCATCCACATCAGTTCCGGAAAACCGCCCTGCTTCAGATACTCGTCGAAGGCAGCCCTGCGGAACGCCTCCGCCTTCGTGGTCTTGCGCGCCAGGTCCACCTCCTTCATCTTGCAGAACTCCACATATGAGAATGGGTACAGCGCAATCTCCTTGTTTCTGCCCGTAAGGTGTGTGGCCAGCTCGCCGCTCAGCAGTTTCGCGTTCGAACCCGTGATCACCACCTTCATCTTTTTCCTCAGCATACGGTTCACAAACAGATGCCACCCCTCCACATTCTGTATCTCATCCAGGAACAGGCAATCAAAGTCACCGTAGATCTTATACAGCACCTCCAGCACGTCATTCAACTGGTCCGAACCCATGCCCTCCAGACGCTCATCGTCGAAGTCCGCATACGCATACTTCAGTCCCGCCTCCTGCAAAGCTTGATAGCACATGGTCGATTTGCCGCTTCGCCTGACACCTATCACACACTGCGCCTGCGTACTCTTCAGGTCCACCAGTTTCTCCTCCTTACGGTGGCAAAGCACCTCCTCCGACCTGGCATCCAGCTCTTCCTGCTGCTCAGTAAGCACATACTCCAACACCTTCTTGTCTATTACCCTGATTCCCTTTTTCTTCTTCATCTTTGCGGATAATTATATAGTTATCACGTTTGATGCAAAGATACGAAATAATGATTATAACGCACTATTTTACTATTTTTTAATTTTTGAAACGCATTATTTTACCGTTTTCTCCCCGGATAAAATGCAATGTTTCACTCCTGCCCCCTTTATCACGGCCACGGGCGACGGCTCGGTCACGATCCTGACCAGGTCCTGCTTGTTGGCCATCACCTCGTCGATGTCGTATAGGTATTACATCGGTCCGAAGGCTGTTTTATTTTTCTTTTGATAGTTTTGAATATGCCTTACGACATCATTTACGTCGTCAAGGATACTGCCCTCATAGGGGGAATGCGAATATACCCTTATTGACCCTTCCCGAGTGCTTCTCCAGATTTCATGATTGCCAAATTGCAGCAAAGGCCTTCGCCAGTCTTTAAGAATACATTTTTCTTTCAAGGAATATGCAAATTCAGTCAAATCCTTTGCACCAAGGATTTCATTCTCCTCGTAAAACGGCAGTACCTTTTCGGGCTGGCCGAAAAGCGCCTCTTCAGAAACGACAGAAAATACATCCTCCTGCCTACCATTCTTCTTTACCCAGATGTTTCCAATCTTCTGGTATAACGAAAGGACATTGAACCTCTTTCTGAAAACTATGTTTTCACCCACCTCCAGCAGGATGGTTTCTCCAATGCCAAGTAGTTCCGAAGTATCTGCTGCTTCCCTCAGACTATAGCATCCGTATTCTTTGCGCATTCTCAGCAGGACAGTACGCAGGTCCTGCTGCGGAAACTGCTCGCACCACATATTGACATACTTCTGGAAACTCCCGTCCCTTATCATGAGACGAGCTTCGGATTCTTCGCAAATATGGATTCTTTTCATTTCAGGTATGGTTGGTATCGGTTCAAGATCCTAGCAGAAATTGACCTATGGACAGCCTTCGGGGAATAATGACAAGAGCCATGTCAAGAACCCGGACGACTCGAAAGCGAGAGCGATAGCGAGGTCAGCCATTTTTGATAACGCGGCCCTGAGGTGCCCTGCGAACAGGGAATGCCCCCATGGCATGTAACACAAGCGAACCGGCCTGCCATGCGGCATATCAACCCGGCTGGCGGCCGCGATAACGAGTTATTTTTCGCCCGGACGATTGGGCAGTAGATTGACGACCGTCCGCCGCATTCGGCGGCATTCAGTCGCATTACTAGTGAGGCCGTGCAACTCCCCTCGGGCTGTCCATATTCGGACCTTCGGCCCCTGATACTGGGGCCTGGGTCCTGGCCAATACTGTCAAAGATCTTTCGGAGGCGGGCAAGCGCTATCGCGCGCTTGCCACGGCATTCACCCTTTCATACACATCCCTCAGGTTCTGAGGAATGACTACCTTCAAGGCCTTAACGGCTTCGTCATATTTTACTCTCTCCAACTTACGGGCTTCCACCCACAGATTCATTGCACCAAGCGATTCGCTCGCAATGACCTTATTGGCTTCAGCCACCCTTTCTTCCACCTCTCCCTTCAACTTATTGAATTCCGCCTGAGCGGAACGATATTCCTTCTGCAAGGCAAAAAACTGCCCGTCAACCGTTTCGGCAGTAAAACTGCTCGAAAACGTATGGATTTCGGCTTCCTGGCCTTTCCCTGCCACTTTCACAGGGTCTTTCTTGTGTTCAAAGAAAGCTTTTCTTGCTTTTGCAAACACCCCGTCAGGGTGAATGAATGCGCCAATAGTGGCACACCTAGCTTCCAGCGTATAGTATCTTGCCTTCTGCTCGGCACTTAGTTTGTCAAGCTCTTCTTCAAAAGAAATGACTTGTTTCGCAATAGGCTTTTCAAGGTCTGCGCGACCAGCCTTGACAAGCTCTTCCACATGCTTCTCAAAAGCTTCATCCTGCAATAAGGCTTGCTTTGCCTTGATAGCTTCTCTCAGATACGCAATCAGCGATTTGAGCAATCCAATCTCCTTGAGACTGGAAGAAAGGTTTTTCAGTTCGGATTGTTCCGATTCGTTTTCAACCCTGTACGTATTGCCATTTACGGCAAGCATGTAATCTCTGGAATAGAGTTTCAATGACTCCAGCTTGCTCTGGAGTGCCTCGTACATTTCTTTCGAAATGTTTGCCAAGTGATTTGCACTTGTGATGGTAAGACCGTCCTTACCCAACATGGAATTTTGTGTCATGCTTTGTTTTGTGTTCTACGCTACTTTTACCGCAGTTCTTGTTTTTCCTTTCTCTATATTGTGTGTTTTTTTGTTTCCCTTTCCTCAGGCGGCTATGCCGTAGCCGTCGAGGAATGTGCGCCCCAGCGCTTTCTTGAGAGCCTTGCGGGCCCTGCACAGCAGCGTTGCCGCTGCGTCAGCAGTACAGCCTATGAGCTGAGCCATATCTTTCGGCTTGAGACCGTCCAGATGGAGGCTAATGATAAACCGATAGTTCTCATTCAGAGAGTCAATGGCTTTCTCGATACGCTCCACCGCCTCGTTCGTCTCCGCCCCACGCCAGGCCTCGGCCCCGGCTCCGAAAGACTCCGCCTCCGGAATGATATACTCGTCTCCTTTTCGGTTTTTGGAGACCATAGGCACGAAACGCGTGCTGCGTGTCATATGCGCCACGTAGGCGTCCGTCTGGCAGTTTGCCGCAATGCGGCTTGCCCACGTCTTTGCCTGGGCCTTGCCCGGGTCAAAGGATTTGTGATATCTCAGCGCCTTTTCCACGGCGTCCTGGAAAAGGTCTTCCAGGGCTTCCGGCCCCAGGGGGCGGCCGGCGTTCTTGCCATAGATTTCAACGCTCTTTCGGATTGCTTCGAATATCTCCTGGTAGGAGACCTTTTCACCGCCCGCGGTGATAAAAGTGGCTTTCGTGCAGGTGCAGATACTTTTCATTGTGCGTCTGTTTTTTTAGCTTGTTTGTCGTTCCGTGAATAGTTGAAAATGAAAAATGATCGGAAGTGGAACCAAGCTTATTACCACCGTGAGGGTCGTTTTCAAAGAGCTTTTGCTGTTTCGTTTCAGTTTCTGGGTGCAAAGTAAAGTACGGGGTGCGCAATCTTTTTGCGCAGCAATAAAAACTTTCATAAATTTGTAAAAAAGACTCGCCATGCCTGTAACAAAGAATGCCCTGATCCGCTACAAGACCATAGACCGCTGCCTGCGCAACACGGGACGCGATTGGACGCTCGAAGACCTGATACAAGAATGTTCCGACGCACTGTATGAATATACGGGCCGAGATGAGAACCTATCCCGCCGCACACTTCAGAATGACTTTAATTTTATGCGCAGCGAGAAGGGGTACAAAGCTCCCATTGTAGTATATAATAACAAGTATTATAAGTATTCGGATCCGGAATACTCCATTACGGAGTCACCGCTCTCGTCGCAGGAGGTTGAAAAATTGAGGGAGGCCGTCAATGTGCTCCGCCAGCTGTCCGGCTTCCGCGATTTCTCGGGCATGGAGGACATCCTGGGACGGCTGGAGGACCGGGTAAGCGTGACGGAAGGTACGCACCCCGCCATCTACTTCGACAGGAACGACCGCCTCAAGGGGCTGGAATACATCAAGCCGCTGCATGCCTCCATCCTCGATAAGCATCCGGTGCGGATGACATACAAGAGTTTCAGGGCCGTGGAGCCCAGCTCCTTCGTCTTCCATCCGTACGCGCTGAAGGAGTTCAACAACCGATGGTTCGTTTACGGGCGGAAGACGGGCGGGAACTATGTGCTGAACCTGGCCCTGGACCGCATCGAGGCCCTGGAGAAGCTGCCTGACGAGCCTTTCTTCGAAGATCCCTGCTTCGATCCGGAGACCTGGTTCGACGACCTGGTGGGCGTCACGAAGTCTCCCGAGGATAAACCCCAGAAGATCCGTTTTTGGGCTTCGGCAGGCGACGCGCCCTATATCAGGACGAAACCGTTCCATGCGAGCCAGATGGTCGTGGAAACCAACGAAGACGGATCTGCCGTGTTCCAGATCGAGGTGATCATCAACCGCGAACTCGTCCGCCTGCTCTTCGGCCATGCCGAAGAACTGAAGGTTCTCTCTCCGAAGAGCCTGCGGGACGAGATGGAAAGGAAATTCCGCCAGGGCCTGGCCAACTACGAGCGATAACGCCTGTTTCTGATACTTGATCTTTAAAAACCTATTTTCGGCCTTTCGCTGTTCCTTTCCATCCGCTCTTCCTCACAATAGCGGTGGATGGTGGAGAAATCAGGGTCCGTGCCGTTAAGGATGGCGTCCACATTCCTCTTGCGTGCGATGTTCTCGATCTGACCACCACTGAAATCATAGCTGCTGGCCAGCTGGAGCGCTTCTCCTTCGGAGAGTTCCGGGATGATGGAACGCCAGATGGAGGCGCTCACCTCGGCGCAGGGCTTGTCGAAACGGATCTTAAAGAGGAATCGGCGATCGAAGGCTGGATCAAGGTTGGAAGTGAGGTTGGTGGTGGCGATGAGGATGCCGCTGAAGCGCTCCAGCTCCTCCAGGAAGATGTTTTGCAGGCCATTCTCCATCTTTTCGGTGGAATTGCGGACATTCTCGAAGCGCTTGCCGAGGAAGGCATCGGCCTCGTTGAGCAGGAGGATGGGTGTAAGTTCGTTCTCATCGTTCGCTTTCCGGTAATCACGGAAAAGCCGGCGAGCGTTCTGCTCCGATTCACCGATCCATTTGCTGAGGATCTGGGCAATGTCCGCTGAGAGAACCTTTCGTCCCGTAGTCCGGGCAAGCTGCAGCGCCGTTTCGGTCTTTCCGGTGCCGGGTGCTCCGAAGAAGAGGCAGGTGAAGCCGGTGCGCATGCCCTTGGCCTCCATCGATTCGAAGACGCGGTGCAGGTTATCAGGACTCAGAAGCGATGATAGCCGTTGAACCTGCTGCTTCTCTGCCTCGTTGTAGAAGAGTTTCTTGGGCGTGTATTTGGCACTGTCTTCAAGCCAGATACTCTTGCTCCCCACATAGGGAGTGGCTTCTTTCAGGCAGTCTTCGACGATGTCATCACGGATCTTGAACTGGCCTTCCTCGACCAGTCCGTCGACCGAAACCTCTTCGAAGATTTTGTACTTGAACAGATCGAGGCATTTATGGCAGTTCTCCAGCCAGAAGAGGGCTTCATCGTAACTCGAATCGTCGGAGAAATAGTCCCGGACATCTACGACCGAAAACTGGTTGCCGTGGAAACGGGCTCCGTAGAGGGCGAGATAGAAGAGGAACCGTTCCTGATCCGGCAACTTGTACGGAGTGATATGCTTGGTAAAAGCCATCCCCAAGCTGGAATCCGGATTGCTGCGAATCAGCAGGTCGGCTTCTTCGACAAACAACTCTTCGGACATCTGATCACGGCGCACCTTCCCCAGGAACTTCTTGATCTTCGCCAGTTGGGCTTCCGTGCTCATTCCCTTCGGCTCGATCCGGGTGAAAGCCTGATTTTTCATCAACGCGGCCATTGCCTCGGCGGGAATGGAGATCTTCTCCTCAGAGATGCGCAGGTAACCTTTCTTGCGAAGAACCAGGAACTCGTCGGCATACGACATCAGTTCCAGATAGGAGCAGCCGACCGCGTCGGCGATCTCGCGGAAGGAAGTCCGCTTCCCGGCAGCCTCTTCAATGGAGAGTCCGAGCAGCGCCGCCTGAAGGGCGGTCAGACCGAGGGTCTCACGGAGCATACTGACTTCCTTTTGGACGCTCTCGGCGCTGTCGAGAGCAGGATCGAACGGGTTGATCTCGGATTCCTTGATTTCGGTGACGATGGTGTTGAGAGCATTAAGAATGTTTTGTTCCATAAAAGTTTACCTGATTTTTCTTTGCAGGTAAACATGGGAAAGATTCCTTAAAGAAGCGGCAACCCTGTGCCGGTACCAGGCACAGGTACCTAGTTAAGTCCGCTCAGAAATTTCTCCTTCTCCTTCTGGTAACTGTCCCTGAACCTCCGTTCCGCATCGTCGAGCTGATCCAGAAGCTTCTTCGCCAGGTCCAGCGGCTCGATGATGGTCAGGCGGCCGCGCCGCTTAATGATCTCCTCAATGAAGTCTTTGGTCGGGGCCAGGTAATAGGAGAAGATAGTATGGGAATTCGTGTCCTCCTCGATCTTCTGGGAGGGATGCAGGCGCACCGCCTTGAGATATCCCGCCTCAGTGGGATCTGCCCGGAGCAGGATGGTCTGTGGCCGTATTGTCTCGGTCTGGGGAACGACGCCGAAGGCGGTCCTGAAGTATTCCTCGGCGTCAAAGTCTTTGGGAAGCGAGAACCGGCCCGGTGCGAAGTCCACGGACACCATCCGGTCGTCCATGCAATAGGTTCTGAGCGCAGCGCGCTCCTCCGCCCGCCCGACGAGATACATCCGCTGCTGGTGCATCTTCACGCAATAAGGATGTACCGTCCTTGTCTCTTCCTCTTTCCCGAAAGGCTTATAAATGATCTTGAGCTTCCTTCCATGCGCCATTGCCTCCGCAACCTTCCGAAGCTTCTCCTCCTCCTTCAGTCTTCCCTTGGCAACACGCAAGTCCGGCTCGTAGACGATGCGTCCCTTGAGGTTCGCGAACTCCTCGAGCATGTTGTCGACGGCCAGCTTCTCCATCAGCGTGAGCATGGTGGCCGACGGCTGATCGGGGGCGGCGACATAGTACCGGTTATCCTCGCAGTAGATGTCCAGGCCGAAGTATTGCCTGATGGCCTTGCGGTATTTCATAAAACTGAACCGGGAGAGGTCCTGTCCCCCGGAAAGGGCCGCGTTCTTCTTCCATTCCTCGTTGATCTGCCTGAGGCTCCTGCCCTCCTCGTTGTTTACCTGGTCGATGAGCCAGACATATTTTTTGAAAACGTCGTAAGCCATGGCGGAAGAGATTGATGAGATTACAAAGATAATAATAAATAGGACATGTGCCCTATTCGGCAACAGCATTCCCCGAAATAATAAGTATTGTATCTATGTTTGCGCATCAGTTCTTTGACATGCCATAAATCTCACTTTTTCTAATAAATATCACTATCTTTGAAAAAATAAGTGAGAATTATGGATATAATTGCCTTTCCTATTGTTCAACATAATTATAGCGAAGAATCTCTAATGCAAGTCTTTTCTGTTGACGAGAAGAAAAGAAGAGACTTTGAGTGGAATTCCGAATCAAATCCTTCTCACCCAATTAATGAAGAGATTTCTGTCTACGATTATGTTTATTCAATACAGAACATTGATAATCCGCACGATGAATATGGCTTTTGTTTCCTAAACGAAACTATACTACCAGAAGGGAACTATCTTTATACTCTGGAGGGACTTATTCTTGATAGTCATTTAACAGAAGCAATTGTTAATCGGTTTGTTTCAACTGTCGTAGGGTATCTGAATCATTTTCATCGTGAGAAAGAGGAAGATGCATTTAGAACGGACAGAATAAATGGGCCTGGTATTCAACCTTTACCATTAGCACCACAATTTATCAATGATTCTGTAGTAACA
>JAEEGK010002773.1_pt1 | contig 44003 bp, 25 predicted proteins | sample 8958771 | NCBI WGS metagenome assembly JAEEGK01 (sample SAMN16246547, study PRJNA631951) | gut metagenome | biome: gut microbiome; feature: rumen; material: SC-attached | host: Bos | place: Iran: Karaj | collected 2018-10
TAATCTGATGAGTGGCTACGGCTCACTACATCTGATAGAAGTTTGATCCGGCATTCCTGTTGCTTATGCAATTTCCAGACGCAGCAAGAACGTGTCTGGAGGGGGATTTCTTGGCTGTATATGTGTAAAATAAAGTAAAAACGATAATAAAACGATTAAACAATGCTAAAAGATGGACCAATTATTTGGTTTGCAACATAGAAGTAGAACCGACCCCATGATCAACTGGTACTTGTTTTTTCAAAATCCTGAAGCATCTGCAAGGCTGCCTCATCTGGCTTTATCAGAGTGATCTTTTCCCCTTTCCAGTGAAGTATCAGGAATTTGCCTGCCATCGAATTGTATTCCAGCTCGTATAAGATGTTCTCCGTCTTCCCATCGGCTGTTAGAGTCAGGAACTTGTCGCTGAACTTGTATTGATAGCGTTTTTCTTTCTTCGTCATTTCTAACAGCAATCCCTCATATTCCGCTATGCGCAACCAACCGTCAGCACCAAAATAGTAGCCAACAGCATAGAATTTCCCTTCATCCATCAATTCCTTGAGATCATCTTCGGTACCGCTGTCTAACCACGTGCCAACCATATTGATGGTTATTTGTTCGAGTGGCTCGTCGTTCTTATAGACCACGTCAGTTACGGTCTCTGCATTGAGGGCGAGGGTGACGCCGACGATGGGAAGCAGGGCCAACAACTTCAGGGAGTTGCGGCGTGGGGATTTATTAACTAACATCATATTAATTCGCTTTTTGGTAGTGCTGTTGTTGATGCCGTTGGCGAGGATACAGGCCTTTGTACCCGTCGCCTTCCGCATCAGTAGTTGGATGTATTGACTCACGTCTGAGCCTGACGAGAGGACGGATGCATCGGCTTCATACTCGTGGATGGTTCGCAAGTCGCGACGCAGGAGCCATACCACAGGGTTGAACCATTGCAGGGCCGTAAGCACTTCAACGAAGACGATATCCCAACTGTGGTGCAGCTGGATGTGTCCCCGTTCGTGGGCAAGGATCGAAGGGTTGCACTCCTCGTAGTCAATCCGGCTTAACACGATGGTGTGCATCCATGAGAACGGTGCGACAGGCAGGTCGACAACTGCCAGTGTCACGCCATCCTCCAACGAATGTTGCTCACTATCCTTAATCATTCGGCGAAGATACCGATAACTGTTTGCGATGTATAGCAATCGGCAGAGAAGGCCGATCATAAAAATAGCAAAGATAACAGATGGTTGCAAGAGGATCTTTATTGTGTCAATCCAACTTTTCTCAGGAGCTGTCTGCACGGCATCTATTGTGGATGCTTCCAAATCTGTGATTACCAGTTCGGGGCGCTCTGCCGTCTGCATCTGTTCAACCTCTATCGTCTTATGCAGCGTGATGACGCACAAGGGTAAGAGAAGCGAGAGCAGGATGGACGATAGCAACACGATACGGTTGAGCCGATGCATCGTCTCACGCTCCATCAGCAGCCGATAGCAGAAATAGAATACGGCTATCAATACTGCTACCTTCAAATCGTAGATCAGAAAATCTGCCATTACTTGCGGTTCTTAAGGATTTCCATAATCTCACTGACTTCTTCATCGCTTAGCTGCTCGTCCTTGGCAAAGAAAGATACGAGCGATGCAAACGAGCCTCCAAAGAATGTATTCTGCACCTCTTTCATATAAGCACGCGTGTATTCCTCCTTGCTGATAGTAGTACTGAAGAGCTGGGCCTTTCCATGTTTCTCCGAACTGACGAATCCTTTATCTTTTAATATCTTGAGGAATGTGAGCAGAGTGGTCAGGGCCGGCTTGGGCTCTGGGAACTTCTCCATAATCTCAGATGAATAACCCTTGCTCTCTGGTAACGACCAGAGTATGTTCATTACTTGCGTCTCAGCCTTGGTTAATGTCTTTTTCTCTTTCATATTCTAATCTTTTAGAGTTTCTGGCAGCAAATATACTCTAACTTTTTAGAACTTCCAAATATTTTTCTCTAAATCGTTAGAATATTAACATGATTTAAGAATACAAGGGAAATCTTTCAATTCCCGCACGTATCATCGAGAAATGAACAAAAAAGAACAAGCCCCGTTGCCGGAGCAACAGGGTTTGATGGGGGTTACGACTCATGGGACTTTCCCCCATGAGTTCACCTATGAGTTCATAAAAGATTATTCTGCCTCATCCATCTTCTGCCAGCAGGAGTTGCGCAATAAAGCAGGAAGATCAAACACGGCACACCAACCGTTAAAGCTACTAAATATACTCCCATATCTTCTATTCTTTTATTTTTTTCGTTAATATTATTCCAACACCTAATGACGTGAAAGCGATGAATAAACCTATAAAGTAGATCAACACTTTGTTGTCAGTTAAATCCTTAAAGAGTGACGCTATTACGACACCTGTCATCGTATACTTTGAAATCTCCTGAGTAGTCAGCCGACTATTGGGCTGTTGAGCTTGGGCTTTTGCCCTCTCACGTCTCGTACTCATCGGCAAAAGTAGCTAAAAAGTTCGACACTTGCAAGCTTTTTCCTCGAAAACTTATCTCTGGACATCTTTTTTGCCGTTTTCCGCGATTTGGCCAAAGATGGGGCGTTTGTCCACACAAGTTGAAGAATAATTTGCTTGATTTCTTGGAATCAGCCCAAAATCGCCGTAACTTTGCATCAACATAATAAATAAAGACAGTAATTGTTTCATCATAAATAGTTTCTTTTTCATACGTTTGTTTTTAGTTAATTAGTTAGTAAACGTTTAGGGCTCGCTGAGATAGCGGGCCCTAAACGCATTAATACTGACGACTCAGAGACTGTCCCCGTGAGTTTTTGGGTTTGGCGGTCTGGAGGAGGCAGTGGCGGATGCCAAGAAAGTCTTGCTGGATCCAACTGAGCGGTTCGGGTGTAGAATCGCTGTTGCGGACGATTCTGCCGTCAGGCGAAACAATACAGTAGGCTTCACCCATGGGATAATTAGTGACTCCCAGGGGTTTATATAAATCCTTAAGCCATTCTGCGTTGCTTGACATATCATAATAATGATTCTCTGCGCTGCTTGACATGTTGTAATAATAATGCTCGCCTTGTAACTTTGTAAAATAGCGTAGCCGGTAAGCATTTTCATATCCTACAGGATTCAGTTTCCAATGGCTATTATAAACGTTCACCCATACGATATCAAGATCACCCAATTCACGTTGTAAGGGTAAAATCACACTTCTCACAAAATAAGGGATATACGACTGCCAGAAAGTGACGAAGATAGTATGTCCACGATAACGTTCGCACAACGTCTGGAACACCTGTGAATTGGGAATGCCCTTTAATGTGTCACCAACGATTTCTTTTGCAGCCAGCCGATCATGCTCCTCACGGTATTTATCCTGCCACGTCAGTACCAATTGCCTGTAAGCGGGCGGCAGATTGGCCAGTGTTTCGGCAATATCATCAGGATTGAGCTGACCGAACTGACCACTCATATATTCCCGTAACTTCCAGACGGTTTTCTCATGGTCAATAAAAGTCGGGAAAAGTGTATTTACATTGATGTTGTACCGAAAAAGCTCCCACAGGTCTGGACAGTAGACTAACTTAGGATCATTGAGGAGACGTTCGAATGCATCCAGTTCCGCTACTACCGCATCGCGCTGCCAGTCAATCAGTTTCTCTTTGGCTATGGGGGAAGCATTAGCTTCGTTTTCCAGCTCCCTTGGCGGGTCGGTCTTAATTCGCATCACTGTCTGCATCTGCCAACATAGTCTGACCAGTTCCTTCAGGGCTGGCGACCATTGCTTTTCAATCTTCATCGTGTCGAGTTGGACCATCCGCAGTTCCAGTTGTTTGGTAGGCGGCATCGCGCGGATTTCAATAAAGCGGTTCACCTCTTCTTCGTTCCTGAAGATGTTAGCGAAGTACTTTACGATGAAGTCTATATTGTAAAATGACAAATGCTCGTTCAGCTCATTGGTCAATTGCGCCAACGGGCCCTTCGTTACGTAGAGAATAGTGTTGTTGTTTGTTTTTCCATTCATATACCGATCGTTTATCTCACGCATATTGAGATATACTTCAGTCTCTGCGTCTGGTCCTACATAGACAATACTCATACCTCGTCGCTGAGGATCAAATATAAGCGTGACTGGTGTGATATGGGCTACTGGCAGGCGGAAGGTAAAGTCGCCTGTGGGCGATACCTGTGCACAAAGTGTATCATATGGATTTGGTGATGAGTTCGGATGACGTATTGTGAGTGACATCCGCCCGCACATGCCAGGCCTGTAACCCATCAGATGTCCCTTGATGGTAGCCCATCCGAAACGATAATCCACCTTAGGCAAGGTGTCTTGTACGGCCATAATCTCCTTCAGCCGTTCCTCTACAACCTTTGGCAACTGAAAAGGAGGCAGGGGATTGCCGTCAAGACGGATGCCGAATATGCCATGGTTGTGAAACTGAGGATCAATCATGTCTACTTCTGTCACATCAGCCGGCAGTGGCGGAAAAACGAATTCTACGCTATACTTTTCCTTTCCAATTTCCTTAAACGTCTTTGGTTCGTCTGGCCGGAGCCCATAGTCAGAGATAATCTGGCGGAGGGGATAGGTGCGGCCCTTCATATCACGTAGACAGGTCTCATGACTGAAGAAGATGACTTGCGAATCCCATCTGAAGATCTGCAGATGGAAAACGGTGGCTGTATCGCTCATAACTACGGAGTCTGTCCACAGACGATCGGGCATACTCTGAAAGATGTGTTCAGGCTTGATTATGGTGCGCTCTGAGGCCAAAGCCTGGCAGATGGCAGCGGCCATCACTATTATTATAAGCAGTAGTTTTTTCATCATCGTTTTTGTTTAGTCATTAGTGAAATCAACGGGCAACACGAAATGGGCATCAGCAATTCTGCCGAAACGGCGGGCAGGAATCCATTGAGGCATCTGCTCCACGATTTTAACGGCTTCACGGTATGCATCCTTGTCGCCACGAACCAGTCCGATGTCGTCTATCGTTCCGTCTTGTTTGATGCGGAACTGCACATAGGCCCGCTTGCCAGCCACAGAGGCGTCATTCTCTAAGGCTTTGGCCACATGCTGCTGCACAAAGGCCCGCAAGGCAGAGGTACCGCCAGGAAACTCCGGATCTTGAGTGAGGTCATGATATTCGACCCGATAGACATTGTTGACATAGTCCTCGGAAGAAAGACTGTCTGTGGTCTCTTCCTTGACTGCCGGTTTTTCTTCTGACTCAGCGGATTGCATATCGGGCACATCGGATGCCGGAACGCTCTCAGGTTGCTGGTCAGGCTGTGGGCTTGGCTGCGATATTTCCGCTGCCTTCCCGGCACTCTCTACTATTTCCTCTACCTTTTCGTTCAGCTTGGGCGTAGCAAAAGCCGTCAATACAACGAGTGTCACAGGCAGGATATAGAGCACTTTGCTGCGGAGCCAAGGATTCGACTTGGGATGGTTCATCATATAGATGCGCTTCTTGATAAGGCTGTGGTTGAAGTTGTTGGCAAAAGCGTAGGAAGTATTTGCCAAGGCCTTCTTCACAAGGAGATCCTGATAATTGTGCAATGAAATGCCTTGATGCAGAACATAATCATCGGCCTCATATTCGTGCACATCACGAAGACTACGCCCCAGCAGATAGACAATGGGATTCCACCATTGCACAGTCTCTACAAGCGTCAGAAACAAGATGTCCATGGAGTGAAGACTGAGAACATGGGCTTTCTCATGCAGCAGAATCTCACGGCCAAAAGGCTTGTAGTCACTCTCGCTGATGACTATGCTCCGCATCCAACTGAAAGGTGCCACGTCATCGATATGACAATAGATAGTCGCTTCCCCGCTTTTGTCAGTCCACAGACAACCGCCCCGGATGATCTGGCCAATCCTGAACAATTGCCAGAGACGGATGCAAAGCGCCAGACATATACCTATTATGTATACCAGCGCGAGAAGACACATTGGGGTCAGGATACTTTGTGACATGCCGTGACACAAAGTATCCTGACCCCATTGTGACTCGGCCTCCTGTGTCATTAACATAATACGTTGCTGCATTTCATAGACAACAGGCTGGGCGGGAGTTGCCAACGACGGGATGTCGACCATCGGGAGCACCAAAGCCAGCATGAGAATCGTAAGCAATGTGATACGATTCATGCGGAAGAAGCTCTCCTGCCGCAGCATCAGCGTGTAAGGCAGATAGAGCAAAGTCAACACAAGGGCGGACTTGATGCTATAAACAAGCAGTGCCATCATAAAGCATCCTCCTCCATCAGTTTCAAGAGTTCCCTGATTTCATCTGCAGAGATATGTTCTTCCTTCACGAAGAAACTGAACATCGACTTGAAGCTATTGCCGAAGAAATCGTCCTTCACCTCTTCCATCACCTGACGACGGTATCTCTCCTTGGTGATGAGGGGCGTATAGATGAGCAGTTTGCCCGTTCCCTTCTTATGCTCTACGAATCCCTTCTGTGTCAGGATCTTCAGGAAGGTGGCGATGGTCGTATAGGCAGGCTTGGGTTCTGGATAATGCTCCAGAATATCGTTGACGCACGCCCCTTTCTGCAATTCCCACAGGACGTTCATTACCTGCATCTCACCTTTTGTCAATGTCTGTTGCTTCATACTCAATTGTCTTCAATGTTTGACTGCCGCAAAATTACTAAGTTTTTAAAAATCTAAAGTCTTAGTAATCGCAAATCTTTCAAAATCAGCGATTCTTTAACTTTCATTATTAGTAATTCAGCGGTTGTTATTAGTAATTAACGCACAGATCGGAGGGCATTAGAGCAAAAAGGCAGGCACCCGAATAGGATGCCTGCCTTGATGTATGATATTGTTACGAGGATTACTTCCTTACCTCAATCTCGCCGTCGTTCTCAACAGAGCCGAACCAGCCGAGTGTATTCACGTTGACGCGTTCCTTGCTCCAGGCCTTGCCGATGTTGGTGGCAACCATGTAAGGAATCTCGCCGTCCTTCGGGAAAGGCAGCACAAACGTACCGTTATTACCCTTGACCGTCACCGTGACATCGTTTCTCTCAGGAACCCAGCCCTGCACATCGAAGCGGGCATATTCCTTCATGAGGTTATAGTCGGGATCGATGGTGTTATACATGGTAGGAACATCGTAATTGTCACTCTTCGACCACCATTCTGTGTCGCCCACCTTGATGGAGAAGTCGAGCGTACCACCCATAGCGCGGACAATGCACTCATACTTGTTCAAGTTCTTATTATAAACCACGTCGAACACGATGTCGTTGAAGTCGAAGTCGCCGACACCACCGAGGTCCTCAACCATATAACGCTTAGCAGGCGACAGATCCTCTACCCAGCAGATCAGGTCGTGGTATTTACCGTCGTTATTGCAGTCGAAAGCTACATAAGTGTGGTTGTTCAGAGTGAAAAGCTTACACTTCTCAAGGGGCTGAGCGTTTTCTTCGGATTCGAAGAACTCAAAATTCCTGCTGGCAATAAACCATTGGAAACCGTCTACACCTTGCATGTTGGTGGTATTGACAACGGCGTATGAATTCATGTTCATCTCAGTAAAGAGATGGCTGTCGTTGACAATCGATGACCATTTATCACCCCAAGAACGAAAACGGAAGGCATTGAACTTTGTATACTTAAATCCAAGCAGGCTTTTCTGCCTATACTGCACACCCAGATAATAATAGTTCAACAACGTCTCACCATGTGAATAGAATGGGTGGAGATTAATCTGAGCGTAGTTGTATGGCCAATCGACTACCGGCTGACTCTCAACCAGTTGCTTCACCTGCTCAAAGTCGGTAACAGCATGCGGATAGTAGGTCTCAAAGAAGACGGCGTCCCAAAATGAAATCAGTGGACCGGACTTCACCCAGACGGGAGCTGCCAACTGGCCCAGGGCACGTGTACGGGCGTTCTGCTCAGCATTGGGATAGTTCATCTGAGAGAAGTCCCAGCTCTGGTTAGGATTCACCTCGCCAAAATGCTTTACAAAAGCTTCCTTGTACTGCTTTTCCGTGTCAAGAACCTTCGCCTGTTCTACTGCACTCGGATCGTAAAGTTCTTTGTTTGAGCAACTTACAAAAGCTGCTGAGATGGACAGCATGGCTGTCATCGCAAATAAAATATTTTTCATTTTAATGGTTATGATTTATTTATTATATAATGGTATTATCTTCATCTTCCTAAAAAAGTCGTGCAAAGGTACAAAAAATTGTGGTATGACACAAGGCCATACCACAATTATTAATATTGTTTAACACTTTTACTTGAACAGGCTCAGGGCCATCTGACGGAGGCAGCGGCGCCAGGTCAGGAACTCGTGGGCTGTACCCTCTGAGATCAGACCTTCGGCATTGAAGCCGGCAGCTTTCAGGTCGGCAACGCTCTTGTTGATGCCATCAGGATTCTCCTTAGAGCCGCAGCCCTCGAAGATATACTTCACAGCCGTAGGATCCTTGATCTCCTCAGGTGCATACTGACCGCCAGAGAGCAAGCCCCAGTAGCCGAACACCTCAGGACGGCGCAGGGTGATGAGCTTGGTGGTCATACCACCCATCGACAGACCTGCCATAGCGCGATTCCACTTGTCGGACTTGGTCAGGAAGTTCTTGTCGATATACGGAATGAGCTCATCGACGAGCACAGTCTCGAACTCCTTAGCCGTGAACTGACCGATGGTTCCGAACTTGAAGTCGTTAGTCAGACCATAGGCCATCACGATGATGAAGGGCTTGATCTTACCATCGGCAATCAGGTTATCCATAATCAGACCTGCCTTACCCTGGATAGGCCAGCTGGTCTCGTTCTCACCCCAGCCATGCTGCAGATAGAGCACAGGATAACGCTCCTGAATACCCTTGCCACCTGCCTTCACAGGATTACCCTTCTTATCGACGAGTTGTCCATAACCATAGGGCAGATAAACCGTAGCCTCCTGCATCTTACCCAGACTGGGTGAGTAGAACTTCACCGTCTGCATGCTGCCATGAGGAATATCGGTGCGCTCAGCATAGAAGTTCTTATCGGGAGCAGGAATCTCGATACCACTCTCCCAACGGCAAGAACCGAAGTAGTTGCCTGTACCCGGGTCATTGACAGTTGCGCCGTCGATGGTCAGATGATAGTAGTGGAAGCCGGGATCCATCGGACCCTCGGTAGTTCCTGTCCAAATGCCGTTGTCATCCTTCTTCAGCACCGTACCGCCACGACCACCGAGACCGAGACTGACAATCACCGACTTGGCATCGGGGGCCTCGATCTGGAAACGGGCATAACCCTCACTGTTCACCTTCGGCCACTCCTGACCAGGCTGATTCCACTCGTTGATGACGAAGTCCTCCTTCGGCACGCGCTTGTCGAGGGCGGGATCGAAGTCGCGGATGGCACGGAAGCAAGCCTTCGGGCGGTAATTCTCGTCGAAGGGCAGCGGGTGGTTGTTCACGCCGAGCCAGGAATCCTTGTCGCCCAGATTCCAGAAAGTCACGTTGTCGATGACGTCAGCGTGCTTACGGAACACCTTGAACAGACGAGCGTACTGGTCGGTCTGCAGGGTTGACATGTAAGCAGGCATGGGCTTCGCCTCACCACGTGAGAACATCAGCTGACCACCGCTCTCATTGTTCATACGCAGGTCGAGCTCGGTGATATTGATATGCTTCACAATCTCCTTGAAACGGACAATGGCCTTCTCAAGCTGCTCCTCACTGGGGAAGTAGATGTTGTAGTGACCCTGCATACCAATACCGTCGATGGGTACACCAGCGTCCTTCATCTTCTTCACCATATTATAAATACGCTCACGCTTACCCTCGTCTACGCAGCTGTAGTCGTTGTAGAACAGCAACGTATTGGGATCAGCCTCACGGGCGAACTGGAAAGCTTTGGCAATGAACTCGTCGCCGCAAAGCTGGAAGTGACGGCTCTGACGATACGGACTCGGCTCCTGACCTGGGCGTCCGAATCCGAAGCGGGGACCAAACTGGTTGTCATCAGCCATGGCCTCATTCACCACGTCCCAGGCATAGACCACATCCTTATAACGGTTCACCACCGTATGGATGTGCTCGCGCAGACGCTGATAGAACACCTCTTTCTTGACAGGCTTGCCATTCTTGTCGGTAAACATCCAGTCGGCAAACTGTGAATGCCAGCACAGGCAATGACCACGCATCTTGATACCGTTTTGACGGCAGAAGTCAGCAATCTTATCAGCCTTCTCAAAATTCCACACGCCCTCCTTCGGATGAATCTCACCGGGCTTCCAGTCGTTCTCGGCAGTCACACTATTGAACTGCTTGATGACGAGAGCCTTCTGCGCATCGTCAGTTACATTGCGCTGGTTCAGCGCTACACCAATGGTAAAATAACCCTTGTAGGCATCCTTCAGGCCGACATTCTCTCTGGGGTCAACCTGACGAAACTGTGCAAATACGGACGTGCTACCCACCATAGTCAGGATCAGTCCGATAAATAATTTCTTCATCATTTTAATGCTATGATTATTTCAATTCTACAATTTTTCAATCCTTCAATTTTTACTTGAACAGGCTCAGTGCCATCTGACGGAGGGCGCGACGCCAGGTCAGGAACTCGTGGGCGGTACCCTCAGAGATGTGACTCTCGGCGTTGAAGCCAGCAGCCTTCAGCGTATCCACAGCCGACTTGATGCGGTCGGGACCTTCCTTAGAACCGCAACTCAGGAAGATGTACTTCACCTGATTCTTGTCCTTAATCTCCTCGGGAGTATAGACGCCACCGCTGAGCAAGCCGTAATAGTTGAACAGTTCAGGACGAGCCAGGGTAATGGAATGAGTTTCCATACCACCCATCGACAGACCAGCCATAGCACGGCTCTCCTTCTTGGCGATGGTGCGGAAGTTGGCATCGACGTATGGGATAAGCTCATCGCAGAGCACCTTCTCGAAGTTCTGGGCAGCAGCACCACGACCGCCACCACCAAAGCCCATCTCGTTCGTCATACCGTAGGTACAAACCACGATGAAGGGCTTGATCTTGCCCTCAGCAATCAGGTTGTCCATGATGAGGTTGGCGTGACCCTGAGTCATCCAGGCGGTCTCGTCCTCACCCCAGCCATGCTGCAGATAGAGCACTGGATAGCTGGTCTTGGCATCCTTGTCGTATGTCGGCGGCGTGTAAACGAATGCACGACGGCACTGCTTGGTGCTCTCACTCCAGAAAAGGATCTGTGAAACCTTACCATGAGGTACATTCTTCATAGCGTAGAAGTCCTTATCCTTAGCAGGAATCTCGATACCGCTCTCCCAACGGGTAGAACCATAGTAGTTACCAGTACCAGGATCGTTGAATGTTCCACCGTCAACGGTAATGTGATAGTAGTGGAAACCTTCGTCCATCGGTCCGGCTGTGGTGCCTACCCATGAACCGTCGTAGGTCTTCTTCAACTGAGTTCCACCCTGGCCACCAAGACCAAGGCCTACATTCACAGCCTGTGCATCGGGAGCCTCAATACGGAAGCGGGCATAACCCTGAGAGTTCACCTGCGGATACTGCTGTCCGGGCTGGTTCAGCTCAGAAGGAACGAAGTCCTCCTTGATACCCTCCTGCTGGGGGAAAGCACGGCTGGCGTCAAACTGAGCGCGCTGCTGGCCGAAGCCACCGAAGCCACCAGGGCCTCCCTGACCACGACGACGCTGTCCCTGACCAGGACCGCCCTGACCGAAACCACCGGGGAATTGTCCACCCTGTCCGAAGCCACCCTGTGGACGCGGCCGACGTGCCGGGCGCTTAGGCATATCCCACTTAGGCGCTTTCATGTCGCGGATATACTCGTAAGCCAGCTTAGGCTGATAGTTCTCGTCCCAAGGCAGCGGATAGTTGCGGGCACCGAGCCAAGAATCGCGGTCACCAAGGTTCCAGAAGGTCACACAGTCGATGACGTCCTTATGCTTACGGAACACGCGGAAGCAACGGGCATACTGGTCAGCAAGATGCTGCTTCACGGAGTCAGTAACGGTAGCACCCTCACGGCTGAACGACAGGCCACCACCCATCTCCTCGTTCACACGGATGTCGAACTCAGTGATATGGATGTGCTTTACAACGGTCTTGAACAGCGTAATGGCTGAGTCGAGACGAGCCTCAGAGGGATAATAGATATTGTAATGAGCCTGCATACCGATACCGTCAATGGGTATACCCTTGGCCTTCATCTTCTTCACCATGTTGTAGATACGGTCACGCTTGTGAGGATCTACGGTGCTGTAGTCGTTGTAGAACAATAGGGCCTTTGGGTCAGCCTCATGGGCATACTGGAAAGCCTTCTCAATGAACTCGTCGCCACAAAGCTTGTACATCGCGCTCTGACGATAGGGGTCAGTGGCGTTGGCATCGTCGCTCATAGCCTCGTTCACCACATCCCATGCATAGATCACGTCCTTGTAACGGGAGACGATAGCCTGGATATGGTTCTTCATGCGCGCATAGAACTGCTCCTTGGTCGTACCCTCGGCAGTCATCCAACGGCCGATCTGAGAGTGCCACATCAAACAGTGTCCGCGCAGCTTGATACCATTGGCACGGGCAAAGTTAGCGATACGGTCGGCATTCTCCCAATTGAACTCGCCCTCACGGGGCTCAGTGGGCTCGGGCTTCATGTCGTTCTCAGCAGTCATGCTGTTGAACTCCTTCTTAACGAGAGCTGCCTGCTCAGCATTAGTCACATTGCGCTGGTTTACAGCGACACCAATCATGAAGTAGTCCTTATAGACATCCTTCAGACCTTGCGCCTGGACTGACATACAGCCAGCCAGGGCCATTAACAATAAGATTTTCTTCTTCATTTTCCTGAATATTAATGAATAGTCTATTAGCAAATCGTTTCTTTAGTACGCTTGCAATGCAAGAATGGTGCAAAATTACAAAAGAAGAGCCACATCGGACTCTTCTTTTGTAACATATATCTTTGGAAATGTAACACGCCCTTGTTACAAGAGCGAAATAACACATTCTGTACCATCGTAGCTGACCTGTTGCTGGCGACCGTCAGGCAAAACAATGGTAAACTGACGCGACATCAGCATGCCTGGGAATTCGCCTTTCCGGGCCCCGATGGTGAGCTTTCGAGCCTTGTCATTCCAACTGAAAGTGATCGTGCTGTACACACCTTTCTCATAGTTATAGTTGTCGCCCTCATCCTCATAGAGCACGAACGAGCCATTGGCACCGGGATAGACGCGGATCTCGAGATTGTCCCAGGCCTTCTCGCCTACATACTGCATCTCGGGACCGAGGGGGAGGATGCTGCCCGCACGTACGAACATCGGGACACGGTCGAGGGTGGTCTCCAGCGTCACATTCTGTCCGCCCTTAAAGGATTTGTTCGTCCAGAAGTCATACCATAGAGCTCCCTTCGGCAGATACTTCACAGCACTCTTCGTTTCCAGCCAATTAACTACTGACTCCTGACTCCTGTCTCCAGACTCCTTATTCCTATCCCATCCTGTCATAGCATTCGTACGGATCACCTTCTCCTCGGTATACTGCGGATTGACAATCGGACAGGCCAGGATACTGTGGCCGAACATAAACTCATCGGTCATATCCCACACCTTCCTGTCCTGAGCGAAATCGGCAAACAACGGACGCATGTAGCTGTCGTTGGCAGATGTCACCTGCCAGGCCGTACTATATAAATAAGGTATGAGGCGATAACGCAGGCGGATGGTCTTTTCGATGATATCGTAGACAGGCTGTCCTTTCTCGCCGAACTGCCAGATCTCACGGGGCGCATCGGCACCGTGACTGCGGAAGACGGGACAGAACAGGCCGTACTGCATCCAACGCACATACAACTCCTGGAACTGCGGATTCCTGGGAGCCGAGCCGCTGCCACGCGTGTTATACGAGTTGCAGAAGAAACCGCCGATGTCGGTATTGAAGTTTGGATTACCCGTCAGCGAGAAGCTCAGTCCTGCGGGCACCTGCTTGCGCAGCATATCCCATGAGGAGTTCACATCGCCGCTCCACATATTCGAGCCGTAGTGCTGCTGTCCGGCAAACGATGAACGCGTCATGATGAAGATACGCTTGCCCCGGTCGTCCTTGCGCTGAGCCTGATAGATGCCACGCACGGTCTCCAACGGGAAGGCATTGCGCTGCGAGCGCCATGTACCGCCATACACCTTGTGGGCATAGTCGCTCTCTTTGGGATCGAAGAAGTCGGGATCGGTAGAGTCCATCCACCAGGCATCGCAGCCGTAGTCATAAAGCGTCTTCAGGTATTTCCAATAGATAGCGCGGGCGTCAGGACTGAAGGCATCATAAACCTTCACGCCAGAGGGATAGTCGCGCATCGGAGGCCAGACATGCGAGATACCGCTCTGCGGCCAGGTCTCGAAAGGCATCAACAGCCCCTTTGCCTCCAGCTCACGGAACTGCTTGGTCATCGGTCCGAAACTGGCCCAGATGGAAATCATAAAATGAGCGTTTTTCTTGTGGACATTCTCAATCATCTGCTTGCCGTTCGAGAAGTCCTCTGCCAGGAAGTCCATCGCGTTCCACAGATAGTTAGAACCCCAATACTGCCAATCCTGGATGATACCGTCGAGGGGCACGTTCAGCTTGCGATACTGGTCGACGATACCCTCTGTTTCGCGAGCAGTCTTATAACGTTCCTTCGACTGCCAGTAGCCGTAGGTCCAGAGCGGGAACATTGGTACATCGCCCGTAAGATAGCGCATCTGTGCAATCACACCGTCAGCAGAACCGCCATACATGAAGTAATAGTCCACGCCCTCTCCCACTTCCGCATCGAAGGTCATGCCCTCGGCATTGTCCTCAAAGAGTGTCGGCGAATAGTTCTCCCAATAGAGTCCCCAGCCCTTGATGCTCTGCAGCACGTTCTGGAAGTCCTCCAGGTTCGACTGTTCCATGCGTTTCTTCTCGCCTCGACGGTTCATCTTACCGTTCTGGATAGTGCCCAGACCGTAGACAGCCTCATCTTTGTCGAGCGTGAAGGTCTGACGGGCTTCCGACACATCACAACTCTTCTCCTTCAGCAGCAACTTGCCTTTGGCGGTCAGGAAGGTCAGGTTTCCTTTGGCGTCCTGTTTCACAGTCAGTTCGCTGCTTTTCCATTGACCATCAGTCATTGAACATTGAACATTTCCGGGCTGAGCCGTGATGACCAATGTCTTCGTGGGCTGACCTTTCACGATGTGTACGATACTCGGTGTGATAAACTCCACCTTCACATTCTGGGCACGGCCAACAGCCGTTGTCAGCAATGCCGTTAAAACAATCAGTAATTTTCTCATTTTGGTTTCCATATTATGCATTATGCATTATTAATTATGCATTATCATTATCTTCTTACCGTCCTTGATATAGACACCCTTCTCCAATGCGCCGCTATTCACACGACGTCCCTGAAGGTCATACACCCTGCCATCGCCGCCAACCGGCATGAGACGCACCGCATCAATGCCGTTGGGCGAATAGTCAGCATTGTTGGTCAGATACATATCCTTCACCTTGATATCCTGACTGCCATTGCCCCAGAATGCCACGATACGGATATTCTTCGTGTCGAGTTGCTGGCCTTTCTTGTTGCCGTCGCTGGTGTACTTCGCTGTCTGCAGGTTCACCACAATCTGTGTCTTCGTACCAAAGTCGGCTGTGGAATAACATGGTGACCAGATGCTGTTTTCAGTGAAGATATTCAGATGTGAACTGCTACTGGTGGCAGACAGCTTAATCACGAGATACTTATAGTCCGACATATCGATTCCGCTGGGATATTCCCATCCCATCTGTCCCCACTGCCCGGGACGGAACGTATGCGTCTTTTCGGTATAAGTGCCGTTTCCGAAGAAGTCGGTCTTGATGTGTTGGGCACCGAACGGGAAGAATGTTGAACGTACGTTGAACTGTGCCTCCAGTTCATGCCCCATCGGATCGGTATAGACAGCCTTTACCTGTGCCTCACCTTCTTTCAGGCCATACAGACGTCCGTTCTGTATCATGATACAGTCGTTATCAACCATTTCATAAAGCGTCTGCGAAGCCACATTCTCTGTGTGTCCGTCGCGGAAGGTAGCCGTCATCTGCAGGATAATGCTGTTGCCTATCATCACCTCCGGTTGCGTAACTGACAATTCTATCTTCTCAGCGGTGAGCATGTCCTCGCTATAGCCTGTGAAGTCTGCCGGATAATAGCTGGCCTCATCGTAGCTGTCCTCTGTCGAGAACCAGTCGAAGTCGGCATATCCACGTTCCTCATGCTCCTTTGTGGCATAGCAGAACAGGCCGAACCGTGCACCTGCTGTCGTGAGGTTGGAGTCTGGCAGAGTCTGCTCTCCCAACGGAGTAAAGGTCTTGTTATCGAGCGAATAACAGAATTGTGTCTTGCCGTCGGCACAGTTCACCGATGCACGCAAATAGACCACATCCGTCATCCCGACGGTCTTTGCCTGTTCACCGCAAACAATGCGGTGCTGCCCGTCTTTGACCTCTACGGCAATCATGGCGTATGGCTCTTGCAGGATGCAGATGCCCGCCCGGTCACCCTCTTGCAGATGTGAAGCATCGATGCATACCGTACCCAAAGAAGCCTTATCCGTATAGGCAAAGATGCGCTGGGTAAGGATGTTACATTCCTGTGTCAGATGCTCTACGGTTGTTCCTGTTTTCATGCGCAGCCATCCCGGACGCTCAAAGAGTGTCCAGGCGCCGTCATCAGGATTGTGGTTCCACTGCCACTGCATACCCAGAGGATAGCTACGGAAGTTATCGTTCGTGGGCAGGGGGTTACGGGGATAGCTGCTACCCACATTGGGTTTGGAGTAGATGGCATACGGCTCACCGTTGTTGCCCACCACAGGAGAACCGTCCACCCATTTCACTGGCTGCAGACTGGGCATACGGCCCAGAACGCCGTGGTCTTCCTGTATGATAGTCCACCATTCACCGTCCGGGGTATCGAAGAGCGCCTTCTGATGCGTGGCATCCGACTGTTCACCAGCAACATTCTCCACTATCTTCCGACTCTCTCTCCCGTCGCAATACTCCCAGTTCACCAAGTCATGCGACTTCACAACGGTGGCTTCGGGATAACAGTTCGTCGTGGAGCTGACCATATAATAAGTGTCGTCCACGCGGATCACATCGGGATCCGGGAAATCTGCGGCGATGATAGGGTTCCTGTAGGTTCCGTTACCCAGATCGCTCACCACGAAGTTCTTGAAGTCGGCATGAGCCCAGTCTTTCGTGTAGAAGTCAGCATACCAGTCCATACAGGCCTTGGCGCAGGCCTCAGGATTCCCGTCAAACGAGGCCACCACCTTTTTCTTATTGAGAAGGGTGTCGATATCAAAATAATCCCCGGTCGATGTCAGCGTCATCGAGATATTGCCGAAATAGTCGAGCATCGCCTTATAGGCCTTGCCCCACTTCGAGGTTGAGGCTGTGGCCCAGGTACCCAGGTTCTTATACGTAGGCTGACCCATCTCGTTATAATGGTCCACCTCCTTCGGTTCCTTGATCGGACTCCAGTCCACCTCGGAGATAAGGATCGGATTGGTATCAACCACGGGCACGGCATCATGGAAACTGTTACGTTTGTTGGTGATGCCGGGATTGTCGTCGCTGCTGTTATACCAGCCGGGATAGTCGTGAACGGCATAGCCGATGTTGTAGCCTTCGATGGGCCAGGAGGCATAACTGCGGTAGTTCGACTGATAGCCTGTTCCCGGCACCCAGATAATGCCCGTAAAACCGTTGGCACGGATCTTGTCGACGATGGGTTGGAAGAAATCGTGCAGTGCCTTCGCATCGTCCTGACCATCGGCATTCCTCAGGTTGACGGGTTCATTGGCCAGCTCGATGCTGATCTGTCCGGCATATTTGCGGATGGAGTCGTTCTGCGAGAAGATATCCCACACCGTCATCAGATACTGGTTGTAGTAGTCACCCACCTGGATATTATGCGGACAGACGCCTGGCGGACGGATTACCACATACATACCGTGGTTCATGGCTTTCTGGGCCAATGGGAAATAGACCGATTTCAGATAGGTCTTCAGTCTGTTGGGATTAAACTTCTTGATATCAGCCTCACCCGAGGCATCTGAAGCCTGACCTTCCGAACCTGCATATTTATAGCTGTCCGACGGGTCATTGGTCCAGGCAGGATCCATATGCAGACGGAATACGGTGCATTTCGACTCTTCCATACCTGCAAAGAGCTTTTCGAAGTAGTTCTTGCATTTCGTAGCACCCGTTGTGTTGTAGCCGGTATTGGAACCGTCCCAGGGACTTCCCCATCGCCAGCCGTTGAAATACATGTTCGGTGTGTCCATCACACCGTGCAACACTACATGATTGCCGTGTGTATCCACCAGCCACCTGCCTTCCACATGGAGCGACGGCAATGGCTTTACGCCTTGGCTTCTGCCCAAGGTCGTCAGCATCATGGTCATCAGAATGATAAATAGTCGTTTCATCGAATCTATGGTCAAAATCTGGCTGCAAAGGTACGAAAAAAGTGTCAGTTTCCCACTTTTTTTTGTTTCATTGTTTTTTGTTTTTGAAAAATTGTGTATCTTTGCATCACAAACAAATAAAACAATTATGCATTATGAATTATAAATTATGCATTAGTGTGATAGCCCTGATGATGGGCTTCCAGGCAGCTAGTTGCCAGAAGAGTATCGTGATCCTTTACGAGAACGACGTACATTGTGGTATCGACGGTTATAAGAAGATGGCAGGCCTCCGCGATGCCATCAACCGTTCCGACACGGCCTATGCCGCAGCCGTCTGTTGCGGCGACTTCCTGCAGGGCAACACCACGGGTGCCATCTCCAAAGGCCAGTACATCGCCGATATCATGCGGCTGATGGACTACCACGCCCTCACCTTAGGCAACCATGAGTTTGACTACGGTGTGCCCCGCCTGAAGCAGTTGCTAGAGCAGGTCGGCACACCTGTGACCTGCGCCAATTTCTATGAAGCCGGCGAGCCGCTGCCCGTATATGCCCCCTACGTCATCCATCAGTACGGCAATAAGAAGGTGGCCTATGTCGGTGCCTGCACCCCAGAGACGATGATCCTTGAGGGCTACTCCTTCTACGATACCAACGGCATCCTGCTCTACGACCTGAAGCCGAAAACCTTCTATCAGCTCATCCAGCAGGCTGTCGACAATGCCCGTAAGGAGGGTGCCGACTATGTTGTCTTGCTCTCACATGTGGGTGAGACCCCGCAGTCGATGGGATTCAGTTCCCACCGTCTTGTCAATAACACCCGCGGCATCGACGTGGTGCTCGACGGCCATTCCCATGAGATCTTCGAAGGAGTGAAGGTCAGGAATCTCGACGGCCGTGAGATCACCGTCACTCAGACAGGTACGCAGTTCGCCAATGTGGGCAAGCTGCTCATCACCCCCGACGGCCGCTTCATCACCCAGCTCATCAAGAGCAACGACATCCCCTGTGAGAACACAGCCGTCGCCGCTGCCATCGACAGCATCCACCAGAAGGTGAAGGCCGTTACCTCAGAGGTGGTAGCCCACAGCAACTACACCCTTGTGGTGAGCGACGACAACGACCAGTGGATCGTGCGCGGTCAAGAGACCAATGCCGGCGACCTGGTGGCCGATGCCTACCGTTATGCCATGAAGGCCGATATCGGACTGGAGAACGGCGGAGGCATCCGCAACGACATCAATGCCGGCGAAATCACTTACGGCGACATTATCGGTATGCTGCCTTACGACAACACCCTGCGCCGCATTATGGTCACTGCCCAGCAGCTCCAACAGATGCTCATCCGCTGCACGGCCCTCGTGCCCGTGCTCGACGGCAACTTCCCGCAGGTCTCCGGACTGCGTTTCACCATCCACAGCAAGAGCCATACCGTCAGCAACATCGAGATCCTGCAAGCCGACGGAACCTATAAGCCCATCGACATGCAGCGCTCCTATAGCGTCGCATTGACCAGCTACAACCACGATGCGGGCGGTTTCTTCGATTGTTTCAAGACGTGCGTGGTGCTACAGGAGAGCAGCCTGCGCTATTACGAGGCCCTGGCCGACTATCTGCGCAATGTCCTCGGCGGCAGCACCGGCAAGACCTATGCCCAGCCGCAGGGACGCATCAGGATTGTCGAAGACTGAAATAATGCATAATTAATAATGCATCGCTCGAGCTTTGCTCGCTTGCTACCAAAGGGACGCAAGAACGCATAATCGTGCAAACGTTTTCATGATTTTCTGGGGTAAAAGTTATACAACCTGCCGGAAAACGCCGTATCTTTGCACCGAAAAAGATTATGCATTAGCATTATTAATTATTAATTACATACATTATGAGTAAGAAATTTGTTATCGGAGACCGTTTGAAGGATGAGTGGATTTCAGTTCTCGACACAGAGAAGAAGAAGCTCGAGTTTACCAACCACCTGGCCAGCGCCAAGGAGTATCTGCTGGAAGAAGACGCCCAGGCCAACCTCCAGAAGATTCAGGAGACCGGCTACTTCAGCGACCTCCAGATATACCTGAAGGAAGACAACAAAGCCTACAAGATGAACGAACGCGACACGCTCTAGAGCCGTCGCCCCCGCCCCACGTCGCTTTATCGTGCGATACGCAGCACAGGGGCTATCTTGTTACAAGGCGCAGGAAGATCCAGCACAAGCCCGTCGGAAGTCTGACGGGCTTTGATTTTGCCATAGCCCAGCAGCCATACCGCCGAAATGCCTTTGCGGAAATCCTTATTCCCCTTGGCCAGCGACCTGATCACGAGCCTGCCATCCTGCGGCCAGCCCATCGCCGTCGCATACAGGTATTTCTTCGTCTGGTTGAAGCGGACGTCACGATAGTCCATACCGTTGTACTGACCTTCATTGAATCCCTGTGCATTAATCTCAATCTTCTTCTCGGCCACAGGTCCCTCACCGAACTTCACCCAGGGACGGGTGCCGAAAATGCTCTCGCCGTTCTGCGTCATCCAGGCTTCCAGTTCATCCAAGAACTGAGCCTCCTTCTCATCGTAGGTTCCGTCAGCCCTTAACGGGATATTCAGCAACAGGCAGCCGTTCTTCGAAACAATGTCCACTAGCTGCTTTACCAGATTTGTGGCAGTGCGATAGCCACGCTCGTAGGTCCTTGTGTTATAGTGCCAGTCGCCGATACAGTTACACGTCTGCCAAGTCTCGGGCATAATGGCATTCGGTGCACCGCGCTCCACATCCCAGGTAAGCGCCTTCTTCTGGTCGTCTGAGAGGATCTTGCCGAACACCACCCCACGCGGATTCTTATTATAAAGATGTGCAGCAATCTTCAGACCGCAGTCACTCAGCGGATAGAACGGCAGCACGGTCACATCGAAATAGATCAGGTCGGGATTGTAGCGGTTGATGGCATCGAGCGTACGGTCATAGAAATTGGTCACAAACGCCTCTGACGGCGGACAGGCCCCATTCTCCCAGCCCCACTGCCGATGGATCTGGCTGTTACTCCACGAACGATCACTCATCGGATGGTCCTGCTGATAGAGCATCTGCGGGTCGTAGCCTTCCCACCATTTGCCCTTTCCGTCTTCCTTCTTCAGTTTGCCATCATAATACACGCCCGCCATCTTTCCGTTCTGGTCGTAACGCTGCGCCGTTTCATACCACAGCCACGCATGGTCAGCGTGGAACGAAATACCCAGGGGCAGTCCCGCCTTCTTGGCAGCCTTCGCCCAACCGTCCAGAATATCCTTCTTCGGGCCGATGTTCTTCGAGTTCCAGGGCTGGTACTGCGAATCCCAGAGATCGTAGTTGTCGTGATGGTTGCCGAGCACGAAGAAATACTTCGCCCCGCAACGCTTATAGCGCTCCACCAATGCCTCCGGATCCCACTTCTCAGCCTTGAACAACGGCAGGATATCCTTGAATCCGAATTCCGACGGATGGCCGTAGTGCTCCAGATGGTACTTATACTGGCCGTTGCCCTCGATATACATACCACGTGCCATCCAGTCGCCTGAGCCTTCCACACACTGCGGCCCCCAATGAGCCCAGATGCCGAACTTCGCATCGCGGAACCATTCAGGCGTCTGGTGTGTCTCCAACGACTGCCATGTAGGTTCATACCTGCCCGTCTGCATCTTTTCATGCTGCTCAGATACGGGAACCTGATAGTTTTGCCCCATTGCTACGGTCATACCGCAGCACATAGCCAGTGTCATGATGATCTTCTTCATAATGGAAATAGTTTTTAAGTTCTATGTGCAAAGATACGAAAAAGTGAACAAACGACCAAATCAACGTTTCTTTTTGTTTGATAATTGTTTCAAATGGCCACGAAACATTGGAGAAATGCAAAAAATTTCGTATCTTTGCGGTAAAAATCAGACAACAATGAAACATCCAGCAAGAATCATCCTCGGCCTTGTAATGGCCTTGTCGTTCACAAATCTGGTGGCGCAGCCCACCGTCCGTTTCGATGCCACAAAGACACATCAGCACATCACCGGTTTCGGCGGATTCGTCTGCTCGCCTCAGTTCCAGTACAACCACATGTCGACGACCGAAATCAAAAAGGTGTGGGGACCGGAAAGCACCATCGGCTGCAACATCATGCGTCTTTACATCCCCATCGGCCGCAATGCCTGGAGCCTGTCGCTGCAGACCGCCAAGAATGCCAAGCAGATGGGCCTCATCGTCTTCGCCTCGCCGTGGGGACAGCCCGCCGAGTGGAAGACCAACGGCACCAGCAATGCCATGAACAGCGACGGCACCTTAGGTTACCTGAAGAAGGAGAACTGGGCCGACTATGCACAGTATGACTGAATACCTTATCAACTGGAATGAGAACAAAGCCGATGCCGAGAAGCGCAACTACGATTTCTCGAAGGACTTCTTCGACTTCTTCCGCGCCATCAACACCTGCATGCTGGGCGATTTCAACGCCTGGGTCCACTATGCCGCCAAACGCTACTATGCCTTGTTGGGTGACGGCACAACAGGAGCAGGCAGCAGCGGCAGCATCACCAAGCGCGGCTATATCATGGCCCATTTCGCGAAATTCGTCACCGGCATGACCCGTATCGACATCGACTTCGGGGCGACTCCCCTCGAAGGTTCAGCCTTTCTCTCGCAGACAGGCGACACCGTTGTAGCTGTCGTGGCCAACGCTACCGACGAAGAAGCCCCTGTGACACTCGACCTCCCTTTCTACACCCAGAAAGGAGAACTCCTGAGCACCACCAAGACCAAGAGCATGACCGCCACAACGCTCTCTTCTGAAGCCGAGACCTGCCGACCTATCGCCACCTTCCCGGCACAGAGTGTCAGTACCGTGCGCTTCGTCAGAAGCCGCAACCGTCAGGCCTCGAACATGAAGGGCAGCACCACCCGCTTCGACCGTCTCGACGACATGACCGCCACGAAGTCTGCCTTCGGTACCAACTATAAGATGAGCGGAAAGACCAAGAAACTCGACCACAGCAACCCGCTCATCTCCACACAGACTGGCATCACCAACGGCTATGTGGCCTTCAACGACCGCTACAGCCGACTGGTGATCGAAGTGAAGAAAGTCACCTCAACGATGAACTACAGTTCGGCAAAGACCACGATCACCTATGTGAATGCAGCCGGCAAAGTCGCTTCGCACGACTATGGCGACCTGAGCCTCGAACGCCGTGAGAACTTCAACCTGGTATTCGACCTCTCGCCTGCGACGCTCAAGGACGGCTGCATCGGTCTTATCTCGCTGACCAACAACAACTGGTCGTCGACCCTCACGCTGACCCTCGGCGACGTGACACTCGACAACGGCACCAGCTCGCCCTACGCCGCAACGCTAAGCGGTGACTATGTAGAAGACGACAGCTATGTACAGGAATTCACCACCGACGCTCTCTGCACCAGTCTCGACATGTCGGCCTGCAGCAGCTGCCCGTCATCATTCCCGTGGCTGCAAGGCACCAACCGCGTGGTATGGATGCCGGATGATACCAACGTGGGCGGCGCCAATCTCATAGTCGGTGATCAGTGCCGTCAACTGGAGCTCTCCACCAACGGCAGTGCCTTCCGTCCTGTCCGTTCCTTCCAGGCAGATAAGATCACACTCACCACAACAGTCAACGGCTGTCGGTTGCTGATGTTGCCCTTCAATGCCGTCATACCTGAGGGCGCAAAGGCTTATACCATCGGCGATGACCTCACACTGACGCAGATGCGTTCCATCCCCGCCCATACCCCCGTGCTCATAGAGGCAGAGGGCGAGGTAGTCTTCACCGGACAGGGCGAGGTCGGCTACTTCACCTCTCCCCTGACCGACATGTTCCGAGGCACCTATACCCCTATCCCGCTCTATACCAGCGATTACCTGCTCGATTATCAGAACGGCCAATGGGGCTTCCGCCGTCTTGATGCTCCCACAACGCTCGGTGTCTTCGACGTCTATGCCGCATTGAACTCGCAGGCCGCATTCGTTCCCATAGCATCCGATGCCCTAAGCATCTCCACAATTACGTCAGAAAGCGAAATGCCCGTTAAGGTCTTCGACCTACAGGGCCGCCAAATATCCGCCCAGCCACAGAAACCCGGTATTTATATCAAGAGCGGAAAGAAAATCGTAGTCAAATAATACATCATTAATCATATGAAAAAGCAAATCTTTATCTCAGCGTTTCTCCTGCTATTGACGAGATGGAGCAGCAGTTATGCCGAGGACGGCAGCCGTTTGTGGCTCCGCTTCGACAACGTCAGTAAACCCGCCACAATCACAGGCGTAAAAGGTACGGCTATGACCGAGTTGCAAACCTATTGGAAAGGCGGCCCCGTGCTACTGAAACGAAAAAAGGGACTGACCAATGATAGCTATACCATCACGAGTCAGAAGGGAAAGACCGTGATTTCCGCAGCCAACGATGCCGGACTGCTTTATGGCGCCTACCATCTGCTGCGCCTGCAACAGACAGGCCAGTCGTGCGACAATCTCGACATCAGCGAACAACCTGCCTACGACCTGCGCATCCTGAACCACTGGGATAACCCCAACGGAACAGTGGAGCGCGGCTTTGCCGGCAAGAGCATCTTCCTGAATCCTGATCCGGAGCGCATGAAAATATATGCTCGCGCCAATGCTTCTGTAGGCATCAATGGCACCGTGCTTAACAATGTGAATGCCAAACCCGAGGCACTGTCGACCGAAAGTCTGCAGAAAGCCAAGAGCATCGCCGACCAGTTGCGCCCCTACGGCATCCGCGTCTATCTCTCCATCAACTTCGCCTCGCCCATCAAGGTGGGTGGGCTGAAGACTGCCGACCCGCTTGATGCCGACGTCATCCGCTGGTGGAAAGAGAAGGTGAACGAAATTTACAAGTTGATTCCCGACTTCGGCGGCTTCCTCGTGAAAGCTAATTCCGAGGGCGAACCCGGTCCTCAGGACTTCGGACGCACACATGCCGACGGTGCCAACATGCTGGCCAATGCGCTAAAGCCACACAAGGGTATTGTGATGTGGCGTGCTTTCGTCTATGCACCCCAGAGCCCTGACCGCGCCAATCAGGCTTATCTGGAGTTTATGCCGCTCGACGGCCAGTTTGCCGACAATGTCATTATTCAGATCAAGAACGGCCCCGTCGATTTCCAGCCCCGCGAGCCTTACAGCCCGCTGTTCACTGCCATGCAGAAGACGCAGATGATGGTCGAGTTCCAGATTACACAAGAGTATCTCGGTGCCGCCAACCATCTGGTCTACCTCGCCCCGATGTGGCAGGAGTTTTTCTCGTTTGTAAAGCCCGGCAGCCTGAAAGCAATGGCAGGCGTTGCCAACATCGGCGACAATACCAATTGGTGCGGACATCATTTCGCACAGGCCAACTGATACGCCTTCGGACGTCTGGCTTGGAACCCCTCGCTGACATCAGAGCAAATCGCAGAGGAATAGCTGGGACAGACGTTTAGTTTAGGGAGCGCAGTAGCTAATTCTCAACTCCTCAACATGATGTTGGCATCTCGCGAGGCCTGCGTCAGTTATATGATGCCATTAGGCATTCATCATATCTTTGCCGGAAACCACCACTACGGCCCCGAGCCCTGGTATGCGCCACGCGGCGTTCGTGCTGACTGGACCCCGCCCTATTACCACAAGGCCGACAGCATCGGACTAGGCTTCGACCGCACCCTCACTGGCTCAGCCAATGTTAAGCAGTATCCCGACGAACTTTGCCGTCTCTACAACGACATCAACACCTGTCCCGAGAACCTGCTGGCTTGGTTCCATCATGTACCCTGGGATCATAAGATGAAGAGCGGCCGCACCTTCTGGGACGAGCTCTGTCACAAGTATGATGACGGTGTTCACGAAGCCCGTCGTTTCCTCGCTATCTGGGATGCCATACAGCCCTACGTCGATGCTCAGCGTTTCGAGGAGATGCAGCGCAAGCTCCGCATCCAGGCCCGCGACAGCGAGTGGTGGCGCGATGCTTGCCTGCTCTACTTCCAGACGTTCTCCAAGCGTCCTATCCCACAGGACGTGGAGCATCCCGTCCACAACCTCGACGAAATGATGCGTTTCCGCATTCCCATCAGCATGTACGAGAATCCCGAGAGCGGATATAACAAGTAATAAATTGTCCTTAATTAATGATTATATATGATTTTCTTGCCATCACGGATATAGACACCAGGACGTAAAGGCGCACAAACAGGACGACCACTGAGGTCATATAGTCGATTATCAGGCCGTACACGATTTACCATTTGGGGGGTGGTGACGGCCGTATAGGGCGTGATATCCTGTTCGGCATAGTTACCGCGTACATAGACACGATAGCCTTTTGCATCGAGGCTAAAGACGTGGGTAGCATTGAGCGTCACCTGCTTGCGACTGGTACCTTGGGCTATGGTCTCACTATCGAGCCAAAGACTCCACTGACCAGCGGTAAGACCTGTAATGGTGGCTGAGCCTGCCGACGTCGCCATGTTAAGGATAACAAGAACTTCGCTATCGCCCAGTGTACGAGTATAGGCCAGCACAGCCGAATTGTTGGTGACCGTTTTCCAGTTGACTGCAGGATTCTGGGCGGCGATCTTTGAATCGTTGAGAGCCATGATGTCGTGTTTCATAGCAAAAAGGGTGCGCAGGGTGTTGAGCATCTTGTCGTCCTTCGTAGCCCAATTGATTTTGGTATCGTTGAAATAGTCAAGAGCCTGATTGCCACCTGTCTCCTGGCCATTATAGATTAACGGCATGCCATAGACGGTATAGGCAAGAACAGTAAGTGGATAGCGGTTATCGCCATATTTCTGAGTCAGCGTCTTCTTGCTTTCATTATAGTTTTGGTCGTGATTGGTCACATAGAGCATACGACCGAAGGAGAGTCCGGAAGATCTTTCGAGGAGGGTATTGACGAAAGCTTTCAGACGGGCAGAAGCGTTACCTGTGCCATAACTGGCCAGGCTGGACTGGAACTGCCATGCGTAGTCGTAATCGAAACCCACAGTTTTCAAACGAGTGGCATCTGTTGCAATATCAGCCTCACCCAAGAAGGTGACGGTCTTGTTCGGCTTATACGACTTGATCATGGGAATGGTGGTTTGCCAATAACTGGCGGGAATCCTTTGACTACTGATATAGTCACAACGATAACCGTCGATATCAGCCTCATCGATCCAGAATTTCAGGCAATCGTTCATGGCATTCACCAGATTGGCATTGTTATAATCCAACTGCCACACATCGCCATAGTTATTGGGATGAATCATCTGTCCACCACTCTTGGCATAATATTCAGGATGGGTGGTCACCCAATCGGCATTAGTGGCTGTGTGATTGGGCACCCAGTCGAGCCACACTTCCATCTGAAGTTCATGAGCACTACTGACGAAAGCCTTCAGGTCGGCAATGGTGCCATACTTGGGATTGGTCTTCATGAAATTGGTGGCGGCGTATGGGCTGTTAATACCTCCACCACGAGGATAGATAGGCATGAGCCATACGATGTCGATGCCCAATGTCTTGAGTTCCAGCAGCCGGGATTGTGCCGCAGCAAAGGTTCCTGCCTGAGTGAACGATCCAACGTTCATCTCGTAGATGACACGACGACCCTCATCGCGTTTCTCCATCGCACTATTGATCTGATCAACGTAATCTGCCGGAAAAACAGAACCTGTCATCAGGCCTAACAGAAGTGTAAAAAGTAATTTCTTCATTATCTTATTTGTTTAAAAATGGGGCCGCCGTTCTTCACAGAGCAGCATGCCCCTAGGAGTTAACTCTAATAAACAGTAATTCCTATATATACTGAAGCAGGTAATCACTGTATGATATATACTACATAGCCATTCGCCTCCAATGGGATGGACGACGGAGAAGATAGAGAGCATGATGACATGCTCGGCCCGTAAAAGACGGTCTGACTGTTGAGCCACTGCTGGTAAACGCCAGTTTCCAGACCATCAATGGAAACCACTGTATCGTAACCACCAAAGTTGACAACAGCCACCACATTACCACGTCGCCATGCCAGCACATTATTGTCGCTGGTACTGAGGAATTCTACAGGAGCACTCTCAGCCAATGCATGCTGTTGGTGATGGAGGGAGATCAGTGTGCGGACGGTATTGAGCATTTTGCGGTCCACACGATTCCACTTCACCTTAGCGTCGGTGAAATAATTTAGCGTATCGGGATCACCGATCTCTTGTCCATTATAGATAAGCGGCATGCCGTAGAAGGTAAATTCCAATACAGTGAGACCATAGCGGTGCTCGCCATAGAACTTACGGAGGGTGTTGCCACCATCGTTGTAGTTCTGATCATGGTTGGTGAGATAGACCATACGACGGTTCTTCACCTTCGATGACTTGTCGAGGAAACGCTGACAGATCTGTTTCAGACTATCAGCATTGAAGCCTCTGCGGCACAGACGAGCCATCGCACCTTGAAAACTCCAAGCATAGTCGTAATCAAAACCACAGGAGTCGATACGCTGGTTGAAGCGGTCGGTGATATCCGTCTCACTCATCATCTCGATCTTCTTGCCAGGCACAAGACTTTTCAACTGTGCGATGATATCTTGCCAGTAAGCGACAGGGATGGTTGGACTCGACACATAATCACAGCGGTAGCCGTCAATATTGCATGTCTCAATCCAAAACTTCAAGGCGGTGTTCATCTCATTGACCAATCCCTGGTTCTGGTAGTTCAGTTCCAGCACATCGTTCCAGCCATGAGGATGAATCATCTGTCCCTTGGCATCCTTGGTGAAATAGTCGGGATGAGTCTCAACCCAAGAATTCTCTTGAGCCACATGATTTGGAACCCAGTCGAGCCAGACTTTGATGCCCAGTTCGTGAGCACGAGCCACGAATGCCTTCAAGTCATCAACCGTTCCATAGTTAGGATTAACAGCCTTAAAGTCCATCACTGCATACGGGCTGTTCATCGTAGCCCCACGCGGATAGATGGGCATGAGCCAAATGATATCGATGCCCAGTGTATCAAGGCGGTCCAGTTGCTTCATAGCAGCCTGAAACGTACCTTCCTGCGTGAAAGCTCCTACGTTCATCTGATAGATGACGCGGTTCTCGTCGCTGACGGGCTGTGTACCATCGACCTCAAAACTCTGGGTACTCTGCCCACAAGCCGTAAGCAGAAGTACCAGAGTAAGGAGTGAAATATAATATTTGTTCATGTGTTGATCTTAACGAATGAATTTCTTTCCATTTACGATATAGATACCTTTGCGCAAACTGACGTCCAAAGCACCTACCTTACGTCCTTGCAGGTCAAAGACATCACCTCTTCCTACCGCCATCTTATTATTTATATCTTGAATGGCAGTTGGATTAGGGTTTACTTCTGTCACATCAGTCGCTGTGACACGCAGATAGTAGTCACGATCGGCCGTGATGCCAAAATCAGGCACTTGCTTGCCGTTGTTCCAGTTGTTGAAGATAAGGCTGTACGATCCACTCTCAGCATCCAGCAGGAATACTTTGTAGACGTTGCCTTCGATGGCCTTTTCGTCTACACAGCTCTCACCAGGCCATGCGCCAAAAAGTTCACCATCACCCCATGCATAGAGTCCAAGGGCATCGTAACCAGTCTCGTCAATGGCGTAGATATAGTGTCTGGCAGTAGGAATGGTGGGCAATTCACCTGAAATCTTGAAATTGTCGATAGCCAGTGCCATAGCATTATTGGCAGCATCACCCGAAGTGACAGTAATGTTCCAAGCCAGATAGAAGTCGACGCCAGGCTGCATTTTCGTATTGAGCACACCGCTGACAGGTATTACCTCGCCAGGAACCGTAGCGTAGCCCTCTGTAGCTGCATCAGGTTCGAACCTGGTGCAGAAAGCGTCACCTGCTGAAGTCCATTTGCGTCCATCGACAGAATAGTACATCTGGATAGTGAAACCTGCAGGATTACTGCCCTTGCGGTATTTCTCAACATCATAGCTGATCTGCAGGTTCTCAATGTTTTTGCTTCCCGTATTCATAAAATAAGCATAGACGTTGACACAACGGGTTCCATCAGCCACGCCTGTGGTAATACCACCTATGGCACGGTCATTATTGTCGTCCTGCCCGAAGTTCCACAACCCGTTCTTAGCATTAGAGGGCAGACTGACTCCACCGACATACATCGTCTTGTCCTGTGCTGCATTGTAGGTACCTACAGTGCGAGGAGCCGATGTCTGACGATCGATGCGCCATCCCTCAGGCAGTGTGGCATCAGCAGCAACACCCATCGTATTAAAGTCCTCTTCGGCAGTCAATTTCTCAGCATTCATTTCTATAGCCGAGAATACTGTAACTTCCGTCTCAGCATGTGTCACTTTGACGTTAGCCTGAGTATTGAAGACGTCATTCTTAGCTGTCACGTTATAAACGCCCTCCGTTCCGTTGTTTTTGAAGACATGAGCGTCGTCCAGCGTTCCACCGTCGCTAACGGTCCAGACAAGGTCATCAGGAGCATCCATCTCTTTACCATTCTGATCAAAGGCTACTGCCTGAAAATGTATGGTGGCAGCATTATGGTCTACAATATTAGTAAATCCCTTTAATGCCTGTGAAGCATAGGAGCGCATCTTGACAGCATCGGCTTCATTGACGCTTGTCGGACTCCAAGTGATGGTGGTAGGATCAATTCCGAAAATAAGTCCATACTCCATACAAGCCGCCATATAGGTCGACATATCGGTGGGGTGACGATCGTCCTGGAACCATGAGGCGATGCCATCGGCTCCCTCTGCGTCAAACACCTGTTGATATGCCACACCAACAGGACAGATGGTTACACCCGTTTCACGAGCCACATCCTGATAGTTCTTCAGGAACTGAGTATTGAAGTCGGTGAAATTGCTCCAATCGCCACTATAGGCCCAGTTCATGGGAACGATAATAATGGCATTGGGGTTCGGACAATACTCACGAATATACTCAACCCATTTTTTCACATTGCTACGGAATGTCTCGATGTTTGTTCTAGGCAGAGCACTCTGCTCCTGCAAGATAATATGTGACCATGCCTCAGTGCGAATCAGCATCTTGGCACCGGGATTGCCGTCGCCAGCCAGTCCGTCACCTTCATCCCAATGAGTGCTCAACGGCTTGCCTAACAAGGTGTGTTTCGTCCAATGGGCATCCTTACCCATAGCAGTAGCTATATCATTGAACATGAAGTCCTGATTGTTGTAATGGATAAGACTGTTGTTCAGCGACAACACCTTTACTTTCTCAGGCAACTGAGGTACCAGTGTCACGTTGGCAGGCATCAGCGTAACCGACTGCATGACCGACGGTTCATCGGGCTCGTTACTCTTTTTGCTCTCCAGCAGTAATATGGCCCCAGCGTCAGTAATGGTCAGCACAATTCTCTGGCAGTCGAAGGTATAGCCACAAGAGATGTTGTCGTTAGTTCCTAACACTAGAGTATAAGGTTTGTCAGCCATGACAGCTGTGCCATTCGAGCCATAGTTACAAGCCGAACTCCAATTAGCATCAGCCACTTTGAACGCACCAGAGAGTTCCTTGTCATAAAGCACATAGGTACCTTTACCTTCATCGCTAAACTCCCAATCAGTAATAGCCCCCCAACCGTTCACCTCGCCACGCAGGAAGATACCTGACGAAACAAAGGGAGGACGATTGGGATCCGTTGCATCCGGATCTTCTTGAGGCTCACCAAACGAAGCAACCAGACTGATATTATCCAATGCCAGTCCCATGGCTTTGTTAGGTGAAGTACCACTGGATACTGAGATATTCCAGGCCAAATAAATAGAGTTGCCAACAACCACGGCAGTATTCAACTGCTTGCCGCTGACTGTCGTTGTCGAGATAGGAACAATCTCTGCACCAAGGGTCTCATTATCCTTTGCAAACTCCGTCTTGAAGTCGTCGCCAGCCTTCTTCCAACTGCTACCATCATAAGAATAGTACAACTGTACGGTAAAGCCTGCTTCATTGTCGCCTTTGCGATATTTCTCGATATCGTAGCTGATAGTCAGTTGATTAATAGGCTCAATACCACCATTGGTCAACTGTGTCATTATGCTGACACAACGGGTACCACCGTCAACTGTCGTTGACAAGCCACCAACCGCACGGTCGGAAGGAGCGGCGCTCGAACCGAAGTTCCAAGTTCCATTTTTAGCATTGCTGGCCAGGCTGACTCCACCTGTGTACATCACTTCGGTAGCGGCAGCATTGTAAGCGCCCACCATTCTGGGCGCATTCATCTGACGGTCTATACGCCAGCCATCAGGCATGTTGAGTGTGGCAGTAGACGTACCAGCGTCCCACATACCATCAAAGTTCTCTGTTACTGTGCTGTTATCAGCGGTCAGTGTCAGGACATCCCCAGCCTTTGCCTGAAAGGACAGGCAAAGGACAGAAATGAGAAATAAATACAACTTCTTCATATTCACAATTATTTCGCAGTGAATGAATAGCTCTGATTAGCAATAACGGCTGAAATATCTTGCTGAGTACCACTGTCACTGTTGAGGATGAGGTTGTAGGTGCCACCATCGTTAGGCAATGGGAATACCAAGGTTCCGTTCTCGTTGCTGTTAGGCTTAATGCCACGCCAGCCACCGTAAATCTCGCCATCACCCCAGGCGTAGAGACGAGGATCGTTGTAACCGGCTTCATTCTGGATGGTAACGGTATTAGTAGATTCTACCCATTCCGTATTGACATCGAAGAAGTGACTACCAGCTGTGAATACAGCAGGACCATCAACCTGCGGACTGCCGTTGTCATTGAGAATGAGGTTGAATGTGCCGTTGGCTGGCAATTCGAAGAGGTACCAGCCGTTATCAGTCATCTTGACGGGTGCAGCACCCGGCCATCCGCCACAAGCCTCACTGTCTCCCCATACATAGAGACGAGGATCAGCATAGCCTACACTGTTCTTAACAGCAATCATAACGGTCTCACCGGTGGGCAGAGGTTCGGGATCTGTCCCTGGATCAGGCATCTCACCTCCAGGTTTGAAGGTGGCTGGATCAATTTCGGTAACACCCGTAGCAGTAACGTGCAGATAGATATCATGATCGATGGTATAAGCAAAATCAGCCAACTGTGTTCCAGCACCAGCATTATTGAAGATGAGGTTCTCACCCAGACCCGTGTTAGCCTCGCCCATATCGAAGTACTTATAGGTAATGCCATTGATGGTTTGTTCGCCAGTCACTTCCATTCCTGGCCAGTCGCCGTTCAGGTTATTGGTATCGCCCCACATATAGAGTGTCAGGGCATCCCAGCCGGTCTCGTCGTATACGAATACAGCATAACCGTCATGTTTCACCGTGCTGGGTTCTCCAAGTTCCTCAACGCCATCAGCGGTAATACGCAGATAGATGTTACGGTCGATGGTAAAGTTGAAGTCGGCCAACTGTACGCCATTGCCACCATTATTGAAGATGAGGTTCTCAACCAGACCTGTGTTGGCCTCGCCCATATCGAAATACTTCCATGTAATACCGTCGTGGTTCCATGTGCCTGTGACATTCATGCCAGGCCAGTCACCGTTCAGGTTGTTGATATCGCCCCACATATATAGGGTAAGCACATCCCAGCCAGTCTGATCGTCAACATAGACGCAGAAGCCATCGTGATCGGGCTCCGGCGCTTCGCCACCACTCCAGTAGTAGCTCTCCCAACGCTGTCCCCAGATATTCGTAAAGGTGCCAACTCCAGGGTTATCGGTATGCGTAGCTTCTTCGCCTGCAGTGGTAAACTCCTTACCCTGATTCTTTGAATAAAAACGGAAGCCATCGGCCAGCGTCTTGCCACCTACGAAGGTGCTTGGATCGAGATAGATGCCCCACTTGACATTGCTGTTGGGAGCCTTTGAAAGCAGATACTGCGGATTGCCAACGGCCTCATCCTCGCCATTGAAGGCTCCGGTAATATAGATTTCCTCATCGGCTGTGGTGCCAAAGGGAGCGATGAACTCCAGCAGGATACGGTCGGCACGTGTCTCAAATTGCTGACGCTCGTGGTCAAATACGATATCCTCGTTGCTCGAACAACTGCTCATCAGGCCTGTGAAGGCCAGCAGCGTCAGTAACAAACTATATATTTTCTTATTCATATGCTATGATAATTATGAGTTATTGATAACTTGGATTCTGAACCAGTCCCGGATTAACGGAGATGGCTGTCTGTGGCAATGGATACCACTCATACTTACGATCGCGCTTGGCAGGCAGACTGATGCCATCTTCAGTAGCACGTCCCCAGAACCACCACTGTCCCTGAGTGAACTTGTCAAAGCGGCGCAGGTCGGTACGACGGCGATTGCCTTCGCCCAGATATTCCTTACCCCACTCTGAGAGCATCCAGTCCATATCGAACTGTGTAAAGCCAGGTCCGGGAATACTGAGTGCCGCAGAACGGTCAGAGGTCTTGTAATAACGCTGACGAACGGCATCCACATAATTCTTTGCCTCAGCACTGTTGCCCTTGCGCATCTCACACTCTGCCACATTATAATAGGCCTCAGCCAAACGGAATTGAACATCGTCGATACTCTTGAATCCACCTTGTTCATCGTTAGGATAGAGAGGATACTTAACCAGACGGACGCCAGAGTTAGTCTCACCCCAGCGGGGACTCATGACGGTCTCAAGATCGCGGCCTTGATTACTGAATGTTCCTAACTGATCGACATAAACCAAATCCTGCCCATCACGATCGGCGTCAGCTTTCAGCACGTCACCCGTTCCGAAATTACTGCGAATCAAGCCTTTCAAGAACATACCTGGACCGTGTGTCTTGGTTGCAGCATCGTAGGTATAGTTCTGTTTGCGGATATCGCGGTCGTCGAAACGCTCATAAGGAGCACCTAACTTGTCGCCGTAATCCAGGAAACACTTGGCACCAACAGAACCGCCTGTAGGCTGTACGGTACCAGAGTTATCAAATGAAGGAACGAGACAAACACAGTTCCAGGCACCAATACCATCATACGATTGTCCAAAGTAGTCGGCATAGCCATACCACATTCCCACCATGGTGCGAACGTTTGAGATGGCATTGGCAGCACCCTGTCCGTCTTCCGCAGCAAGCGCGAAAATCACCTCAGGACTCTTCACATTATCCATCGAATAGAGGTTACGGTAGTTATCGTCGATAGCATAGTTGCCATAGTTGCCGTTGATAATCTCTTTCGACAACTGCTCGCACTCATCGTAATGACTCTCACCGATAAACACCTCAGCATTGAGCAGCAGACGGGCTTTGAGCAGACGGTTCATGGCCTGATTGGCGCGATTCACCATCGAGTGGTTGGCATCGTCCTTAGCCAAAGCACCAACAGTTTCGTCGAGTTCGGTTGCAATGAAGTCGTAGATTTTCTTGCACGATGTATTCCAGTCTGGATCGGCCGTTCCTGGCACCTCGCTGCTGGCTGAGGTATTCAGCGGCAGCGCACCTCCCCAAAGCTCGAAGATACAATAGTAGTTCCATGCACGAATGGTACGCACTTCAGCCACATACTGCGCCAGTTGTGCATCGGTCATGCCAAGACTGGCAGCACTCAGATTCTCCAAGTCGCTAAGCAAGAGATTGGCCAGTCCGATAGCCGTCCAAGCACCATTCCAGGCGTTGTTGATAATAGTAGACTCTGAAGTCCAGTTGTGCCAAGAGAGCACGGTCTTCATGGCCTCGTCCCATCCCCAGAGTCCTGCATTCCAAACACGCCAGGTAATCTGATCGGAAGGATATTCTGAGAGGTGGAAGAAATTCTCGCCAGCCAGAGTCTGCGAGGTTTGTCCGTAAATGGCAGCCACAGCTCCCTTCACACTGGCTTCATTCTGGTAATAGACACCGGCGTCGATACGGTCGTACACCTTCTCATCAAGGTCGGTACATGCCGAAAGTCCAAGACCCAGTGCCATCGCTATGATGCTATATTTAATTGTTTTCATATAATTATCCATTTTCAATTATCCATTATCAATTAGTGAAAACGCATTGTAACGCCCAGACTTACCTGAGTGGCCTGTGGATAGGCACTATTCGAGTCGATACCTGGGGTAATGCCTGTAGAGGTGACAATAGAAGGATCATTGCCTTCATAGCCTGTCAGCGTGAAGAGATTCTTCGCAGTCAGATAGACACGCAGGCTCTCAACGAGCTGACGGTTCTTGGGTGAATAGGTATATCCCAAGGTGACGTTGTCAAGCTTGAAGTAGTCGCCTTTCTCAAGGAAATAGCTTGAGATGATACCACCACTTGAATTGACGTTGGCATAATCGGTATATGCCTTAGCCAACACATTGTCAGTACCAGATCCTTTCAGGCCCATGCCATATTTACGCATATTGAAGATCTCGAAGCCGAACGCACCGCGGAAAAGCATGCTCAGATCCCAGTTCTTATAGCTGAGTGAGTTGCTCCACGACAGGAAATGCTTAGGTGCGCCATTGCCGATGTTACGTTTGTAAGAAGGATCGGCCTGCGCTGCAGGAACGGCATTACCGTCGTTGTCGTAGATCAGCAGCAGTCCGTTATCATCAATACCGGCATGCTCATAACCATAGAACTGACCGATCTTTCCACCTTCCTCTACACGGAAGAAGTACTCGCTGGTACCAGGACCTGGTTTCTGATACAGATCCAGATAAGCCATCTGATATGCATCGCTCGACAGTTTGGTCAGCTTGGTCTGGCCCATACTCCAGTTAATGCCTGTAGTCCATTTGAGATCTTTCTTGGCCAGCACATCGTAGTCAAGCGACACTTCGACACCTGTATTCTTGGTGGTACCCACATTCACCAAAATAGTGTTGTAGATGAATGGAGGCTGTGGAGCGGTATAGTTGTAGAGCAGATCTTGCGAACGACGGTCGAAATACTCGACACTTCCACGCAGACGACTGTTAAGTGCAACGAAATCGACACCAACGTTGAAGGCAGTTGATTTCTCCCAAGCCAGGTCGGGGTTGGCATTCAGCGATGGAGCGTAACCATTGATCCACTGATTGTCGATGAGATAGGCACCGCGGGTGCTATAGGTGGCGATACTCTGATAGGCATTAAAGTCTGAACGACCTGTTACACCATAGCTAACGCGTGGCTTCAAACTCTGGAAAGTTTGCGACAGGCTCTGTGCAAACGGGGTATTGATGATTTCCCATGCCAATGATGCAGACGGGAAGCTACCCCACTTCTTGTTGGCACCAAACTTGGTGCTACCCTCACGACGCATAGAGGCCGAAGCGTAGATGATATCGTTGAAGTTATAATTCAAACGGCCAAAGAAACCAATCAGCGTTGACTCTGAAGAACCAGCCCAGAGGTTAGCCTTGCCATCGCGCAGATAACTACCGCTGCCAATACCATGATACGAGAGGGCATCGTAGACAAAACCCATGTTCTCATTGCCGCTCTGCTCCCACTTGCTGCGCTCCCAGGAATAGCCAAGTACAGCTTTCAATTGGTGCTTGTCCAATGTCATCGTATAGTTGATGAGATACTCCAAACGGTTGGTCCACCACTTCTGGTAGTTGATACGGGCCCGACCATCATAGCCATTCCAGAACGACTCACTTGATGTAGAGGGTGTATAGAAGTTTTCCTTCAAATCGTTGTATTGCAACGCATAGCTCAATGAGGTATTCAGGTTATGCTGCTCTAACTGGAGGATGTTCAGCTTCACATCGGCATTGCCCAACAGATAGATGCGGTCGCCCTGACTTACGTTTTCCTTCAGGTCGTTCACCGGGTTATGGATATCTGTAGGAGAGTTGGGCTGATAATAGCTGCCATCAGGATTCTTGACAGGAACGGTGGGGTTCATGGTCAAAGCGGTATCAAACAGACCATCATTACCCCAGTCCTCATGTACCTTACGTGCAGAGAGCGAAGAATTGAACTGCAGACGATTGTTCAGCACCCGCTGTTCGCCCACGAAGCGGGCACCATATTCCTCACGACCAGAAACGATATCCAAGCCATTGCCTTTCTTATAATTGACAGACAAACCGAAATAGCCGTTCTTATTTGAAGAATCAACAGAGATATACTGGTTCAGGCTATAGCTGACCGGACGTGTTATCTCATCCCACCAATCGGTATCGGCTCCATAATCCTGACCACGACGTGAACGACGGAACTCATCGGTAGTGAGAATGTCGACACGAGGTTTCTGGATATTCAATGCGATATAACTGTCGTAGGTGACATGAGTCACACCAGCCGTGCCAGAGCCTTTCTTCGTCGTCACCAGGATGACACCATTGGCACCACGGGTACCATAGATAGCGGCAGAGCCGGCATCCTTTAGTACGGTGATAGACTCTACATCCTGAGTGGCAATGTTACGCAGATCGCCACCGGCAATACCGTCAATCACCACCAATGGACCGTTGCTGGCTGTCAGAGAACCAGCACCACGCACCTGGATATTAGTCATGGCATTCGGATTGGCATCGGCAGAAGAGGCAACGTTCAAACCAGCCACCTTACCAGCAATCAAAGCCATGGGATCGCTGGCAGCTCCCTGATTAAACTGATCCTTGCTGATCTGAACCACAGAGCTCGAAATCTCTTTCTTGGCCATCGAGCCATAACCTACTACTACGACTTCGTTCAACTGGGCAACATCCTCCTTCAGCGTAATCTCCATACCATCCTTGGCAGGCTGCTCCTGAGGGTTGAAGCCGATGTAAGTGAATACCAACGTTGCTCCAGGCTGACATTTCAGGCTGAAGTTTCCGTCGAAGTCTGTTACTGTACCGTTCGATGTTCCTTTGACCACGACCGAGGCACCTATAACGCCCTCGCCCGTCTCGTCTTTCACATGACCGTTGATTGTGGCCTGTGCTGAAACATCCAAGGCAAAAAACATGACCGCCAGCATCATTAGCAGGCGATAACAAAGATTTTTGTTTCTTTTCATCTTCATTGGTTTTTGTTAAAAATAGAGTTATATAAAATATTTCAAAACTTCAATTCTTCATTTTTTCAATTCTTATGGCTGCTCCACCGCTGCGTGTTAAATGCAGATGGAGTACGTCGCCTTTGGCTACCTTGATTTGCCGGATCGTCATCTCGTATGGATTGCGCTCATAGTCGGCCTCCGGACCATCTTCGTAGATGATGGCGCGATAGGCAGCCCCTTCATCCAGAAAGCCGAGAGCCACGTCGAGGTTACGGGCTTCCTCGTTGGTGATACTACCGATAAACCAGCGATCACCACCACGTTCTTTCCTGACAACCGTGATATATTTGCCAATCTCACCATTCGGGACCAATGTCTGACTCCATGTGGTGGGACAATTCTCTATAAAACTGAGAGCAGGTTGACCTTCATAGTTCTCAATGGCATCAGCAGCCATCTGTAAGGGGCTGTAGATGACCACAAACTCGCCTAACTGTTTGGCCAGTGTAGAATGAGGGTGGGTGCCTGGAACAATCTCTGAGAAGTTGAAGATGGCCGGTGTAAAGTCGGTGGGACCAGCCAAACCACGGGTAAACGGCAGCGTAACAGTATGTGAAGGAGGATTGCCACCCCTTCTGTCCCAGGCGTTGTATTCCTGTCCGCGGACACCTTCCTGAGTCATCAGGTTAGGCCATGTGCGCTGGATGCCTGTAGGCATAGCTGGCTCGTGGTTGTCGATCATGATATGGTGCTTCGCGGCACACTCAATGACCCGGCGGTAGTGGCGGATGCCATATTGCGACTTGGCCAGCTCCTTGCCATCGAAATAATGACCCACATAGCCCGTCTTTACGGCACGGATACCCAATTTCTCGAACCAACTGAAGGCCTGCTCCATCTGGTTTTCCAACAGGGTGGCGTTGCCCCAGGTTTCAGTATGACCGATAAAGCGTACCCCTTTCATCAAACCGTAACGGGTTACCTCCTCCATATCAAAGTCAGGGTAAGACTGTAGGTAGCTGATCTGTTCCCCCTGTCCCCAGCCGGGGTTCCAACCCTCGGCCAGCACACCACTGAAACCATGACGGGCTGCAAAGTCCATATAACGCTTTACATTCTCAGTCGTTGCGCCATGCGTGGGTCCCATTTCCCAAGTATTCTGTTTTTTATGGATGCTCCACCAGATGCCTATATAACGGCCCGGTTCTATCCATGAAGTATCCTCGATACGAGAAGGGTCATTCAGATTCAGCATGAGGTTTGAAGTGAGAAGCCCACCTGCCGTCTTGCTGATGACCATTGTACGCCAAGGACTCTTCATCTCGCCTTGAGCATACACTTTCACACCGTTCTGCCAAGGGGTAAGGGCAGTCAGCAAGCGAACATTGCCTCCCTCGCCATTACGCGGAGTCAGATTCATACTGGCATAATCCTCGAGTGCAGCCTCGTGAATGGAGAGAAACAAGTCTTTCTCATATTCGATTGTCAGAGGCGTACAAACGGTATCTTTCCTGCTCAAAAGGTCTGAGGTATAGATTCCTTCGAAGTACTCTGTGTGGTTGGATGGGATCGACCATGCCTTGGCATCATGCGCCAAAGTAATCTCAGTCAATTCGTCTTGAACCTGAAATGCTTTTCCTTTAAGAAAATCTGGCAGGATATATCTGAAGCCGAATCCATCGTTAAACACACGGAACACCACTTGCATGGTACGACCTGTATGTTCACGGAAGTTGACAGTCAGTTCGTTGTAGTTATTACGTGTGGTTTCACATTCTCCCCAGGGCTGTGTCCAAGTCTCATCCTTCGTCGAACGGTTGACGGTAACCATCTTCGTATTGGCTCCCAGTTCACCATTGTCGAGGAGAAAACCCAAACGAGAGGGGGTGACAAGTACTCTATCCTGGTAGCTCACCATGTAATACGGTTTGTGACCCTTCACGCCGACGGTCACCGTCACGGCTCCGTCGGGTGAGGTCACCACTGTGCTTTTGGCATGGCATTCTGTGATGCCATACCCCCAAATAGTACATACTAACACTACAAAACTAACAACTAACTTATTCATATAATCATTCATAATTTGGTTTTAAACCGCTTGTTTGTGATTTGCGAGTGCAAAGATAGACAGTATTCATCCCGAATACAAGCGCAACAAACAAATATCTAAATAGCAAAAAATGCAAATATTTGATTATAAAGCAATTATAAAAAACTATATTGCAAAATATCAAAACTAAATCAATCGCTTTTTCCGCCAAAACAAGGTTAGATTTTTGGTGGTTCAAAAAAATATTAGTATCTTTGCCGAAGATTTAACAAACAATACGAACACAGGATGATGAGACGAATATGGATTATAATGTTTCTGTTTTTAGAAGCAGTACAGATATCTGCAAATGACAATTCGCGACTCTACCAGATACTGGATAGTCTGATAGAGCAGTATGATCAGCTGACGGCAGAAAAAGAGCGCCGCGTGGCAACTATCAAGGAAGGTGTCAGGGGCATTGCTCTGACACCAGAACAGCAATACGACCTGAACCAGCGGTTATACGATGAATACGTGGCCTACAAATTCGACTCAGCCTTCTATTATATAGATAAGAACGTAACAGCCCTGCGCGAATCTGACGACCGGGACCGTTTTGCTGCCAGTGCCGTGCGTATGGCACATATTCTTTCTGTGACAGGTCTTTTCGACCGTGCCCGACGACTGCTCGATCAAGTAAACCCTGACTCTATCAGCGACCAGCAGAAGATTGCCTACTACACCCAGCAAAGCGAACTGAATCTCTACCGTTCAGAGATGGCGCAGTCTACCAACTATTTCTCCGACTACATCAAACGGGCTCAGTATTATCGTCAGCTCGCCATCCAGATTGCGCCCAAAGACAGTTATGACTATGTCTTCAACAAGGCCACATACATCTGCGAGGCAGGAGAAACAGACCAAGCCATACAGATTCTGGAAAAATACATGGTGAAACTCGAGGAGGGGACACGCATCTACAGTATTGTCACCAGCACCCTGGCCTATTTCTACCAAAAAAAACAGATGTGGGAACAGCAGGAGCGCTATCTGCTGTTAAGTGCTATCAGCGATGAGCGTAGTGCCATACGCGAAAATAACTCACTACGTTCGCTATCCGAAATACTGATGTCTCGAGGCGAAAACGACAATGCCTACCGTTATCTCTATCAGGCCATTAGCGAGGCACAATTTTACGGCAGCCGGCTCAGGATCATGCAGGTTGGACGTATGGCTCCACAAGTATTACAACTATATGACATGGAGCGCACCCAGACACAACAGCGCACCAACCTTTTCCTTGGCATCATCTCATTCGTATCCCTCATTCTCGCAGGTATCATCATCTATACACTCATACTCTACCGCAAAAAACATGCTGCAGGTCTGCAGATCATCGAGATGAACAAGGTTCTGGCTCACCACACGGAAGAGATAGAAAATGTCAATACCCAGATGAAAGAAGCCAACCGAATAAAAGAAGAATATATCGGACGATTCCTCGAACTGAGCAGTCTGCTCCTTTCCAATACAGAGCAGCGGATGAAAAAACTGAACCGTCTGGCAAGAGACCGTAAACTGGAGGAACTGTATGCAGAACTGAAGACCATGGAACCCGTAAATACAGGCATCCGCACATTCCATAGTCATTTCGATACCGCCTTCCTCAACATCTATCCCCGTTTCATCAACGAGGTTAATAATCTGCTTACCCCAGAAAACCGATTTGCCTATGACGACACCTCGACAACAAAACATCTGACCACAGAACTGCGCATCCTCGCGCTCATCCGATTAGACATTACCGACAACCAGAAGATTGCCGGCATCCTGCGTTCCAGCATCACAACCATCTATACCTATCGTTCAAAGCTCAAGGCCAAAGCCATCAATAAAGACACCTTTGAAGACGATGTGCGTAAGATCTCTACCTACTGATAAACATTCAACGCCAGCCGCCAGGACTGCCGCCCATGCCGTTGCCACCCGAATAGGATGACAGACTGACGCTGGAGCCGCCGCTGACGGTGCTGCCGACTACGCCCAGACCACCGAAGTAACTATTGCCGCCGTTGAGACTGACACCTACAGTCAATGTGGGCTGTGAGGCACCGCTGACCACAATACCGCTGCCACCGCTTGATGGCGTCTGGAAGGCAAACGTCTCGTAGCCGACGGTCAGGGCATACCAGGTGTTGGGTGTCCACGATGAAGCCTGATAGCACGCCTGCGAAAGGCTGGCGCCGCTCTCCACTCCACCTACGGCGATGATGGTGCCGCCAGTGACATAGAGTTTCTTGCCTCCCTCGGTATTGGCATCGATGGCCACTTCGGGTTGTCCGGAGCATATGGCATAGACCACACCGCCCTTGATATAGCAGTTGCCGTTGGCATCCAGACCGTCGTTGTGTTGGCCCTGGGCATAGACATACCCGCCGCTGACAGTCATGTCACCCTTCGAGTTGATGGCATCGTCGTAGGCATAGCTGGCCACTTCGCCGCCCGTGATCCGGAGCTCGCTCTTGGTCTCGATACCCTCACCATTATATCCGCTGGTGCGTACCCAGATGGTGCCGCCATTGAT
>JAEEGK010002777.1_pt1 | contig 43987 bp, 42 predicted proteins | sample 8958771 | NCBI WGS metagenome assembly JAEEGK01 (sample SAMN16246547, study PRJNA631951) | gut metagenome | biome: gut microbiome; feature: rumen; material: SC-attached | host: Bos | place: Iran: Karaj | collected 2018-10
GCATCTTGTGAATACTTTCGTATAATATATTTGCGCTTTTGCTTCTGCAAACATAGTGCCTTTTTCCTCCCTTTTAAAGGCAGCAAAAAGGCAGCAACTAAACAGAAGGTCAACGGCAGTTTAACAGCAGCATAAAGAGGACAACGGCAGGGCGCGACAGTTTTAGATAAAATTTGCAGGCTGCTTCAAAGCTCCTTACTAAGGGAGATGGCACTTGCCATCGCGACATCCATATTGTAATACTCCCACTCGGCAAATCGGCCACAGAGATACAAGTGCTTGGAAGCCAACCGTTGACGCATCAATTGGATGTTTTTCCGCGTCTCCATATCCTGTATCGGATAGGTATATTTCTCATAGTGATGCGCCAGATACTTCGGATGTAAGGGCAGACGTTTCAATTGCTCAACTATCTCGCTTTCAGACTTATAATCGGTAAATTCGATGGTTGCCGACATCTTGCCGTTGGCCCGGTTGGTGGGTGAGAAATTGCCCGTACAGATAATGCGGTGGCTATCGTACTCTCGGCTGGGCAGATAAATCCAACTGTAAGGATTCTCGTCCACCTCACAGAGCACCGTGGTCGTGCCATGACTCTCCAATGCCTCAATCTGAGACTTTTCTGCCTCGGTCAAAATTGGGAGTATCGAAGGCAAACACTTGATATTGCCGCAAAAGACAACCTTATCGAACAGCTCTCCATCCACCTTCCATTGACCATCCGATTGCTGTTCCAACGACTTTATGGCATGGTTGCAAAGAATGTTCAGACCTTCCGAAAGACGGTTCACCAAAAACTGGGAACCATCCTGTTTGGCATAGTAGAAACGGCTGTGTACGAACTGTTTCTCCTCCACCTGCTTGATGTTATTGTACAACATCTCCTCCACCGTGGGCATGGGAAGTTTGCCCTCCAACCACGACATCGGCACTTTGGACAAATCTCGCCGCCAAACCTTCTCGTTATAAGGGCGGAAGTAAAGTTCATAGAGCGTCTTTCCAAATCGATTAGACAAGAACTCCTCGAAGTTCTTCGGCTCCGACTTACCTTGTTGGTCATGAAGCAAAAGCAAATCCACGATAAAGGATTGGACGATAGCCTCGTCCAACTTATAGACATGGTTTTCAATTGGATAAGGAACCCATTCTCCACGGGGCATCGCCACCACGGAATTTCGGTCGGACAAGACAAACTCATTCTCTTTGTCGAAAAACGACCAGAAAAAATCGAGCACCTCCTGCCGCTTGGTGTTGAACACGTGACCTCCTGTCCGATGGAACAGATGTCCCTCCACGCGGTCACATTTCACCAATCCACCAGGTCGTTTTTCGGCCTCAAATAGAGTCACATCGTGTTTATTCTTCAAAAGTTGGCCAACACTCAAACCTGCAATACCAGCACCTATAATAGCGATCCTCATTATCTTTTTCTATTGATTCTCCTTTTTGAGCACTTCATACACACGTTGCGTACAATGCTCTGTATCATAGTATTTCTCCAACTCTACCGAACGTTGACCCATCTTGGCGAGATCCTTATCGTGGAAATAGGCCAATGCTTCCAACAACGAACTTTCGTCAAGAGTATTGAACACACAACCATTCTCGCCTTCGTGTATCAATTCGACATGACATCCATTGTAAATAGAGGTCGCGACTGGCAATCCGCAAGCCATTGCTTCGGGGATAACCAAACTCCAGTTATCCTCCAATGTCGGCAACACAAAGACGTCTGCCACAGCATAATAGCGATAAATCTCATTATAATCGACTCGGCCTTCCATGAAGATACAAGATTCATGTCCATATTGTCGGTTCAAGGCCTCAAACTGATCACCACCACCACAAATCACCAACGTGTCATTGGGAAACTTCTTTTGATGCTCTAACCAAGCAGCCAAAAGATATTTGACGCCCTTGCGTTCAACTATCTGACCTGTAAAGAGGTACATCAATCCATCCGGATGATGATACTTTTGACGAAAAGCCTCAATATCGGAACTCTCTCGAAAAGCAGCTACTGACTTTTTCAAGCCCTCACTATCGGCACTGATGCCGACACAATGAATCTTATCCTCCTTGATTCCGATACTCAGCAAATACTTTTTCGTCTCTTGGCCATTAACGAGATAGCCCTTGACGAACTTATCTGTCAATCGACGATGCCAAGTTTTCCATCGAGCATTATTTCTCTCCGTGTGTAGGGTTCGCTCATATCCGATATACAAAGGGGTGCCAAAAAGGCAATGATAGAGCACCGCCCAAGGTGTCCATTGGAAGAATGCCTCCGTAATCAGCACATCGGGTTTGACTCTACGGATGGCTGTCAGGAAACCGAACATGAAAGGTATCTTCTGACCGCGTTCTCCATCCACCCTCGAGAAAGACATTGTCGCTGTGTCAAACAGATAATCGTGCTTGAAAGCAATGGCATTCTTACCAAATTCTCTTTCAATGCGTTGCACCAAATCATCGCGATGCATCAAGTGATAACGGTTGGGCGAATACATAACGTAATACTCACCCCCGAAGAGTTCTATCAATCGCTTATAATAAGGAACTCGGTAATCCAAAAACACTTGGTTGGCATAAAGTACTCTCATCACATGGACCTCCTTCCTCCCATACAGAATGAATACGTTTTGGGCGACAACCTCTCCCAGGTTCTACCGATGGCTATAATCATAAATATCAACACAATAGGTATCACTAAAAAAGCAATGAACGCCATCCCTGCATTGTCAACAAAGAAATATGCCGTTCCCACCTTCATTACCTTCAACAGATAGAAATGGGTAACATAAATCAAAAAAGAATATTTCGACATGTGCCGACAAAATTCCCTCACCCGCTGGGGCAACAAGTCGAGCGAGAACCAAAAAGCGGGCATTCCGATGAGCAGACTCAATTGATGTATTCGCATATTCCATGACGTGACAAAAAAAGAATACAACAACCAAGACACTAATAAAAAGAGAGTTACATAGGCAGGCACCTTCTTGGTCAACCAAGAACTGTGATGTTGGAACAATCCTCCCAACAAGAAGAAAATGATACCCTCAGCTGTAAGCAAAGAGATATCGGCAGGCCACCATCGGGAATACATCAACCAAAGAATCAACGCTATTAAAAGTGGTTGGAACGGGTTCCGACACAACCAGCCATATAGCGGATAGAACAACATCAAGAGCATCAAATCTCGAACAAACCACAGAGGACCATACCACTTGCTAAGCAAGATGTTTTTGAACATTTGCGACCATGTATCACCCATATTTCCCTCTTTATCAGAAACAAAAAGGAAACATAATCCCACCAAATTCCAAAGGACAAATGGTATCAGCAAAGAGGTTGCCTTCTTCCCCAACATCGACAGATACTTCTTCTCTCGGACATAATCCGTACGCATGAAGAAGAATCCCGACGAAAAGAAGAAAAACGGCACAGCCACATCGGTCCAAAAGATGGTGCCCCACTCCAATCCATTCAACCAAGCGGGTTCGGTTGCCGTTGGAAAGAAAGCTGGAAGATTGTGGGCATGGCGCAATACGACCAAGACGGCAGCCACAAACGACGCAACCCGAAACTTATCACTGAGCGTTGTTACCATCTTGTTCTACAGGAGCATAGGTATAGACAAACGTCAACATGACGAATGCCAGATAAAAGACTGTAATGATGGCGGTCTTTCCAGCCAAGAAACCATACGAATAACCGTTCATTGTACCACATGCCAAGGCACACAACAAACCGGGGAATCCAGGTCTAAGCACTTGACGGAAAGAATATAAAAGTGCCGATGCGTGATGTACTATCAACAATATCAAGCCGATGATACCGGTCCCTCCATACGCACCATAGAAGTTACTATGTACATCCGTGAGACGCATGATGTTGCGATCGCTCATAAGACGTTCCATGGCAGCATACCCCCATCCCCACAGAGGTTTTTCATTGGCCAAAGGCATCATAGCTTCCCAAATAGCCGTACGCCCTGTCGCAGATTGGATATCTCGTTCCGACTTACCTTGCATCAGCATAACGAAAATCTTATCGAACAAAGCGTCGTTCAACATCAGCAAAGCACCGACAATGGCAATAATCAAACCCCAGACAATCTTTCCACTCACCACAAAGGCAATGGCAATTCCTAAGGCAGCCGATGCATTGGCACCTCCACTGGTAGATGTGAATAGGAAGACACCACAGAAGATGGATACGATTCGAAACATCATCAAGCGCTGTTGGGTGACGACCTTGCGAGACAAAAGTTCTGCAATGCAATAGGACATACACATGGCAGCACATGAACCTTCCTGTAAGTCATGTCCCATAAACCCCTGATAGCCAGCCAAACGGGGAGCGAACCAATTGAATATCAATGTTCCGAACATCAGATAGACAAAGAATTTCTCTATATTGAGGAAAGTCTTGGGCAATGTCAACAAAGTAAAAAAGATGGCCAGAAATGCCAACTTCTCCATCGACATAAACAAAGTGAAATCTGGCTTATAGGACCATAATGTACTTGCCATTCCCAATAACAGGTACAATACTATCGTCATCACGGGAGCCCCAGTCTTGAACAATCCCCAAGAGATACATGTATTGTTCCATTTATAAGCATAGAACAACATGCCGAACAGAGTGGCTATCTGAAGGATTTGAGCAATACCTCCTGCCACCGCCGGCATACAGCTGACTCGATATACCCATAGGGCATACATGAGGAAGATCCATTTGGCAGGGCTCTGCAACAAGGACTTTATATAGAAAAATAATTCTTTGAAAAGATTTGAAACTGGATTCATCTGTGCGAAGAACTTTTTCCCTTAATCATTAATATCCAAACACATACCGCCAATCATATCCATCATCCGAACTGAATGTCTGTTGGATGACTCGTCCCAAAGTACGACATACGTATGCTGCCATAACGATTAAAATGAAGAGTATCAGTAGGTTCCAAGGGAAAAGGTGATTCAATGCCGTAGTACGTATCCATGGTTGAACCAAATAAATCTCCAGACAGAGACCACCTAACAATGATATACACCATCGACAATACTTGTTGTCATAAAGCATCAACATTTCTTGTGTCTCTGTAAATCTATAAAGGTATAAACAAATGCCTAACAGAGGGAACAAACTGATAATCTGCATCCATGCCAAAGAAGTCTGTTTTTCGCAAACAATCTGTATGCCATAGAAAATTACGACATACAATAACAACCATGCAACGACTCTCAACAACTTGTATTGTCTCTTCTCTTTCGACTCCAACTTTCCTACATGCGCACCCATCATAAAGAAGAGGAAAAACATCGCCCACTTTAAGTAATTCCACTTATAGATCCACATACCACTATGAGGCACAGCAAACAGCCATCCTCGGAAAGCACTTTCTGGAGCATGAAGCACGGAATAGAACGGGTCAAAGAAAAGAATATACCATCCCAATATCAAAACGGAAGTGCCGACATAAACCCATGTCAAATGTTCCGACAGATATCGTCGAACAAAGTAGAAAAGTACATAATATATTAATATACAACACACAAACCATTCTCCGCCAGTTGCTAATGCCACCCAAAGATTGGTTTTATAATCCCAAAAGAACGATGTCAACAAAGCACAAGCCAACACCGATGGATAAATACGACGAATGCGTCGTTTATACCAAGTATCGAAACTGCCCATACGTCCCAAGAATAGTGTATAGCCAGAACAGAAAAAGAAAAGGACATCGCCGATGGCGCCGCCAGTTGCCAACGCCTTGAAACTGGTATATTGTTCATCGAAGTGACTGTTCGTAATCAATAGCACAGCGATAAACTTCAAGATATCTATAGAAGGATTGATTCTCTGTTGCATAGGGTCAATGGGTCAATCTAAAGGTCGTACGATAGAGCCACACCAATACAGGATTGTAGTGCAAGTATTTACGATAATAATAGCAGTTGCTCTCCATCACCATATACTCACTTTTGCGATTACCATGTTGTTTGACTATAGTGCCGCCTTCATAATGCAAGATGGAGACACTATTCTCATAATACATACGCTTTCCGATTTTCATAAGCCGTTCAGCCAAAATGGGTTCTTCTGCATATAGGAAAGTCGCGGGGTCGAACATACCAACCGTCACGAAGTCTTCTATCCGCATTACCAGAAATGCACCTTGTACCCAATAGGTAAAACCAGAAGGGCGAACCGAAGGCAAGATAGATTCTTTCGGTTGAGGCTTATTCTTTTTTCTCAAAAAGGGCAAAAGATGCCACCCTATCTGCCTATAAATGCTCACAAAACCATCATGAGGCAGCTGCTCTCCACCATCCAAACAAAAGATACGAGGACCGATGGTTCCAATCTCCGCATTAGCATTCAATTTGTCTATCAAAACTGAAAGACAATTGGAAGACTGAATCTCTACATCATTGTTGGTGAAGAGCAAGTGAGTACATTCAAAATTTTCTGTCAGAAACTTCACCCCCAAGTTATTGCCCTTAGCAAAACCAAGATTATCTGTCGATGGTACGATATATATGCCTCCTGTATTTCTTCCCTTGGCTTGCAATGTCTCGTAATCAATTACCTCGGCCTGAGCACCCTCTGCGATTATTCGGGTTTCCTCTTCGGTCGCTGCATTATTGACGACACAACAAACCCAAGGCACATCTACTTTAGGTAATTCTCGCTTCACAAAGTCGATGGTCATCTGTGCACTCTTGTACGAAACGATGACAATACCGAGCTCCACATTCATTTTCTCATCCATCGCAATACCATCAATGCCAAATCAAACGGCAAAACTGAAACCAGATATGCCCTTAGTTTGAGCAACATATTCCACTGCGGATATGTCCAAATTGTCGATAGGCTCTCGGGAAAAGTATCTCGCCACATCTGAAGATTCTCCTTAATGGGGAACCGCAGCAACACTTCTTTGGCATTGATTTTCAAGAAGTTTACAAGGAGAGCTGATTCCGTATGATACCCTTCTTCTTGGAAATACTTTTCCAATCGTTTTGTTGCCTCAATCGAATCTTGCACTTTCTTTAACGAGAACCTCATGGTGTTGCTGTTCTCGTTGACATTGTAATGATAAAGACAATCTTGCACAAGCACCGTCTTTTTCGACTTGAGCCGCAATGGGATTAGCGTCAAACTATCTTCCCACATTGCAAGTCCATCCCCTAAATGCACATTATGCTTCAAGAAAAAATCCCTCCGGATAATCTTATTGCACAAAGCTCCATAGACACTGCCAAAGTGCGAGAAAGAGAAAACCTTATCCTCTTTATCCTCTTCGGAGTCAAATCTTATTAATGTCACCCGTCCTTCTTTGTGTTCCACAAATCCGCATCCAACGATATCAGCATCATATTGAACGGCCGACTCATAAAGTCTTTGATACATATCCTTATCTACCCAATCATCGCTATCGCAAAATCCAATATAATCTCCTTTGGCCATCTCTACACCTCGTGCTCTCGCCATCGAAACGCCAGAGTTCTGCTCCATTTTGAGGACCTTAACGTCACGGGTGGGATATCGATCAATGACCTTTTGCAAGATATCGGCACTCTTGTCACCTCCGCAATCATCGACAAAAATCAGTTCCAAGTCCTCCAATGTCTGCTGCATCAGAGAAGAAGCACATTTTTCGATATACCTCTCCACTTTATAAAAAGGAACGATGATCGATACCTCGGGAGCGTTTATAATCTGTTGAGTATCCATTATTGCAACTTACGCGATTTGCCTCGTAACTTTATCCATTTGAACAGAAAACGGTACACCCTAACATACAACCAGTAAATGGGATAGCACGTCAAGAACCGCAGATATTTTGCATCCACATATTTTCTCACCCATGGGTGCTCCTCGATATATTGGCGCACTAAATTATACTCAGAACGAACAAAGGGCACTTCCGGAGCAAAAAAACGTATCAGTTTGCCAATATACACCTTTGAGTGAGACATCTCATACAGGTGCACATCCCACCCTTTCAGATAGTCTTCCAACAAAGTACCTGCCCGCTCATTGATTTTGTCCGTCAAAATGGATTCACCTACGATGGACGAAGTATTGACAAAATAAGCATAGGTGGGCTTATCGATTATCAAGACGCGGTTCACATTCCTTGATATCAGCATATTAGCAAACCAATCTTCGCCGAAACTGATTCCGGCCTCCGATATCGACCGAAAAACTTCTTCTGTAAACAATGACCGTCGGTAGATGCCGCTGTGCAGATAGGGGTGAATTAGGTTAAAAATCATCTTCTCCGCATAATCTTTATTGCCCGTTATCTCACCTTGGTTAATAGGATAAGTCTCCACCCACATCGTCTTTCCATCTGCACGACAAGGTCGGGTCTTTACTATATCGTACCCCTTTTGGATATAATCATATAACGACCTCAATGCACCAGGCTGCAACCAATCGTCAGAATCTAGAAAAACCACATATTCTCCTTGCGCAATCTGGAAGCCTGCCAATCTTGCTGAGGGCAATCCTCCGTTTTCCTTGTGCACCACCTTGATACGCGCATCTTTCTGAGCCGCCTCTTCTGCAATCTGTGGACATCGATCAGGGGAACCATCATCCACCAATATCAACTCAGAGTCCGTGAAGTCTTGCGACAAGACGGATTCAATGCAACGCTGAAGATAAGGTTCGACTTTATAAATCGGGACAAGAATGGAAATGGACAAAGGCATAAATGAAGAGAGCAATTAAGGGCGAGGGCATTCATATCTCATTAGTAACAAGTTTATTAGTAACAAACTTATTACTAACAGCCTTATTACTATTTTTTCTTCCTATGAATTGACAGAATCCGAGACTTTATTTCCATTATACTCACTCACAAGATAGGTGGGGCGGTGCTTTGTTTCATTAAATATACGACCAATATATTCCCCCAAAATGCCGATAGACAATAATTGAACACCTCCCAAGAAAAGAGTAACAACAATCAACGTGGTGAAACCTTGTACGGGATCGCCCCACACCAACGTTTTGAATCCATAGAAGAGCATCATGCAAAAAGCAATGAATGCGACAAAGAATCCGCAAATCGTAGCCAAGCGTAAGGGGGCCGTTGTAAAAGAGGTTATTCCTTCTATAGCTAAGTTGAATAGACTCCAAAAACTCCAATTGCTTTCTCCTGCCACTCGGTCAGCTCGGTCAAAAACAATCTCTTTCTTCTTGAACCCTATCCAACAGAACATGCCCTTGGTATATCTCTCGCTCTCACGCAGTTGCTTGAGGGCATCAATGCAACAACGATCCAGCAATCGGAAATCGCCCACATTCTGCAAGACATCAAATCGGGTGGAATGGTCAAGTATCTTGTAGAACAGCAACGACAGTTTCTTCCTCAACCAAGATTCCTTTCCTCGGTTAGCTCGTTTGGCATAGACATCTTCGTATCCCTGTTCCCAATACTCCAACATTTGAGGAATCAATGAGGGCGGATCTTGCAAATCTGCATCCATAATGACCATACAATCTCCTGTGGCATAATCAAATCCAGCTAGCATGGCATTCTCCTTGCCAAAATTGCGAGACAAATCCACATAATTAATCCTACCATCAGCCACTTGCAATGCCTTTATTAGATTAAGCGTATTATCGCGACTACCATCATTTACAAACAGCACCTCCCATTCATAATCTGATTGGCTATCCATCAATGCCTTCAACTCAGGATAAAGCAAAGGCAATGATTTCTCTTCATTGTAACATGGTATTAATATTGAGATTCTTTTCATAAATATCTAATAATGTGATATAAACCAGAGTTTGTCATACAGAACATTCTCTTACAGCTTTTCACTTTTTTATATGTAGTCATTCATTTCTATCCTTCAACCAAAAAATTATCGAGTTTTATTTTTTAGAAGATACGCAAATACATCATTTACTTTTTTATCAACCAACAAATCTAATTTGGTAAATAATAAAGCAAATAGCATTATCAATAAAACTGACACAAAAAAAAGCAATAGATAATTCACATAATTATGTTCAAGGTATAAATATAAATAACTACTGAAAGAAGCAATAATTATAGTATGTACCAAATATAGTTGATATGAGATTTTACTCAACCACAAAAAAGGGGGACTGCTTAAACATGCTTGCAAAGTAAATCCATATCTTACTATCATAATAACAGATATACCTTTTAAAAGCATTATTAAGTAAGTTTCTGTTTCTGGTAAAATTTCTAAGGATATTAAGCTAATCAATGAAAACAAAAAAAGGAATCGTTTATTTTTTTCCCCATAATTATGAAAAAAATAAAACAATACACCTACTATTGAAGATGCAAAAAAAATAGACTCACTATAAAAAAGAATTCCCATTGCCAAAAGGAACAAAGCCTGTAATAGCGCTCTATTCATTTTTTTTGCAACACAAAAAAAAGGAATGACGATAAACGTTCCCCAAAAGATATATTTCATCATCCACAATGGATTGATGAATGCAGATCCCCTCAATACGCCGACAGCAACACCACTAGTTAGCTGGTTAATGGCGAGTTCCTCTGGCAACAAGGTCCGTACCCATTCGTTATTTATCTCTTTTCCAACTATCACGTTATAATTCGCGCCTATAACGCAAATCAAAAAACCTAAAAGACTTGGCCACACAAGCGGCAGGGATAATCTAAAATATCGCTTCAATCCGACTTTTACTATAGCATCCTCTACGTTCTGTTTATCCAACGAAACACAAATTCCAAAAGCCGATAAAATAATAAAAATAAAAACCGACATTCCTCCATCAAAAAAAAGTCTTAAAAAAGGCGTAGATGATAGATTGTCAAAACGCAAAAAGCAAAGGAAAAAGTGTGACAACAGAACAATAATGGCTGATAACCCTTTTAACCCGTCAAAATATAATACTCTCATTAAAATATTATTTTACCAAATACTTCCAAAAGAATGTATCTTCATAGTCGTGCGCGAAGAATTGATCTTCACAAAAACGTGCAACAATTGGATCATTACCTGCAGATATGAGTTCATTTTCTTTATAAACTATCGGTCCATGATTCAATAGAGTATCTTTGGTTGTATTATGTACATATTGCAATGCCGTGAAAGAACTCAAAATCAATAAAGTAATTATAATTTTACGATTTTTATCAAAATTTGCGACGCTCCATTTCAACCAGTATGTAAAAATTACAAAAAGAGCAGGAATTGACACTCTCATAATGAAATCATTTGCGTAAGTCATCTTATAAAAAGGAATAATCAAAAGCAAGCATACAGAAGCCCACAAAATAGCATCAGATTTTATCTCTTGGCGCATTAACCATACATATGCACCGATTTCTATCAAAATAAAGAATACGTATTTAATAAAAAAAACATCTACGTCCATGAAAATCCAAAAAAATCCTTTTTCTGCCAATGGAGTACTATTTGAAGAATAATAAGTTCCGACAACAATCAATACAAGTAAAGGATACACTATGTTTTCAAAACTTATCATAGAACGTATTGCCCTACATCCACTTTTACATAAACAAGTTATCACAATAACAGCGATTAATGGTAGCAATCCTATCGTAGCCCAAGGAGAATATAGCAACGACAAACAATAAAAAAAGCCGATGCTCTGGCAATTCCTGAACGATAAAATCAAAATCATCTCCAACCATATGGGTATACTTTGATTGAAACACCAAAACAAAGACGTATAATGCGATGCATAATAGGAAAAATAAGGTTGACACCATTCATCTATCAATGAAGTAGGACGATTTGGAATATCTTGAATCCATAGTACAGAAACTCTCAATATCTGTCCGACAATGTCCATTCCTCCCCATGCAACAAACGCGACCACAACAAGAATAGTATTTCGCCTGTTAAACACTGAAATTTCAGAGACACTTCGCATAAGCCACCGCAAAAGAAGATCTAAACCATAAACAGACCAAAGAAACAAGAAAAAACGGGCTATTGCAAATGATCCAAACATTTTTCCAAAAAAGGATGCAGGAAGATAAAAGAATAGGTAATACACAAATGCAACTCTATCTCCCCCACAAATTGTCTTAACCTCTTCTGTCGAAGTTGAATTATCAAATATAAGCGGCCATTGATTGTAAACTAATTCGTCTAGAATTAGATTCTTCACTAACCAATCATAACTCTGAGACCAATAACCGCTAATTCCCAAAAAGAAGCAAGTTCCCAAAGAAACTAATATGGAAACGATTACTTGCCAGCGTTCCAACTTCCAAGAATCATGAACAGGAACATTTATCTTATAAATAGAATAAAAAGACCAAAGGGTCGCTCCAATCATTACAATTGAAACATACCATTTTAGAAAGCCTGCACAAAATAGAATAATGGGCAATGTTAAATAAGCAAGGGTTTGAAACAATAGTGATTTTGAATTCATACTTTGAAAGCTAAAAAAAATTAAAAACTCTTTCTCGCCACATATTTCCAAAAGAGAGTATCTTCATAATCATGGGCGAAGAACTGAGATTCCCCAAATATCGACATTTTTACATTGTCGCCAGAAGAAAACCTTTCGGTCTCACAATAAGTATTGCTCTTGCCATGAATAATTGTATCGTACGTGTTATGATAAATTTGCTGAATGGCACTAAATGAACACAAAACAAAGACACACAATATTGCAATACGATGCTCATTGAAATGAGTGCAACTCCATTGAATCCACTTGACACACACTATATAAAGAGCAGGAATAGATGCCCTCAGCACAAAATCGTTGGCATAGTTCATCTTGTACAACGGGATAATGGCCAAAACGATTACAGCAGAGAGCAATATCTTGTCATCTCTCATTTCCTGACGAAGGAGATAGACATAAATGCCCAACTCGACCAGTAGGAAAACTATATAAGCTACCAAGAAATCGGACACCGACCAAAACTCCCAGAAAAAGCCCTTTTCAGGAATGGGGGTACTATTGGAAAGATAATAGGCGCCCACCACCAACTGCAAGAGTAGTGGGAATCCTATATTGGGAAAGCTAACCATTTCTCGAAAAGCCGGTTGACCTTTCTTACCTATCTCTGTCAAAATAAATACAGCAACGATTGGCAACAATCCCATCACTCCCCAAGGAGAATAGAGCAAAGAGAAGCTAAAGAAAAAGATTATAGTTCGGATATCTTGAAAATGAAGAATCAATAATACGATAAGCCACAAAGGGATACATTGATTGAAACACCAATAGAGTGACGAGAAGTTGGCATGATACATGAAGTAGGGCAAACTCCAATGATCAAACCAAGAGAAAAACGACATGTTTGGATTGTCTGAAAAAAGCACCTTGATTCCTTGCCCGACAATGTCCGACCCGCCCCAAAGGACAAAAACAGCTAAGACGAAAAATAGCTTTTTGTAGTTCAACTTGACTCTTTGAGAGACTATAAGGAGCAACCAGCATCCGACCAATGTCAACCCATAAACAGACCAAAGGAACAGAGTTAGACGTGCTACCATCAATGACCCGAATACTTTGCCAATCAATGCAGCTGGAAGATAGTAGAACAAATAATAGACAAAAGCGACTTGACCCTCGCCACAAAGACTTTGCACATCATCTGTTGCTTCTGAAAAATCAAGAATCAACGGCCACGAAGAAAGCGTCAAATCATTCAGCAACGGATTCTTGCTAATCCAATCATAACTCTGCGACAAATATCCACTTATGCCACTAGCTAAACAGACAAATATAGCCATAACAATCGACAGGAGTATTTGCCAGCAAGATAATCTCCCATAATCTTCACGATTGTCATATTGTCTCCAAATAGAAAGGCACGCAGATAAAAGGCTTGCCAACAAAATCAAAGCCACATACCATTGCAAAAAAAAGAGGCAAAAAAATATAAATGGCAATGATAAATATACGATTGTCTGAAAAAGGATAGAGCTACTTTTCATCTATAAAACAATGAAGCTTTCCTTTATTTCACAGGCTTCGCCAAACATTTCCAAAAGAAAGACTCTCCGTAATCATGAGCGAAGAATTGTTGATCACGAAAATTCGTCTACATTAATACTTTTTCAATGTTGTATAGAGGTCGTTTCTTAACTTCCAAATATATCTTTCCAATATACTCACCAACAACTCCTAAGCAAACCAATACACATCCCGCACAAAACCAAACGGAAAGCATCAATGACGTCCAACCTGGGACGACATTACCCGAAAAATAACTATATAATACCCATAGCAAAATACAAGAAGAAACTACGAGGAAAAAAGAACCAAGGTACAAAATAAAATGAAATGGTTTGATAGAAAAACTAGTAATTCCATCTACCGCCAACCCGAACATCTTCACTAATGGGTACTTGCTCTCTCCTGCCAATCTACTTTTTCTATCATAATATACACATGCAGACTTGTACCCAAGCGTCGGAATTATGCCACGCAAGTACAAATTCCGCTCGTCAAACTGCAACAGATAAGATACAGCGCGCTTGCTCATCAAACGAAAATCTGCATGATTGTAAACCGATTTCACCCCCAATGCTTGCATCATCCGATAGAACATCATCGCAGTTATACGTTTGAACCCTGTGTCTGTTTTTCTAGAAGACCGCACGCCATAAACAATGTCATTACCGCAGTCATTTAGCCGAACCATTTCCGCTATAACCTTTTCATCATCTTGCAAATCAGCATCAATTGAAACCATTATATCCGCATATTGCACTGCGGTTGCCAATCCTGCGACTAAAGCCTTCTGATGTCCCACATTGCCTGATAGGCACACACCACATACCGAATCATTATCAACATGTAAATTATTTATTATGCTCCATGTAGCATCTGAACTTCCATCATTTACAAAAAGCAAGAAACTATCAAACGAAACTGCCTTCTCTTGTTTTAAGCCATCCAAAACACCAATAAGTTTTTTTGTTGTTTCCAACAACACGGCCTCTTCATTATAACATGGAACTACTATTGCTAAACGTTTCATTTCTTCTACCAATCAATAAGAAGTTATTCACCGAAATAGACCTCTCTGTATGTCTTTTTTCTAATTATATCCAATGCCGTAAAATGCTTGATTTCATTCAATTCAGGCAGTTTTCCTTTCACGAAAATGCCATCTCTCCAATGCACATACCCAGCATCATCCAAAATCTTTTGAAGATAATCCGGAACCCCATCCGCACAACGCACAAAATCAGCTTTTCCAGAACGAATTCCGTCCAATTCTTCAGCCCACATTTGTGCTGTTCGACCATGCTGTGTAGTCCAATAGCGTGTTCCAGGAAGAATGGTTGCTTGACAAAGTCCTGTTTCCATACCCACATTAATAATTGTCGGGTTTTCAGCGACTTGTGACATTGCAGCACTCAGTGCCATAAAATAATCAAATCTTTCCCCTGCTTTTGTACAAAATGTATTCGAATAATGAATGCTTCCCCAAATGACGTATGAGGCAGCTAAAAGCAAAACAATTCCGACATAACGCAATCTAACCCGATGTCGGACTACCCATTGCATTACTACTATAATAGACAATACAGCAAAAGGGCCTGCTATAGATACATAATGGGCGAAGTCATGTCGAATGCTAACAGCGACAAAAAACAAGCCACATAAAGCTGGCATAGCTGAAGCAAACCAATCTTTTTTGTTCCAAAATGCCAATACAGGCAAAGTATAAAACAAATATAAAATACGATGTGAAGTCAACAATTGTTTCCACTCTTCAGCATAAACTACCAATGTATCATACAAAGGCATACTTACAGAAGACATTGTATTACAGAAATACTCTCTCCATAAATCGCTCCAAATGTCCATTATAAAAAAATATACTATGAAGGGCAAACTGCCGACTAAAATACCACATAGAAAACCACTTATGCATTTCAATAGTCCCTTATTACGCCATGCCCACCAACTCACACTGAAAATGAAACTAAGCATCATAAATGCCACACTCCATTTTAACATAAGGCATGACACTATTCCAACACCCAGAAACAAACAATCGCGAAATGAAGGACATCGACCTATGAAAGCTTTCATGAGTACATATATTCCCCACGCAACTGCTGGCCAACAAAAATGCTCCGCCTTAGTTTCGATGTAAAAGTTCCAATAAGTCAAGGGTACAATTAACAGCATAGCCACTAATAATGCAGCATTGTCCTTTAAAAAAAACAACGCCGTACGGAATGAGACCAACAATACCACCCATAAATTTATCCAAGAAATCCAAAAAATACCTACATATGAATAATTATCGATCAAATAACCTAAGCCATAAATGAACCACAATAAAATTCCCTTACTATCCGAAAAATCATCATAAGGAACCATTCCATTCATCAAAGCCTTTCCACACATGAAGAACCATGCAGAATCATATTGACCACATTGTGCATACAGATAACTATCTATATTACAAAGCAAAGATACGAAGAAAGACCAAATCCCCAATATAATGATGATTTGAACTCTAGATAATTTGTATTTTATCATAAACGTTTAAAAAAGTACAAACAATTAATATGGGCAACCATTCCCAACAATTCCAAGGTCGTATCAAGCGCATATACTTATTATACTGTCCGAAAGCGGAGCTATAATCTGCCACTTGTTTCAATCTTTTCCATCCCTCCTTAAATTGATGATTCTCAAAAGAAAGCATCATACAGCGAAACACGCCCATAGTGTATTTCTGCATCGTGAAAGAATCCTTATGGAAAATAAACTTGGAAGCATTTTCCAACAAACTCACATAGAGATAGTAGTTATCTATATGCTGATATTTCTGTTTGAAGTCTGGCTTTACATATTGGTAGCTCGCAACCGGAACGAACTTTACTTTCTGGACCAAAGTCCAATAACGACAAATGAACTCTTCGTCTTCAAGAAAATGAAATTTCTCATTAAAAGTCAAAGAATTTCTTTTTATAATACTGGTTCTAAAGCACTTATTCCAAAGGAATCCGAAAGATTCATGGAGACTCATCACGTCAGCCGCCTCCGCTGGAGTCTCTGGCTTTTCCGCATAATATTGTGGCAATCGGTCGGTCTCTGTAACATAAGTCCACCCTTGTACCACTACATCATTATCCTGAAGATTATCTACAAAAGCCAGCAACCAGTCATCTTCTACCCAATCATCTGCATCACAAAAGGTTACATACTCTCCTTGAACACATTGCAATGCTAAATTACGGGCAGAGTTTGCTCCCCCATTCTCCTTATGCAATACCCTAATTCTACTATCTTGGGCTGCAAATTGCTCCAAGATTTGACCAGAACCATCAGTTGATCCATCATCCACCACTAACAATTCAAAATTCTTGAATCGTTGATTTAGAACACTACTCACTGCCTGGGAAATCGTCAACTGGGCATTATATACAGGAAGAATGACAGAAAAAGTCAAGGCCATATTATGTAAGTATTGTCACTGACGTTTTTCCATTTCCCGCATAAACTCATCAGCGACATAGAGGTCTCCATACAAGTACAGACCAGTCTCTTTGTTATGTAAATCAGCACATGTTTGACTCTCATAGAACAACTGAAGAGCTCGGACTGGCGGGACACACAATCTCTTGGACAATTCCACAGCAATAGCTCCGATGCGGTTACTCAAGATTATCTCTTGAACGACAGGAGTTTTCACTGGGTCATCATATACTTTCTGTTCCATCAAAAAACGAATATTTCTCAACTAAAGACTGATTCAAAATGCACATCTGATTATTCGGTCTATGCTCTGACAAACGGAGTAATGCCGTCTCGATATCCATCAAACCCGCCATATACAGATTAACGGTATCAATCACTCTGTCATTAGCCACACCTCCTTCTACATAATCATATTGCGACGCCACATTCTTACCAAGACGATTGGCCACAACGAACTCTAACCAATCAGAATCGTAAGCAGCAAACACCTTGCAACGCCCCTCTTTCAGGATAGCCTCCCGATTCAACCGATAGCAATTCAGTAACGGCAATCTATTCCGTCTATCAGCTACCAATTTGGCCCATAAAACGGCTTGTTCTCTTATATTCGTGAGATAAAAACCTTGCCCAAAATCCAAATGCTGACGTCCAAACTTACATATAGGCGAAACAATAGCTTCCGTCCCGCCATGGTAAACTACAATCTCTGTCATTTCCTTCTCTCCCATTCTTTCAAGCAATCCAAAACAACGATGGCGACATTCTCTCGGCTTTCAGTATGAAGCATCTCATAGTGTGGCACTATGAAATTCTCTATTAAATGTACTTTTTTCATTCGCTGATAGACCTCTCTGTATGACCACCCATATTGTCGAGCGATGGTTTCAACACACATAGCAGCGAAAGACATAACCATCTGTACATGGGGCACATTCATTATTGTATTCATTTTCATGCTGCTTAACTCTTTAGTTCAAATCGCAAATAATCTGAGATTCATAAACGGGGTCATTACAAGAACCTACCTGATTTCCTTTATCCACCTCATTAGTAAACTTTCCTTTCACGGCGAACCGCTCTGCCTTGCCTGACAGGAACCACTCGTATTCCAAATCCAGATGCCCAAGGTCTATGGCCCGATATCCCAATTTGGCCAAATCGTAAGCCAAAACCGTTGCAGTCATACCGAGACTCATCAACACCAGTTCGTCTTTTGACACATGGACTACAATGGCATTAAGAATGTCCTCATATTTGTCAAAAGCATTTTGAGCTGGTGCTAATATTCGTCTTACAGATACTGCATTATCATACAAATCATTTCCGACACCAGAACGAGTTTGGGAACCCTCCACAATAACAATTTTCCTTCCGTCCCAAAGGCTTCTTAATCGTTGTAGGTGTTCTGCGCAATGAGATTTGTCTTCATGTTCAAAATAGAATCGAGTTACCTGTGTATTCAAATACGTCCGGCTCGGATCAATAAGAAGACGCAATCTTTTGATATAGAATGCTGTAAACCCTGGCCAAAAGTTACGAGGTTTATAGAGTCCATTCCAATCTTTTAGTGGATATGGTATGGCATTCATGTGGTTTGGGGCATCTGTCGCCGAAAGCACTTCTCGAAGTCTTGATGCTAACTTTTTATCATATTGCTGAAAACCATTGCCCCAACCCCATATAATACCAAATTCTCCATCCCCATATCGACTGATGGAACAATGATGCTTATGGAGGTAATCCAATGTCTCCCAATTATCCAATATATTCCATTTGCTGGTTTCCTTATAGACGAAGTAAGCCTTAATATAGGCATAATAAAAATGACGAAGTTTTTGCAAAGTAATTATCATAAATGCTGAAATAAGATATTTCAATAATCTCTATAATTGTATATCCTTCAATGCATTTTTCAATTGTTCTATCCGTTTACAAGTATAGTGTTTTTCAAGATAGTTTGAATAAAAATTCAAATCTGGAGCCTTATCCAAGTATGAATCTAAGCAACTGCTAAATTGTTCATAATTATCGATCGATGGCCAATGTTGACTCAATTCATAATAATCTGTATCGGAATTGCGTTCATATCTAGCCATGACATGGCATCCACATGCCAACATCTCCAAGAAACGTGGAGTGACTTGATGAAAGCCATTCGTTTGAAATCTATCATTATCCATTCCGGGCGTTGAATAGATACAAACTCGACTCAATCGCAATAATTGAATATAATCCAAGCGAGAATCCTTATTTCCCAATTTCTCTCCATTGGAAGTATAATATACGAAATGACCTTCCTCAAATTTCCTATTAACAAAAACGAAATCTAGATGGGCGGATGCATATCGTTCTACAAATGACAACAAAACAGGATTGGGACGTCCCATAATAAGCAAATCATATTTCTTTTCAAATGTAGTTTGCGGAGTAATTTTGTAACGTGTTGGTAATGACAAGGGCAAGTGCTCTATTTTGAATGGCAATCGCTTACTTGAGAGATAATCATATGCTTGACGACTCGAAATGAACACAATCCTATTATTACAATGCCTTCGAATGAAATAATCCAAGTCTGAATCATTTACATAGAAATCTATAATACATGGGTATATGTTGTTTGCATTATTTATGTCATTTGAACGATAATCATTCAATTCAAATAAAAAAGCACTTTGACTGGTCTGTAGGAGGAATGATAATTGGGGTATTTTTTCAATAATTTTTATCAATAATCTTTTCCCTCGGAAATGGCGTTCATGATAAAATGAGACATTCATTATTTTTTGAAATTCGTCCTCCCATTCATATACTAAATCCATATAGAGTTCTCTTATTGACATTCGACTCGTTATCAATTGTTCTATTTTAATCATAGCATATACCCCCTTTCTATCAATCACAACAAGCGAATAAATTATAATCTATTAATAAAGATCATAATATTCGAACACTATAAATTCCTCCCACATACAAAGAGACTTATTCATATTCATTCCTATCATACTTCGGAACAAACGACGTATAACGGAAAAGCCAATTCCTCAAATAATGTATCCATTTCTTCGGCTTCGGCTCCTCATATCTATAATCTTTCCATGGTGTCTGCTTTTGATAACGACGCCATTCCTCACGATAAGGATGGAAACAAGCCACATTCCAGGGTTTGTTATAGACCGTATAATGTATGATGGCAGGGTCATTCTTGCAATCATCAATCTCACTCTGCAACAGGGGATTATATTGTTTGTGCGGTTGTGCCAAAATAAATCCGTTCTGGAAATTATAGGTCAATGGCAACCATTTAACTTGGCCATCAAAAACTACATTCAGAACGTCCTGATCGTGCAATACAATCTCATTACCTCGTTGGGCAATATAATCGATGAACCTGGACAGGCAAAGGTTTTCTCTCCAAAAATCCAAATTTATCAATAGCGTACCGGCATTGAAATATTGCTCGATGCCCAAGCGTTGCGCATTGTGGGGTTCAGCCATATCATGCACTGCACCTAAAGGACATCCGGCTAAATCATAATTCCACAAATCCAACAAAGAATGACGAACAATCATGTCTCCATCCAAGTAGAGAATCTTATGAAGATTTTGGGGCAATACTTCGGTAATGAATAATCGGTAGTAAGTGGCAATAGATACGTGTCGTGGCATCCCCTCTCGTCCGAAAGGCAGATGGCTCGTCACACTCTTATCTATACAATAAAATGAACAGGTATCCCCTGTTTTCGCTGCTTCCTGTTCGAGCGACGACCGATTCTGCTCCTCGAATCCCTCTCCAACCAGAATATGATACTTTATCGGCTCCTGATTATGGACTCCGATCGAGTGCATCAACACCCCTGTTGGCATCACATATCGATTATCTGTGCAGAGTAAAATATCCATTATTCCAAAACAGATTTAATCGTTTCTGCAACGGTTTTCGCAAACGCCTCATAAGAATTGTTCTGCAACACATACTGATTGGCAGCCTTTTCATTCTTCTCCCGATGCTCGGCATTCATAACCTGATGCTGTAACAAATCGACAAACTGAGTGGCATCCGAGTAAACAAACAATCCCGTCTGCTGATTTGCTGTAGATGGTTCTACGCCTCGAGCACCGAAAGGTGTTGCCAGACAGACGCGAGAAAAAGCCAAAGCCTCCAATGTCTTGATACATGTACCACCTCCTTCATTTACCGGTACTACAGAACAGAGACATTGCTCATATACTTTTTCTATATCTTCTACAAATCCCTTCAAATCAACATTAGGACAAAGTTTCCATCTCTCAACATAATCTGTCGGTGCATTCTTTCCGACTATAGCCAATCGTAGGTCAGGAAATACCGTGTGAACAGATGGCCAAATATTGGACAAAAAAGTATCTATGCCCATAAAATTAGGCCTGTAGTCCAAGGCTCCTACGGCAAGTAGATAGTGTTTCCTGACAGCATCGGTCGAATAATGAGCAGACGGACATCGAGCTATGTTTTTCAAATGAACTATCGGTGTCTTCGACTCCTCTAAGCTGACTATGTTGGAGTTAGAGATCCATGCAGCAGATATTTTGGATTGCAAATAGTTGACTTGTTTCTGCAATATCCATCGTCCCAACGGTCGCAACCACGAACGCACCTCTTGGCACTTCACCGTATCGTACATTTGAAGAGGGTCGTCGTCGATATCAACTATCAACCGCGGGTGTCCCCAAAGGTGCATCTCTCCGAGCACATCGAGATAACGGCAAACAACGACATCAAACTTGATATTAGGGAAAATCTCATCTGCAGTCTTCTCTATTTTCGTGGCCAATGGAAAACAATACAATACCCTCAATTTTCGCCAAAAGAAGGTTTGAACTTTATAAAAGATGTCTCGTATTGGGTTTACCTTCTGCAACTTCTTGACATACCACAACCTCGGAGCGACCTCTTTCGTCTCAAATCGTTGATCGAATGTCATCGTATAGACATCGCCCAATTCCTGCAATGCTCGCCAAATGGCATTTGTCCGTTGTGCCCCGCCAAAATGCGTCATACGGGGATCCGGTTCACTGAGATAGAGGATATTCATCGCGATATTTCTATACTATTAATCTACAGGACGTTTCATTTCTTTCCATATAGAATCTCACGAACGTCCCTTTTTAGCAAGACGTCCCAAGCGGACACACCCAAATCACTTGGTGCAGGAACCAAATCATGTTTCGTAAAAATATCAGTATAACCAAAATGGGCGACAAAATGATAAGCTTTGGCCTCAATATCTTTTCGAGTCACATTGTCTACCCAAAACTGGAGTGTTACGAAATCAGGAATTCTTGTTTTGAGGCAATCGACCTGCATCTGTTTCATTTCATTGGTACTACCTCGTTGACGAGACTAATACTTACAAGCAGGTTGAATACTAGAAACAGGGAATCCTACTCCAGTTTCATTTCCAAAATTCAAGAGAATCGGATGTTCTACTTGTCCAAAATAATAGGCGGCTTTATAGAAATCATTCCTATAATCTTTATTAAAACAGAACAAACTTGAATTTCGAAGAACTGTAACGACAAACAATGAATGAGCAATCAACGCACAATAAACAATCTTCTTCAATACTCCCAGTCGCTCTTTTCCAAACGCAATGAACAATGCACAAATTGAGAAAACGCCAAAACTTGCCATCGGGGTCAAATACATCATGAAATCATCACTAGTGTCCACTAAAAAGGACGAGTTTAAAAATTAAATAAATTAGGTTCACTTGAACCGCTTCTGTCTTTGTCATTTTTGAATATAGTTTTGTCGAAGAGATCTCTGAGATGCGTCGTGTCAGTGAGTGACATGCTAAGGATTTGCAGTACCTCATAGGTGCTTCTATCCAGTCGCATATCATGCTGCACAATGGCAACGAGGCAGTAGGCACAGATGGCAGAGTAAATCTGTATTCTGACAGCATTCTCAGTTGTTCCCCAGAATTTTTTAATCTTGAGGTGCTGCTTGAGCCACTTGAAGAACAATTCTATCTGCCAACGGTTCTTGTAGAGGTCAGCAACCTGTAGAGCAGTCAGTTCCATTGCGTTAGTCAGGAACATGAACTCACGACCTTGCTCCTCATCGAAGAATCGTACAAGCCTAAGATGCTCTGGATAGCCTTTCTGACTGCCATAGATGGTCAACTCTATCTCTGCATCAGTCCGTATTCCCTTGGGCATTCTGCGTTTCCAATTGATACACTTGTACTGCAAATTGGTCTTAGCCCTGACAACAAAAAACGACTCCGCACGATGTATGCGATAAAGTTCCTTGAAATTGTTGTAGCCACGATCGAAGATGTAGTAAGCACCTGTCTCAATGGGGATTTCCTTCATCGCCTTGGAGTCATGCACTGACGCCGTAGTGATATGAAAGAAGGCAGGAATCTGAGTCTCCAAGTCATACAGAGTATGTATCTTGATACCACCCTTATGCTTGCGGAATTTAGCCCACCAGAAGACATCCAGGCATAGCGAGATGGTCGTGGAATCGAAAGCATAGACGTTACCGTCAAGCTTGAAGATATCTGTTGCCCGTTTTCGTCTGGCCTCACTGACAAGGTAGTATGCATACTCCTCGAAGATGCGATAGTCACGGTTGGTATTGGCCTTGCTCAGATTACTTCTGGTCACATGCTTGCCAAATCCGAGATGATAGCACTTTTGGTGATGTGCCTCTATGGCGATAATCAAGTCTCGCATGCTCTCGCGATTACTCAGTTGTCCAAACATCAACGTAAGGAGTTGGTTCCAACATGTGAAGTGCTTCACGTATTTGTCGCCGGCATACTTGCGAACAAGATAATTGAAGTGATTCCTGTCGAGAAACGCTATCAGTTGAGCGAAAACGTACTTGTATTGATACATATGCAAACCATTTTGGCTGCAAAGATACAAAAACAAGTCCGTTGACTCAAAAAATCTCTGTAACTAACTTTATTTCAATCATTTCAAAGAACGCTTAGCAATTTTTAGTGGACAGCAATGATAAGAAATATAAAGAAAAGAAACCGCCCGAAAAGCGAACTAATGCTTTCGGGCGGTATTGTGAACCTATCAAAAACCATAATACTTGGTCAAGAAAAAGGTTCTATCCCAATCTACAATCTTTACATCTGATTCCTTTGCCTGATGGATATTGAATTCATCGAATACCATCACCTTCTTGTCACTCAGATCATAGAGTTGCCACTCCTTTGCCTTGCCGTCAGGGGAAATGTCTGCATTGATAGAGGGATTGCCAGTCTTGGCAAACTGTACAAACATCTTGCGCATCGTTTTTGAGAAAGTCTCGTCGAATGCGCGTCCTGTGTCGCCGTCCATCTCAGGATGTTTGAACAGGGGTGCCAGTGCCATTCCGTGTGCACTCTTCAGCATTGGAAGGGCTGATTCGACGGTGAAATAGTAGGTGAAAGATTTCCCGCCTGCTTTGGTCTGGCTTTCTGACAGTCTGATGCACGGTGCGTTGAACATTAACTGGCTGAACCATTTGCAGTATGGTTCATAACTCTCCCCCTTCACGTCTTTGCAGAAACTTTCCGTCAGGGCTTTTTCCTCATCAGTCATCAGGGCAAGCTTCTTCGCTTTGCGGTCGGCTGCCCATGCATTGAAAGGCTCCGGACCGCCCATTCCGACGAGGAAGAAGTTCATCTCGTCCTTGTTGACGCCATGCAGGAACGTGATGTCCTTCACGGCACCGTTAGCCACAGCCTCCCATGGATTGCGTGGTAGTAAGTTGCCGTCTCTTTCTGGAGCCATGCGAAGGGGAAGTAATTCCGATGCTACGCCCACGAGTTTCTGTGCATCAATTTTCTTGAGGTCTGCCACGGTCTTGCAGCCTAAAGCGTCCATCAGTTCATTCGTACAAGCGATGGCTGCTTCCGTAGATGTTGACAGACCAGGATTACCGCTCAAGGCAATGACCTTCTTGAAATACTGATGCGAGCCTTTAATCAGTGAGAGGTTCGTCACGCTGCCTCCACCAGCCGACTCACCCATGATGGTCACGTTGCCGGGGTCGCCGCCGAAAGCCACTATGTTCTCATGCACCCACTTCAGGGCCTGCAGCTGGTCCATGAGACCCAAATTCTGCGCATCAGGATAGTCCTTGCCGTCGGGCAGGTGCGACAGGTGAAGGAAACCTAATACACCGAGTCGGTAAGCGATGCTGACAACGATGACTTCGGGATTTTCCTCAACGAAATTATGGAAGTCGTAGAGCGGATCTACTGTTCCGCCGTAGGAGTAGGCTCCACCATGAACCCATACAATGACAGGCTTCTTTTCGGCTGCTGTCGTAGCTGGCTTCCAGATGTTGAGGTACAGACAATCCTCGCCCTGATAGTAGATAGAAGAAAGTTCCACCTCTGGCTGTGGGGCTGCTTTGGCGTTGTAGTATGCCTCATACACGCCATCATTAGGTGTGGCATCTACTGGCGCTTTCCAACGCAGGCTGTCCATAGGCTGCTGTCCTACGTAAGGAATGCCTTTGAAGACAATGGTGTTATCCACCTTCTTACCAACGAAGGTGCCGTTGATGCACTTCACGGCAAGTGACTTGTCGTAGTTGCCATCTACTATTGTCTTGTTCTCGCCGTACCAGGATCTGACAGTCTCTTTATACTGTTCCATCTCATTTCCTACGTCGTTTGCCATATTATCTTTTGTACTTGCCGCCATAACAGCCATGGTGCTGCAAATAAAGATGACAGCAAACATCCATAATCTGCTCTTTTTCATTGCAACCTATGTTTATAATTTTACATTGGGAAGACTTTCTTCCCCTCAAAATAGGTAGCGGCAGGCTTGGCCTCATGGATCTCCGTCACCGGGCAGGTCAGCACGTCCTTGGTGACCAGCAGGAAGTCGGCATACTTGCCCTCCTTGATGCTGCCACGCTCGTTCTCGAGGAACATCTGACGCGCCACGTTGATGGTCAGGGCCGTAAGAGCCTGTTCGCGGGTGAGGCACTCTTCCGTCCACCAGGGCTTGGCCTGCTCTGGATAATAAACACCCGTCACCACGATCTCCATGATGCCGAAGGGGTCGTCAGGAGCACCACATAGTGCAGGGAAGTCGGAGTGTGAGGACAGATTGATGCCGTGGTCGAAGAACGACTTCATAGGATAACCCTTGTCCTTCAGGCCTTCAGGAAGGATTTGCATCAGCTCGGCCTGCAATTCATTGTCAGCGTGATGCCAGAGCATACCCGAGGTAACATATATATTATTGTCTGCCATACGCTGATAGTCGGGTTCATTGACACCGTACACGTGTACCAGCGTGTTGCGCAGTTCTTTCTTTCCAGCTTTGACGTAGGCATTGACAATACGCTCCACGCCCTTGTTGCCCATCACATGCACGTGCATGGTGATGCCCTTCTCATTCGCCTTGCGCGTGATGTCTGTCAGTTCCTCTTCCGACCAGTTAGGGATACCCTGGTGATTGTCAGGATAGAGCGGGTCAACAAATCCTGTGCCGCTTTCCACCGTTCCGTCCATAAACATCTTGAGCCAGTTAGTGCGGATGTGGGCAGACTCGTATTTTTTCGTAGCAGCAGCCTTGTCCAAGGTCTTGTCTACATCCATCCAGCTGTCCAGTTCCCAGGCCGTGCCCAGTACGAAGTGCATGTCACCGGCCTGGTCCATCTGCTGGGCGGCCTTGTAGAAGTTGTCGTTGAAGAAATAAGAGGAGTAGCCGTCCTGATACATCGTATAGCCCTCTGACAACAGCTGTTCCTGGATGCCGGCCATGTTGGCCTTGGCGACATCAACGGAGAAGAGGTATTCATTATCTAAGAAAGAACGCACGTAGGTGCCTGCCTGTTCCTTTACATAGCCAGTGGGCACACCGTCGGCATCGAGCACAATCTCGCCACCGCGCACTTCCGTCTTGCCAGCCGTACCGTCCTCCTTGATAAGACCGGCTTTCTTAAGCAGGATGGTGTTGGCCAGACCTTTGTGGCCTTCCTCATCAGCGAAGTAGATGGGAATGTCACTACATACTTCATCCAACATCTTGCGATAACATAAGTCCTTGGGGAACTTCATCATCTCCCAGCCACTGCCAAATACAACCGTGGCACCATTGTCCTTGGCCTTCTTGACTGCAGCGGGAACGATTTCCTTGATAAACTTGTCTACATCAGTGTCGCGTCCCATGACCGTTCCTACTGACTGGATGGCATAGCCCAGCGCATAGTGGGCGTGACCGTTACCGCATCCAGGCATCACCAGACCCTTTCCGCTATAGTCCACCACCTCGGTCTTGCCCTCTTCCACAAAGGCTTCGGCTCCAGCCTTGTCGCCTACATAGACGTACTTGCCGTCTTTCACGGCAAAGGCCTCAACAATCTGGTTACCCTCGGCGGTATAGATCTTTCCATAGACCACAAGATCGGCACTGGGCTTACTGTTACAACTGGTCATCATCCCCATTCCAAAGATGACAGTCAGCACTGCGATAATCGACAAAATCTTTTTCATAATGTATTGATTATTTTATATTCTTTATTCCTTATTTTCAAACACCTTCTTTCCCTCGAAATAGGTGGCGGCGGGCTTCGCCTCGTGGATCTCCGTTGCAGGGCAGGTCAGCACATCCTTGTTGACAAGCAAGAAGTCGGCATACTTGCCTTCTTTGACGCTGCCACGCTCATTCTCAACGAACATCTGCTTGGCCACGTTGATGGTCAGAGCGGTGAGGGCCTGCTCACGGGTCAGCAGCTCTTCCGGCCACCAGGGCTTGGCCTGTTCGGGGTAGTAGACACCTGTCACTGCCACCTCCATGATGCCGAAGGGATCGTCAGGACTGCCACTCAAGGCAGGGAAGTCGGAGTGTGACGACATGTTGATGCCGTGATCGAAGTATGATTTCATGGGATAGCTCTTCGTTTCCATGCCTTTAGGAACATAGCCAGCCTTCAGCAACTCCTGCTTGTCATTGGAGAAATGGTGCCACAACATACCTTCGGTGACGTAGATGTTATGGTCGGCCATACGCTTGTAATCCTCCGGATAGACACCATGCACGTGTACAAGTGTGTTACGCATCTCGTCCTTACCGCCATTGACGTAGGCACTGACGATGCGGTTGACGCCCTTATTACCCATGACGTGCGTGTGTACGGTCACGCCCTTTTCGTTAGCTTTGCGCGTAATGTCGGTCAGTTCCTCTTCCGACCACAGCACAACGCCCTGATGACCGTCGGGATAGAGTGGCTCCACAAAACCGGTGCCGGGTTCTACCGTGCCGTCCACAAAAATCTTGAGCCAGTTGGGCTTCACGCGTGTGGAAGCGTATTTCTTTGCGTCACCGGCTTTGGCCAGCACTTTATCCGTATCCATCCAGCTGTCCAGCTCGGTGGTCAGACCCAGGACAATATGCAGGTCACCGGCCTGGTCTATCTGCTGAGCAGCCTTGAAGATATTTTCATTAAAGAAGTAGGTGGAGTAACCGTCAATATACATCGTATAGCCCTCTGACAGCAGATGCTCCTGCACGCTCTTCATCGTGGCCTTCGCTATGTCAATGGAAAAGAGGCTTTCGTTGTCCAAGAAGGAACGTGTATAAGTGCCTGCCTGCTCCGACAGGAAACCATTTGGCGTACCGTCGGCTGCAATCCCTATCTCGCCGCCGCGTATCTCTTTCTTCAGCACGGTGCCGTCCTCCTTCATAATGCCGGCCTTAACAAGCATGATGCTGTTGACCAGTCCCTTATGACCCTCCTCGTCTGCAATGTAAATAGGAATATCACTGCAGATGGCATCCAAATCCTGGCGGGTAGGCATCTTGTCCTTGAAGGTAAACAGATTCCACCCCTGTCCGAAAATAGCCTTAGCCCCTGAGTCCTTTGCCTTCTTGACTGCAGCGGGCACTATTTCCTTCAGAAACTTCTCGGGGCTGTCTTCATAGCCAATGATTGTTCCTACCGTCTGGATGGCATAGCCAAGCGTATAGTGGGCGTGACCGTTGCCGCAGCCTGGTATCACCAGCCCCTTGTCGGTATAGTCCACCACCTCGGTCTTGCCCTCTTTTACAAAGGCTTCGGCTCCCGCCTTGTCGCCTACATAGACATACTTGCCGTCCTTCACGGCAAAGGCCTCTACCACCTGGTTGCCCTCGGCAGTGTAAATCTTGCCATAGACCACAAGGTCGGCAGTAGGTTTGCTGTTGCAACCGGTGAGCATGCCCAATCCGGCAGTCATACAGATGGCTGCGATGAACGACAGCATCTTCTTAACACTCATACAAATTGTCTGTTTCATTTTCTTTTGTTTTTTTGGTTATTTAGATTTTGCAAAGATAAGCAAATTCCCCCATATAACTTTGCCCAAAAGACCTGACAGATCAAGTTTTGCTGATTTTGAAGTAATTATTGCAGATTTTGAAGCCGCGCCCATATAGTTACGGTCTGTCCCATGCGCTGTTTGAAGGCGAGACAGAAGGTGCTGTAACTGCGGTAGCCGCTTTTGTTTGCTAATTCCTGGATAGTGAAAGAGCGGTGGTTAGCAACTGCATCATGATAGATACTGACGAAATGATTGACGCGAAGATCATTTATATAAGTATTGTAATTCATGCTCTTGCTGGAGAAATACTGGCTAAGATAGAAACGGTTAGTACCAATGGCCTTGGCAAGTTGGGAAAGAGTCAGGTCGTGCTGCAGGTAGAGTCGTGTGTTGATGCAATTCTGCTGTAGCAATTGCCCGAATTTGTCGGTAAGCTCATTTGAGCCTATATCGCCTTCGCACTTGTCAGGAATGTCCAAATCATCAGGAAGGTCCTGCGACTGAGAGGCACTCAGGTCACTTAACGTTTCTACTCGCCAAACGAGAAAGCAGGTCAGTATAATGTCAATTACCTGCATAGCGTATTTGTATAACTGACCATGGATTTCAAACACGTAGATGCTGAATCCTAACAAGATCGTGGCCAACACCACCAGACTCTGCCACACCTCCTTGTGCTCCAGATCGGCATAGTTGTCGCGCAGCCAGCATCCGTATTGTCTCGTTGCGCGTACCATATAGATAATTATGCTGATGATCAGCAACAGATAATAGGCATATAACACTGGTAAAATGGCATCGCTACGGGTTGCGATGCACACCATCAATCCTGCAGCGAGTGGTGCCATCATCACGCCTATGGGCCAATGTGGTCGCCTGCGGTCTTGCAGCATGGTGAACAATACGGCTATAGCCAAAGGAAAAACCGTCAGGATGTCTAATAATGTGCATACAAGATAGAGCATCATGATATCCTCGCTGGCGGTAAGATAAATGAGAGGCATATACCATAAATGGCTGAGTGTAGAAGCACCCAGGAACCCCGCCGTCCATCGCCGCAAACGTACAGACGACGTGACATTAGGGGCAATGGCGTTACTGCGACGGAACAGCAGATAGCAGCAGGCAATCAGATTCAATACTGTCACGCCTGCATAAAACATCAAATAGAGCGTATCTTCCATGATTTGATCGTACATGCTTGATTACCATTAAGGGGCACTTAGCCCGTCTACGTTCCGTATTTGTCGACAAAAGTAGATAAATTCCATTAAACGGCCAAACTTTTCAGCGGATTTTTATACTTGCGTAGAATTCGCAATAAATTCAATCAGTCGCAGGCCAATCAAGAGACTCCCTCCGCATGATTTTCCTCAAACAGATCTAAATAATCCGTGGGAACGATATACCTGTTGACACAAAATAACGTTCTTACATAAATATACAAAAATGAGCAAATCTATTTTAAGGTTTGCTCATTTTTTATCTACCTATATGATATTTATAGTAAAATATACTATAGATTATGGCAAAATATTTAAAGAAATTTGAGACAGCGGCACAGTACACTGCTGCACAGAGTAGTTTAATACTACCTAACGTATCACTTATTACAGAGAATAATAAGGTAGAATATAACCCATTAACTCCACCTACACCATCATATGATTTTGTTGAGATTGGCGGCATCAAGTGGGCAACAATGAACATTGGTGCAAATTCAGTTACTGACGCAGGTTTATATTTCCAATGGGGCGATACCCAAGGCTACACTGCTGCACAAGTAGGAAGTGGTGAAGGACAAAAGTATTTTGACAATGAATTTGCAGATTACAAATTCTATGAAGATGGAGGTATGACAAAGTACAATAATGAGGATGACTTGACTGTCTTGCAACCATCAGATGATTCCGTAACTGCTGCTTGGGGTGGTAATTGGAGAATGCCAACGAATGCAGAATTTAGAGCACTACTTACTGCTACAACATCAGCTTGGAATGCTGACTACGAAGGTAGCGGTGTTGCAGGAGTTGTACTTACAGACAATGATGATAATTCCAAGACTTTGTTCTTCCCTGCTTGTGGTCATGCTGATGATGGAAGTGTTAGTGGCGTAGGCTCTCTCGGTTACTATTGGTCAAGTTCATTAGATTTAGAAAACTATTTTGGGGCAGATATGGCTATATGTAGCGAGACTGGTATGAATGTCACATATGACTATGGAGATATACGTCATTACGGTCACTCTGTTCGTGGCGTACTTGATGTATAAACAGTAGTAAATAACAATACACAAAAGGAGAGTTCGCTTGAACTCTCCTTTTGTTATGCCACTTGGTGACTATACCAAGCATAATATACTCTATTATGGAAGGTACGATATTCAGTATCTACTACTGATGACAATGACAGCACATCATTGTAGTCAAAGTGCTTGCAAGCCTTTGAGAACATATCGTGGAAACGATAGGAACTCTTCTCTTCCCTTGTATTCCAACGATACATCTGCTCGTCAATATAGCGAGGCAGATAGTCCTTACTTACACAGTGGTAAGTACTGAAGATAACACGCTTGAAGTGCGCCCAAAAGCCCTCAATACCATTGGTGTGAATATCACTACTACGTACAAATTCACGCTTACCGTGATTAACGAACAAGTGGTCATAGCCGTTCTCAGTAAGCTTGTTATAGATACTTGCTTCATCAGTATAGGTAACAGTACCTTCCTTAACGAACTGACCAACGATAGGCATTAAGGTTGCACCCTTGGTATCTTCCACCTTCATAGCAACGACCTTACCATCACGCTGCAACATACCAAATATAGGGGTCTTGGTCTTAATGCTACGACCTTGTGTACCCTCAGTACGCTTACTATCGTGCTTGTTGGTCTCACGACCACCAAGGTACATTTCGTCCATTTCGACCTCGCCATCAAGTTCGATTTCATCAGTGATGCCATACAGTCCACGAATCTTATGCAGCATGAACCACATGGTCTTCTGAGTCACACCAAGGTCTCTTGCAAGCTGGTGTGAACTAACACCCTTCTTCGTAGAAGAAACCATATACATAGCCATAAACCACTTTCTCAGTGATACCTTGGTATTCTCAAAGATAGTGCCAACAGTCACAGAGAACTTCTTGTGACAGTTAGGACATGAATAACGTCCATCAGTGCAAGAATATGTGTGAGTATGACCACAGTAGGGACATACTGCTTCACCATCACCCCAACGCTGTTGGGCGATAGCAGCCTTGCACTTGTCCTCAGTGTTGAAATAATCAACGAGGGCGATGAGTGAATTGAACCGTGAGAAATTGATATGCATCTGTTCCATAAACGTTTTTTATTTAAAATCTAATGCAAAATTACGTTTTTCAATGGAACTGGGTGCAGTTGTTATACATATAAAATTACAAAAATCGCAATTTTTGAAAATTCATTTTCACTTCGTGAAAATGTTTATGAAAACTTATGGTAAGAAATGGATACAAAAATAATTGCCGAAAACCCTTGAAAGATTTTCGGCAACTGTATATTTATTCAAAAGGGACGTTTTGTGTCAACAAGTATATCGTTCCCTAATCCGTTTTGGCTTGCGTATTTGAAAAATTGGTGTTACCTTTGCATGGATTATTGAGGGTATCGGGAAATCCCGAACATCTCTTTAAAGCCTATATTGCTATAGGCCCTATCCCTATAAATAGGGCCTTATATTAATTAGAAATTGAAATATGGGGGGTGCCTGTGGGAGGCACCCCGAATTAGAGAATTAATATCATTAACTAATGAGACATAAGAACGATATAGCGCTGGCCGCTACGAGTGCCCGCAGCTATAACCGCCACTGGCGGGCCAGGAAATTGTCGTGGAACGATATCGGCAAGATCAAGTACCTCTTCGACGGGGCGGAAGAGTATATGGACGAGGTGACGCTGGCCTATACCAGCAGCCACTTCAACAAGTTGCGCTCGATGCTCGGCTATAAGCAGGATTCGGAACTTACCGAACTGATTGAGCGCTCGGAAGCCTTCCGCATCGTGCGTAACAAGGAGACGCACAGGATGGAGGCGTTTATGTCGCCTTTCGTAGGCGACAATTATTTCGTAACATTATCACGTAATTTGCCATTAAAATGCTTGTTTTATTCTCGTTGACAGTTGAAAACGCCTTAGAGATTTCTACTTGTCCGCTCGGCTTTGCCGCTTGCATCAGCAAGAACCTGTGTCTCTTTCGCTTTTCGGGCGGCCAAAATCTTATCACCAACTCTCTGGGCTTGCTCGGAGATACCTATTCGGATATTTGGGACGCACTATCTCTCCATGACTATTACGCTCCCATAAAGGAGATCCATTGTGTGTTTGAGCAATCTTGTTAAGCTTGTAAAACCATTTACGCTCATTATCAGTGAACTTGGTGCCTTTTCCTTTCTTCTAAAGTATGTGCTTTAGTTAGTCCGTCGCGTCGGACTGTGAGTTCGCTCGTTACGGACTGTGAGTCCGAACACGACGGACTGAGAGTTTCCATTAATCAAACGGAATGCACGCCCTTAATGAGGCGAACGCGAGTTTTAGATAATTTTTGCGATTTTGGGGTTAACCTCACTTTGAGGGTTGGAAACCCTTTGTACTAAGGGAATTTTGCGAGTGAGATTGGAAGTTTTAACCTCACCTGAACCTCACTTCAACCTCACTCGAGCCTCATTTGAATTGTTAAATGCGTGTTTTGGGAGAATTAGAATGCTCGTGGCTGCGTGAGGTTGAAGTGAGGTTCAGGTGATGATTGAGTGAGGTTAAAATCACTCAACCTCACTTGCCTCCAGCCCTTTGTAGAAAGGGATTTCAGAAATCTGAGTGAGGTTAACCTACCTTTATGGGAGTGAAAAATTATTCATTTTCCTTTGTCCATTTACTTTTTTTTCGTATCTTTGTGCACTATTAGGACATAAATAACGAAAAAAAATGAATAAGGCAATGATTACTTTCGTCCTGTGCTGCTGTATGATTTCGTGCATCAAGGACGAGGCTCCGAACAATGAGTGCGACATCGAGAGTGCCTGGGTAGAAGGCGCGGAATTGGAGAAGTTATTCTACAAGCCGGCGGAGATGCGCAAAGAGAACATCAGTTCCACAGAGACGAGCATCACATTTATTGTGCGCTCGATGGCTATGGTGCCGACAGAAATCCCAGTGAACTTCAAGATCACTGATAAAGCCTCCATCGAACCGGCAAGCGGCTCGTTGCAGGACTTCACGAAAGGCCCAGTCACTTACACCGTCACTTCTGAGGACAGACAGTGGAACCGTACATACAAGGTCGCCTTTACAGAGCCCATACTGCCCAAAAGCAAGTTCTCGTATGAGTATGCCGACACAGCAGAAGGCGGTATTTTTATAATGAACAAGTATCATCGATTCTATGAACTTGACGAGAATGGAGAGAAACTAAGATTCTGGGCATCTGGCAATCCTGGTTTTGCGCTGTCACTGTTTTCCGGAGCCGGTCCGAAACAATTTCCTACCTATAGGACTGAAAATGGATTCGAGGGTAATGGCGTCCGCCTGCAGACGATGTACACAGGAGATTTTGGTAAGGATATGGGTAAACCCATCGCTGCCGGCAACCTCTTCTTAGGCCGGTTTATCTTGGATCAAGCAATGATGGATCCGTTGAAAGCTACAGAGTTTGGTGTACAATGGGACAGGGATCCGTTACGCATCACGGGATATTACAAATACAAGCCTGGCTCGAAATACACCAATGCCGCTATGGAAGTCATTCCTGACTGTATTGACGAGGCCAGCATCTACGCTGTGTTCTATAACAATATCGACCCTAACGGCAACCTATACTTCCTCTATGGTGACGATGTGGCTGATCTCGACAAGATCATAGACAATCCACAGGTGTATAAGGTCGCTCGTGTGTCCTCTTTACCACCTACGGACCAGTGGACACGCTTTGAAATGTTCTTCGAGGGCAGAGATGTTCCAGAGGGAGCGGTGGCCAACAAGAACTGTAACTTGGCAATCGTATTCTCGTCGAGCAAAAGCGGTGCACAGTTTGAGGGAGCCATTGGCAGTACACTCTACATAGATGAGGTGGAAGTATCGTATGAGAAGTGAGAAGTGAAAAGTAAAGAATCGGCTATGCCGTGAAAATTGAAGAATGAAGATGAAGAATATTATTATCGCAATAGGAATGACGGTGCTGACCTTCGGGATGGCAGCCACCGCGAAAGCAGGCGGAATCGACAGCCTGCAACTCAAGGTTCGTGCAGGATACAATATTGGAGGAACAACCCCCATCCCGCTACCAGAAACCATCCGTAGTATCGACAGCTACAGTCTGACACCATCGTTCATGGTAGGCATTGATGCCATGTTGCCACTGAATGAGAAATGGGGCATCTCCGCCGGGCTGCACTTTGAGAATAAGGGGATGAAGGCAGAAGTAACCACCAAATCATACCACATGGAGGTCAATAAAGGAGGCACACATCTATCTGGACTCTTTACAGGTCATGTCAGCCAGAAGATTACCCAGTGGATGCTGACCGTCCCTGTCCAGGCCACATTAGGACTGGGCAAGAAAGTGATGCTCAAAGGCGGTCCATACGTGTCTTTCCTCCTGAGCAAGGGGTTCAGCGGTATTGCTTCCGATGGCTATCTGCGTGAGGGCAATCCTACTGGTGCCAAGATACTAATGGGCGACGAGGAAGGCGAGTGGGCTACATACGAATTCGACAACGACATGCGCTCCGTACAATTTGGTATCGGTGTTGGTGTTGACTGGCAGGTGTACAAGCGCTTTGGTGTGTCTGCCGACCTGAATTGGGGCCTGACGGGCATCTTCCCTGGCGACTTTAAGACCGTAGAGCAGACACTATATCCCATTTATGGTAGAATAGGAGTTTTTTACAGACTTAAGTAGAGAAGCATGAAGATCGTAATACTCGACGGCTTTACGGCCAATCCTGGCGACCTGTCGTGGAAGGGATTGGAGGAATTGGGCATGCTGACGGTCTATGACCGCACCAAACCTGAGGAAACTGTGGCAAGGGCTGCCGATGCCGACATCGTACTTACCAACAAGGTCCTCATCAGCCGAGAGGCGATGATGCAACTGCCTCAACTGAAATATATCGGTGTGCTGGCCACAGGCTATAACGTGGTGGATATTGAGGCAGCCCACGAACGCGGCATCATCGTGACCAACGTACCCGCCTACAGCACAGAGAGTGTGGCGCAGATGGTGTTCGCCCATCTGTTGACGGTGACGAACCGTACGGAGCACTATGCCATCCAGAACCGCCAAGGCCGTTGGACAAAGAACCCAGACTTCTGCTACTGGGACTTTCCCCACATGGAATTGGCTGGCAAGACCTTCGGCATCGTAGGATTAGGAAACATCGGGCGGCGAGTCGCTGAGATCGCCCTTGCCTTCGGCATGCAGGTGAAAGCGCTGACCAGCAAGTCAGCCAACACCCTTCCCGCAGGCATCGAGAAAGCAGATCTGGAAACACTCTTGGCGACATCAGATGTCATCTCACTGCATTGTCCACTCACAGACACCACCCGTCACCTGATTAATCGCGAGACGCTGCAACGGATGAAGCCCTCCGCCATCCTCGTCAACACAGGACGAGGCCCGCTGGTGGATGATCAGGCTGTAGCTTCCGCACTGGCAGAAGGACAGCTGGCTGCTTTCTGTGCCGATGTGCTCACTGAGGAACCGCCCAAGGCTGACAACCCGTTGCTCAGTCAACCGAACGCCTTCATCACACCTCATATCGCCTGGGCCACTGAGGAAGCCCGCAGCCGTCTGCTTCAAATAGCCATCAGCAACGTCCAAGCCTTCCTGAACGCCAAACCACAGAACGTCGTATCAGCATGAAACATCGCATACTTTTTGTCTGTCATGGTAATATCTGTCGCAGTCCGATGGCAGAGTTTGTCATGAAGGATCTGGTGAGCAAGGCAGGTCTCGACGATCAGTTCTATATCGAATCGGCAGCCACCTCGACGGAGGAGATCGGCAACGAGGTCTATCCGCCAGCCAAGCGGAAACTCGCCGAACACGGTATCTCGTGCAAGGGCAAGACGGCGCGCCAGATGACGCGTAACGACTATCAGCACTTCGACCTGCTGATAGGTATGGACACATGGAACCTGCGTAACATGAACCGCATCTGTGGTGGCGACCCAGAAGGCAAGATCCACTTGTTACTCGACCATACAAAACGACCAGGTGATGTCGCTGACCCCTGGTACACAGGCAATTTTGAAGCCACCTGGCGTGATGTCATCGAAGGCTGTACCCAACTGTTGAAAGACTTGACGGAATAGAATTCAAATTAGTTTTCGTATCTGTCGCTCTAGTGCCATCAGTTCCGGACAAGAATGTATCTCCATCTGTTTCATCCTTAAAAAAACTGAATATGATGATGCAAAATTAGGCATTATTTCCCAAATAAAAAGCAAAAAAAAGCAATTTCAACGATTAATTCAAATAAAAACCGTAAATTTGCACAATTTAAAATTAACTGATATGGAAAAAAGACTTTTATGGATGCTGACCGCCATCTTGACTTGCGGTCTGACGATCACCTCCTGCTCGAACAATGACGCGCCAAGTTTACCGCAGGATGAGGTGGAAGCCCAACTCTCAAAGATGACACTGCGTGAGAAAGTGGGACAGATGTTCTTCGTACGCATGGAAACACTTGATACCACCATTCACTGGAATGCCTATTCTGACCTTCAGGAGAATCCTATCCATGAGGTGAACAAGACCATGCGCGATGTGAACGCAAACTATCCCATCGGCGGACTTATCCTCTATGCTTGGAATATCGACGACGAGGCACAGCTGGCGAAGTTAATCCCTCAGATACGGGCACTGAACGGTAATCCCCTACTCTGTATCGACGAGGAAGGTGGCCGTGTGTCACGCCTCGCCAACAACCCCAAATTCAACGTCAAGAAGTATGAGTCGATGGCAGCCATCGGTGCTACGGGAGACCCGAGCAATGCCTACGAGTGTGGCAACACCATCGGCACTTATCTGAAGTACTACGGCTTTGATATCGACTTTGCACCTGTTGCCGATGTGAACACCAATCCTGACAACATCATTATCGGCCCCCGTGCTTTCAGCGACGACCCTCAGGTGGCTGCGCCGATGGTGACCAACTATCTGCAAGGCCTGAAGGATGCTGGTATCATAGGCTGTATCAAGCACTTCCCCGGTCACGGTGACACGAAGACCGACACACATTTCGGTTACGCATCGACTCAGAAGACATGGGAGGAGATGATGGATTGTGAGATGGTGACCTTCAAGGCTGGTATCAAATGGGGCTGCCAGCTGATTATGACGGCTCATATCGGTGCACCGAATGTCACGGGCTCAGATATCCCCAGCACGATGTCGTCAGTTATCTTGCAAGACAAGCTGCGTGGCGAACTGGGTTACCAGAACATCATCATCACCGACGGTATGGAGATGGGAGCCATCACTCAGCAGTATTCCAGTGCCGAGGCTGCCGTGAAGAGCATCCAGGCTGGTGTTGACATTGTGTTGGGTCCGAAGAATCTTGTGGAGGCCTTCGATGCCGTCATCGACGCCGTCAACAAGGGCACCATCAGTGAGGAACGCATCAACCAGAGCGTGCGCCGAATACTGAAAATAAGGCAATAAGCCAATATTCGTTCGTATAAACATGAAACATCGCATACTATTTGTCTGTCATGGGAATATCTGCCGCAGTCCTATGGCAGAGTTCGTCATGAAGGATCTGGTGAGCAAAGCTGGTCTCGATGGCCAGTTCTATATCGAGTCGGCAGCCACCTCTACCGAAGAGATCGGCAATGAGGTCTATCCGCCAGCCAAGCGGAAACTCGCCGAACACGGAATCTCATGCAAAGGCAAGACGGCGCGCCAGATGACGCGTAATGACTACGACCGCTTCGACCTGCTGATAGGAATGGACGCGTGGAACCTTCGTAACATGAACCGCATCTGTGGCGGTGACCCAGAAGGAAAGATCCGTCTGCTACTCGACTACACAAATCGCCCTGGTGACGTCGCAGATCCCTGGTACACAGGAGATTTCGAAGCCACCTGGCGCGATGTTATCGAAGGTTGCACCCAGCTGCTGAAAGACTTGACAGACCAGTCAATTAACTACTAATAATGCCCTTATCGGTCAATAGAATCACACCCACAAAAGTACAACATTTTGGGGAATTTGTGGCATGATTGCCCACCTTTTTATTTTTTTGTCGTTTTTCTGAACATCATTTCAGGAATTTGGCTAACATTTCCTTATACATATCCTGTGCAGTAAGACAAGTATCAGTCAGATAACCGTTAATATGTCCCCACTCATGTAGACCTCTGTAATAGAACATTTTAAGCTCATCTGTGATAATAAAAGGTACGATATTGTTAGCCAGACACTCCTTAAACATGATGAGTCGCCCCACTCGCCCATTTCCATCTTGGAATGGATGGATGGCCTCAAACCTGACATGAAAATCCAGAATATCATCCAGTGTTTTACGTTTGATGGCATTATATGCCGTAAGTAGCTCTTTGATCCGCTTGTGCACCTCTTGAGGCGGACAAGTATCCATACCTCCCACCTCATTGGGCAATCGTTTGTAATCTCCCACCATAAACCAATCCTTCTTGCTATCCGATGTACCTGTTTTCAGCGTCAAATGCAGTTGTTTGATAAGACTCTCGGATAGTTTGTCCTCGGCATGATCAATGATGTAGTCAATACAACGGAAATGGTTCACCGTTTCCACGATATCATCCACATTGATGGCCTCATCGGTCACTCCGATGGTGTTTGTCTCGAAGATATATCGCGTCTGATCATGAGTCAGTTTACTACCCTCAATATGGTTTGAGTTATAAGTCAGGTCAATCTGCGTTCTGTGATAGATGCTCCCTTTTAACCTGATCTCTTTTTGCTCCCTGAGTGTAGCCAACAATGGGGAAATACGTGCCTTTGACGACTTGCGTTTAGGCAACTCCGCATCAGCGGGAATGTTCCAGGTCTTACCTGTCAGAAACGCTCCCTCAATCTTCCCACTCGCACAATAATTTCGCGCAGTTCGCTCTGAAATGCCATACTTCTGGGCAAATGCTATCACAGATATATACTCCATATTCCACACTATCGGCAAGTTTTGTAACCGATTTCAGCTGCAAAGATACAACTTTTTGCCGATATCGGCAAGAAAAAGCATAAAAGAAATACTTTTGCCAAAACAAAGTTACCGCCCGAAAGCCAACAGATGACATTCGGACATCTTAATACCGTTAGTAATGGTGAAACGCATAGGTTCCTCCTTTAAAGCATCAGCCATTTGCAGCACCTCCATGCGGAGTCGCTTACTTTCCCGATAGAAATCATCTTCTATTCGTTTCTTGTTTTGCATACCATCAGTTTAAAGTAACACCAAAGAGATAACGAGTGCAAAAGTACAAAACTTTCTTGAATTAAACGCCCTATTGGGTGAAAAACTGAAAATAAAATGCGAATTCTTTAAAACTATCAGAAAAATCAAGCAATTCTCTAAAACACCTAACATCTAACATGAGTATCTGTCAACTTTCTCATTTCGTGAATGTTACGCATTTGAGTTACTCATAAACACCTAACAAACACCTAACATCACACCTAACATCTCTGGCTACTATCACATTCTCGACTTCTTGATAATGCCATGTTAGGTGATGCGTTAGATGTTTGTTAGGTGATATGTTAGGTGTTGAGGCTATCGAAACCTTTTGAACCACCGATAAACAGGGTATTCCTTATAATTTTATGTTAGGTGTTTGCATCTTGCAAGCAAAAACTTATCCAAAAAAGTTGACTCATAGAAGAGTGACCATGTTGTGCCCAAAGCAGTAAATACATTCCCAGCGTGGGAATGTTTGGTTCCCAGTGTGGGAACATTTCATTCCCAACGTGGGAATAATTCGTTCCCTTAATGGGAATAAATGCTGTGCCAAGGAACAAAAACACATGAAGTTATAAGAAATGTTAAAAACGTTTGTTTTTTCTTGCAGAAATACGGCTTTTGCGCTAACTTTGCGCCAACCATTGATCATTAAGACATTACGAACATGCGCAACTGGACTGTTATTCTGCTGCTAACGATGCTCCCCAGCCTTTCCTGGGGACAGAACCAGACTTATTTTCAATATAAGACGGACGAAGCCACCCTGGTGTTCTTCGACAAGAACCTGTCGCGCTATATCCCCCACATGATACGTATGTATCAGAACGGCAAGGCGCTTCACAAGCAGATCTGGACTACTGACTCCGTGTATCAGCCTGAGGCTCCCCTGCTGTTGCTGACAGACTGGGAAGACGACGGTAACGGTGGTGCAACGCCATTGCCCCGTTCTCTGATCCAGATCGGCATGGCACCGTTGAACATGGCCTATTACATCAACCCGTCGAGTGAGCGCTACCGTCAGTTGTTCAAGCACGAATATACGCATATCGTGATGACTGACAAGTACAACAAGAAGGACCTGAACTGGCGTCGCTTCTTCGGCACGAAGGTGGGCACTGACAACACCCAGCCCATCTCTGCCCTCTGGAGTTATCAGAGCGTGCCCCGCTGGTATGCGCCCCGCTGGTATCACGAGGGTATCGCCTGTTTCATGGAGACCTGGCTCGGCGGTGGTGTCGGTCGTGCCTTAGGCGGTTACGACGAGATGTATTTCCGCAGCATCATCGACGGCGGCGAGAAACTCTACTCAGTGGTGGGTCTGGAGACGGAAGGTTCGACGATGGACTTCCAGGTGGGTGCCAACGCCTATCTCTATGGTACCCGTTTCGTGAACTACCTCACCAAGACCTACGGCTACGAGAAGATGATCCAGTTCTATAACCGTACCGCCGACAGTCACACGTTCTTCGCCAAACAGTTCAAGAAGGTCTATGGACAGTCGCTCAGGAAGGTGTGGAACGACTGGAAGGTGGACGAGAAGAAGCATCAGGAAGAGAACCTGGCTACCATCCGCCAGTATCCCATCACAGAGACGAAGCCGCTGACCCAGGAGCCGTTGGGTTCTGTGTCGCCGCTGGTCTATGATCCTGCCACCAACAAGGCCTACGCCGTCGCTAACGCCCCAGGCAGTTTCGCCCACATCACGGAGATCGACCTGCAGACGGGTGAGGAGAAGAAACTGCATATCGTGAACGGCATCCAACTTTATGATCCTGCCTTCGTGGCACTCGACTTGAAAGGGCAACGCCTCATCTATACGACGAACAACGCGAAGATGCGTGGTCTGGAGATCTACGACATCCAGCAGAAGAAGGTGGTGAAAAAAAAGAAGTTCCAGCGCATCAACAATATCGTGTATGACAACATCCACGACTGTCTTTACGGCCTGTTCTCCAACGGTGGTACCCAGTCGATCGTACGTCTGGACCGCGACCTGGAGAATCCGGAAGTGATCTATGCCTTCCCGTTTGGTGTGAGTGTATTCGACACGGATATCAGTCACGACGGCAAATGGCTGTCGTTCACCCGTCAGGGCGACAACGGCGAGCACACGCTCCTGTTGTTCAATACTGAGGAACTGGCTCAGGCCATCTTCAAGCCTGTGGAACTGGTTACCTGGCAAGACAGTAACTTAGGACAGTTCCGCTTCTCACTCGACGACAAATATCTGATCGGTAGTTCCTACTATACAGGTGTCTCCAACCTCTGGCAGATCAATTTAGAGACCCGCGAGATGGAGATGCTGACCAATACCGATATCGGTCTCTTTGCCCCGTTGGAGATTACCCCGGGTCAGTTGCTGGCACTCCAGTTTAAGCGCGACGGTCTGCAACCCGTCCTGCTCTCTCGTGAGGTGGTGAAGGATGCCAATGCCGTGACGCTCTACGGTCAGCTCGCCTATGAGAACAACAAGGAGGCGATGGAACAGGTGGGTCTGCTCAGAGACTCCCTACCCAGAATGGCCTTCGGCGATGTGTATAACAACATCACATCCTACAACGTCTTTAAGGAGATGAAGTTCGCCGGGGCCTATCCCATCATCAGCGGTTTCACCGATGCCAAAGCCTGGAACCACATGACCCCCGTGATCGGCTACCGCTTCAACGTGAACGACCCCGTGGGACTGAGCAGCATGAAACTGACACTCGGT
>JAEEGK010002778.1_pt1 | contig 43986 bp, 37 predicted proteins | sample 8958771 | NCBI WGS metagenome assembly JAEEGK01 (sample SAMN16246547, study PRJNA631951) | gut metagenome | biome: gut microbiome; feature: rumen; material: SC-attached | host: Bos | place: Iran: Karaj | collected 2018-10
GGGGATCGAAATCCCGCGCTTCGCGCGGCGGGACGTCGAGGGCGCCGTCCCCTACAAACAGTAGTTACAGGTATCAACCAAATTACCCTGTCCCGCGCGTTCACCTCTCAGACTCGCCTTTCACGCGCAGGGGCAGCCGCCGGAGGTCCCGATACGCTCAAGTATTCCTGCACCGTCGAGAACGTGGCCTGCAACGCTCTCGGCAGGCTCGTTTCCCGAAGCAGAAAAGCCGCAAAAAATAATAAAAACACCCTGATTTCAACGAAATCAAGGTGTTTTGGTGGGGGAAGGTGGATTCGCTTTTCTGCGGAAAAGCCACGGCGGTTGCAAGGCGCCACCGGCGCCTTGCCAGGAGCCGCCTTTCGAATCCACTTTTTGCCTGAAATATACCAATAAAAAAGACACCCTACAAGGGGACTCCGCGTAAAGTTCTTTTTGGTGTCTCAAGTAACAGCATGGTGCAACAGCATCATGCTGTTACTTGCTTATTGGGCTGCTAAACTCTGGCGAAAGGTTAATTTCACCTATAAAGTTATAGTGGATGTCGATTCTCTGCACTCGATGACCGCTCGACCTATCCGCTTCATGCACAACGATTTTATCAACAAACTCGCGCAAAATAGCTGGGGTCAATTCCGCAGGGTCGGTGTAACGCCGCACGATTTTCAGAAAGCTCTGGATATTGACGGTTTCCACCTGCGCCGCGTCTACTATCTCGCGTAGGGCTGCGCAGGATTTTTGCAACTCGGCTTGCTCCTTTTCGTACCCTGCGGACATCTTGGCAAAGCGTTCATCCGTGAGCTTGCCGAGGGCGTTACTCTCAAAGAGCTTTTGGATAATGGAGTCAAGTTCGTTGATCCGGCGCTCCTGCTTTTCAAGCTGGCGCTTCGCCTGCTCCTGCTCGGCGGTTTGCAACGCCATTTTGTTCTCCATGACCTGCCGGATAAACTCGTCCTCATCGTCCTGTGCGTATGCTACGACACGCTGTAAGTTCTGCAGAACAAGCTGTTCTAATACAACGGCGCGTATGCGGTGCGCGGAACATCCTTTGCGCGTTCTGTAATGGGAACAGTTGTAAAATTCCTTTTCATGCGTCCAGCCCGCCGCGCGACAATGATATAGCTTTGCTCCGCAGTCTGCGCAAAATGCAAGCCCCGAAAACATTCCCATTTCGCCCAACCTCGTTGGGCGGCGGCGCTGTTCGCGTATCTTCCGCACAAGCTCCCATGTCTCCATGTCAATGATCGCCTCATGGGTATTTTCAAAGGTGATCTGCTTTTCGGGGGGATTTACAACCTTTTTCTTGCTCTTGTAGGATAGCTTCGTTGTCTTGAAGTTTGTAGTCCGGCCTAAGTAGGTATCTTGATCCAGAATGTCCGCTACGGTATCCGGCACCCAACTGCAAGGGGCGTCCGGGTGATAGAGGTATGTTTGACCTGTGCGCTCAAATCTAATCGTTCCCGGCGTTTTGATTTCGCTCTCCGTGAGTATGCGTGCGATTGTACCCGGCCCATTCCCCTCTAGGCAAAGCTGGAAAATCATTTCCACAACCGGAGCGGTTTCCTCGTCAATGGCAAGATTGCCATCCTCTCCATTGATATAGCCGTAGGGGATATTTGTACTGATGCGCTGGCCGGACATTCCTTTGTTGCGAAACACGGCGCGGATTTTCTTGCTGGTATCTTTGGCGTACCATTCGTTGATGATATTGCGGAACGGGGTGAAATCGTTATCCATCTGATTGTCGCTATCAACGCCGTCATTGACGGCTATAAAGCGAACGCCCATTTCGGGAAAACGGATTTCCGTATATAACCCTACTTCCAGATAGTTTCGCCCAAAACGCGACATATCTTTGACAATGACCGTACCGATGATGCCTGCCTCGATACCCGCAAGCATTTCTTGAAAGCCGGGGCGCTTGAAGTTGGTGCCAGAGTATCCGTCATCTTTGTAAATCTTGTAGTTTGTGATGCCGTGATCCCTGCAATATTTAGTAAGGATTTCGATTTGGTGAGCGATGCTGTTGCTATCGCCCTCGTTTTCATCGTCACGGGAAAGCCGAACATATAGCGCAATGAGCTTTTCAATAAATGACTGCCTATTCATCATAGCCTCCTATCCGGCAGTCACCGTTTCCTGTCTTGTGACATTTATATTATATCAAATGTCAAGAGAAATTGCAAATTTTGTCAAATAAAGTTGCAGTATTTTCTTTTTGCCTCTCTGTCAAGCAGTTTTCTGATTTTTTGGGAAACGGTGACGCCCTCGGAAGCAAAATAGCCTCCCACTATGTAAGTTGTGTTGCCGATCTTCATTTCTGTCTCTATCTTCGGCTGCTCCACTCGGATTGCTTCAGCCACTTTCTAAACACGCTCCTTTTCAAAAATGTGTCTCACCGTGAGACGTATTTCCTACAAAAAATGCGTCTCACGGTGAGACGCATTAAAACGACATTTTTTGCACTATAGGGTATTGGGGTATTGGTTATTCACGATTATATCAAAGGCAGGTGCAGACGGCGGCGGGCAGGGCCGCTCCATAGGATTTTTCGTGCCTCCCCCCATTCTTGTGGCGGGGCGTCCAACGATGTGACTCATTGTCAACGCAAGTATCATTATCCCCTCGGTTGTTTCTCATGGCTTGCGGCTCTGCCTCAGCCGCTTTACGACGCTGTGTTTCTCGCTCCGTCCTCCCGCTGCTTCACCTCCTATGCGGTGGACTATCCCGGCGCATCAACGCTGGCTCCAACAACCGTGGAATGTATCTGATCGCCCTATTCAGTTGTTATATGGTAAATGGGCTGTTTCCAGCCCGCAGGAACGCACAACAGGCGTTATGCGCTCCTGCCGGATGGAACATTATGGGGCGTAGTCGTCCGGGGGATCACGGAATTGAAAGGTAAAGATCGCGGCAAGGAGCGCCGTCTCCGCAAAGTAGCGGGCGTCCTCGTCCACAATCGTGACCGGCTTTCCGTCTTTGTCCTCGCCGCTGCGCAGGCATTTGCTGATTATGTACCCCTCAAAATGCTTTAGGATTTCCTCAGCGGCTGCTATATTGTTTTCCTTTGCGGCCTTAATGGTCGAAAAATCAGTCTGATTCATTTTTCGTTACCTATTTGCCTTTTCATTCGTTGAAGTGCTGACGCTCTGCGTCGCTGGGCGGTGCTTTTGGAGATGTTCAGCTCTCTGCCGATCTCGGCGTCGCTCTTTCCCAAAAAGTAGGCGAGCAGCAGAATATCCCGTTTCTGAGGGACAAGGAAACGCAGGGCTTTTACAAGGTCTGGATCGTGAACGTCCACGCTGATACCGTCCACCTCAAACGTAGCGGAGACGCTGCCGCTGTCAATGGCGATCAGCTCCTCGCTGGGCCTTGCCGCCCAATAATCGGGCAAGTCTGCGAGGTAAACTTCGTTTTCGGCCTGTTTTGCTTTCTGCTTGCGATAGCGCGCTATTGCGTAGTCTATGGCTGCCTTGATATATGCCTCAAAGGTCACTTCGTTATAACGCTCGTATCTTTCCTGTGTAGTCATTTCTTGCCCCTCCATAACCTAACTGTCTCAAAATCCGCAAACGACCCGATATTCGCAAAAGTAGTCAAAAGGTCTTAAAAAGTTATCAATATCGCCGGACTTTGCAAAAATGCGTCTCACGGTGAGACGCATTTCTACGACATATTTCGCAAGTATGGGTAAAGCAAAGGGGACGGGGCTTTTTGCCTCGTCCCCTCGCGTTGGGAATCAGTAGTGCCGTTATTTCGCGTTTTTCTCGCAGTACCGCATCACAATCGTCGCGATCTCCGCGCGGGAGGCATTGTTCTTCGGGCTGAGCGTGGATGCGCTTGTGCCGTTCACGATCTCCGCGCCCACTGCCCACTGCATGGCGGGAATGGCCCATTCGCTCACCTGGAGGGCGTCGTCATAGCTGAGAATGTTGGTGTCCTCGCCGATGCTGACGTCAACCTTCTTCATCTGCGCGTAACGGTACATGATCGTGACAAGCTGTTCGCGGGTCATATCGTCGTTCGGGCCGAACTTGCCGCCATCCGCGCCGCCGTAGCCGTTCATGATCCCCTGAGCGGTCGCCCAGCGGACGGCCTCGGCGTACCATGCGTCGGCGTCCACGTCGGTATAGCTCATAGCGTAGTTGACAACGGGCCTGCCCTCCATATTCCAGAGGATCTGCGCGATCATCGCGCGGCTGGTGGCGTTGCCGGGGCCGAACTTTCCGTTGCCCACGCCGTTCATGATGCCGCTCTCCAGAACGTAGTGGACGCCGTCGTGATACCACGCCGTCGCGCTGGCGTCGCTAAAGGCGCTGATGGGGCAGGTGTCGTCCTTCGGGCAGACTGCCGCGCGCTGGGCGTCATAGGCAATCACATAGTTGGAGAAATGCTCGACGGTGAAGCTGACAGTCTTATCATTGTAAGCAGTCGGAACCTCCGTCGTTTTGCCGTCGTCCGCCACATACCACACGACCACGCCGCGCCCGGTCTGTCCGTCCTTGAGGGTGTAGCTGACGGTGACAGCCGCCTTGCCGCCCTTGAAGTCGCTGATCCGCTGGCCGTTAGAGGTCATATAGGCGTCGTAGACCGCCTGCACGTCCATATCCTTGATTGCGGTTTTCTGCGCCGATTTCAGCTTGCTCTCTCCGATGTTATCCAGATTGAGCTGGACGGTGCTGCCCTTCGCCTGATCGACGACGGCGGCGAGCGCCTTTGCGTCAAAGGTCACGCTGCCGTCTGTCAGCTTGACCGTGAGGGCGTCGGCGTCGTTGTCCGGGTCGCTGACCGCTTTTTCAATGGCCTTAACGGTTTCGGTGGGGATACTGACGGTGGCAATGTCCTTTTTCAGCCCGCTCACGTCGATGGTCACGTCGCCGGTCTTGACGCTCTCGCCGATGACCTTATCAAGCTGTGCCGTGGTGGGGGCCTTGACGGTGGCGGTGCTGCCGCTCACACTTGCGCTGACCGATACGCTGGCGCTGTCGCCGGACACGGGGACGGTGATCGTGCTGTCGGAGGAGCCGCCGCTGCTGGAGCTGGATGTACCGCCGCCCGAAGTCTTGTAGGTCGCCGTTACGCTGACATTCTTCGCGGGCATTGTGAAGGTGGTCGTGGCGCTGCTGGCGTTGGTAAGGGTCACGCCGCTTGCCGTCCACTTGTCAAACACCTTGCCGCTCGGCGCTGCGTCCGCCGTGATCGTCACGGTAGCGCCCGCGGCATAATCGCCGCCGCCTGTGCCGCTGCTGACGGTCACGGTGTAGCTTGTGCCCTCCTCATAGCCGATGGCATAGGTGGAGAAGCGGTTGGTGTAGATGTAGAACAGTCCATTCGCTTTGTCCGCGTAATAGTAGCCGTCCTTAAAGCTATTCTTATCAAAGCGGCCTGATCTGGACAGGAACGGCTCGGCCTTGCCGTCGTGGTGGCGGTAGAGGGAGAAGCCGAATCTGCCGTTCATGTTGAAGGAGACGATGATCTCAACGACCTGACTGGTTTCGGTGACGGGCGTTGCCGCACCATTATCCACTTTCTTTGTCACAGACACGTCGAGGAAGTCCAGCGCGGTATTGCCGCTGTCTGTGGAGGCGTTCGCCGCAACCGCTTCTTTAATCTCCTCCGCGCCCGCAACCGTGCTTTCGTCCTTCTTTTCCACCGTCATGGTCACGGTGACGTCCTTGGCGCTTTCGGCCTCGTCCTTTGCGACTTCTTCCAGCCCGCCTACCATAACGGGCGGGGTGTTATCCGCAACGCTCAAAACAGAGTTGATTCTGCTGGGCGGGAGGACGATGGTATCAACCGACTTGTCGCTGTCTTTGACCTCGACCAGCGCGGTCATGGTCTGCGTTTTGGTATCAACCGTGCGCGTAGCGACGATGTTGTAAGTACCAGCCGGGACGCCGGAGAATTTGTACGTTCCGTCGTCTCCCGTAGTTGTGGCGGCAAACTCCACATTTCCACGAACAATCTTTACTGCGACGCCCGCGACAATGCTCTTGTCTGTCGTGCCGTCAAGTTCCTCCATGACCGTGCCGCTGACTTCGTATGTGTTTTGCGTCCAAACGGCATAGAGCGTGATCATGCCGTCTATCTCCGTGGTCAGGTTGGAAACGCTTTGACCGGCGCCATACACCACGTTGCCGCTGGCAGAGGTCGCCCAGCCGCGGAAGGTGTAGCCGCTTCTCGACAAGCCCGTGCCGTCCGAGAGTGCCGCCGCTGTTCCATAGGTAAATGTGCCGTTGCTGATTGTTCCCTCGCCGCCGTTGGCGTTGTACTGCACCGTGTAGCTGTTCGGCGTCCATTGCGCGTAAAGCGTGGTATTCGCCGTGATGGAGAACGTCGAGCTTTCCGCGTGAGCGGTGCCGCCGTTCGCCGCCTCATTCCAGCTCGCAAACGTATAGCCCGCGCGGGAAATTGCCGCCGCCGCTGTTACGGTTGTGCCGCTGTCATACTCGACGGAGACGGGGACGCTGGCGGTGCTGCCGTTGGCGTCGTAGCGCAAAAGCACCTTTGCCGGGGTTTGGAGAGTTGCCGTCGCCGCAGTAGATGCGTTGTTGTTGCTGTCCTCTTTCGTGCGGAGATAGATCGTATAGCTGCTGTTGCTGCTCAGGTCCGTGGGCGTAAACGCTCCGTCTTTCAGCGCGGGGAGCGCCGTCCATGTGCTGTTGTTTGTGGAATACTCATAATCCGCATAGCTCTTGCCGCTGGGGATGGTCAGCGTCACCTTGTAGGTGTCCGTATAGCTTGCCGCGAGGACGCTGGAGGGCGCGGTGGGCATCGCCTTGGTAACGATAAATGCTACGCGCTCGGAGGTCGCCGCGTCATGCGCCGCCGTCTTTGCGACTTCCGCCCAAACGTAGTAAGTACCCGCGTTCAGCCTTGCGCTGCTACTCCATGCCGTGCCTGTGCCGGAGGGCGTGGTCGCGTAGTACATCGTGACGCGCTCGCCGGACAAGCTGCCCGTGCTGTTCACGGTCGGAGCCGCGCCGAGTGCCGTGCCGTAGGTGTACGGGCCGGGGGCGGTGACGGTCAATGCTCCGCTATACGCCGGAAGAATGATGTTGAAGGTCTTATTCAGCGTTCCGCTGTAGCCGCCCTTGCCCGTCACGGTGACGGAGCCTGTCGCTGTTCCAACGGTCTTGTTTTCGCCGTAGGACAGCGTATAGTCCTCGTTCTCTTTCAGCAGATAGCCGAGGTGCTTCACAACGGGCTTCGGCTTGATCTGCTCGCCGGTGCTGTTCTGATCGGGAATGGCGTAGATGGTCACACCTTGCGCAGTGAGCGGGGTCGGCCCGATGGTGACAGAAACTTTCGCCGCCGCGCTGTCGTTGTGGTTGGCGTCGCCCACTATCTTGTACCACACATAGTAGGTTTGTGCTGCCTTGCCCGTGGGAATGTCCGCGCTGTAATCGCCCGTCGCGGCGGAAGCCGTACCCAGCGCGTACTGCATCGTGCCGCCGTTGGCGGTTCCTGCGTTGACCAGCGCCTGATCGCCGCCGTTAAAGGTCAGGTTCTCCTTTGCCGTGGGCGGGGCGGCCACCGTCGCGTTCGCCTTGTTCACGGTCACGGTCACGTCCACACCCGTCACCGCGCTGTAATTCGTGGTGTCCGTGGGCGTGAAGTTGGCCTTGAATGTCGCCGCAGGACTCACCACATTGCCCACGCTCTGGGTGCTGTCCGCCCACGCCCACGTTCCCGGCGTATTGCTGTCCGGGTTGGTCAGCGTCACATTGGCAAGGGTCTGGCCGTAGGTCGCTGTTGCGGTAGGGGCGGTCGCGGTCGGAGTTGCCTTGGCAACTGTCACCGTTACATCCACATTGCTCATGGAGTTATAGTTGCCGGTATCTGTCGGCGTGAAGTTCGCTTTGAACGTATTGGTTCCAACATTGCCGACGCTGGTGGAAGGTTCTACCCAAGCCCATGCTCCCGCTGTGTTGCCGGTCGGGTTGGTCAGGGTCACGGCGGCAAGGGTCTGGCCGTAGGTCGCTGCTGCGGCAGGGGCAGTCGCGGTCGGTTCCGCCTTGCTGATCGTAACAGTAACTTCTTTAGTCGTTTCCGCATAGTCATCGGTTTCAGCTGCCGTGACGATGACGTAGGCTTTGCCATCGGTCGGAGGAACCTTCTTGATTGTCAGCTTGCCGTCGGAAGCAACGTCAATGTAGTCCTCGCTGCCATCCTTTACCGCGTAGCTGATTGCGCCGCCGCCCGTCGCGGGCGTGGTCACGCTGGCGATGACGCTCTTGCCCGTATCACCATAGGTCGCCGTCACATTCTCTGCGGTGATAGTCTGCGTCTGCTTGGCGTTGACCGTTATGGTCGCGCTGCCAGTGTAGGTGGTGTAGTTGTCCGCCGTGACCTGATAATAGACCGTCTTGGTTCCCGCTTCGGTCTGCGTCGGGCTGTCGGTGAGGTCATAGGTTCCCTCGGCTTCGCCGTACTTGACGGTTGCGCCCGTCGCCGGGTCGCTGACAGTCACGGTGATGCCGTGGGCGCTGCCGTCGTAGTACCCGGTATAGCCGGAGGCGCTGACCGTCATTTCCTTGGTATTGACGGTGACGGTCACATCCTTGGTGGCCTCTGCGTAGGTCTCGGTCTCCGCCGCCGTCACAGTGACATAGGCTTTCCCGTCAGTAGGAACCTTCTTGATGGTCAGCGCGCCGGTGGAGGGGTTCACTTCGATATAGTCCTCACTACCCGCCTTGACCGCGTAGGTGATCGCGCCGCCGCCCGTTGCCGGGTCGGTCACGCTGGCGCTGATGCTCACGCCCGTGTCGCCGTAGGTCGCGGTTACATCGGCGGCGGTGATGGTCTGCGCGGCTTTCGCCGCGTAAGTATACGTATAGGTGGTCGCCGCCGTGATCTCCGTCTCCGCACTCGGCACCACGTTCCAGCTTCCTGCTTTGTAGTTGTCGTTCGGCTTGCTGCCGACTGCCGGAATCTGGTCTGCGGTCAGTTTCAAGGTATCGCCATCATGTCCGGTAAGGGTCACAGTCTTGTCTGCTGTTGCAGCATCGCCTTCGCCCTCATTCCATTTTCCGTTCACTACCTTAAATGTCACAGTGTACGAAATAAATCCCTTGATCGTCAGTTCCTGACTACCGGACGCATTTGTCGTATCGGTCGCCTTTACGCGAACATAGTAGGTCCCGGGAACAAACCCTGTGATGTCGCTGCCTGTTCCAACAGTCCAACTCTCGGCATCCGACTTCTTATACTCCATAGCGGTCGTAACGCCGGTGAGCTTTCCATCGTTGTTGTCTGAGGTTGTGCAGTCTACTGCGGCTGCTGTTGTAGGTGCAGCTGGTGTCGTTTTAGCCGTCGGAGCTGTCAGTGTGATCGTTGCATCAGCAGTCGGTGTTCCCGACACTGTGATCTGCGTGTAGCTGTCGCGGGTCACTTTTATCCCGCTAACCTCGGCAACGCTGTAATCTGTCGGGTAATAATACCCGTTGTCTGCGGTATAAACCACATCTGTCATAGCGCCGGTCAGTCCGGTCTGTTCTGCATCGCCGGAACCCGCGGTCTTGGTCATATGGTCGCCCGCGGTGACGGTCACACTATATGAAGCCGCAGGCGTAACATAGCCGTACACCTCAATCTTTTTTATGCCCTTAGACGCATCCGCCTTAATGGGGGTGCCATTTACTTTCGGTGTCTTATCCTCTTCCGTGGTTTCCACTACAAATGGAGCTTCACTGTCTGTAGCGGTACGATCGGCATCGTCATAAAATACGCATTTGGTGATGGTATATCCTTCGGCAGCGTTGACTTTTGCTGTCCAGCCGTATCCCCACCAGCCCCAGTTAGCGAGGTATGCTGAGCTGCCATATGCTGTATAACTGAATGAAACGGTTGCTACATTCGCCGTACTGTAGCTGGCCTGTTCTTTGGCCGTCGCAGTAATGGTGGTCAGCAGCGTTTCGGTCGGGGTGGCATACGCCGTCAAACTCATCCCCGGCACCACCGATAACAGCATAGCAAGGCTGAGCAGCCAGCTCAGGGCTTTGGTTCTCGTTTTGTGCTTCATAGAAAAGGTCTCCTTTCACGCCGCCTGTCCGGGCGGCGATTGTTTACGGTTTGAGATGCAGAAGGGCATCGGTTTTCGGGTTCTCGAAAACCGTATTCGCATATGCGAATACGAGGGCCTCTCTGTGTGGCGGCGGCTGGGCCGCGTGGCCCGCCTTGGGGCGTTTCGCTTGTGTGAAGTTCATGTGGTTTCCTCCTGCGCCGTTGGCGCAATACAACAGACTGTGCAATATGTGGTAACTACATAATCTGAGATACTATATTATAGCAGAAGTGCGTCCGAAAAACAATGTCGATTTTGCAAAAAATAGAAACTTCGGCTTATTTCGGACAGCTTCATTTTGCCGGATTGCCATTTCTGTGCCATCCGGCTTTTGCCATATCCGATTGTTTCTCCGGCACGGGGCGATTTCTCCGGCTTTTCGTGGTCGTTCAGGCGTGATGCTGCGCTGCGTTTACCACATATTGCACAATCTGTTGTACTTACAAAATGAGGCGGAGCTGTCCGAGCTGCCGCCTTTCTTCTTGCCCGCTCCGGGCGGTATAGATGCGGGTCGTTTCGATGCTGCTGTGTCCGAGGATGTCCGCGAGGCGCACAATGTCCTTGAACTTCGCGTAGTGCGTCCGGGCGAACAGGTGGCGCAGGTTGTGGGGAAAGACCTTCTTCGAGAGCACCTTCGCCGCCTCCGCCAGCTTTTTGAGCATCTTCCAGATGTTCGAGCGGTCGAGGGGCTTGCCCGTCCGGGTGACGAACACACTGCCGCTCGTGATGCCGCGTCTCTCGCAGTAGTCAGCCAGCTTCTTCGCCAGCGCGTGAGGAATGAGGATCGTCCGCAGCTTGCCCTTGTTCTGGATGGTCGCCTCTCCGCTCTCCAGGCTTTCCACGGTGATCGCCTTTAGTTCACTGACTCGCAGACCGAGGGCGCAAAGCGTCTGCACCAGCAGGGAAAGGCGGGTGTTGCCGCCCTGTTCAGCGGTGCGTGCCATGCGCTCGTACTCCCTGTGGGACAGCTCCTTGTCGGCGTCAAGATAGAGCTTCCGCTGAATTGGCAGATACTTGAGCCGCCAGTCTAAGCCCAGCAGCTCAAAAAACACGTTGACCGCGCCGAGGATGGAATTGACGCTTGTGGGGCAATAGCCGCGCTCCGTGAGGTAAGCGCGGAACCCCACCAGTGCCGCCTTGTCGGGGATGCCGTCGGGGGCGTAGTCCATCAGCAGCCGCAGGTCGTGGGCGTACTTGGAGATTGTCGCGGGGCTGTACTCCCGCTCGGCGAGGGAATCGGCAAAGCGCCGCGCTGCGGCGTCGGTGATAACGAGCATGATAGGTTCTCCTTTTCCGCGTAAAGATAAAGGGGAATTATATCATGCTCAATTTTCGGGGGATTATGTGGCGAGGGAGAAATGTGTCTCACGGTGAGACGCATTTCCCGGCTTACCCATCGTCAGCGTATCGCAGCGGCGCCAGCGCAATCAGCGTTTTGATTTTCCCGTACTGCGGATCAAAGTCACAATGTATGTAGTAGTCTCCGGCGCTAAAGCCGACGAGGTTTTCCAGAAACGCCGTCATTTTCCGCTCGCTAAAGTTGATGATCCCGATGCCGTAGGCGTTTCCGTACAGCTCTCCGGCGAACTCAGTCAAGCAGTCCTCGCATAAAAAGCCCGCCGTCGTGTCAAGGCTCAAGCCGCTGTCGCCGTATGGGGTTATATCCACGTTGGCGATCCCCCGGTCAGCGTCCAGCATAAGATGCGCCGAAAAGCCGTCGTCTCCGTTCTTGAAACTGCGGGATTGCATTACGCCTGTGTTTTCCTCTATGAGCTGTCCGCTTTGGTCATAGCGATTGATCTCAACCGGCATAAGCTCAAAGGTATTCAGACTGATGATGCCGACGTTGTTCTGGCCGTAATATTCTTTGTAGCGGATATTGCCGTCCCCGCACAGGTAACAGTCCGCTTTGGAGACGCAATGAACGGACGCCGCCTCCGCCTCGGCTTTGTAGTCCCGTCTTTGCTCGGTGCGCGGTTTGCCGCAGGAGGCGCAAAAAGCCAGCGCAAGCGCGGTCACAAGGACGGCGGCTCGTTTAGAGTTTTTCAGCGAGATTTTCAACGTGTATCAGCCCCTTTCTCTCCCGTTTCCGGGCAAGCTCCACAAAGTCCCGTGTTTTGCCGATCTGCCCTCTGTCGTAGCAGATCAGATAGTCGCTGGTGCGGATCATGTACTCGTTTGCCCGCACGATGGCAAAGGGCTTGGGTACGTCCTCCATCCCCGGCGGGTAGAAGGTGGCGTCGTATTCTTCGGCAAGCTCCTTTAGCCCCCGGAAGGGATAATAGGGTATCAGCAGCGTCAACCTCGTTTCGGGGTAGCGCTGTTTCGCTCTGCGGACGGCGTAGGCAGCGAGGGCGTCAAAGCGCCCGTAATGCCCGACGACAAAATCATCCACGCCGTATTCCGCGATATGCCGCTCCACCGCCTCGGCCAGCAGCGGGGACAGCGTTTCGGGCGCATCCCGGTGTCCGATGAAAAAGCAGGTTTTGTGTTCATCCATACTCTGTTCCTTCCGTTTTCGTTATAGGCAATATTGCCTATAACGCTTTTCCCTCATTATAGGCAATAATGGAGATATGTCAAACGGAAATGAGGGAGCTATCTGATATGATTTCCTATGCCCCGCTCTGGAAAACAATGGAGGCCCGCGGCGCAACAACATATACGTTACAGGTAAAAGGGCAGATCAGCAGTTCCACGATCCGCAGGATCAAAGCAAATGAATCCGTTTCGACAAACACGTTGGAGGCGTTGTGCAAAATCCTTGACTGTACGATAAACGATGTGATCGAATATCTCCCCGATCCTCCTTCCGGCGAATAAACTTATCCCATCCGAAAATGCGTCTCACCGTGAGACGCATTTCGCCATCATTGGCTCATTGTAGCATATCATTTACTTTAAGTAAATGATTATTTCCTTGCATTAAATTCTAATTAACGTGGAGAATTGGTAGCATAATAGCAAAAGTGAGGTAAGGCTATATGCAAACCGATTATCCCGAAAAGTACAAAACACTTGGCCTGAAAATTGCGTATTACCGCAAAAAAGCCGGATATACGCAAGAGGTCTTTGCCGAAAAGATCAACAAAAGCGTCAATTTCTTGGCGCAGGTCGAGGGTACGGGAACGACGCGGGGCGTATCGCTGGAAACGCTCTTTAAGATGGCCGACGTGTTGGGCGTTCCCGCTTCAAAGCTCTTGGAGGACGATTAAGCAGCCAGCAGAAAAAGACGCTCCCGCGGTGCATGAGACATCGTGGGAGCGTTGCTCGTTATTCTGCGTAGTACAAGGGCCTGCCGATGGAAGTAAAACCCTCCGCGCCAGTGATCACGACGCAGTTATAGCCGCTGGCGCAGTGGATAATCAAGAGGTTTCCGGCCTCGTCCCGGCCTCCGACGATTCCGACGTGGCTATCCTCCGGGTTAAACACAAGATCGCCGGGGATGGCGTCTGCCCATGTGATCGGGGCGCAGTAGGTGTGCTGCATGGCCGCGCCGCCGCCGTGTCCGAGGACGTATGCGCCGCCGCTGGCGTTGTAAAACGTCCAGTCGACAAACCCGGAGCAATCCAGCCCGTAGGGCCGGTAGGTGCCGGTGGTGGAGCTGCCGTCCGCCCATACCTTTTGTATGGTTCCCCAGCGGCTGTCCCAGCCGAGGACAAGAGACTTCGCGCCCCAAAAGTAGCTCACCTTTCCGACAAGTTGACAAGCCGTTTCCACGACGGCGCGGCGCTCCGGCGTCAGATCGTCGGGGAGGTTTTTCAAAAGCTCTCGCGCCTGCTCCTGCGAGGCGGTGAGGTCGGTCAAAAGCAGCTCCATTGTGGCAAGCTCCGCTAAAAGCTCCGTCAGCGCCTTGTTCTGATCGTCGGTAAAGGCATATTGCGTCCGCATTTCCTCGGCGGTCTTAGGCGTGATGGTGATGTGCAGAATGTACTCCGTCCAGCCCCCGCCGCCGTCTGTGCCGGGGTGGTCGATTGTTTCGACTTCCGACGCAACGGCGCACATATCCCAAAACACGGTCTTGAGGCGGTCAACGCGATCCGGCGTCAGCGCGGCCACGTCTACGCCGTCCGCCGCGCCCGCCGTCTTTGCGGCGAATACCGCCACGACCTCCCGCCAGTCCGGGCCTTGTCCCTGCACGTCGATATTGTCATAGTCGCCGGATTGCAAAAGCTCCAGTTGGTTGGATAGCTCCATGTTTAACTGCCCAACGGCAACATTGAGGGGCATCGCATTCGGCGTCGGCTCATTGGCGAACAAAATACCGAACGGCGAGGCCATGATCGCCGCTACAAGGATAATTACGATAATAACAGGGAGCAGGATAGCGCCGCCCGCGAGTCCCGCTATGGCGCTAACTACCGAGGCGACGGCCTTGACAATGGCGGTGGCGGCGCGGCGAGAGAGAGCCGCCGCCCGTTTTGCCGTGCGCTGGTTGGTCTGCCGCAGCAGCCTGCGCTGGGCGTTCCGCTGGACGCGCAGCTTTGCCCGTGCCGCCGCCTGTTGCGGTGTCGCCTTTCCCTTTGCCGCCGTGGGCGCCGTCTTTCTGCCAGGTACTTTTGCGGCGCTCTGCCGGGTTTTGGGCGCAAAAGCGCCGCCAGCCGGTTTTTCCTTTGGCTTGGCGGCGCGTCGGGGACGTTCCCGGATAGATTGATTGATAGATTGATTTTCAAGAGAAACGCCGTTGTTTTCCGGGATAGGCGCGGGAGGCGGTGCGGGCGCTGCTTTTGGTTCTATGTGCGGCGCGGAAGGTCTGTACTGTTCCGCCCGCCTTTCCCGTATGTCCGCAACGGCCTTTTCCCGTATGCGCTCCTGCGCCGTGGGCGGGGCCGTTGTGTTCTCCGGAGCCGAGGCGCTGGCGGTCATCCGCTCATGCCGAGGCGCGGCCTGTTCGTATTCTTTCGGAAGGTAGGACTTTTCCCAGATTTCGGTCTGCTTGTCCTTGACGGCGGCCTGCTTCGGTCTTTCGTGTACGATCTCCGGCGCAGGGCGCTCTTTGGGCGCTGGCGGCGTCCGCCCAGCCTCTGCGCGGCGCGTCCGCATATTGTCGGCGGCCTTACGCTTCATGCGCTCCTGCGGCGGGGTCGGGGGCTTTGCGGCGCTCTCTGCCGGAGGCGGGGCGCCGTCCATCGTAGGTGCCGGACGCTGGCGGGGCGTTTGCTTTTCCCGCCGCGGCTGTTTGCCGTGCCGGACAGCCTTTGAGATGCCGTCGCCCGTGCGCTCCTTGACGCCGCCGACAAGGTTGACGGCGCTTTCCTCGGCCTGTTCCACGGCCTGCGCTTCGGGCGGGGCTTCGCCGGTGTCCCTGCTATGTGCCTGCTCCGCAAGCTCCCTTTGGAGCTTGACAGTCATGGAGCGGCGCATATCCTTGCCGATCTGCCCGCCGCCGTCTTTCCCTTTGATCCGGCTGTCTTTCTTGCGTTCTCTAATATCGTGCGTTGTGTTCGCCTCCTTAGACATGAAAAATGCGTCTCACGGTGAGACGCATTTTTCTGTGTGCGATTGTTTAGTCAATTATCATTCTGTTCATGTAATTCTGTACTCGCTCAAGGTCAGTTGAATGAAAACCTTGCTCTCCGTTTATTACGAGAACATAATGACGCCCAAACTCATATTGAGTCTCCGCAATCTGGAACAAAATGCCTCGCGATTTTTTCTCCTCAACGATCCTAATGACCCTCTCATTCATTTTGCTTCCCTCCAGCGCATTGAGAATGGCAAGGAACACACATCGCGGTGAGATGTATTACTTAGAGTGTTAAAACGCTTTGCCCAAATTACATTTTTATAATCTTATGGCTTTTTACCCCAAATTTTCACATAACAATCCCAGCAGAGTATTTTGCCATCCGGCCCCTTGAACCCTTGACATGGTGTTCCACAACATGAGCAGCGTGTTTCTCCATTGTTGGACATAGCTTTTACCCTCCGTTCTGTAAGATTGTACTTAAATCATAACATAGTTCATTTTATTCTTCAAGGAAAAAATTAGTTTTCTCCCGGCGTCGTGGACATGAGCTTGTAAAGCTCCGTCTCGCGGGGTATGGTGTTGGAGAATGGAACGAGGGAGCCACCGAAACGAAGGAGGCCGTGTCCGGGGTCGGCGTTGGTGACGTAGCCCATCTGCGTGTCGGAAATGTGCAGGAGCTTGGACAGCTCGGCCCGGTCGGTCGCGGACTGGTTGAACAGCAGCAGAAATTCGCTGTTGGCCAGCATAAGCCGCGCCGTCTCGGATTTCAGACATTCCTCCACATTTTGCGTCGCCGCCGTCATAATTCCGGCGTACTTCCGAAAGCGTTTCCACGCTCTATACAGAAATTCGCCGGAGTAGTGATACTTGAAGTACAGATAGCACTCGTCGATGAAAACCCATGTGTATTTGCCGCGCTTGCGGTTTTCCATGACGCGGTTCTGGATCGCCTCCAGCGTCACGACAAGCGCCGTGGGCCGGAGTTGCTCTCCCATTTCGTAAAGGTCAAGCACGACGATTCGATTGTCCATGTTTACGTTGGTCGGGTGGGCGAATACATTTAAGCTGCCCTCGGTGATCAACTCCGCCGCCAGCGCAATCTCCCGCGCCTCCGGGTCAACCTGCTTCAGCACTTCTTCGCGCCAGTCCGTCAAAAGCGGCATAGGCACCTTGCCTTTGCCGTGGAAGTAGGCTTGATAGATATTCGCCGTGCAGCGGTCAATGATGGATTTATGGCTTGCCGTCAAGCGCCCGACGCCCATCTGCTGTTCCAAAATGGAAGTGATGATCTCGGATTTCATGGCGACTGGGTTTTCATCGTCGGCATAGCCGCTGCCGAGGTCAAGCGGGGAAATATGCCGCTGACTATGCGGGGAAATTTCGATGATCTCGCCGCCCAGCGCCTTTGCGACGGGGCCATATTCGCGCTCGGCGTCGATAATGATAACGTCGTCCTCCGTGCCGAGTACCACTTCCACGATGGCGTCCTTCATCCCCATAGACTTGCCAGAGCCGGAAACGCCGAGGTAAAAGCCGTGGGGTGATATGAGGCGCTTGCGGTCACAGATCAAGAGGTTTTTGGAAATGGCGTTGATACCGTAGGACAGCCCGCCGGGGTCTTGTATCTCCTGCACACGGAACGGCATAAGGACAGCCGTACTCTCGGTGGTCAGCGTCCGCATGGCACGGATGCGCCGGAGTCCGTAGGGCAGCACCGTGTTCAGCCCGTCCTCCTGCTGGTAGCGAAGCGTGGAAAACTGGCAGAGGTGCTCTCGCCCGATGGCCAGCAGCGTTTCCGTGTCGGCGTCAAGCTGCTCTAAGCTGTCCGCGATGTGTACCAGCGTCACGACGGCAAAGATCATGCGCTGGTCGCGCTCGGTGAGGTCGGAAAGAAATTCCTTTGTCTCGCCGCGCAACTGCTCCAGTTCATACGGGATAGAGGCGGTAAAGTTGTTCTTGTCGTTCTGCCGCTGCTGCCAGCGAGTGATGTCGCTCTCCACGCCGAGTATCTGACTTTGGATTTCCTTTACTGCCTCGTCAGTGGGAATGGGTAGAATGTCAATGGACAGCATGAGGCTGCGGTCAAAGTCGGACAGGTCGGAGATCATATCGTCCTCGATGTAGCTGGCGTAGGTGCGGAGAAACAGGACGCGCCCGAACTTGCCGCCCATCTCAAAGTGTCCGGCCTTGAAAGAAATACCGTCCGGGCAGATCAGGTCTTTGAAGTCCATGCCCTGCCGGATCGCCGCCGTCTGGTCGAAGGTAAAATACTGCTCCTCACCGGGCCGGAAAAAGTCGTGGATGATACGGAGGCGGTCATGGGTGCTGACCTCCCGCGCCGTGCTGTCCAGGCGTCCGAGGCTCTTGGTGAGGTTGCCGTCCACGCGCCGGAAGTAGGAGCGTGTTTCTTCGATCTTCTTTTTGGGGATGGACAGGGTGACATACTTCTCTTGCACAAGGTTGTTGCTCTCGGCGGCGCGGCGCTTGAGGATCGCATTGGCTTCCTCCCGGTACTTGTCGAGGCCGTCCCAGCGTTCCTCCATCAAGATACTGCGCTCAAAATCGGCGGGGTTCAAGCGCCGGTTGATGATGGTGATCTTGGTCGCGGCGTCGGTGGGCAGAGAATTGAGGACGCCCCCATAGGACAGGAAGATGTTGCGGCGTTCCTCGTCGGACGCTGCGGCGTAATTCACATCGGATAGCCGCCAGCTCTTGCTGTGCTTATTGCCGACAAGGAAAATGCCGTCCGGGTAGACGCACTTGATGGGGATCGTCTCTTGGACGCTGCGCGGGATTTTGAATTTCTCCCGTTCGCTCTTGTTGGCGATGGCAAGGGATTTAATCAAAGTCCTCCGCTCCTTTCCGCTTCAGCATTTCATAGTAGATATTCTTGGATATAAAGCGGCGCTCTCCGGCGCAGAGAAATTCAGACTTGAGAAACGCCCACGCGAATTGCTCCAGCGTCATGCCGTTGTAGTTGAAAAAGCCCGCGAGCGCCACGGGCGCGGCGGCGAGGATGCACAGCCAGCTTGCCGTCTCCTTGCCGATCACGGGGCCGAGGCCGAGGTAGACGCCCACGGCAAGCCCCACGGCGGCGACGGCGCAAAAGAACTGCCGCGCCGATAGGCCGAAAAAGATGGTTTCCTTGTGCTGCCGCACTTCTTTCGGGATTTTGATTTCCATTCAGTCGCTCCTTCTTGGATTATTCATGTGGAAATGCGTCTCACCGTGAGACGCATTTCCCGTGATCCATGTGATATTGCTTTGTACTTCGTTGCCCCACACATCCCAGCCGGGGGCGGCTTGCCGTGCGAAAAGCTCCACACGGGGAACGTCGCCCATGAGCGCCACAATGCGCCGCCGCGCTTCTTCCGGCTTTTTGCTGTGTTCCTCAACGTGGGAAATGATCACTTGATGCACGTTCTTCGCCTGTCGCCGGGGCTGGCCTTTTGTGGCAAGCAGACAGATCTCGGCGTTGGAACGTGTCCAGTAGCCCATGCCCCAGTAAATGCTGTTTGCTTTCGGGGCCAGCTTGATCCATGTGAACGCAACGGTTTTGAACGTAAAGCCCCACGCCCGGATCACGTCCAGCGCCTCTTGGAGCATGGGGAAAGTCGCCCATAGGAATAAAACGCAGTCTTTGTCCGCAAGCTCGGCCACGGGCAGCGCCTTGATTTCCTCTAAGCTCATGGTGGGATAGTGCCGTTCGGCTACGCCTTGCCCTTTCCACGTCTGATAACGCCACGGGGGGTCGGCGTAGATCACGGTGTACTTTCTGCTTATAGGCCGAGCATCTCCTTTACAATGCGGCTTGCTCCCCGGACTAAGCCGGTGAGGATCAGCATATTGAAAATGAGCTGCCCGATATACTCCCACGCCATCGTGACGGCAGGGAGGCTGGCGTCCACAGCCGGGGCGCTGCTGGATAGAAATGCTGAGTAGATCAAACAAGCGATCACGATAACAGCGCCCTCCATGCAAACGCCGATGTAGCTCTTGATAAACGCCTTTCCGCTGGCGCTCGTTCCCTCTCCGGCAAAGGACGATAACGGCAACGGGGCCAGCGCCGTAAACATATAGAGCCGGAAAAAGCGCCCGTACACGGTCAGTAGCAGAATGAACGACATGACCGTGATAAAGAGCGAGCCTAAGAGTGAGACAAGCCAGAGCGGGATGCTCTCCAAAAGACCGGCGCCCTCGATAGCGTCCACAATCTCGCTCGGCAAGGTTGCCGCGGTGGAGATGGAGCCGCCCAGCCCGCTCATGGCGGTCTGCACAATGCCGCCGCATAGATCGAAAATGGCGGTCATGATCTCCATGCACCGACCAACGGCGGTCTTGGCGAGGATAAAGCGAATCAAGTGACGCAGCACATACTCCGGCCTTTGGAAGTCGCGGAAGCTGGCGGCGCTCTGAAAGATGCTCATAGCAAAAAACAGCACCAGTAAACCGTAGCCGATCCCCACAAGCGCGTTGTTGATACTGAGGATCATGCTCCAGATCGTGCCGCCCTTGAACGTCGCCGGGGATTGGGTGAGCAGCCCCCATATCTCGGCCAGCTTTTCATTCCAGCCGGACAGGGCGCTCTCTAAGTTGCTGACGATCCAGTTGTCTGACAAATAATCACCTCCGGGACGCTGGGGAAATGCGTCTCACAGTGAAACGCATTTCCCCGGCATAATCGTTCCTGCTGCTTACACCGCACCGATGGCCGTCAAAATCTCCTTTGCGAACGCAATCATTAAGCCTCCAAACAGGCACAGGAAGCCCTGCGTTCTCTGGCTGGCGTCGTGGGACTGGATCGACATACCCACCTGCACAATGCCCCAGCCGAGGATAATCACGCCGAGGGCCTTGATGATGGAGAAAATGAAGTCGGACAGGTTGTTGACGATGGACAGCGGATCGCCGCCCGCGGCGTAGGCGGGGACGGCGAACACGCCGACGGCCAGCGCCAGCACCGTCCATACCGCCATCATGCGGCGGGCGCTTTTGCGGTTGTTGATACGGTTGTTTTTCATGTTGCAGATTCCTCCATGCTTTCAATGATTTCTACGTCGTCAAGCGACGCAAAGGAAAAGTCCAGATCGCCCGTATCATACAGGCAAACCGGACTGTGTATATAAGCAGCCGCGCCACCATCGGCTGTAAATTTAATGTTGGGGTGCTTCATCAGATCGTACTTGTCGTCAATGACCGGGGCTTCTCCGCGAATGAGGACGATTGCCTTTTTGTTGTCGAGCATCCGTACCTCGTCGGGCGTCAAAAGCTCGCGCCCCGCCTGTTGAAAATTTTGACTGTACGATCCGTTTCTCCCCTTGCTCTGGCTGCTGGTGCGTGTTTCAATGGTCTGCTTGCCCAGCAGCTCGGAGACATATTTGTGCGTGGATTGCTCATTGCCGCCTAAATAGATAAAGGCGTCAGCGTTGCCTATGATGCCCTCCCATGAGTCCTTAAACAATGCCTTTAATTGTGAAATGTTTTGCAGGATGATCGTTGCCATGACATTACGGGAGCGCATAGTGGCTTGGAGACGTTCATAACCGTCCGGCAAGCTGATGTTGGCAAATTCGTCGAACATCAAACGCACGGGAATGGGCAGACTGCCGCCGTGTACCTTGTCCGCTTGGTAGTAAAGCTCTTGGAAGGCTTGGCTATACAACATTCCTACCAAAAAGTTAAGGGACACGTCGTTGCTGTCCGGGATAATGCAGAAAATGGCCTGTTTCCTCTCGCCCAGCTTTTCAAGCTCCAGCTCATCCCTCGCCGTGATCCGTTGGATTTCCGGCAAGGAAAACGGGGCGAGGCGCACGGCGGCGCTGATCAAGATTGACATAGCGGTTTCGCTGGGGGCTTGCTTGAAAACCTTGTACTGCCGCACGGCGATATGATTCGGGTTTTCTTCCTCTAAGGCTTGGAACAGGAGATCAAGCGGGGAAACGTGGTCGCCGTCGCCCTCCTTCGCCGCGCCGTACTCCAGCATGGTCAGCATCATTTCCATTGTCCGATCCTGCGGCGGCGCTTCATGGAGCAGGTAGAGCATAAGGGCGCTGTCCAGCGCCGTCTCGCTCTTTTCCCAAAAGGGATCGTTGCTGTGGGCGTTTTTCGGCGTGGTGTTGCGGATAAAGTTCGCTATCAGCTTCAACACGTCGGCATCGTTCCGTATATAGTGAAACGGGTTATAGCAGTCTGACCGTTCGGGGTCAACAAGGTCGAAAACCTTGACGGAATAGCCCTCGCGGAGCAGCAGAGGGATAGCGGACGCCGCAAGCTCGCCTTTGGGATCGGTGACGATGTAGCTGGCGTTCGCCTCGTACACATTCGGCTTGACGACGTTTCGGGACTTTCCCGCACCGCTGCCGCCGACGATAATTTGCAAGAGATTTCGCAAATGCTGCCGGCTGTTTAAGCTCATGCGGAGGTGCTGCGTCAATATGGCGTTGCGATTCGGATTCTTATCCCGGTACTTTCGATCAAGCTGCCTTGCGTCGCCCCAGCGGGCGCTGCCGTGTTCTTCGCCGGGTCTGCGGTTTTGCTTTGTGGACAGGAACAGCACGACGGCAAATGCATAGAGGCATAGCGCGATCAGCATAAATTTTAGGGTGTAGGGCGTCCAGCGCATGATCAACGGTTGGTCGGCCCATTCGGAAAAGCGCCCCATAATCTCAAAGATCGTCATGCCGTCCTCATAACCCATCGCCATTCCAGCGCCGATCCACATAACAGGCAAGGCAAGGGCAATCCACGGCCCATAGTTGCGGGATTGGTTGTTCATCGCGTCTCCTGCTTCTTGTGCGGCATAGGCTGGCGCTCCTTGCTCTCCGGGCGCAACGCGGCGTAGATTTCCATGCGGAGGCGATTCACTTCCTCATGGGTGGCACCGCCCTGCGTAATCGTCGCCGTATGCAGGTTGCGGACGTCGTATGCGTCTACCGAGGCAAAACCGCCGCCATCTATGGTCGCATTAAGGAAATTGATGCCTCCCATCGTGCAATCAAAGAAATTACACGATTTCAGCCGCGCGTCGTGGAATGAGGCATTTTGCAGCCCGCAGTCGTGAAAATGCGTGTGGGCGAGCGTCGCCTTGTAAAAGCTGACGTATTCCAGCGGGCAGCTATGGAACATGGAGCCGTAAATGCGCGCTTCCTCAAACATTGCTTCTTTAGCGCGGCAGACGGCAAACGTGCAGCCAGAAAGGTTGGAATGTCTGAAAACCGTATGATCCGGCAAGCAGTAGAACGTCACATCGTTGAAAAACGTATCACGGAAAAAATCGGGTGGAAAACCGTCTTTTGCAGCCTGATCGTAAATCTGCTGATCGACCATTTTCAGCGGGCGCTCCGGGTCGAGGTCGAACGTATCATACGGATATTGCTTGTTGCCGCGCTTGGCATAAGGAACGGCCAGCATACGCCGCTGCGCCAGAAAAGCATTGACGCTCTCCGTGATTTCGGCGCTTGCGCTCGCACCGTCCTCGCCCAGCGTCCGCTTTACCTCGTCAAGCAGGCTGGAGATCGAACGGTCGGAGCGCCCTTGTAAAATGTCGTTGAACGCCCGTACCGTCTGCACCCGTTCGATGTGCGGGTAGGTCTGCGGTGCGTAGTCCTCCAGACGATCCGCAATCTGCTTGCTGATCTCCCATGTGCTTTTTACGGATTTGTATTCTTCTATGGGATTCGCCTCCTTTGTGAGATTGCCGGAAATGCGTCTCACGGTGAGACGCATTTCCGGCTGTGGTTTATGGGTCTAATACTTCCTTGATCCCCGCCATAATGTAATCAGCGCAGGGCAAGGCAATGGAGTTCCCCAGCGCCTTGTAACGGTGGGCGGGCAGGATGGGCTGCTCATCTTCTCCGTATTTCGTCCAGCCGTCTGGCAGTCCCATAAGGCGCTCGCTCTCCGTCTCCGTTGGAAAACGCACACAGCCGCTCACCGGGTCGTCCTCATACCAAAAGGCGAACGGCGACACAGCGCCCGCTAAAAGAGTGGGAAAAGGGTCATTTGGAAGTCCGAAGCTGCCTTGGAATTGGTGCTGTTCTCCGTCTTTTGCGGCTCCCCGCATACGGTACATCTGAAAGGGCCGGATGACGGGTATGCGCCCCCCTGTTTCAATAAAAGCGCCTCGATCTCCTTCGGCGGCGGGCATCCAGCCCGCTCCGCAAGGTACAACAGACGAGAACATTGGGCGGGGCTTAAACAGTATTTCGGCAGCACGCCGCCCTCCAAAATCCGCCACGAGGAAGATCCGCTGCCGTCGTGCCAGCCGGGGGATTGCCCAACGCTGGGCGTCCATAAGCCTCCATGCCAGATCGGGGCTTCGCCCTCGCACCATTCCGGCGTTCGCCCATCCTCCAGAATAAGGCATTGGAATTTCGGCGTCGAGGAAGGATCGGAGGACGGCCAGAAAATCCAGCCGGTCATTTGATGAAAAAGCTCCCATGACGTTTTCCCAAACAGAGATAATTGGAAATTTTCCGTTGGTCGCATCCCTCATTTCTCTTATGATTCGTATTGCCTGATGGAATAGGCCGGATTTCGCACCGGCCAGCCCGCTTCTGTCGCCGCATAGGGACAAATTTTGGCACGGTGAGCCAAAGGTCAGCACATGGACGGCGGGAATTTTCCCGCCGTCCAGCTTCGTAATGTCGCCGAGGTGCATCATGTTCGGGAACTGGCGCTTTGTGATTGAGATGGGTGCTTTTTCAATTTCACTCGCCCACACGGGCAAAATACCGTTGCGCTCCGCTGCCAGCGGAAATACGCCGATTCCATCAAACAGGCTGCCTAAAGTTAGCAAAGAACGCCCCCTTTCTTCGGGCTAAAATACGTCTCACGGTGAGACGCATTTTCAGTAGCCAGTCTTGGGCAGGGGCGTGGTCTTGGCGTAGACGCTGGTATTCCAGCGGGATACCGCCATGATCCATTGACCGTTATACAGTCCGCCCACGTCGGCGACATTGACAATGCTGCTGCCATTGGAAAGACCGCTGTTGACCGTGCCGGAGATATACGCCGTTTCCACTTCCGCAAAGCCCGCCTTGACCGTCCCGAAAACATACATGATTTCCGTCACGCGCTCATTGGCGGCAAGGCCGAGAGTCGCGGGGCTGGCGTCCAGCACATAGTTCTTCGTGGTGCTGAGGTTGTCGGCAAGGGTCAGGTATCTGTCGCCGCTGGTATTCGTCTTGTAGACCACCTTATAGGCAAGCTGCTGGTTATAAGTGCCTGTGACAAGCTGGGTCAGCGTGATCTGCCCCGGCAGGGTGTCCCGCCAGAAAAAGGAACCGAGGGGAACGGTAGACGTGTTGGCAATGCCCGTCACGGTGTAGCGGATCGGCTGTCCGGGCATGACCTCCGCATAGCCCGTTTTCTTGATCGCTACGCCTGTTGAAATGCTCTCGTCCAGCACTTCAAAGCTCACGATCTGCCCCTCATATTCGAGATATGCGTTCATCACGGTGGGGTTGATCCCGTAGTAGTCCGGGGCTTTCACTTCCTTGACGGTGTACCGGGACAGGGGCAGGAGCTTAGACGCGGCGCGTCCGTTGCGGTCTGTACGGATGGTGTCCACCACGTTTCCGGCCTTGTCATACACCTCAAAGGCAGCGCCCTCCAGCGGCGTTCCGGCGGGGAGACCGTTGATTGGGTTGTCGTTCGCGGACTTCTTCACGATCTGGATTTGTCCCCGGATGGCTGTGTTCTTCCATGTGATTTCACTGGTTGCGCCATAGCGGACATAGATGGTTTTCAATTCGTTGTCGAGAATGTACCCGTCCGCCGCCTTGATTTCCCGCACATAATAGCGTCCGTCCGCGAGGCCGTCGTCAATGTAAACGTAGCCGTCTTGGTCGCTGACATACTCCCCGATGGGATTGTGGTTGCCGTCATAGAGCAGGAAGGTCGCGCCGTAAATGCCCTTGCCCGTGTTGGCGTCGATCTTGTGGATCAGCACGCGGGAGGTCTTGCGGTTGGTCAACGCCAGCGTCGCGGTCTGCCCGTCCTTGACTTCGATTTGCTGGGGCGTGGGGTCAAGCTGATAGCCGGAGGCCGCTTTCAGTTCGGTCACGGCATACCAGCCGCTGTCGAGGCCGGGGAGCCGGATCGTTCCGTTGCGGTCTGTGGCGTACTGCCCGACGATCTCGCCGTTCAGCTTCCGCACTTCAAGCTGGACGCCGGAGATCCGTGCGCCTGTTTCCTCGTCGCTCTTGGTAATGATCAGCCCGCCCACAGGCGTATTGTAAAATACAAGGGTCTGCGTATCGGCGGCGTTCACGGTCACGGTCTGCGTCCGGCTGTCGGGATCAATGATGTAACCGTCCGGGGCTTTTTCCTCGGTCACGACCACCGTGCCGGTCAAGCCCGTAATGACGATCTCGCCGTTGCGGTTTGTGGTGTAGATACCGTTGCTGGAAATATGCCCGTTGGCGTTGTCCACAAAGCGCCCGTCCGCATAGGTAACGGAAAACTCCGCGCCGCTGAGGGGCTTCTTTGTGATGCTGTCCAGCTTGCGGATGACGAGCACGCCCGCCCGCTTATTCCAAAATGTCAACTGCTGAACAGCTCCCGCCTCAATCAAAATATCCTGCGGCGTTCCGTCCAAAACGTAGCCCTCCGGCGTCTTGATCTCGCGGGCGATTACGGTCTTTCCCGGCTCCAGCCCGGACAGGGTAATTTCTCCGGCCTTGTCCGTGTAATAGGTGCCATCGTCCGGGCCGACAGCCGCGCCGTCGCCGTACTCCACCTTAAAGGCCACGTCGGACAGCGGCTCGCAGTCCGTGCCGTCAATGTACTTTCGGATAATGAGGGTCGTGGACGGCTCGTTGTCAAAGGTGAGGCTGTTGGCGACGCCGCTTCGGACAACGATGGTTTTGGGGGAAGGTTCCTTGATATAGCCGGTGGGCGCTTTCGTTTCCGTCACGATCACGGTGGCGTCTGGCTTCAGCCCGGAAACAATCACCATGCCGTCCTTGCCGGTGGTGTAGCGCCCGTTGTTCGCCCCGATTTCCGCACCGTCGCTGTACTTCACGGAGAAAACCGCCTTTGCAAGTGGCTTTTGTGTCGTGGCGTCGCGTTTCAGAATGGTGAGGACGCACAGCGGCTCGTCGTAAAAGCTCACGGTCTGCGTGTCTGCGGCGCTGACTACGACGGTCTGCGCCGTGGCGTCCAGCTTGTAGTTGTCGGGCGCTTTTGTTTCGGTCACAACGTAGGTGCCGGGGTTGAGCTTCGACAGGACGATTTGCCCGTTGGCGTCGGTCTTGTAAAGGCCGTTGCTGCTCGTCAGTCCTTGATTGTCGGGGACAAGCTCACCGCTCGACGTGGTGATCTTAAACTGCGCGCCCGTCAGCGGCTCCTTTGTGATGCTGTCGTACTTTTGGACGATCAGCCCGCCCTTCGGAGCGTTGCGGAACTCCAACGTGACCGTCTGCCCCGCCTTGATGTACGCCGTCTGTGGGGTGTCGTCCAGCACATAGCCGTCCTTTGCACGAGTTTCCTTTGCGATCAGCGTCGTGCCGGGGGCGATGCCGTCAATAAGAATCGTTCCGGCGCTGTCGGTCACATAGTAGCCGTTGGCATTTCCCAGCACCGTACCGCTGGAGTCGGTGACAAAAAAGCGAACGTCCGACAAGGGGACGCGGGTCACGCTGTCGATCTTCTTGATCAGCAGGGAGCCGGTGGGCGCGTTGCCAAAGTAGATCTGCACAACGTCCTGTTCCTCTCCGCTGATATAGGCGGTCTGCGGAGCGGCGTCGATGACGTGTCCGCTGTCGCTGGCCAGTTCCTCCACAACGTAGGCCCCTGCCTTGAGGCCCGTGACGGTAAAGCTGCCGTTGGCGCTGGTGAGGTAGGTGCCGATGACCGTGCCGCCCGTGCCGCTGGTGCCGGAGAGGTACTTGACTTGGAACACGGCGTTTTTGACAGCCTCGCCGGTCACGCTGTCATACTTGAACACGCAAAGCGCGGACAAGGGCGTATTCTCAAAGGTGACGGACTTTCCCGTTCCGGCGAGGACGTAAAACTCCTGTGTCGCCGGGTCTGCGATGGAGTAGCCCGTGGGCGCGGCAAGCTCCGTCACCTTGTACCAGCCGTCCCGGAGGGAGTCGATCACGATCTGTCCGCCCTCGTCGGTGGTGAAATCTCCGAGGTTGTTGATCTCCCCGGTAAAGGTCTGATTGCCGGCGTAGTCCACATGGAATTTGACCGAGGGGATCGGGGCGCGGGTGATGCTGTCGATCTTATTGATCGTCAGCGTGGGCTTCGCGTGGTTTTCAAAAACCGCCGTACCCAGCTTGTTCGGCTCCAACGTGATAAGCTGCGTCGGCTGCTCTGCGGGAAGATAGCCCGCCGGGGGCGAGACTTCGGTGATCTGATAGACGCCGGGATCAAGCTCCTTTAAGAAAATCTCCCCGTTGGCGTCGGTCTGCTCTGTGGTCAGCGTCGATCCATCCGCACGTTTGACCTTGAAAGAGGCCCCTGCGAGGACGGCCCCGGTGTCGGCGTCTTTCTTCACGATTTTCAGATCCGGCTTCTTATCGTCGCACACGACGAGCTGGCTGGTCTGTCCGGCGTAAAGCTGGACGTGATACTCGGTATCGTTGACGATATAGCCGCTGGGGGCTTCGATCTCCTGCACCGAGTAAACTCCGGGGTCAAGGTTTTCAATCGTGATGCCGCCCTGCGTGTCGGTAATGCGGTCAAGATAATGTGCGCCGTCCTCGATCTTAGCGATGCGGAACGTCGCGCCGGGGAGCAGCTTCTCCCGCTGGGCGTCGTACTTCAACACGGTCAAAACGGGCTTTTTGGTGTCCGTGAACACGAAAACGGCGTTTTCGCCCTCGTTGATCTTGATGATGCGCTGGGCGTCGTCAATCACATAACCGTCCGGCGCGGCCAGTTCCTCCACGGTGTAGCTGCCGGGGGTGAGGCGGGACAGGTCGATTTCGCCGTTTGCGTCGGTGGTGTACTCATTGGAGAACGTGCCGCCGATCTCCGTGATGCGGAAACGGGCGTTTGCCAAAGGCTTCATGGTCTGGCTGTCCAGCTTCGTCAAGTGGATGCCCGGTTTCACATAGTTGAGGAAAACAAGGGTATAGTTCTGCGTTCCGGCCTCCAGCTTGATCTCCTGCGGGGTGGAGTTCACGACATGGGTGCTGGGGACGGCGATCTCCCGCACAAGATAGGTGCCGGGGTCGAGGTCGTAAAGCAGAATTTCGCCGCTGGCGCTGGTGGTGTACTGCCCCACAAGATCGGTGTCGCGGTAGACGGCAAAGGTGGTATCGGGCAGGGGCTTCATGGTCTGCGCGTCGTACTTCACGATGCGGAGCATCGGCATAGCGTTGTTGTGTACGGTGACGCGGGGATCGTCGGTGGTGGCGGGGTTGTAGTTATCGACGTAAACGCTATGCTCTGTGCTGTCGAGGACATACCCAGCGGGGGCGACGATCTCCTTGACGGTGTAGTAGCCCGTCGTGACGTTGGGAACATAGGCAAGGCCGTTGTCGTTGGTGGTGACGGTGGTAACGAGCTGCCCGTTCTTGTAGACCTCAAAGGTGGCGTTGGGCAGGCTGTAAGTGTTGTCGCCGTCGCACTTGTAGATAATCAGGGTCGGCTGGCGCACGTTGTTGAAGGTCATCGTTACGTCGTTTCGGCCCGTCCAGTTGACCGTCTGCACAGTGCTGTCCAGCTCATAGCCCACGGGAGCGGTGACTTCGTACACCTTGTAGCTGCCCACAGGAAGTTGGTCGGCGTCGAGTTGGATATTGCCCGCGTGGTCGGTGGTCTTGGTGGTGTAAAAGCTGCCGTCGATCTGCTCAAAGGCGATGACCGCGCCCATGAGGGAGTAGCCCGTCTGCTTATCCACCTTTTTGACAGTGATGCGCTTCTGCGCGGAGTCCTGCACGGTGACAAAGTTCGTCCGCGCCGCCTTGACTGTCAGATTGATGGGATCGACAATGGCATAGCCTGCGGGAGCTTCGGTTTCCGTCAGCGTGTAGGTATAGTTCGGGTTGATACGCTCCCAAAGAATTACGCCGTTTTCATCCGTGGTGCCTGTTCGGCTGCTTCCATCCGTTCCGGTCAACACGAACGACGCGCCCGCGAGCGGCTGGCCCGTTCCGCTGACCTTTTTTACTTGCAGCAAGCCGGTTTCCGTCAACTCGCTGCCCCAATTCAAAACGCCGTCCGCAGTCAGCGTCCCCTTGCTGGGGTCTGCGATGATATACGACTGCTCATAGCTTACATCGTTTTTGGCAAGATATAGCTCATACTGCATAACATAAGCGCCGCAGTTAAGCGTGATCTCGCCGCTGTTCGGCGCGGTGTCGGTGGGGATGCACAGCTTGGCTCTGCCGGAATACTCGGTGCCGTTGGAATTGAGCGTGGTTGTTTTCTGTGTCACGGGCAGCGTCCACGTCGCCGTTTCTCGAAATGTGCCGTGCGGCAGCTCCACGTTGTTCAGATCCGTGAACATATACCCGCTGGGCGCGTTGTCCGCCCACAATTCGATGTTGTAGCCGGAGTAATATGTCGAGGTCGCGCTGGCAAACGTGTATTCGCGGGTGTAGTAGGATACGCCGCCTATGACCTCACGTTTGAAACCGTACTGCTCGTTGTCTGCGGCATAGTCCAGCGTCATATCGCCGGGGATGGAGACATTTGCGCCCAGTTTGCCATCCTCGGCACAGATATACATTCCCGTTTGCGGGATAAACGTCCATGATTTTGCCACATCGAGGATCAACTGCGCGGCGCGGAACACTCGCATTTTCTGCGTGTCGCCGGTAGGCTGGGCGATCCGCTCTCTGCCGCTGGTAAAGGCCGTGCCGTCGATGGCAAGCTGTCCGAGCGCCGCCCATACTGCAACCTGTGTCGCGTAGGCGTATTCGTCCTCGGTCAAGCCGTTCAATATGCTGTTTGTGTTCAAATAGAGGCCGAGGAAGGTATCAAGGCTGTGCTGTGGGTATCCGTTCGCCACAGCGCCCGCGGCCTGCGGGCTTGCGGTGTACTTGCCGGAGATCGGCAAACGGCGAGCGGTATAATCCAGCCCGTGATTCAGACAGAATCCCGGCCCCGTCAGTCCGTCGTTGGTCGTGTACTGATAGGTCGAAACGCCGAGAGACGTTCCCGCTGTCGTTTTCAAAAAGTAGTTGCGGTTTCCGAGGGACAGGGCTGCGGTGGCGCTGCCGTCTCCGATGCTGCTGGCAAATGCGGACATGGGGAGGAGTCCAAACAGCATAAGCGCTGCAAGAACAAACGCCATCCATCTTGTTTTCGTATGCGTCATAAAAGCTCCTTTCAGTTGGTTGGGGATGAAAAAAGAGCGCCGAAACAGCGCCCTTTCTCGGATGCAAAAATGCGTCTCACGGTGAGACGCATTTTCGGCTGGGATATTTACTTGGTTGAGCCGGGGACAAGTATCTCCTTTGCAAAGGCGGCCAATGCCGGGTTTTCCAGTTGATAGTCCGCGCCCTGCGCGTCCGACTGCTCCCACAGGATCGTTTGATATGGCCGGATGGACAATTCGTTTCCAGCGTCGGTGGCGCTCACATCGACGTACCACCATCTGCCGCTGACATAGACCTCGTTCCATTGATGGGTGTCGCTGTGGACGAGAACGCAAGGCACGTCGGCCATATTGCAAAGGAACATGAAGTTGTGGGCGTATGCCATGCAGTTACCCCCGCTCACGGTGTCCGAGGTCAGCACCGTGCGCGGCGTGGAAAAGGCCGTGGCGTCATAGGTGAGGCGGTCACAGACATAAAACGCGATCTCACGCACCTTGTCCGCTTCGCCCTTTCCCGCAAGGCTGTCAACGAACGGCTTGCAATAGCTCGCCGCGGCCTGATAGCTGTCGGGCTGCTTCGCCGTGAAGTATGCCTTGCCATCCTTTGCCTTGAGGTGGTAGGCGGGCCAGTTTCCGATGGCCCCGGTTACTTCCTGCATGGCGTCCCATGTGCCGTCCGACATTGTGACGAGCGTGGAGTCCGCGCCGGTGGCGACGGTCTGCCGGATGGCGTTATACGCTTCGCGGGTATAGCTGCCCGTGAAGATCGCGGGGCTGGCGTCGGCGCTGGCGTCGGGCGCGGCGCTGGTTACAGGCGCTGTCTGCGCCTGCGGGGCCGGGATAGCTGCCGGTATGATTGCCGGGGCCTCGCCCGTATAGGGCGCGTCGCTTTGGATTTGCACCGCGCCGTTCCAATAGACGTTAAAGCCCACGGCCTGTCCCACATCGCGCAGCTTGATGTAGTTGTTACCATTGATGAGGTATGCTTCCAGCTCCACACGCTGACCGTCCACATAGACGGTATTTGTGCTTCGCTCCGCCATCACTCCGGCGGCATAGGCCGCGCCGCCTCCGAACAGTGCCGCGCCCAGCATAAAGCAAGCCGCGCCGTATAGGATTTTTCCGCATTTCATTTTTGTGTACCTCCTCTGTTTTGATACTTATATTATACCAAAAGAGAGGAAATAGCGCAAATTTTCACACTATTTCGGCTGCTTTAACGCACCATCTGTACGCGGGTTGATCCATAACGCAAGTAACGAGGGTGATGACATTCGCGCCGGTGCTGTCAAGTATGGAGGTATCGTCCACGGAGATTTTGGAGACGGAGTACACCTCATAGCTCCGTGTGCCGAGGCGGGTGGTAAAGGTGATCGTGTCCCCGGCTGTCAAGGTATGGATTTTTCCAAAATGGTTGTTGACGCCTCGGTTGTGTCCGGCGACGGCGATGTTGCCGTCCCAGATGCTGGTGTTGGTGAAGTGTCCGGCGCCTTTGGCCAGCGTCGCGCTGTCCGTACCTTGATAGACCTTGACTGTCAAGCCGATCACGGGAATTTTCAGCGTACCCAGCTCACCGCCGCTATAATAGAGATTAGAGGTAACGTCGGTATAGCTCGTCCCTGTCCAGCCTGTCCAGCTTGCGCCGCTGGTCGAGACGGTAAAGGGGTTCCCCGGCGCTGTCAAGCTGGACGGGGGCAGGACGGTGACGCCCGTGGAATGGTTGACCGCCGCGCCGCCCGCGGCGCTGCTCTGATTGACCAGATTCGGAGTCAAGAGTTCCCCGGCGTTCAGCGTGTAGGATGTGGGCGATCCGAACGTGGGCGGGATGACCGCCGCCGTCTTGCTCCTGTCAATGTTCGCATCGTCCCGAACGGGAACATAGACCGTGTTATCCGAGGTGGGGTCGGCAAACAGGCCGGAGTCGGGGCCGGAAAATTCGTAGTCCATCGCAAAGGCGGGAACACAGCAGGCCGTCAGCACAAAGCAGAAGGCCAACAGCAAAGTCAAATACCGTTTCATTTACCGATACCCCCGTTTCTTGTCCCGGACGTACTGATAGCAGCGCCATCCGCCGTAACCGACGATGGCGAGGACAAGAACAAGGCCGATGACGAGCATAGCAATCTTGCCGCCCGTGCTGCCGTTCTGCTCCGTCGCTTTGGGGAGATCCCGCTGGGCTTCCTTGTCCGGGGCGGCCTCCGGCTCCTGCTCCAAATGCGTCTCACCGTGAGACGTATTTTTTGCGGAGAAAACCGCCGTATAAATGATGGTGTCTACGCTGGTCTTGGTGACTTCGCCGCCGTAGTCTACGGTGACGGTATAGCCCGTAACGCTGCGCCCCGTCGCCGTGCCGGTGTAGCTGGCGACGGCAGTATAGCGGACGGCAAGCGCCGCGCCGTCCACATAATCGGCGCTGGCCTCCTGCCAGTCCACGTTGGCAAGGGTGAGCGTGCGTCCGCAGTCCTCGATGGTCTTGGGGATCATGGAATTGTCGGCGTCGGAGAGGTTGGGGTAAGTTCGGGTCGCTGATACCGTCCAGCTACTCGTCCGATAACCGGCTGGCTCAACGGTGATATTGGCGTAGTCGGGCTTGAGGATGCCGGAATAACCGTCCTCGGTGATGATCTCACGCTCCGGCTCCAGCGTCTTGATGATCTCGCCCATGTCCTTTGTGGCGCTCTCCAGCGTGACGGTTTCGATATAGTCCTTTGTGTCCGTCTCGCTCAGATCGTTTTTGAGAACGTCCAAAAGCGTGTAGTGCCGCCCCTCCCGGTCAAAGTCCTCCGTGGGAATGGCGGCGGGATCGTCGCGGGTGGACAGGTAGTAAATCCTCTCCAGACGAATCAAGCCGTTTTCCTCGCTCGTCCGCACCTCTGCGGGATAGAGGGTTACGGGAGGCGGCGCTTCCGGCGTCGGCTCCGCGCCCTCCGTGTCCGCCGCCAGCGCCGTGCCGGGGAATACGGCGAGGACAAGCGCCAGTACGGCGGCAAGGGTGAATAAGCTGCGTTTGTGCTTCATAAGGGTAAAACCTCCTGTTTGAAATATGGGTGTTTCCGTACATGGTCGGCAAAGCGTTTTTCTTCCGCTTCAAAATAGTCGCCGTCGATCTCATAGCCGACAAAATCCAGTCCGGCGTCGTAGGCCGCGATCCGGCTGCTCCCGCTGCCGAGGTGGGTGTCCAGTATCTTCCATCCGGGCTTGGCAAAATGCTCGTATATCCACGCATATAGGGCAACGGGCTTTTGCGTCGGGTGGATGCGTCCGGGCTGAAAGGACGATATGGCGATCCGCTTGCAGGGCAGGTCAAAGTTCGTCCACGCCAGTTCAAAGGACGCATAGCTGACTTCCGGGGAATACTTCTTGTCCCAGCACAGCCAGCAGTGGGTGTCGGCGGCGGGGAGCATACTGATAAAGTGGTTGGCTCCCCAAATGATCTGATGGCGGGAGACGCGCCGCAGTTCCCGGAAATACTCCGGGGGCGGGGGCGTCGCGTCCCACAGCACCCGCTTGTATTTGCGGGGCTTGCCTTTTCGCCGTCCCATGTCGCCGCGGATATTGAGGCCATACGGGGGATCGACGACGGCAAGATCAAAAGAGTTTTCGGGCATTTCCCATAGCGGGATCATGCAGTCCATGTTGTAGGCTTCGTTCATGCCGTTTGTTCCTCCGCTTGCTATGAAAAATGCGTCTCACGGTGAGACGCATTTTAGGTGGGTTATGATTTTTCCGTGAAGTAGCCAGGCGCGCCGCTACGGTCAATCCGCGCGTAGGTTATATCCACATGACTTGCGCTATATGCCGTGCCGTGGCCTCCGACAAGGGATGTGCAGTTTGTGAACACATCTGTTCCCGTCGGGGTGCCGGATGGGAAATCTGCAGACGCATAGATGGTGCGGAGGGACGAGCAGCCATAGAACATCTCATCAAGAGCGGTGGCCGCTGCCGTGTTCCATCCGCTGAGGTCACAACTTGTTAGCGAAGTGCAGACACGGAACATCTTTCTCATATCCTTTACGTTTAACGTGTTCCATTGAGAAAGATCCAGCGTTTGCAATTTGCGGCACCCTAAGAACATAGAATACAGTGTAGTCGCGCTTGACGTATCCCATTGAGAAACATCACAATCGACCAGTGAAGAGCAGCCGTCAAATGTACCTACGAAGTCTTTGACCGATGAAACATCCCACTCCGAAACGTCAAGCGACGTTAACTCTGAACAATCGCTGAACATACAATGCAGATTCGTTACGTTTGAAACGTCGAAGCCGGATACGTCCACCGCCTCCAGAGATTCACAAGTGTCGAACATGAAAGCCATGTTGGTTACAAGAGAGGTGTTTAGCTTTTCAATACCGCTGATAGAGACGAGCTTCGTACATTCCTCAAACCAGCACTCGGTTGAGAGCGGCGTGACCGTCGCCGCGAAAGTCACGGTCTTGATGCTGCGGCGCTTGGCATACCATGGCGCTTCGTCATCGGTGTCCTCCACGCCGCTGTACGTTGCGGTCACTGTGCGTCCTTCCTCCGGGGTGCTGCCGTTCTGAAACACCAGCTCGCCGTCGCTGTAAAGGATGGCATAAACCGGCTCTGTTGCAATACTTGTGACCGTGACCGGCGTGGTCGCCGTCCGCGTGACGCCGCCCTCGGTGTAACTGACCGTGACGCTCGTTTGCCCCTCGGCCAGCGTCGCGCCGTCCGTGACCGTCCAGCCCATGACCGCAGCCGTCGTTCCGTCCGCGTAGGTCGCGGTCACAACCATGCCTGCACTGTCAAAGGCTGCTCCGGCGTCATACTCGGTTGTGCTCGGCGGCGTGGTAACGGCGATGCCGGACAGCGGCCCACGGCCTGCCCACGAAACGGTGAACACGATGCGGGCGATGGCTTCATTGAGGTTGTCCGTCTGCGCGGCAAGGCGCACGACGTAGGATATGTCCATAGCGTCGCCCGCGCTGATGTCGGCAAGCTCCGATGCGTCCGCTCCGCCGAAAAGCCGCATGGAAAACCGTTTGCTGTTTACAGGCACCGCGCTGTAATCCGTCCCCCATGCGTCAAGCTGCCATGAATTTAGGGGGACGACAGAAACGGCGTCGAGCGTGACCGCTCCGGCGCTGTTATTGACGATCCGGGCGTCGCTTGCCACGCTCACGCTGCCGTCGGCGCTGACCGCCACGGGGAGCGCAACGGGAACGGTCACGGAAAACGTGGGCGTCTCAACGGCATGGGCCGGAGGCGCTGCAAAAAGAAGCAGCAGAAGCAGAAGCACGGATAGCAGGGATTTCTTCATAGCCTTTTCCTCGTTTCTTGAAATGGGCGCGGACAAGGCAGCCTTCCATGCCTTGTCCACGCCGGGGTTATGTGGCTGCTATATCAGCGAGGGGAAGTCAGGCGGCGTCCCATGCCACGGTGAACACCACGTCCGCAACCTTCACGTTGAGGTTGCTGGTCTGCGATGCGAACGCGCCGGAGTAGATCAACGCCAGCTCGCCGTTGTCGCCCGCGATGGACGGCCAGCTCGCGCCCGTAAGGGAGAGGGCGGAGGCAGTGTTGGTTGCGGAGGCGGGGAAGTTGTCGCCGTTGAGCGTCAGCGTGAAGCTCTTGGTATTCATGGGAACGGTCTTAAAGTTCGTGCCGTTTGCGACGATGGCCCAGCCGTTCGCGCCGGTAGCGGTGACACTTGTGACTTTCACGGGGCCGTTGCTGCCGTTGATGATCTTGGCGTTGGAGGCCACGGAAACCGTGCCGTCGTTCGCCACGGCAAAGGGCAGCACGGTCGGGACGGTAACGCTGAACGCGCCGGAGCCGGAGCCGCTGTCGGAGGTGCCGTCGCCGGTGCCGATAACAAGCTGGACTTCGGTGGTGTCCGTACCGCCGCTGGTCGTGATACCGGGCGTGGTCTGCGTCGCGGCGCTGGGCGCGGCGGCAAAGGCCGAAACGGACAGGGACAGGATCATTGCGAGGGCGAGGATAGTCGTAGTGATTTTTTTCATGTGTGTAAATTCCTTTCAAAAATAAGGATTTTTATATTATCGGCCTGCGCCTCGCCCTGTGGGAAGGCGCGCGGGGCTTGACGGAGAGCCGGTAATAACGAGTCAGTTTTCGATGTGCAAAGTGACGCGGACTGCGCCCGTGCCGAGCACCTCGCCGTTTTCCTCGTTGAACAGATGGAAGTACGCGGTGCAGGGGTATTTCCCGGTGGGCAGCACAACGTCCAGCGCGTCGGAATTGATGTGCTTTCCGATAGGTATGTAGCCGGAGAAGTAGACCGTCTCCTGCGTATCGTCCCGGACGATCTCGACGATTTCGCCATGGCGGTTGGAATCGTTGTTGTGGATCAACAGATTTCCTCTTGCCGTTCCGTCTGCGAAGATGGGGTCGGGGTTGATGGTCATGGTGAGCTGGCTTTCTTCTGTGAGACGATTAAGCTCGTCGATGATCTCGCTTTGGCTGCGCTGCTCAGGGCCGCTGTCGGATATGGCGTTGCTGATCTCATAGGACGGGTTTTCTTCCGCATCCTGTTTTTCGCTTCCGCATGAGCGAAGCAAAAGCAGCAGAATAAGGATCACAGCAACAGCGATTGCGGCAATCACTATGTTTCGGGTTTTTGCCTTTTTCATTTGCACAAATCTCCTTGTTGTTTCTTAAAAGCAAAATGCGTCTCACGGTGAGACGCATTTTGTAGTATCATGGGCGCGGACGCGCCCGCCGCCTTTGCCTGCGATGACCGCCGCGCTTACGGGAAACGCGAACGCCTCCCGTTGCAGCAAAAAGCGGTGCAACCGCTTTTTGGGGTATGTCCCCCCTTGACTACAAAAGCGCCGACGGCCTTTGACTGTCAAGGCCCGCGCCGCCCGTCCCCCGCAAGGGCGGCGCGGCTTGTCTTGGCCTTGACCGGCAAAGGACGGCGGTGTAAAATCCGCCTGCTACGGGGGGACATACCCCTCGTAGTGCCGCTTTATTTTAGCCGCTTTATCTGCCGCCGTACTGTCTGTGGTTGTTGCCGCGGCTGTTCATACGGTTATTGCCGCGCTCCTGTTGGCGGGGCATAATGCCGCGCTCCACGGTGTCGCCCATGTTCCGCGCCGTCTGGCGCAGCGCGTCAAGTTCCCGTCCGCGATCCTCCGGCTCATAGTAACCATAGTAGGCGGGGGCTTTTTCGGCATCCGGCAGAGGGCAGCTTACACCAAAGCGGCGGCATACCATATAGGCGATGCTCTCTGCGTTCAACTGGAGGTCTGCACGGTCAAAGTCACGATTGCGGCCCCGGTCGTGGTCGCGGGCATAGACGATCTCGGCGGCAAGCGCGGCAAAGACCTCGTTTGCGCTCCTGTTGCCGTTGATCTCAATGACGCACTCGCGGTCATTGTAGCGTGCTGCAGTTTCCAGATTGTCGTTGTCCACATAGGGAACGGGGCAGGCGTCCAAAAGTGCGGCAAAGGCGGCGCCCATGCGCTCGCTGCCCTCGGCCAGCGGCTGGGTTTCCCGCATGGGCTTTCCAGCAGTCTGTGTCACGTCGTAATAGTTTCCCATGAAGTAACCGCGCTGCTGGCTGTTGCGGGGCGGGACAAATACCTTTGCGCCATTTTGCATTTCGCTGTCGATAACATAGCGCCCCTGTTCGTGCCAGTAGTCCGAGGTTCCGATCTTGGTCGGATTGTCCAACTGGAACATGGACAGCGCCACATTTCCCGCGCTGCAGCCGATGTTGTCGGCCTGCAAGGCGAGGAATTTCTCATAAAGATCGGGCATCTGCGTAACGGCCATCAATGCGTCGTTCCTTGTGCCGGAGAGCCTTTCGCGTTCGGCGCGGTTGTTCTCCGTGCGCTGCTGCTTGATCTCCGCTTTGCTTCTTAGAATTTCGCTTACACTCGGCATAGTGGATTTACCTTACCTTTCCTTTGATGATTCCCGGCTCGCCATGTGACTGTGCCGCCAGTCGTTTCATGCGCTTCAATCGCTTTTTTGTGGGCGAGTCCGGCTCAATATCCGTCTGCTCCGTCGTACTCGTCGGGGACGGACTCCAGCCACTCCCGCGCTCGTTGGAGGATTTCTCTTGTGGAGCGCGGGGATTCGCTTTTTTTGCGGAGGCGTCCTCCTGCTTTTCCTTTCGGGGAATGGGATAGCCCATCTGCTCCATCACGGCGTTGAGTTGGGCGGCGTAGTTCTGATTGCTCACCACATTGAGGACGCCCGTGTTGTTGCCTTTCTTCTGCGCGATAAAGTAGAGGACTCCAAACTCCTTGGCGAGCTTCTGGAATTTTGCTTTGTCCTCTGCCTTGACGTGGATCACGACGGCGGGTGCGGAGGTATCGCGGGCCAGCCTCTTGGACGAGGTTTCGCCCACGACCTTCATATCCTGCTTGGCGATGGCAATCAGCAGGGCAGCGACGTTTTTCAACGCCTCGCCGGACAGCTTTGCTGCCGCCTCGGTTGCCTGTATGCCCTCACGGACTACCAGATCGGCAGCTTCTGCGCTTACATCCATTTGCTTTTGCTCTCCTTTCTCGTTTTCTCGCCCGTTCGCTCACGGGCGGCGTTTTTGTCTTGCTGCTCCTGTTCCCGCACGAGGCGCTCTTGATCTCTGAGCCTCGGAATGTCCTCCGCAACGTGTCGGCAGATCATCAACTCGCGGCGGGTGGAGCGCAGCTTACGGTTGATGTCGGCAAGCTCGGCCTCTACGTCTAAACCGTCTCGCCGCTGTTGGTAAAGCTCCTTGCGGTAGTCAACCAGCATATCGATCTGATCTTGCAGGGCGTCGCCCAGCATGGATAGCTGACTGTCCGTGTCAATGCGGTACTGCATGAGAAAACGGAATTGCTCGTTGTACCGTTGGAGCTTCGCAACTTCCTTACGGACGGCAAAGGGCGGCAGGCGGCGCTGTGGTCTGCGGTAGCCTCTGAGCAGATACACATAGCGCAGATAGAGCGCACGAAAACCGCTTATCTTCCGGCGCGGGGTCATTGGGATTGCGCCGCGCCGGACGGTGTACCGCTTATGCGGTTTCAACATAAGCGGCGCGGGCGTCTCCGGCGCTGGCGTCGGCATTTCATAGGCTTCGCCGTTTCGTGCCGCCGTGATCCGTTCCCGGATGTCGGCCTCGGTATAACCAGCGCCCATGCTCTCCAGACGCAAAAACCGCTCTCCACCGGGCGGGCGGATCGCGGTATGCTTGACGTTTGCGCCGCATTTGACTGTGTACCCCTGTCGGCGCAGGGCGGCGAGGAAGGTGTCAAAAGTAAAGCTCTCGGCAATGGCGGCGTCAATGTCCTGCCGCACAAGTCCCCGGATCGTGCCTTTCCCGGTCTGCTCCGCACTCCATTCCGCATAATGCTTTCCATGGCCGTCCGGTTCAATGACCGACAGGCCGCGCTCCCTGCTTACTTCATTGGACGTGCCGCGCAAGTCCTCAAAATAGCTCTTGAAGTTGTCGCGGTACTTTTTCCCTTCCACAAAGGAAACGGAGTTGAAAACGATGTGACAGTGCAGATGTTCGCGGTCAACGTGGGTCGAGACAACTACCTCGTATTTGTCGCCCAGCAGACGCCGGGCAAGCTCCACGCCTGCGGCATGGGCTTCTTCCGGCGTGACCTCGCCGGGGGCGTAGGAATGGATGATATGATAGCCGAGAACGCCGCCCTTCTTATCCCAGCGGCGTTTGGTGGCGTTCATTTCCTCCAGCGCGGTTTCGGGGGCACAGTTGATGCCTGTGACAAGGTTCTGCGTTTTCACGGGGTTTTCCGCGTACTCCAGCGCATTGGCAAGGTCGGTCTTGTCCTCGTTCAGCACATAGTTGATACACCTTACCAGTTTTCGCCGGATGGGGATGATCTTGTCATAGGCCACTTATAGCGTCTCCTTCACCAGCCGCCACGCCTCCCGGACAAGCGCGGCGGCGTCCTTGATCTCGGCCTCGGTGATGCCTTTCCGGGCGTTCGCCCAGTATGCGATCTGATTGACGTTGTTCCCGATGGCCGATAGCTCACGGAGTAAGGCGGCGTAGGTGTCGGGCGGGCGCGGGCGTATCTGCATCCCCGCAGCAAGGCTTCGGATAAACGGGTCGATTCCCAGCCCCGCAAGCTCAGCCTGCTTTTTGAGGTGCCGGTATTCCTGCTCGTTCATCCAGACGCTTACATGGCGGTTTCGTTTCCGCAATACGATCTCCTTTCCAAAATGTGTCTCACGGTGAGACGGTTTTCAGTTGTCTCGCTCGTTGCGGTTGATCTGCACAAGACACATCATGACCACGCCGACGATGCCGCCGAGAAATAAACCTCCGAAAAATGCTAACATACTGTTTTCCTCCGTATTAGTTAGTAATGCGTCTCACGGTGAGACGCATTAACGGTGTTATCTGGCGCGGCTGCGGCGCTGGGTTTTCTTGGGCGGGGCGTTGAGGCGCTTTTCCCGTGCTTTCCAGTAGTCCGGGTGATAATCTTGAATGATGCGGTTGATGGCGTCCTCATAGGCAGCAGGGTCTTTGATCCGATCTGCTGGCGGCGTCCACAGCTTCTTGTCCATCAGCTCGCGGAGCACCACCTGTTCGCAGCAGTCCTCCTCGAACCAGAGATAACCGCCCTCCCGAAAACCACATTTCCGCGCTTCGGGGGATAGCAGCATAGCGGAGTCGCGGGTAACTCTTGCCCCGCCGTGGCTGGGTGTGGATACAAGGTCAATGCCGGGGAGTATGAAAACCTCCTCGTCGATCTGCCCCCACGGGGAAAAATCCTGCAAATGTTTCAGCCTCCTTATTGCGTCTCACGATGAGACGCATTAGATTATAGTGCCGTATGGAAATGCGTCTCACGGTGAGACGCATTTCCGCGGGGTTGGGGTCTTAGGGGGCTGCGGCCCCCTAACAAGCGGCATTTGTGCTACCAAATGCCATACTTGCTGTTACAGCGACGCCTACGGCGTCGCTGTCGGGACTCAGTACCGCCTCACGGTAGGTTTCCGCTTGCGAGACCGCTTAGCGGGGAGGTCTTGGGCACGGTGCTCCCATGAAATGAGATCGGATAGCTCCAGTTCATTCTCCGGCTCATATCGCATCTCTTTGATGCCGCCGTGCTTGTTCATTTCGACGGTATCAAACTTTTTGTGAGGAGCGACAAAGGGCGTCCCGTCCTCATATACGCCGGATACCTGCTTGATCGGCAAAGCGGAGCGTTTGACGCGCTGCACCTGTTCGGCATAGTCAAAGGGCTGGATTTCCCCGCTCAGCTTATCGCCGTTAAGTCCCGTAATGTGGACGCGAAAAGCAAGGATGCCGGATTCTCCTTCATGGTACTGCCATGTGATATTTTGATTGCTGTCACGCATGAATACGTCGCGTTCCCGAAAGCACCATGTTCCGCAGTCCCGGCTCATCCAGTAGAATGTCCGATCTGCCGCGTTCGGCTTGCCTGCCGCTTCGCGCAGCATTTTCTTGTCATACTCAAAATCGGATTGGTAATGCGCGGTGTTCTGCCGGACTACTGCGCCGAGAAAGGCCAGGACATCATTCGTCCTTTCCATACCGTTCTTCGGGGCTGTACTCCGGGGAGAGGTATTTCTCACCAAATTCCTCCGGCGTCAGCGTCTCGCCCTCGGTGTCCAGAACAAGGTCGCCGTCGTAAACGTCGCGCCCAGCTTCGTCCTCGATCTCCACGGGAATCAGCGTCAGCACCGATCCCAGCAGGGTTTCGCCGTCGTCGGCGCTGATCAGCTCATAGTAGTGCATACCGGGGATCTGCTCATCGGGCGGGATGACCTGCTCGGTGAACAGGGCGGGGATGCCGAAAATTTCGATTTCCCTCATGGGTGTCTGTGCGGTGATGGTTTCCATTTCCATATCGTGATACTCCTATCTTCGTGTTTTTTTGGGTTGCCGCAGTATGGTTGCGCGGCGCGGGCGCTCCATGCGCTCATACTCGCGCTTGGGCGGCGGCGGGGTTATGGCGTCGATGATCTCTCCCGCAGTGCGGTGGATCGTGTCAAGCGAGGCTTTCAGCTCCGCGAGCTCCGTCCCTTTGCTCCACCCGGCGACGTAGCCGAGGGAGTAGTCCGAGGTGTCGATGCCGTAATACTGGCACACGACGTAGGCAATGCTTTCGGCCTCCACCTCTTTCTGCCGCTTTTTCTTTTGCTCCGCCTCGTCCAAAATGTCCTTTGGGTTATGGAGCTTGGCGTGGGCGATCTCATGCACCAGCGTTTTGATCGTCTGTACTTGGCTCATGCCGGGACGGACGACAACACGGTTTTCCGCAAAGCTGGTATAGCCCTTTGCCGCGCCGGGAAAGTCCGCCTGCTCCACGGGGAGGGGCGACAGCGCGGCGAGGCGCTCATAGATGCCGGAGAAGTCCTCAACCTCGCCCGTTAGCTCGGATACGCCGATTTGCGGCAGTTCCTTGCCTTCGGTCTGGCTCATGTCAAAAACATGGGCGATCTTGAAGCGGTTGGGGGATATGGGTTTCTTGACCGTCTCCGGCTGTCCGTCCGCTCCAATCAAGGTCTGCCCGGTCTTGGGGTCTTTCTTCTCAAGCTCCAGATAGGCTTGAAAATTGCACGGCGCTAAGATCATAATGCCTTGTTCGCCGCGCTTGACCTGCCGCCCTAAACTTTTCCATGTGTTGTAGCCTGCGACATAGGAGGCGTCGGGCCTCTGCATGAGGATCAAGAGCGCGTTGCCAAAACTGTAGTGATGGAACTTTGCCATAGCGGAAATGTACTGCGCGTATTTGTCGCTGGCGTACAAGTCCATGATGCCGGACTCCAGTTGCTCCGTCAGCTCCGCTACGCGCTCGTCGGTTTCATAGGCCATTGCGTTACCTCTTGGGGTTCTTGGGCGGTTGTTTGGCCTTGTCGGGCGGCTGCTTCGGAATGGGCGTCACTTTTGCGATAATCGGATTACCTCTGTTCGCGGCAAGCATGACTTCGGCTTTCTGGAAACGCTTTTTATAGGTTTTCATTTGCTCCCGCGTGAGGGAGGCAAAGTTCTCGCCGTCAATGGCGCAGATAAAGAATGTGCCGAAAATGCCGCCGTACTGCCGCTCAGGGATCATGCGGTTAAACTCCAAGCCCTGCCTGATGCCGTCCTCATTGCAGACGAGGGCGACATGATCCTTGAAAGGGTAGATCGCTTGAATATGGCCGCCCACAATGGCCTGCAAATCTTCCAGTTCGTCCGGGACTTCCTTT
>JAEEGK010002781.1_pt1 | contig 43951 bp, 45 predicted proteins | sample 8958771 | NCBI WGS metagenome assembly JAEEGK01 (sample SAMN16246547, study PRJNA631951) | gut metagenome | biome: gut microbiome; feature: rumen; material: SC-attached | host: Bos | place: Iran: Karaj | collected 2018-10
TGCAAAGCCTGTATCGATCGCAGTTGAGACTTTCGGAACCGGCAAGGTAAGCGATGAAAAGATCGTAGAGATCATCGAGAAGGTATTTGATCTCAGACCTGCCGCTATCATCGATGCACTTAATCTTCGCAGACCTATTTACAAGCAGACTGCGGCATACGGACATTTCGGAAGAACGGATGTCGACCTTCCCTGGGAACACCTCGATAAGGTCGATGAAATCAAGAAGTATCTGTAAATAAATTATGAGGAGAAATGATTATGAAAAAGATAAGTTTTAAAACAGCAAGCAGGGCGCTTATTACCTTGGCAGCACTCGGAGCTTTGGTATTTACTACCGCATGCGGATCATCGGGATCCGAAACAGCCTCGGTTCCCTCCACTACGATCACAGCTTCTGCGCAGGAACCAGGTGATTCAGCTGCGGGAGTTCCTTTTACGGGAATAGAAGTTACCTCAAGAGATATTGAGGTAACCATTGCGGAGCAGGGCTATTACATTGTTCCCATAATTCTGGAAAAGGGATGGTTTGATGAAGTGTTTGCTCCTTACGGAATCAAGATCAATATCGCAAAGTTCAATAACGGACCCGAAATGCTTGAAGCATATACTGCAGGTGCCATTGACTTTGCACAGCTCGGCCTTCAGCCTGCAGTATCCGGCGCAGCTAACGGAGTTGATATCAAGACAATAAGCCTTATAGATGATGCGGAGCAGAATATCCTTCTCGTGACAAGAGGAGATTCGGATATTCAGACCGTTGAAGATCTTAGGGGCAAGAAGGTAGCGGTAACCATCGGATCCAACGGACACAGTTTCCTGATCAAGAGACTTGAAGAAGCCGGACTTACCGTAGATGATATTCAGCTTATCAATATTGATTTCAACACCGCAGCAACGGTGCTTGAAGCAGGTGAGGTAGAAGTATCCGTAGGATATAAGACCATCTTTGACAATGCAACCAAGGACAACGGAACGGAATTCAGGATCATCGCAGATGCAACAGGACTCGGAATCGCCAAGAGCATTCTTACCGTTAAGGATGAGTTTGCTGCTGAGCATCCCGATATCGTACTTAACATTGTCGCACTCTTCGGAAAAGCAATCGAGTTCATCGAAGAGAATCCTGAAGAGACGGTTCGCATAGCATCGGATTATTACGGAACAGATCCCGACATTATCAGAAATGCACTTCCCGTACAGAATTACAACAATCACGGAAATAACGAAATCGCATCCGATCTTGAGGGATATATCGGATTCATGTATGACAACGGACTTATCACGGTTCAGGTAAATGTTGAAGATATCTATGATGACAGCTATGTAAAGGCGGTCGGATTGTATGAGGAGTAAAGATGCTTAGTGCAAATGCAAGTAAAAACAGAATACTTGATCTGCTTACATTCTCTTTCTTTCCGATAGCACTTATCCTGTTATGGTTTCTTTCGACCAAATTCGGATGGGTCAAAGCTTCCATCATCCCTGCACCGAAGACTGTCAAAGAATCCCTTTCCTATCTGCTTGAAAAAAACATTTTCGTCGAGGACGCTCTCTGCAGCCTTTCAAGAATATTGAAAGGCTTCGCCCTCGGAGCGAGCGTAGGAATCGTACTCGGTGTTTTGGTAGGAATGCTCCCTGTAGTGGACAATCTCACAAAAGTATTTATCGCACTTTTCAGGCCGGTTCCCATCATTGCACTTATTCCACTTTTTATCCTGTGGCTCGGTATCGGTGAAGAATCAAAAGTAATGGTCATCGCACTCGGAACTTTCTGGGCACTTCTGATCAATACAATAGACGGAATAAAAGGTGTCGATAAAAAGCTGATAGAACTCGGGATCAATCTCGGAAAGAGTAAAAAAGAGATCGTTAAGTCGATTGTTTTCCCTGCAGCATTCCCTTCAATATATACGGGAATCAGGATCGGCATCACTTCATCCATCGGATTCGTAATAACTGCGGAGATGATCGCAGCATCCGCAGGAGTCGGATACAGGATCATGTATGCGAGAAATATGGCGATGCCGGGAATCTTGTTTGTAGGAATTATCGAGATCGGATTGTTCGGACTGGTTGTGGATCTTCTTGTTCTGAAACTTCAGAAATATTTATTCAGGTACAGGTGACGGATATGGGAACGATAGTACAGATAAAAAATGTGAATAAGAAATTCACCATAGACGGAGAAACCAAAGAGATCCTTAACGAAATCAATTTCGATGTGAAAGAAGGAGAGTTCGTCTCGATAGTCGGATCTTCCGGATGCGGTAAAAGTACACTGCTTAAGATGATCGCGGGACTGGAGACGATAACAGAAGGTGAGATCCTGATAAATGACAAGGCAGTAAGCGGACCGGCGCCCGAATGTAAGATGGCGTTTCAGGAAGCAAGACTTCTTCCCTGGCTGAATGTATATAAGAACATCGGATTCGGACTTGATAAAAGCGTGCCCAAGTCGGATAGAGATGAACTGATCAAAAAATACATCGCAATGGTAGGGCTTAACGGATTTGAAAATGCACTTCCGAAACAGCTGTCGGGTGGTATGCAGCAAAGAGTGAGTATAGCGAGAGCTCTTATCTCAAACCCCAATATCTTACTTCTGGATGAACCCTTCGGTGCACTGGATGCGCTGACAAGGATAAATATGCAGCGTGAGATCCTTAAGATCTGGAAACAGGAAAACAAGACGATGATCCTGGTAACTCACGATATAGAAGAAGCGGTCTATCTGAGCAACAAGGTTGTGATCCTTTCGGAAAGACCCGGACATATCAAGAGGATACTGAACATAGATCTTGCTTATCCCAAGATCAGAGGATCCAAAGATTTCGCATATTACACCAAAGAGATCTACAAAGAATTCTTCGAAGACAACGAACACGAAGTAGATTATGCAATTTAAAAATGGAGGTTGAAATGGAAACAAAAATAGCAAATTGGAGGGAGAAGGAATTACCCATCGAAGCTGTCTTCGAAAAATATCCCGAAATACCCAAACTTGTCATCCTTAAAACGGATGTGCACAGAAGAGGATATATCCTGACGGAAAAGGCTCACGAACTTTTTAACAAGGGAGATTATCAGAGCCAGGCAGACACCATCTTCGGCAAGAAGGAAGGAACAAATAAGATTCCCATCGGTCTTGTTTTCCGTGACGGAACATCACTCGTAGGAGGGTATTACGAAAACTACGGTATCAGAGATCCTTATGTTATCGACGATATAGACGGAAAGTTTTTCCTGACTGATAACGGCAAGGTTTATGAGGAGGTTGAGTTCTGGAGAGAGCCCGACTTCTATAGAAAAAAGACCAGCAAGGGCACTCCCATGGGAGAGGTCGTAAATGTAAGACCTCAGAGACTTAATGTTGCAATTAGCCGTGTATGCCACTTCTGGGATAAGCCCGGTGAAGGGTGCAAATATTGTAACGTCGGAATCAACGGAATCGATTCTGTTAAGAAAGGTATCCCCGATCTGTTCGATTATGATGAGGTAGCGGAAGCTGTTGCAGAGGCGGTTAAGCAAAAGGGCCGCTTTGCAATGATCATGGTAACAACCGGTTCCATCCTTACCGGTGAGAAGGTCTTTGACGATGAAGTCGATGAGATCATCAAGGCATTTGAAAAGATCAAGCCCATCTTCAAGACAAACGACCTTAAGGTTCAGCTGATCGCATCCGCATATGATAAGGAGCAGCTCAAGAGACTCAAGGAAGCTACCGGAATCATCGGATATACTTCGGATATCGAAGTAATGAACAAAGAACTCTTCGAGTGGATCTGCCCCGGAAAGGCAGCACATATCGGATATGATGAGTGGAAAAAGAGAATCTTCGATGCTGTTGAGGTATTCGGAGAGGGCAATGTAAACTCCGGAATAGTAGGCGGCGTTGAGCTTGCTCAGCCTAACGGATTTAAGACCGAGGAAGAGGCCCTTAAGGCATATCTTGAAGAGGCTGAGGATTTTGCAAAGCACGGTGTTTCGATCGCGTACATCGTATGGGGCGTATGCGGAATATTCCATAATCAGGTTGTCCCTTCACTTGATTATTATGTCGCTCTTGCCAAGGGACTTAACGAGATAAATGTAAAATATAACCTTAAACCTTATTTCGATGATTACAGAAGATGCGGTAATCATCCCAATACGGACATCGGAAGAATATATTGGTAAGGGGGATAATATGAGCGTAACTTTAACACAAGAAGTAATAGATGTGATCAATGCAAAAGAAACCCAAAAGGTGCTTGCATCCGTGGATAAGGACGGAAGAGTAAATGTTGCATTCAAGGGATCTCTTCATTATGAAGACGGACTGCTCGTAGTGCATGAGCTTCTCGAAACATCGCAGACAAGCAAGAACCTCACCTACAGCCTTTGGTATGACAAAGAGGTTGCGGCGGTATTCCACGGACAGGGGGCAACGGAGTATCAGATAAAAGGTATTCCCAGAAAAGTACTCATCGAGGGACCTGTTTATGAGAAGGCATATGTTGCCGCACTTGAAAGAAATCCCGACAACGATCTTGCGGGTGTATGGTATATCGAGCCTACAGAATTCAGAGATCTGACCCTTCCCGTAAGGATTGCTGAGCAGAAGGCTAAGTATCCCATACTCGGACATCTCGATAAGGATGTAAATCCCGATTACTATAAGTGATTTACAACTTTATATATTTCCTCATTTTGATAACAGGGACCGATGGGGACGGTTCTGGTGGTCCAAGATTCAAGGACCACCAGAACCGTCCCCATCGATCCCCATTTATGTGCTATAATTGTGCCTTGTGAGGACGATTATACGGACTTTAAGTACCGGAAAGAGAACGGCCGGATAGGCAGCGCAAGACACTGGAAATGAAGAAAAGAATTTACATAATTGAAGACGATCCTTCGATCAATCACGGAATAGAATTATCACTGGGAAGCGAACTGTATGATTTCTCATCATTTCGCTGTCTGAAAGATGTTAAGGATCCTGAAAAAGCAGATCTGATAATCCTGGATGTTAATCTTCCGGACGGAAGCGGTTTTGGTTTCCTTAAAAAGCTAAGGAAGACTTCGCAGGTTCCCGTTCTGATCGCCACTGCAAACGATACGGAGATGGATGAAGTTACCGGACTGTCCCTCGGTGCGGATGATTTCGTTACTAAGCCTTTCTCACTCATGGCTCTCAGACTAAGGGTAGAGAAGCTTCTCGGTAGAAGCGTAAATACATTTGCTTACGAAAAGCATGGCCTCAGCCTTGATTTTGACGGACTCCGATTCTTGAAGAACGGAAATGAGATCGAACTGAGCAAGACGGAGATAAGGCTTCTCAGATGCTTTACGGAAAATGAGGGAACGACTCTCTCCAGGGACAAGCTCATTGAATATGTATGGCAGAACGAGCAGTTTGTCGACGAGAATGCACTTACGGTTTCGGTTAAGAGACTTCGTAATAAGATAGAAGATAAAAACGAGAAACTCATTCATACCGTTTACGGTATAGGTTACGTATTTAAGCAGGAGCAGTAATATGTTTATGTCCGGTGAATACAAACTCCTGAATAAGATGCTCGATGATGCGATAAGTGGGGAGTTTTCCGAAAACAATTTTGATGAAAGCGAACTTTCAAAGCTCCAGAGCAAGCTTATGAGATATCTTACTTCTTCCTCAATGTCCGAGAAGAAACTCCGTGAGGAAAAAGGAGATATCGAGGAGCTCATTACCAATATCTCGCATCAGACCAAGACTCCGCTTACCAATATAATGATGTACTCCGAGCTTCTCGGTGAAAAGGCGGACGGAGAGCTTAAAGAGTATGCAAACGAGATCTACTCACAGAGTAAAAAGCTCGAAGAGCTCATAACCGCACTGGTCAAGATGTCGAGACTTGAAACGGGTATCTTCAGACTTCAGCCTGAGGAAGGTTCTCTTTTGACCGTACTGAAAAGAGCGTATGAGCAGGCTCTTCCCAAGGCAAAGCTTAAGAATATAAAACTTGTTCTTTCGGAAGATACGGATGCGAAGGCAAATATCGATACCAAGTGGACGACGGAAGCCGTCTTTAACATAATCGATAATGCGATCAAGTATTCGGGCGAAGGAACGGGGATCAAGCTTCGGATAAATACTTTTGAAATGTTTTCCTGTATAAGCGTCGAGGATCACGGGATCGGTATCGACGAAGAGGAAATCCCCAAGCTGTTCGGCAGATTCTACAGAAGCAGCGAAGTCCGCGATAATGACGGAATCGGCGTGGGCCTGTACCTTGCAAGGCAACTCACGGAGGAACAGGGCGGATATATAAAGGTTAAGTCGTCGCCGGGCAAGGGAAGCACATTTGAGCTGTTTTTCCCAAATGTGTCAAAACTGTAATATTTCGGAAATAATCTGGTTAGATTGGATTGTTATGCTAAGTACATCAAAGGTGCTTAGCATATTTTTATGGAGGTTAGAAATGGAAATCTTAAGAACTGAGAATTTGAAAAAATATTACGAGCAGGGTGCTTCACCTGTTAAGGCAATAGATGGAGTAAACATCAGCGTAGCACAGGGTGAGTTCGTGGCAATCGTCGGAACCAGCGGAAGCGGTAAGTCCACACTTCTGAATATGCTCGGAGGACTTGATACTCCGACGGAAGGTAAGGTTTTTGTAGACGGTAAGGATATCTTCAGACTTAACGAAGAGGAAAGAACGATCTTCAGAAGAAGAAAGATCGGCTTTGTGTTCCAGGCATTCAATCTTGTTCCGGTACTTAATGTGTATGAAAATATCGTACTTCCCATACAGCTCGACGGAAACGATGTAGATGAGAAGTTTGTTAATGAAATCATCGATATCCTTGGTATGACAGAGAAGAAAAGCAGCATGCCCAACCAGCTTTCGGGAGGACAGCAGCAGAGAGTGGCCATAGCAAGAGCACTTGCCACAAAGCCCTCTTTTATCCTTGCGGATGAGCCTACCGGAAACCTTGATTCGAAGACAAGCCAGGATGTACTCGGGCTTCTTAAGACAACCGGAGCCAAATTCGGACAGACCATAATAATGATCACACATAATGAAGAAATAGCCCAAATGGCAGATCGCATCATTCATATCGAGGACGGACATGTGATCTCAAAGGATGGTGAGAAGAATGAGTAATGTTAAGAATAAAAAGTGCATAGATAATCTGTGCAAAAAAAGTATATTCGCCAATGTCAGAAGAAATGTAATCCTTGCTTTTGCCATTATTCTATCCACCGTCATGTTGACTACTCTTTTTACTGTCGGCGGAAGCATATTAAAATCCGTACAGAAATCAACCATGTATCAGGTTGGTACAGAGGATCATGCCGGATACAAATTCATGACACAGGAAGAGTACGATCTCCTTTCAAAAGATCTGCTCATAAGAAATCTGTCATACGATATCATAATCGGGGAAGTTATGAATCCCGAATTTTACGAAGATTATACGGAAATAAGATTCACCACGGAAAAGGGTGCGATCTCATCCTTCAGTCTCCCAGAAGTCGGAAGACTCCCCGAGGAGAAATATGAAGTGGCAACCTGTACTCGGGTTCTTGATGATCTGGGAGTATCTCATGAAATCGGACAGTCTGTTCACCTGAGTATTTGGAACGGATCTGAAGTATACGAAGGAGATTTTACCCTCTGCGGTTACTGGGATAAGCCCGCTTCTACAATGGCAAATCAAATATATGTATCCAAAGAGTTCCAGGAAGAATATGCCCCCGCTTGGTTGAGCGATGAAGACAGACAGGAGCATTATGATTTAAATTCATATTCGGGTTCAATAAATTCTTCGTTTAGTTTCAGAACATCTGTAAATATTGATAAACAGTTTGAAGATCTTACCACGAGACTTGGCTTTGGAGAAAATGTAAGCGGAGGAACCAACTGGGCTTACCTGGCAGGGAGTGTGGATCTTACATCCGTAATCCTTGTAGTATTCCTGCTCGTTCTCATAATGGGATCCGGCTACCTGATAATTTACAACATCTTCTACATTGCGGTTTCATCGGATATTAGATACTACGGACTTCTTAAAACCGTTGGAACAACCAACAAGCAGCTTAAGAGGCTGGTGGTCAAACAGGCATCCGCTCTCGCGCTTATCTCAATTCCGATAGGACTTTTGCTTGGATATCTGGTTTCAATAGTAGTTCTCCCTCTCATCGCAGAGTCGATGTTGGATGACGCATGTAAAATTGAAGCAAATATTTGGATCTTTATCCTCAGTGCTTTCTTTTCATGGATCACCATAAGGATCAGTTGCATTAAACCTTGCAAGGTTGTAAGAAATGTCTCCCCCGTTGAAGCGGTAAGATACAATGAGTATTCCGGAAGCAATCTCGCAAGCAATAAGAAGATCAGGAAAGTCACACCTTTTACCATGGCCGGTGAGAATCTGAAAAGAAACAGAAAAAAGTCAGCGGTTGTTATACTGTCACTTGCGCTCAGCGTCCTTATGATCAATGTGACCGTATCTATTACAAAAAGTTTCGACAAGGATAAATATGTAAGAGAGTACACCGTAACGGACTTTTTTGTTGGGGATGGTTCTCTTTTTACCAGAGGTTCGATCCAAGGTGAGAATTATGAGGGAGTAACGGATGAGGATATTGAGGAACTGAGCAATATTCCCGGACTCAGCGAGATCGGTGCCATATATATGAAGGAATCACTTCAGTATATGGAAGGTAACGGTTATGACAGGCTGACTGTTCTGTATGAAGAACATCCTGAATACTATATGTGGTCAGAAAGCGATAAGCCCAATTATGATATGATCGTATATGAGGCCAAAACCATTACATCACATATCTATGGCGTAGATAAGATCGTTTTTGATGAAATGGCGATTGATGCAGGAACAATTGATTGGGAGAAATTCCAAAGCGGAAAGTATGTGATCGTATCATCCTCCGTAAATGGAAGCGATCACGATGAAGATTATGCTTTCTATGAGATTGGGGATAAAGTAAATGTTTGCTTTTCCGATGGAAGTAAAGAAGAATATGAGGTAATGGCTATCGGTGATGTTGCATATGCCATGGGACCTCAGCATACTCACAGCCTTGATGTATACTTTACTATTCCGGCTTCCGAATTCAGAAGTCATGAAGAGTTTGAAGGTGCGATGAAGTTATTCTTCAATGTCGATGACGAATATGAGGCTGCAGCGGATGAAATATTGACCGAATATTGTGATGAATTGAGACCTACTCTCGGATACAGATCAAAGACATTTTTCCTCGAAGATTTCCGTACTCTGGTCAGAATGTTCCTTATAGTAGGCGGTGCACTCAGTGCGATACTGGCACTTATCGGTCTTTTGAACTTCATAAACCTTACATATACCTCCATCCATGAGCGTAAGAATGAGCTGGCAGTTCTCAGGGCGGTCGGTATGACGAGAAAACAGATGGTAAGGATGCTGGAGAGTGAAGGATTTATACATATAATCATTACTTTTGCTCTGGTTCTTACTGTTGGAATGGTTCTTAACTATTTCCTGGTCAACCTTCTTGCAGGCGGTATGATCATGTTCAGTTATAAATTCGTAGTATGGCCCGTATTTGCATGTATTCCGGTGTTTGCGCTGGTATCGGTAATGGTGCCCAGGCTTATAAGCCACAGATGACTGTCACATGCAACATATACATCCCAAAATGCAACTTGTGCGTATTTGCCCACAGGTTGCATTTTTCTTTGATAAAGTATGCTCATCAAGGAAAACAAAAGGAGATAAACATTATGAAAAAGAAAGCTTTAAAGATTGTTGTGGCAGTGATCATCGTACTTACGGTTCTCGGACTCATCGCTTCGGGAGTGATCGGTAAGATGGTTGCGGACGGAATTATGTATCAGAACGACGGAACAGATACTAAGGGCGCCAGCGTGAGACAGCTTAAGGAAGGCTGGGGATATGATCTCGACAGATTTTATTCTGAATATACCGGAATTGAAGTCAGTGCGGTAGCTGAAGACGGGAATGTAGTTCCAGGAACCTACTTTAATGCAGATGGAGATAATGGTGAGATTGTGATACTCGTTCACGGCGCAGGCGGAGACAGGGTAAGTGTATACCCTCTTGCCGAGCAGTATCTTATGAGAGGATACAATGTTATCTCAATCGATCAGAGAGGATGCGGAGATAATCAGGATAGAAAAGTAACATTCGGAATACACGAATCATTGGACGTAGCTGCAATGGTTGCATATGCAAGGGAAGAACTCGGCGCTGACAAGGTTATCGTACACGGACAGTCAATGGGTGGACAGACTGTAGCAATCTACGCTTCAAATGTAGTTCCCGGAGAGGTAAATGCAGCAGATGCAGTCATCTGCGATTCTCCTGTTCCCGATATGGAGTACATGATCCGCAGCGTTTTCGCAGGGAGTGATAATGAAGAAGATTTTTATACCTCATCTGTCAATTATATGATCTTCGTAGGAAAGATTGCGACCAAACTTATCTATCATGTTGATTTTGCTGACGGAGATACCGTTGCGGCTGTAGCTAATGATTTGCTTCCTACCATGGTCGTCGTTTCGGAAAAAGATGAAACATGTCTTCCCGAGAAGGTTCTGGAAGTGTACAATAATATCGGCACTGACGAGAAGACCATTATGAGCGTAGACAGTGCACATATTGAAGGAGTTATCGACGATCCCGAAGGATATATGGACGGAGTTATGGATTTCCTCGGATCCTACGGATTGTAATAGGATTAGATGAAGATCAACCTTTTTGAAGATAAGAAGATTACAGACGAGCACATAGACATATATTGCAGTGAAGTCAGACCTGTCATTAAGCAGGTTATTGATACGATCAAATCGGAAAGGCCGTCCTTGCAAGGGCGGCCTGCCGATGAAGACCTGGACGACGGAGAAGAAATTTTCCTCGATCCGGGGGATATTTATTATTTCGACCATGTGGAAAGAAAGCTTTTTGCTTATACCGAAAAAGGTGTGTACAGACTGATGACCACACTTTCATCTGTGGAAGAACAGTTGACACCATACGGATTCGTGAGGATATCCAAATCCAATCTCGTAAATATATATAAGATCAAACAACTCAAGCCCGACATCAACATGAAGGTATATGTTTCCTTTGATAACGGTGAGAGGATATGTATCAACAGAAGCTATAAAAAGAGTTTTACCGAGTATCTGCAGAAAATGAGGAGGATGTCGTGATGAAAGATTTTATAAAGTCTTATCTGTTGGAACTGTGCTGTTCCTATACGATAATCTCCGTCGTTGGTGCAATCATAAACATGATCGCAGGAACGGAAACAAATAACGTTAACGTTGTCATGATGTTTATCTTCTGTAATATTGCGGTGTTTGTGTTGTCTATTCATAAGTTCTTCGAAAAGCTCAGCCCTCTTGCGATGATCGTTATTCAGTACATAGTGGCTTGTGTACTGTGCGTGATCGCAGTTCTTATCGGAACATGCTTTTTTGGCCCGGTGACCCCAAAGGGATGGTTTGAACTTTTCAGATCCTTTACCATTCCTTATGTAATAGGAGCTGCTTTGTATTATTACGGACTGTGGAAAGATGCCAAGAAGCAGCAGGAACTTCTTAAAGAGATTCAAGAGTTAAATAAATAAGAGTCAATGGAAGTAAAGATATGAAAACTCGTGAAGAGGCATTAAAATACGGACTGTCTTTTGAAGGAGCATATCAGGATGCTCCTTTTCATGATGATAACTGGCAGCTTGTAAGATATAAGGGCAATAAGAAAGCGTTCCTATGGACATACGAAAAAGACGGCTTCATCAATCTCAATGTAAAGGTGGGTCCGGAGAAGGCTTTCTTTTGGCGGGATAGATATAAGTCGGTAATGCCCGGTTATCACCAGAATAAGGATAATTGGAATACGGTGATCTTAGACGGCAGCATACCCGATAAAGATATCAAGATGATGATCGCGGAAAGCTATGACCTGGTATCATACAGCCCGTCGAGAAAAATCTACGAAGCCGTTAAAAAGATCCCTTACGGAAAAGTCGCAACCTACGGCCAGATTGCGGAGGTTGCAGGCAATAAGAAGATGTCACGCGCCGTTGGAAATGCCCTTCACAATAATCCGGATCCCGATAACATTCCATGCTTCAGAGTTGTTAATTCAAAAGGAGAACTGTCGGGAGAATTTGCATTCGGTGGAGCGGGAATACAGGCAAAACTTCTTGAGGAGGAAGGGATCGAAGTAAAAGACGGCAAGGTAGACCTTAAGAGATATCAGTGGGATTCGGGATATTCGATCGAGAGGATCTCAAAGTACGAGAAGATAATGGATAAAGCGAAGGAAGCCCTGGCTTGCCCTGATGCGAGAAACTCCAAAAAGCTTCAGGGATGGATTCGGGAGCTTGAAGAATACTATCTTAGCTATGAGTGGAAGAAAGACTTCGAAGCAGATGAAGAGGGACTCATCCCCAAGGATCTTAAAAGAGGCGTGTTATCCGAAGACGGAATATACGATCTTCTCGAGGAATACAGAGAAATGAGTCAGTAGGGACGGTTCCTGCTGACTCATTTTAATATATTCTTAAATATTCTGTCATTGAAGAAATTGATCAGAAAGTGATATTCTTAAAGAGGCGTATTTCGATAGGGGGTTTTATCATAAGGGGAATGTATATGATAAAACCAAAGGGTACAGTTTTTTCTGCTAATCTAAGATCTGCTTATTTATCCTGTGTTACAGGCTTTCTTTTGGATGCCGGTCACATCCCTATAGTATTTTCATCAGTTTGAACTGAATATGAAATCAACAAAATTATGTCACTATTGATTAAGTGACCTTTTGGGGTACAGTTTTGTCTTTGGGAGTATGTATATGAAGATCCAAACGACGAATATTCGGCGAATCTGAGTGCTTCGACAACAATTGTTACATATGACATTTGATTTATTATACGAGGCGAAACAGTATGAAAAATGAAATCAGAGCATTCATAATATCTTTAGGTGTGCTTTGCATGGTGATCATATGCGTATGGAAATTCAAACTTATGGATATTGAATGGTTATACCCGAGTTATGAGGTTATTGATGAGTATGAATCCAATGATGAATTTTCGGAAAAAGTAATGTCGGATGTTGGTGATGATTATTTGTATATGGATTCCGAAGGAAGTGAAATTGTTCTTTATAAATTTGAATTAAATACAAATGATGCCGATAGTGTCGCAAAACTGATTCACTCGGTAAATATTCACTATGATTTGATTGACTGCAAAACTATAATATGGATTGCGGATAGTCCTTCGGGAGCGATTACGCCGAAAATTACTCTGAGAAATTATGCTAATACAGACGATGACGATTATGATCAAAGTGGATTCTGTTATATGGAAGTTAGATGTAATCATATGTGGGCTCCGTTTGATCAACCGCAGACATACGTACCATTTGAAAATATAAAGTATGCGGAAATTCCTGATTGGCTCCAGAAAAAATCCATAGAAAGTGGAATCGACTGGTACGAAATATGGCCTGATCTCGAGGAAATTGTAATTATTGATAGTATATAGTAAGACTCATTTTGGAGACGAAATAGTGAAAAAAAATATATTATTGATGGTAATTGGTGCGCTCTTGCTATGTGGGTGCGGATTTGATAGTTATCAAGCGGTAAAACCGGACGACGAATTATCAACTTTTATCTGTGATTCTATTGGTGATACCTTTCGCTATCTTGGGAAGGAACAACAATATGACGGCGCCATTAATTATGAGTACTATGCACCATATGAATCCATTACTCCAGAAAATATTACTCTATATATGAATGCTGTGGCCTCTCTTTCTGTCGAGAAAGCTGAACACATAGTGTTTAGTTTATCTTCTCAAATCCCCGGAGGATCCGGAGGGGCGTGTTCAATGCAGAACTATATAGAATTATCGGATAATGAAGAGAAAAGTGTACTTGAATTTTCAGAGATGTGTGTCTATACGATTTCTTATCAGGATATATCAGATCCAATTTTGATGGAGCCTTCTACTTTTATTGGCGTAGTTGGCGTTAAGTACTTGAGGGTGTCAAAGGACATGCAAGAAAAAGCTGACGAAGCGGGTATAGATTGGTATGAAATATGGCCTGATCTCGAGGGAATTGAGGTATTTTAGCCACAATCTACTATCCCATATAACTTGTAGCTCTTCTTTAATCACTAGTTCAAAAATGCTATAATAAAGCCCGTGGTTCCTGAATTGGGAGTCGCGGGCTGTTATATTGTTTTTTCCGTATATGAATAAGGGGGCTATTATGGTAGAAAATATTAAGGTATTTACCCACAACAGCATCAGGATTCAAAATGGTGGCAAGGCAATATATATCGACCCTTTTAAAATGAAACAGGCCCCTCATGATGCGGATTATATCCTGATAACACATGATCATTACGATCATTTCTCTCCAAGTGATATAGCTGCGGTTGCCAAGGCGGAGACAGTATTGGTAGTTCCCGAGAAAATGGCGGATAAAACCGATAAGGTAAGAGAAAGCGTGGGGAAGACAGAAACTATTGCTCAGGGAGAAACTAAGGATATTAGTGGATTAGTCCTTGAGACGATTCCGGCATACAACACCCTGAAACCTTTCCATATGAAATCTGCCGGCTGGGTCGGTTATATTTTCGAAGCTGATGGAAAGAGGGTTTATGTCGCAGGTGACACGGATGTTACCAAGGAAGCGCTGGCGGTTAAATGTGATATCGCTCTTGTTCCGATAGGCGGATTCTATACCATGGATACCAAGGCCGCCGCAGAGCTTGTTAATACGATCAAACCTGAGATTGCGATCCCGACACACTACGGAAGTATCGTAGGAAGCCCGGAGGATGGAGCGAAATTTGCGGAACTTGTTAATGCCCCCGTTAAAGTAGAGATATTGATGGGGATTGATTGAGGGTAAATATATGGAAATGTACAAGACTGAAGAAGTTGTGGAAATGCTCACTGCAAAGATCTATTCCACGGATAAAAATATTCCCGATTGCAGGGTTATCATCAGACTGACTGCGGGTCATCTGTTCATATCGGAAGATAATTTCGACGGAACATTTGAGGATCATTATGTTATCGAGTTTGATCAGATCGATGATATCAGAATTGATGCTCCGTATAAAACTTCGATTGATTATTCCGCACAGTCTTTGGATAAAACCGAAAAGCAGTCCAAACACTGGACAGACGGACTTATGGGCGGCATGCTTGCCTTCGGCAGAAAAGGAAAGAATCCCCTTCGCCGTGAACAGGATGCTACCAAGGTAAAATTCCTGGAAGTCATATATAAAGAAAATTATGAGAAAACCGAGCATTTATACTTTGACGAGTGTAATAAGAGCCCGGAAAAACTGATAAAAGAATTTAAGAAATTGAAAGAGAGTCGTTGACACATGAAAAAGTTTTTCAAGAAGTTATGGAGTGGGATAAAAAAGCCGTTTGGTTTTATCAAAAGGAAAACCGCTCCGGCGAGAGATTTTATGAAGGCGGGACGCCCGGGGGGGATGATACTTGAGGTTGCATTAGGTATTCTTTTCACCGGATGGGTCATAGGATCCACGACTTATTGGAAAACTCCCGAGTGGGCGAATTACTTAATTGTCGCTGTGCTGTTTTTTGTGATAGCCGAAATTTCAGCTTTTCTTCTTAAATTAATTGTCGGCGGAAGCAAGAGGTGCAAGGTATATTTCTGGGGCGCACTGATCTGCGTTATGATGGAAAATTCCATCGGAACTCAGGGGAATTTGATGCCGCAGGCGTTTTTAATGAGCTTTGCGCTGGTATTGAGCGTTGACGTTCTCGGAAGAATTCTTTGGGCATTTATCAAAACTCACAGATTTAAACAGGTATTCGGATATCTTGCGTTTGTTATCTCGGCGGCATATGTTGGCGCTTACTGCTATTTTCTGGCAAGCGATACCTTTGGAGAGAGCAGGATCGCATTTTATACCGGAATCAGTGATGATAGTTCGGAGCAGGTTTCCGGTTTTGATGAGTATCTGAAAAACGGCCCTTGCACTGTTGCAACACTTTCCTACGGTCCTGAAGAAGATAATGACATCGTTACGGAAACTCTGGATTACACCAGATTTGATTCTGTTGCAGACAGAGGAGGATTTGATACTCTTTTCGATTCATTTCACGGATATGAGTTTGATAAGGTTCCCGTAAAAGGACAGATCTGGTATCCGGAGGGAGAGAAGAATTGTCCTGTGTTTTTTATGGTTCACGGAAATCATGATTCCTCCGTGCCTTCATATCTCGGATATGATTACCTGGGAGAGTATCTGGCTTCCAACGGTTATGTGGTCATCTCCGTAGATGAAAATATAATCAATGCGACGGGCGAAGGAAATGATAAGCGTGCGATCCTTCTTCTCGACAACATGAAGCGGATTCTTGAACTTAACGAGGATGAAGAGAGTAAGATTCATGATCTGATAGATGAAGAACGTATCGTCATCGGAGGTCATTCCAGAGGCGGTGAGATGGTTGCTACCGCATATCTGTTTAATGATATGACGGTTTATCCTGAAGACGGTAATATAAAGTTTGATTATCACTTTAACATTACTTCGATAGTTGCCATTGCTCCGGTAGTGGATCAGTATATGCCGGTTGGTCATCCGGTTGAGATCTCCGATGTTAACTATCTGCTTATTCACGGATCGAACGATCAGGATGTAAGCAGTATGTGCGGGGAGAAGCAGTATAATAATGTAACGTTTACCGAAGACAGTGAAGAGTTTAATTTAAAATCTTCTGTTTACATACTCGGAGCGAATCACGGACAGTTCAACAGCAGATGGGGCAGATATGATATGATGGCTGTTACCAACTGCTACCTTAACACTTACAATTTCCTGGATGAAGCGGATCAGAAGCTTATTGCGAAAGCATATATCAGGGCATTCCTTGATACGACGCTGGATATTGATGATACATATGCTTCACTTTTATCGGATTACTCTACCTATACAAGTTATCTGCCCGATACGGTTTATATAACCAATTACCGTGATTCGAATTATGTAAGTATATGTGATTTTCAGGATTCGACAAATATAAGCAACTATGACGGAAGAGTGAACGTATCGTGTTACGGGATCGGAACCTGGACTCTTGAAGAGTATGACAGAGGCAGAGGAGTCGAAGGCGAAGATTATACCCTTTTCTGCAGATGGAAAGAAGAAAACGAACCTGTTGTCAGAATTGAATTCCCCAAGGTTAATATCTTAAGCGGTTGTCTTTCTTTCGGTATAGCAGATATGAGTGAAGATACCGAGGAGATCGGTGAAGGACTGGGGTATACCATCGAACTTAGAGATCTGATGGGTAATACCGTCAAGACAGAAAATCCCGAGTTTGTATATCATACACTTGCGGTTCAGCTCTACAGACAGGATGTGATCTTTAATTCATATGAATATAAGCATCAGCTACAGACGGTGACGGTGACACCGGAGATGTTTGAAGACAGTGAAAATTTTGATTTCACCAAAGTAACCTCCATAAGGATTTATTTTGACGGAAGTGAAGACGGTTCGGTGATAATCAATGATTTAGGATATTGGGAATACAGGGAGTAGAAAATGGTTAAGGATGATATTGAAAAAGTACTGAAAGAGATTTTTGAGAAGACCAATCTTAAAGAGGGCGATCTGTTTGTGGTCGGATGCTCATCAAGTGAGATTATCGGAAACACTATGGGAACATCCGCGGACGGAGAGACGGATCAGGTTGTTGAGACCGTATATGGTGCGATTTCAAAAGCAATGGCTGACAGGAAGATCGACCTTGTGGTTCAGTGCTGTGAACATTTGAACCGCGCCATTGTATGTGACAGAAGTGTTGCCGAAAAGTACGGATTCGAAGAGGTCAACGTAATTCCACAGCCTCATGCAGGTGGCGCATTTGCGGTCAAGCATTACGGAAGTCTGCCGGATCCCGTTGTTGTAGAAAACATCGGACAGAAAGCCGATGCGGGAATGGATATCGGCGGAGTGATGATCGGAATGCACATTCACCCGGTTGTTGTACCTTTGAGACTTGAGCAGAGACATATCGGGGAAGCATTTGTACTGGCTGCCCGTCACAGACCCAAGTATGTAGGCGGCGAAAGAGCAGTTTATCATAAGGATATGTGAGTCACGGAGGTATGAAATGAAAAGATTCTGTTCGTTACTGGTTGTATGTGTTATGACACTGTCCATGCTCTGCGGATGCGGAAGCAAGTATAAGGCTACGGATGTGCAGACGGTTGTCGGAATTCTTGAGGATCATGGTTATTACGATGATACATGCAGGGAAGTAAGAGAGATCGAGGGAACCGAAAAGCTCGATACGTTATTGACCTGTGACTGGAAAATTGTATTCTGGGATTTCAAAACAGATTCGGAAGCATGCGATTATGAATTTGAAAATGAAGTGAAAAGTGCCGGTACCGTTTCAAGAATGACTGACGGAAATTACAGCGTAGTAGAAGCGGAAGACGACTTGATCTATAGATTGATGATCCGCGTTGACAATACGTACCTTGTAATAATGGGCGGTTCGGATGACAAGAAAGATATAAGAGAACTGGCAACTGAGATAGGTTATTATGAGTGACTCACGGTGAAGCCCAATGAAGAATCCATATAAGACAAAAGCAAGAGAAGAGATCATTTCATTCTTAAAGGATCACGCGGAGCAGAGGATTACCGCCAAAGAGATCTATGATGCCGTATGTCGTGATAATGTGGAAATGAACCGGACAACCGTGTATCGTAATCTGGATCGTCTCTGTGAAAGCGGTGAACTTCTCAGATTCAAGGAGCCTAATCAGGATGCATGGAGTTATCAATACTCCGCGGATCATGAACACTGCAGCGAGCATATGCATGCAAAATGCATCGTTTGCGGTAAGGTATTTCATCTGGATAAATCATTTGTGAAGTCTTTCTCCGATGATATGCAGAAAGAATACGGGCTTTACATTGATTCTTCACAAACCGTTATTCTCGGAAAATGCAGTAAGTGCAGGCGTATGCGAAAAAAATAAAAAATGCAACAAATTTGCAAATCATATTGACAAAAAATGCAACCGGAGTGTAATATGCAACCGTGTTGCATTTTTGTATTTTATTATGGAGATAATCATATGTCTAAAAGAGAAGTACCTATAGTAGTGATTACCGGATACCTCGGATCCGGAAAAACAACGCTTATGCAGAATATTTTAAAGCAGGAAAAGCGTAAGATAGCACTGATCGTAAATGATATGGGAAGCATCAATATAGATGCTTCGATCCTGAATAAAACAGGAAATCAGGTGGCTCAGCTGGAAATGGTGGAGATGCAGAACGGTTGCATATGCTGCACCCTTCGTGATGAATTTATGGCTGAAATTGAGAGGCTGCTTAGCGACAAGAGCATCGAAGCCATATTTGTAGAAGCATCCGGAATCAGTGAACCTTCTTCCATAGCAGGAGCATTTCTTAATTATGAAGCTATGGCAGAGGATACGCGAGGATACCTCAAAACTGTTGTGTCGGTTGTTGATGTGGACAGGATCTACAGGGAGTTTCTTCATACTCTTACGGCTGAGGAAGATACTGAGGACGGAGATGTGATCAATCTCATAATCGATCAGATAGAATTTTGCAATTTGATGATCCTTAATAAAACAGATCTTCTTACTCAGGAGCAGCTTGATGAAGTGAAGACCGGACTTCGTTCCCTTCAGCAGGAAGCCGAAATGATAGAGTGTGTGAACGGTCAGGTGGATCTTGATGTTCTTTTGAACAGAGAAGATTTTGACTTTGATGAAGTTGAAGCATACAGTGCGGTACAAAGAGCATTGAACAATTGTGAGCATGATGATGAAAAAGCATGTGTTGATGAGTATGGTATTTCCTCTTTTGTATTTGAAGAAAGGAAACCATTCAACCGTGACGCGTTCAACAAACTGGTAGAGGAATATCCGGAAGCACTTATCCGATCCAAAGGTTATATATGGTTCTCCGATGATTGGAAGCACATACAGTTGTTTGAACAGGCCGGAAGAAATGCATCTATCACAGAGCTTACGGAGTGGGTATCCGCGTGGCCCGATGAGGAACTGGATAAAGTGGTCAGTGATTTCCCGGATCTTAAGGATGATTGGGATGAGACCTACGGAGACAGATGTAATCAGGTGGTGTTTATCGGCAAAGGGTATGAGAAATCAGAAATCGTTAGACTCTTGTATGAATGCATAGAGGAGGCCGGCTGATAATGGAAGCGGTATATTTTGTAAACGGATTCCTGGAAGCAGGAAAAACATCATTTATCATAGATTTAATTAACAAAGAGTCTTTCCGGATATCCGGAAAGACTCTGATATTATTGTGTGAAGAAGGGGAGAGAGAATATAACAGGAAAGAACTCGAAGCGTTGAATACATTTGTGGAAGTGATCGAAAATGAAGAGGATTTTAATGAAGAAATAATCTCTTCCATAGAAAAGAAATACAGGCCGGAGAGAGTGATAGTGGAATTCAACGGAATGTGGGACAGGAAAAAACTGAAATTCCCCTGGTATTGGGATGATCCGACAGAAGTATCCGTCTTTGATGCAACAACTTTTAAACTGTATTCGGACAATATGCGTTCTCTCGTAGCCGAACAGGTACGAAATGCTGCTTTGGTGGTTTTCTACAAAGCAGATGAAGTCAGGGATAAACTCGCATCATACGCCAGAAACATCAATGCCATCAACGCCTCCGCTGCATTTGTTTTCAGAGGAAAAGACGGAGACATCATATTGGATCCGGAGGAAAACCTGCCATATGATATCAACTGCGATGAACTGGATTTGAGTGATACGGATTTCGCCGTATTGAGTATGGATTCGTTGGCTAGGCCCGAGGCATATGAGGGAAAGAAGGTACACTTTAAAGCATGTGTCTATAAGATGCTGGATGGAGGAGATCTGGAATTCATTGCAGGAAGGCAGATCATGACCTGTTGCGCTGCCGATATGTCTTTTACCGGGATCATATGCGGATATCCCAAGGCATACGAATTGGAAAACAGGGAGTGGGTGGAAATAAACGGAATCATGAGAACTCAATACGACGAGGAAATGAAGAGGGATATCTCCGTATGCAGAGTTACCGAATTACAAAAAGCGGAAGAGCCTGATATCGATTATGTTACACTGATATGAGCAGCACATTGTTTCGGGATCTGTGCAACTTATGTTAAGGCCATGGCAACTTATGTCATGGCCTATTGTTTTGCCTAAAACCTCCTGCTATTGTGCAGTTACAGACAGGAGGTAAACAATATGATCACATGCACAGGATTATGTAAAAGCTTCGAGGATAAAAAAGTTCTGAAGGGAATCGACATGACGATTGCAAAGGGCAGTATCGTCGGATTGCTCGGACCGTCAGGTGCGGGTAAAACAACAATGATTAAAATTCTGACAGGTCAGCTTGATGCAACATCCGGGAGTGTTACGGTTTTCGGTAAGGATGTAAAGAATCTTACGGGAGAAGATAAGAAGAAGTTCGGGATCATGATGGATAACTTCGGAGTATATGAAAGATTTTCCTGTATGGATAATCTGATGATATATGCGGATATATACGGAGTGAAAAAAGAAACCGTAAGTAAGGCACTTGATGATATCGGACTGGGTGATGCCAAGAGAAAACCGGCATCAGCTCTTTCAAAAGGAATGAAAGCCAGACTTCGACTTGCCAGGGCATTTATCCAAAAGCCTGAGATCATATTTTTGGATGAACCCACATCCGGTCTGGATCCACAGTCAATGAAATCTGTCCATAAGATCATCATGGATAAGAAGGCCGAAGGCTGCACGATCTTCCTTACCACCCACAACATGGAGGAAGCGTCGAAACTCTGTGATGAAATCTTTCTTTTGAACGAAGGCAAGATCGTGGAAAGAGGAAAGCCCGAAGATATCTGCAGAAGATACAACAGGCTTAAGAAGATCAGGATACATCTGACCGACGGAAGTGATATGGAACTCAGCGCGGGTGGAGAATCGGCAACAAGGATTAGCGATCTTTTACTTGAAGGAAGACTTGAAACAATACATTCCACGGAACCCACACTGGAGACAGTGTTCTTGGAACTTACCGGCAGAGGACTTCAGGAGGCAGGATGATGAGAAATATTTCAGTAGTGATAAGAAAACAGATAAAGGATACCTTCAAGAACAAAACAATCCTGATACAATTTATTCTTTTCCCGTTAATGACGATCATCATGGAAAATACGATTACCATGAATGATATGCCCGAGCTTTTCTTTACAAGGCTTTTCTCCGTTATGTATATCGGAATGGCTCCTCTTACATCGGCGGCTGCAATTATATCTGAGGAAAAAGAAAGAAACACACTCAGAGTACTTATGATGGCTAACGTAAAACCGGCTGAGTATATCATCGGAGTGGGGCTTTACGTATGGAGCATATGCATGATCGGAGCCGGGGTTATGGCAAGCGGGATTCCTGCAGAGAATGTTCCGAAATTCCTGGGAGTTATGGCTGTGGGGTTTGTGATCTCTATAATAGCCGGTTCCTGCATCGGTATCTTTGCGAAGAATCAGATGGCCGCAACATCTCTTGTGATGCCTGTCATGATGGTGCTCTCATTCGTTCCAATGATTTCAATCTTCAACGATACAGTAGCCCGGATCTCAAAAATTTTTTATACAAAACAGATCATGAATCTGATGGATGGTATAATATTAAACGGAAGTGAAGGGGTTGGAAGATCGGGTACTGCGATCATTATAGTTAACGCTGCACTCTTTATCGTTTTATTTTCACTGGCGTACCACAAGAAGGGATTGGAGTAATTAATTCCATGAAGATCAATATCGATGTTGATTCAAAATACGAAGATATAGGTGTTGATATCCACGTGCCGAGCCTCACGCCGGAGGTGGAGAAGATCATTTCACTGATGCGGATGATGGACATGCAGATCGCGGTCAGGAATGGCGATGAGACGGTGCTTCTTGATGTGGGAGAGATCCTGTATATCGAAGCCGTGGAGAGAAATACATTTATATATACGGAAAAAGAAACCTACGAATCTACGCTTAAGCTCTACGAATTCGAGCAGCAACTTTCGGAGAAAGATTTCATCAGGATCAGTAAGCAGAGCATCCTGAACCTGCGAAAGGTTAAGAGCCTGCGGTCAGACATTAATCGCAAGATACGTGTAACACTTTTGAACGATGAGCAGATAGTCGTATCGAGAATGTATTCGGATGAGCTGAGAAAGAGATTGGGAGTTAAGTGATATGGAAGACAACAAGAGTATTTTTGATTATATATCCAAGGTGTTTACTGTATTCGGAGTGGTGATACTGATCCACGTGATAATAGGTTCGGCTGTTGGGAATGATGCCTCGGAAATGTCCACACTCTTTTCTCTCGGGGCGAAGGGTCTTGCAATGAGCACCATACTTCAGCTCCTTGTTCTGTCTGTCATCGTGATCATATTGCAGACTTTATTTCTTACAGACAGAGTGATCAAGAGTATGTCCATCGCAATCAGGATAATCCTGATGTTTGTATCGGTAACCTGCGCAATCGTTATTTTCGTCCTGGCGTTCAAGTGGTTTCCGGTCTATGATGCAATGGCATGGGTCGGATTCTTTGTGTCATTCGCCATTTGCTCACTTGCGGGAGTATGCTTCAGCAGGTTGAAGGAGAAGGCGGAGAATAAGAAGATGGATGAGGCGCTGAAGAAGTATAAGGGTTGAGACGACAGAGGGGACGCATCATTTTTGTCACCGGGTGACAAAAATGATGCGTCCCCTCTGTCATCTTATGATGTCTGTGCTGTAAACAGGTTGTAGTAGATGCCCTTGTTGTCCAGGAGTTCTTTGTGGGTTCCGAACTCGGCGATGCGGTGGTCATCTATTACCATGATACGGTCGGCATTCTTGAGTGTAGAAAGCCTGTGCGCTATAGCAAAGGTGGTCTTGCCTCTTGTAAGTCTTTCGAGAGCTTTCTGGATCATAAACTCACTCTCGGTATCAAGGCTTGCGGTTGCTTCGTCGAGGATAAGGATGCGTGGATCGGGAAGGATGGCTCTTGCAATGGCGATTCTCTGACGTTCACCACCTGACAATGTGTATCCCTTTTCACCCACATAAGTATTGTAGCCGTCGGGAAGTGCGCAGATGAAATCGTGAGCATTTGCAAGCTTTGCGGCTTTTATTATTTCTTCGACGGTTGCATCCGGTTTGGAGAATTTGATGTTATCCAGGATGGTTCCGGAGAAAAGGAAAGTCTCCTGAAGAACGACGCCGAGCTGTGAGTGGTATGACCTGCGGCTGATGTCCTTCATGTCGACTCCGTCAACAAGTATGGATCCGTCATCGGTTTCGTAAAGTCTCATCATGAGATTGATGAGAGTTGATTTGCCTGCACCGGACGCTCCGACGATTCCGATCATCTCACCGGGCTTGATCACCGCATTGATATCCTCGAGAACAGGTCTGTAGGATTTATATCCGAAGGTTGCATGGTCGAATGTGATCTCTCCCTTTATATCAATGTCATGAACGGTTTCCGGTTCTTCCTGAACATCCTGAGCGAGTACATCGTATATTCTTTCGAGGCTGCTGGTGAGTCTTGATAATTCTCTGGGAAGTCTTCCCATCCATCCGATGTACTGGAAAAGAAGGAGAGTATATGCAATGAACTGATAGAGTTCACCGATGGTCATTTCTTCTCCAAGTACATCCATTCCTCCGAAATACACCACTATTACAAGTCCCATTCCCATAAGGACACCTACCAGAAAATCAAACATTCCCCAGAATCTTTCATTCTTTTTCTGTATGACTGCAAAGGTTTCGGCAACCGATTTGAATCTTTCGGATTCATCTTTTTCTTTGCCGTAAGTCTTAACGACTCTCATCCCGGAGATGACATCCTGAAGGCTGCTTGAGACATCATCGTTTTTTCTGTACTGGAGTCCGAAGATTCTGCTCATTGTCTTACGGAAGGTTATCATAAGGGCGGAGACAAAGGGCACCAGTATGAAGGTGAGCAGAGCAAGCTTCAGATTAAGAACCATCATGAAGATGATATCCCATATGAAAATAAAGAAGATGGCAAAAAGATTACAGAATACATCTGCCATGAAATCGCTGATATATCTTGTGTCGTTGATTATCCTGTTGATCAGTTCTCCGGGCCTTCTGTCATTAATGAAGCTCAAAGGAAGTTTCTGATATTTCTCAAAAAGCTGTTTTCTTAGATCCGCGGCGATCTTGGACCCCAGTCTTGCCGAGGCATTACTTTTGATGATGTTAAGGATGACTATGGCCACGCTGAAGGTGAACATGAGCGCGAGAAACACGAGTGCGGTCTGCATCGAACCACCTTTTTTAAGCACATCGTTAATGAGGTGCTTTTGAATCTCGGGATTAAGAAGCGTTGTTACCGCAACCATTACCATTACGAGGAAGATTCCGAGGAAATCTTTCTTATAAGGCTTTGCCATCTTGATAAATACGCTTAAGAATCCGCCCTGACCGGAACACTTGGGACAGGTTTTGGTACCGGGAATGGCACGTCCGCATATGGGGCACATCTTTTCATATTCGGGACTGATAACTTCTTCGAATCTTCCGGAGATAAGGATGTTGATCCCTCTTGCGATATAAGCGTATCTGCTTAAATGCTTGGATGAGTAGTGAGCAAGAACGTGATGCGATCCGTTTTTTTGTACGGTAAGAATACCTCCGCCTATTCCGGGCTCTGCGGAAGCTTTCTCAAGATCTTTGATGGGATATTCTTTTAAATCAGTTCCGCGGATAATGCAGATCTTGGAAGTTGTTACTACGAAGTAGGAGTCGCCGGTAAAATTACCCTCTGCGTCGATATCTATTGGAACAGCGTAATATATACGCTCATCTTCTTTAAGAATTATCTTACTCTCTGCGGTTTTCGGAAGGTTATATTTTAAGATCATTTTTCTACCTATTAGTTACATGAACAGATCCAGCATTCTCTTTTCTTTTTGGGAAAGAGCATCGGTATCTCTTATCTCAAAACGGTTTTCGTCTACATCCTGAATGATGAGTCTGGTATCGGATAGTTTACTTACCGCATTTGAGCCCATGTTTATGGCGAATTTACACTCGCCTTTGTCGGTCAGTACATGGAAGTATGCATATCCGTACTCGTCCTTGATGCTGTAGATCTTACTGATAACGGGCGTGAAGTAACAAAGTGTAAGCTGAGCTTTGAGTATCTTTTTCGTCTCTTCGGGCATTGCCTGAAGATCTTCTATGATGCCGATCTCCTTGCCGGAGCCTTCATACTCTCTTATGGAGAGATATTTATCCGCATCCGTAAATGGAAAGAGCCTTACGATCCTGACTCTGTCATAGTGTTTGCCGTTATGATCGAGGCTTACAAAGCCACCTTCCGTTGCGGAGAACTTAGCATCGGTGGGGATGATGTGAGTCGCGGTCATTTCCTCGGCTTTTTGTTCGTAGATATTAAGAGTATTTTCGGACATATCTATCTCCTAAAATGAAGCGGTTTGCTGAAGTGATTTGTTCTGCAGGTCTAAGAGGTTCTTGAAGATGCCGTCTTCTTTTTTCTGAAGCGAATCCCAGGTTCCTTCTTCCACGATCCTGCCTCCATCGATGACTATCAGTCTGTCGGCATCCCGTAAGGTTGATAGTCTGTGGGCGATTGAAAGAGTGGTTCTTCCCTGAACAAGGAATTTAAGGGAATGCTGTATTGCTTTCTCTGTTTCGGTATCCACGCTTGCGGTTGCCTCGTCCAGAATAAGTATCTTGGGATCTGCGAGGATTGCACGGGCAATGGATATACGCTGTTTTTCACCACCGGATAAGTCTTTGCCCGATGCACCTATGATGGTGTCGTATCCGTCTGGAAGCTTGGAGATGAATTCGTGTGCGGAAGCAAGTTTTGCAGCCCTTATAATGTCTGCTTTGGTAGCGTGTTCATTGCCGTAAGCAATGTTTTTGGCAACCGATCCCATGAAGATGTATGTATCCTGAGAGACCATTGCGACATTTCTTCTAAGATCCGAAAGTGAAAGATCCTTAACGCCTGTTCCGTCGATTTTGATCTCACCTTCGTTAACGTCGTAGAGTCTTGAGATGAGGTTGACGAGAGTTGATTTGCCTGCGCCGGATCTTCCGACTATACCGAGCATCTCGCCTTCTTTGACATGAAGATCGATATTTTTCAAAACAGGTCTTCCGACTCTGTAACCGAAGGTCACGTTATTCAAATCTATCTCGCCCCTGGGGTGATCTAATCTGACAGGATTGTCAATTTCTTTGATCTCGGGGATGGCATCGATTATCTCGAAGAGTCTTTCCGCGGAGTTGATGCTGTCGGCCCAAAGTCTGAATACGTAAGAAAAGAAATTCATGGGGCCGTTAAGCTGCATTACATATCCGACGAAGGTTATCAGAACACCAAGCTCAATCTCGCCGGTTTTAATAACGAAAAAGACACCTGCGATCCATATCCAGATACTGGATACTTCCTGGACCATATTGTAGAGGATTGCGAATTTATTCCTGAGTCTTACTATATTGATCTCCGCATCCCGGAGGTTTTCGCTGGGATGGATGAATTTCGCAATCTCCGTATCCTGCTGACCGAATGCTTTGACCACTCGCGCTCCGGTCAGGTTGTCGACAGCCTTTGCGGAGACTGCTTTTTCCGCACGGTGTCTTTTGCCGGAAAGATTCCAAAGCCCCGGACGGAGCTTGACGGTGAGGAATACGAGAAGAGGCAGAAGTATGCATGCAAGGAGCGCCATCTTCCAATTGAGCCTGTACATTACGGTGAATGTTACGATAATGGTGGCGCTGTGAACAAACAGCATGGGCAGACCGTCTATGAAGAATTCCCTTACTCTTTCAGAGTCACTTAAGACTCTGGTCATCAGGCCGCCGGTCTGTTTGTTGACATAGAAATTAAGAGAAAGTCTGCTCATGGAATCGAAGACATCGGTCTTGATATCTTTGACGGTGCTGCTTGCAACCTTGGCCATGACAAAGATCTGCATGAAATTGGAAGCGGCCTGAAGAACTCTTACACCTATCATCACCAGTGCGGTGAAAAGGAGGGCAAGGGTATATTTTCCGGCAAGTCCGAACTTCGCAAGGAAGAGATCGTCCTTGGCAAGGATCTTGTCGAAGAGCACGGTTCCCGTCAGATAAGGCCATGCGATACTTACTGCAGCCGATATCATATAGGTTAAAAACAAAACGATGAATTGAAGCTTGTAGCGCAGGAAATAGCTGAGGGTTCGAAAGAAGATGTTTCGTTTGCTTTTCTTTTTGGTCAGCGTATCCTGATCATCACTGTCTTCATCTTTATTTTCCTCGGAAGGGAGAATTCCTTCTTTAAGGAAGACTCGGAGCTTTCTGAAGAGTACATTCATCTCGGCCTGATATCTGTTGGTAAAAGCCGCAATGTGAACAGGCTTTCCGTCAAACTCTGCGGAAAGGATGTTTGATCCGATATAGGCATCAAGGCGAAGATGAGCGAGCTTTGCGTTTTCGTAAAGCATGATCTCAAGATCCGTGGGATCAAGCACTTCGAGATCCTTGGTATCGATACCTTTGAAACAGTTGATGTAATTATCGGGGAGCTTTCCCGTGCACACACCGACCTTATCGGTGGTTACGAACAGGTAACCGCTGATGTAGGTTCCGTCTTCGGAAAGATCGATGGGACTTGAGAGGATGATAGCATCGGAAGTGATGCCGTGTTTTGAAAGTTTCTCAAGAAAAAGTTTGTCGTTTTTTAAATCGTTTTTCATAGTGATATATGGGGGTTCTTACATAACGATACATGTATGATTTTATCATAGGGGAAGGGTTAAGACACTATATTTGTAGTTGAATCGGAATGACAGTGTTATAATAGTTGAGTATTTCAACCGAAAGTAAAGGTTTTAAACTATGAGAGTATTATTTATCAGACATGGTGAGCCCAATTATGAATTGGATTGCATCACCGAAACGGGTAAGATCCAGGCGGAAGCTTGCGCAGAAAGGCTTAGGGATGAGGGCATAGAAGAGATCTATGCTTCACCCATGGGAAGAGCGCAGCAGACAGCGGAGGCAACTGCAAAGCTGCTCGGACTTCCCATCAAGACACTTGATTTTATGAAAGAGATCAGCTGGGGGCCTATGGACGAAACACCGCTTTATTCCGACGGACATCCCTGGAATATGGTTGATGAGATGGCAAGACAGAACATCAACTTAAACGATCCGAACTGGAGAGAGACTCCTTTCTTCAAAACAAACAGCGTAGTTGAAATAGTCGACGGAATCGCACCCAAGATCGACGAATGGCTTGCCACATTCGGATATGTAAGGGACGGCTTTTACTACCGTCATACCGTAGAAGAGGAGGAACACCGCACAATCGCTCTCTTTTCACACGGAGGATCATCTGCGGCAGCAATGGGACATATCCTCAATATTCCTTTCCCTTATATGTGCGCACTGTTCCATCTGGAATTTACCGGCATAACCACCATCAGGTTTGACAAGCATGAAGGTCCTTGCACGCTTCCCTGCCTTGAACTGGGTAATGACGGAAGACATATCAAAGAAGGTAAATACCACAGACTGGAAAACAGATAAATTATTTAACGGAGGTATCTATTGTGGAAAGAACTCTTAAATTCTTAAAAGAAGCAGGAACTTATTATCTGGCTACCGTAGACGGTGACCAGCCCAGAGTAAGACCTTTCGGAACCATCAACGAGTTCGAGGGCAAGCTCTACATTCAGACCGGTAAAAAGAAAGATGTCAGCAAGCAGCTTCACGCCAATCCTAAGGCTGAGATCTGTGCATTCATGAACGGTGAGTGGCTCAGAGTCGCATGCGAGCTTGTGGCAGATGACAGAAGAGAAGCCAAGGTTTCCATGCTGGAAGCGTATCCCAATCTTCAGGGAATGTATTCCGCAGACGATGATAACACCGAGGTTCTCTATATGAAGAATGCAACCGCAACCTTCAGTTCGTTTGCCGGAGCACCCGAGGTAGAGAAGTTCTGATATAGCTTATAATGATGACAACGAGTCAGGGGGACGGTTCCTTCTGACTCGTTTTTTTATGGCTCAGTCAGTGGGCCCACTGTTATCTTGACTAAATATATGGCTATGATAGAATTAGGTAACAACAGTTATAGGCGGGGAAAATAATGATCTATTTTGATGATCTACCGTTAGACAGTGACATATTGAAAGCGCTGGGTGAGTTGTCCATAGACTATGTTTTTCAGCCGATCTTCAAACCGGACGGAAAGACGATATTTGCCCGTGAAGCGCTCATGCGACCTACCGAGATGAGTGTTCTGGATCTTATCGATAAGTATGAGAAGGAAGATAAGCTCCATGTTCTCGAGGTGGCTACCTTCTTCGGTGCCATGCAGGCTTGGCAGATCCGCGGATATACGGAGCACGTGTGCCTTAATTCTTTTCCATCGGAGTTTTTTACCATGTCCGAGTCGAAAGCATTCAACAACTATTTCGGAGATCTCTCCGGAGTGGGTATCATAGAGATACTTGAGTATCCTTATATATCCGAGAATGCCTGCAAATACAAAAAGGTAGCCTGTGCCGAAAAGAATCTTATGATCGCAATAGATGATTTCGGTGTGGGATTAAGCAATATGGATCTTGTGGATATGTATTCTCCCAAGATCGTAAAGCTGGACAGGACACTTTTAAGTGACATCGACACACATCCTGAAAAGCAGGAGAATGTGTTTAAACTTGTTCAGGATTTCCACTCAAGAGACATAATGGTTGTCGCCGAAGGCATAGAGAGGAAAGAGGAATTCGATATGCTGGTGGAAATGGGAGTGGATCTTTATCAGGGATATTATCTGGCTATGCCGGAATAATGAGATTTTTGGTGACGGTTTGACGGTGAAACAGGGGGACGGTTCTGGCGTTCCACAAGAATCATGTGGAACGCCAGAACCGTCCCCCTGTTTCATCGTCCCGGCTGTCACCTGATAAGGAGAAAGACATGAAAGAGTTTTTGAAGAGAAAGAACATTGAGATCTCGCTTAAGAGATACGGGATCGATGCACTGGGGGCGATGGCGCAGGGACTTTTCTGTTCACTGCTGATCGGAACCATCATCGACACGCTGGGAACCCAGTTCCAAATATCTTATCTGATGGCAACCGTTGCGACTATCGGCGGTGTGGATTATACCGTGGGCGGATTGGCAAAAGCCATGAGCGGACCTGCAATGGCCGTAGCTATCGGTTATGCACTTAAGTGCCCGCCGCTTGTTCTCTTCAGTATGATAAGCGTGGGATTCGCATCCAATGCTCTCGGCGGAGCAGGCGGACCTTTGGCGGTTCTTTTCGTAGCAATCATTGCTGCGGAATTTGGTAAAGCCGTATCAAAAGAGACCAAAATTGACATTCTTGTCACTCCTCTTGTTACCATAGGTGTGGGAATGTTCCTGTCATGGCTTATCGCACCTCCCATCGGAACTGCCGCATCATCCGTAGGAAAGCTAATCATGTGGGCAACCGATCTTCAGCCCTTCTTAATGGGAATCCTCGTTTCCGTTATCGTAGGGATCGCACTTACTCTTCCCATATCATCAGCTGCGATCTGCGCTGCGCTTTCACTCACCGGACTTGCGGGCGGAGCTGCCGTTGCGGGATGCTGTGCACAGATGATCGGATTCGCTGTTATCTCTTATAAGGAAAATAAATTCGGCGGACTTGTATCTCAGGGCATAGGTACTTCAATGCTCCAGATGGGAAACATTGTAAAGAATCCCAGGATCTGGATCGCGCCTATCGTCACATCAGCTATAACAGGCCCCATTGCTACCTGTCTTTTCAGACTCAAGATGAACGGGGCTCCCGTAGCATCGGGAATGGGAACCTGCGGATTTGTTGGACCTTTGGGTGTTTATACCGGATGGATCAAAGACATTGCTGCCGGTACAAAAGGTTCCATTACTCCCAAAGACTGGTGTGGACTGGTGCTTATCTGTTTTGTTTTGCCTGCGGTCATTACACCTCTTATTCATCAAGTAGTTGTAAAGCTGGGCTGGGTTAAGCCCGGTGATATGAAGATTTCGAATTAGGCATTGCCACTGTTAATGTACCGGGGATAAAGGAGGATACTATGGATTCTATGAACATGCAGCCCGCACCCGAACCGAAGAAGAAAGGTATCGGAAAAGCATTATTTCTGATCATAGGACTTGCACTGGGAGCCTTGTTGACCGCTCTTGTTATGTGTATCGTGCTCAAAATGAATTCAGGCGAAACTTCGAAATCCGTAGAGGGTGAGGGGTATGAATCACCCGAAGAAGCAGTCACCGCATATCTGAATTACCTGAAAGAGGGAAATCTTGAAGGGGTTATTTCTACATTTGCCGTGGAATCATATGTAGATAATTATGATATGGATGAGTATTTCGAATATATTCAGCAATTCAATCCGTTTATAGCAAACGGCGGACAAATGACCACCGGATTTTACTTCGATTCGGATATGGCGAGAGATTTGAATATTGAAAGCAGAAGAGCATATATACTTTATAACCTTCACAAACAGCTGATGCAGATCATCTCGCATGAAACAGATGAAGAAGAGATCGTTGAAACGATATCCGACGGAAGATTATATACCTTTGATGAAGACTCTTGTAAATCGGTAATGAAATTTCTTTCTACCGACCCGGAATTAGACAGCATTGATATCGGAGATTTTCTTGAACATGAAGATTTCGATCTGCCTGATGACGGAATAAAAAGAACTATGAAAAGCCTGAAAAAGCGCTGGGGTGCGGATGTTGAACAGGTGATAGTAGAACTTGAGATCGCAGATGAGGATTATACGCTTTTTATGCTCTGCGTTTGCTATGACGGAAAATGGTATATTGCGGAATTTAATAATCCCACTGCTTTAGCGCTTGGAACTAAACCCAACGACCGGGGCCTTGTACACGAAGATGAGCTTCCCTGATAAGATCTCGGCATCTTGGTAAGCTTACATGTACCGCTTGGTAGCGGAGGTATTGTGCTCATAAAATAAGCCCGATAATATGTAGCCATAACAGATGAGTCAGTGGGGACGGTTCTTTCTGACTCAAAAAGGAGGAAAAAGTTATGACTACATATATGATAAGTGAATGTACCGAGAGTTTGAACGCACTCCGTAAGGATGCGGCCCGACTTCAGAAAAGGGGACTGCCATTCATGATGGCGTCGGTTCTTCTCTGGACCGGTATCATGTTTTCGACCGTCTGCATTGAGAACATTAATGAGAGGAACTTCTTTATTTTCTGTTCTTCGGCACTTCTGATGCCGCTTGCATCGGCCTTCGGAAAAATGCTGGGCGTAAACATATACCAGAAGACAACGAACCCGATAAACAAACTGGGATTCTTATGTAACATCAATCAGTTCCTGTATCTGCCCATCGCAATGTGGGCATACAATGCACATCCCGAATCCATGCTTTTGATCTACGCCATAATCTTCGCGGCACACCTTCTTCCCTTTTCATGGGTGTATAACAGCAGGATTTATTTCACGGCATCCATGGTCGAATCCATCGGGGTCATATTACTCGGATACAGATTCGGTTATCCCGTCGCAATGGGATTCATAGTTGCAATGCAGCTGATCGTGTGTATCAGACTTTTCATGCAAGTAAATGAGGACGAAAGAGAAGTTGAAAGTAACGATTGAAAGAGATCAAAAAGAAAACGTCGTATTCGCCGAGATTCATTGCAAAGATGTGACGGAGGACGTGTCGAGACTGGAGCGGTACATCAGAAACTTCGACACATTCATTCCGGCGAAAGAAGACGGGAGCAATGTGAACGTATCTACCGAAGATATTTATTACATAGAATCGGTGGACAAGAAGACGTTTATCTATACAGAGAAAAGTGTCTCTACGACGGACAAGAGATTATACGAACTCGAAGAAATGTTAGATAATAAAGACTTCTTCAGATGCTCCAAATCCATGATCGTGCATTTAAATAAGGTATTAAGTCTTAAGCCGGAGATTACCAGGAATATCCGTGCAACTCTCAAAAACGGAGAAGTGATCCTGATCTCAAGGCGTTATGCATCGGACCTTAAGAAACTTCTCGGAATAGGTGGCTGATATGAGTTATTTTGTCAAAAGAATGCTGACGGTCTTCAGAAACACTCTGGCTTTTTCCTATGCCTGGACGGTTCTGTGCTCGGCGGTTATTGTATGGGGATTGGGCGGAGGCTCACTCTCTGTCGGTTTCCTTTTTAAATTACTTGCACTGTGTGCATGGGGATCTGCCTGCTTTGCGGGTTGCTTCTTTAATTCATTGTTCGATAAGAAGGGGTTCATCTTCTGCCTGACGCTGTTTTACATATTGTTTTTGCCGGTGGAGATCTTTATCTATTACTCCATGGGGCTTTTCGTCGGTGGCGGAAGTCCGTTGGTATGGATAATTTTCTGGGCATCGGTTATCTCCTTGTATATGACGGCAATACTGATAGACAGGCTGATATTTAAGCGAAGAGGCGCGGAGTACACGCAGAAACTGAAAGAATACAACGAAAGTAAATAGAAACGGTGTCTCAAAGGCCGGCAGGTAACCCTGCCGGCCTTTTTTGTGTGAAACAGGGGGACGGTTCTGTCGTTCCACATGATTCTTGTGGAACGACAGAACCGTCCCCCTGTTTCACGTGAGTCAGAAAGAACTGTCCTCACTGACTCTTAAATTTTTGTTGACTTTTAAGAAATATCTTATAAAATGGTATCGGTTAGAGAATACTAACAGCAGATAATGATAGCTAACATTTGTTATATATTAATAACTTACGGAAGGAGGCCCGAATATGACGCTTAATGATGCTGAACTCGAAAAAGAATATGTGATCACCGGTATTACCACCGGAGACGAAGAAATGGAGAGCTTCCTGTTTACACTCGGATGCTACAGCGGAGAGAAGATCACCGTTGTCGATAAAAAGAAGAATCTTGTAGTTTCCATCAAGGACGCAAGATACAACATCGATAGGGAACTGGCTGACGCTATATGCATTTAGGTGACAGGTGATGGTAGGGACACTTCAATTTTGTCACCAAAGATATATAAAAGGAGGATTTTGAAATGAGACTTGCCATGACGGGCAACCCCAACAGCGGAAAAACAACAATGTTCAACGCTTTGACGGGCAGACGCGAAAAGATCGGTAACTGGGCGGGTGTTACCGTAGATAAGAAAGAAAGCGCCATCAAGAAGAATTTTTACGAAGGAAGCGAGGAACTTATCGCAGTTGACCTCCCCGGCGCATATTCAATGTCGCCCTTTACCAGTGAAGAGAGCATTACCAGCGCGTATGTCAGAAACGAGCGCCCCGATGCCATCATCAACATTGTTGATGCGACAAATCTCAGCAGAAGCCTCTTTTTCACCACTCAGCTGCTCGAACTCGGTATTCCCGTAGTCGTAGCTCTGAATAAATCCGATATTAATGAAAAGAAAGAAACACAGATCAACGAAAAGCTCCTGTCCGAAAAGCTCGGATGCCCCGTTATCAAGACGGTTTCAACCGACGAGAAGGGACTTAAGGATGTTGTTGCCGCTGCCGTAGAACTTAATGGCAAGGGACAGAAGGCTCCTTACAATCAGGGAGACATCAATCTTCACGATAAGGCAGAAGTTGAAGCGGCGGACAGAAAGAGATTCGACTTTGTTAATAAGATCGTTAAGGATGTAGAAGTACGTAAGGTACAGACCAAAGATAAGACCAAGGCCGATAAGGTAGATGCGATCCTTACCCATCCCGTTCTCGGACTTATCATTTTCGCAGGAATCATGTGGGCTGTATTCTATATCTCACAGTCAACCGTAGGAACCTGGCTTGCTGATTATTTAGTAGGCTGGATCGAGACTTTCCAGGAATATGTGGGCGGACTTATGGAGGATGCAAATCCCCTTCTCTATGCCCTCCTTGTTGACGGTATCATCGGAGGCGTAGGTGCGGTAGTAGGATTCCTTCCTCTCGTAATGGTAATGTATTTCCTCCTTGCACTTCTTGAGGACTGCGGATACATGTCCAGAGCTACCGTAGTTCTGGATCCCATCTTTAAGAAAGTAGGACTTTCCGGAAAATCCGTTATCCCCATGATCATCGGAACCGGTTGCGGAATCCCCGCTATCATGGCCTGCCGTACCATTAAGAACGAAAGAGAAAGAAGATCCACCGCAATGCTTGCAACATTCATGCCCTGCGGCGCCAAGATCCCCGTAATCGCTCTTTTTGCCGGCGCATTCTTCCCCGAATCAAAATGGGTCAGCCCTGTAATGTACTTCACCGGAATCGCACTTGTTCTTCTCGGAGCGGTTCTCATCAAGGCCATCACAGGAGCCAAGTACAGAAAGTCATTCTTCATCATCGAGCTTCCCGAGTACAAGCTTCCTTCACTTAAGCTGGCTCTCGGCTCCATGCTCGACAGAGGTAAGGCATATATCGTAAAAGCGGGAACCATCATTCTCGTATGTAACACCATCGTTCAGATCATGCAGTCCTTCAACTGGCATTTCGAAGTAGTTGAAGAGGGAATGGAAGATACCTCCATCCTTGCAAGTATCGCAGGACCTTTCGGAGTATTACTTGTTCCTATTGTAGGCATCGCCGCATGGCAGCTTGCTGCAGCGGCTATCACCGGATTCATCGCCAAAGAGAACGTTGTCGGAACCATCGCTACAGTTTATGCGATCACCAACTTCATCGATACCGAAGAGCTTGAGCTTGTGGGAAGCGGAAGTGCGGTTGCGGCAGCTATGGGAATCACCAAGGTTGCAGCTCTTGCCTATCTTATGTTCAACCTCTACACACCTCCGTGCTTTGCTGCACTTGGTGCGATGAATTCCGAAATGCAGAGCAAGAAGTGGCTCTGGGGTGCCATCGGACTCCAACTTGCTACCGGATATACCATCGGTTTCCTCGTATATCAGATCGGAACTCTTGTAACTACCGGAGCACTCGGAGCAGGCTTCATCGGAGGCCTTGCCGCAGTACTTTGCTTTGCCGCCATCATTACCTACCTTATCATTAAGGCAAACAAGGCAGTCGAAGTTAACTACAAACTCAGCTAAGCTAATACCGGACATAATCTGTTTTTCTCCTATTCAGAGATGACGCAGGTCCATCGGAGACGATTCCCCCATGGACCCCGTCATCAACCTCGAGGTGATCAAAATGACCAACATCATTGCAACAATCGTAATATTGGCTCTTTTTGCGGGATCTTCCTACTATATATATAAGGAGAAAAAGAAAGGCGTGCATTGCATAGGATGTCCGTCCGCAGGAAATTGTCCGCATTGTAAAAAGAAAATCTGAAAATGTAGAGAATGAGTCAAGGAGCTCCGCGCAGTCTTGACTCATTTTTTATATGTGATAATATAAGCAAAGTTTGAAAAAGATAACGTGGGGTTGCTATTCGGGGAAGATTAGAAAGGATATATAGGCGCAAAAAAATGGATAAGTTAAAACCGAAGCTTTTTTCCGTAATGAAAAATTATAACGGAGCACAGTTAGCAAAGGATGTGGTCGCAGGTATCATCGTAGCGATAATCGCACTCCCTCTGTCTATCGCACTTGCCATCGCATCGGGTGTAGGCCCTGAGGCCGGTGTATATACCGCGATCGTTGCAGGTTTCCTCGTAGCATTCTTCGGAGGAAGCAGAGTCCAGATTGCCGGACCCACCGCCGCATTTGCAACCATAGTTGCAGGAATCGTGGCACGTGACGGCACCGAAGGGCTGATGGTCGCAACCATCATGGCAGGTATCCTTCTCATCGTCATGGGATTCTGCCGTTTCGGAAATCTTCTTAAATATATCCCCTATACCATTACAACGGGATTTACCGCAGGTATAGCAGTCACTCTTTTCATCGGACAGATCAAGGACTTTGCGGGCATCGCGTATATGCACGGGGAAAAGCCCATTGAGACCGCAGAAAAGATCGAAGCTCTTATAGCTAACCTTAATACTATCAATATACAGGCTGTTGCCATCGGAGCTCTTGCACTTGCGATACTTATCATCTGGCCCAAGTTCTTCAAGAAGATCCCGGGATCACTTATCGCAGTTATCGTAACCGCAGCCATTGTTAAGATCTTCGATCTTGATGTTAATACCATCGGAAAGGCATTCCAGGATATCAGAACCGGGCTTCCCGTATGCACGCTGAATGCATCTCTGTTTTCACTTACAATGATGAAATCACAGATGATGAACGCGGTTACCATCGCACTTCTTGCAGGTATCGAGTCACTCCTTTCCGCAGTCGTTGCGGATTCCATGATCGGTTCCAAGCATCGATCCAACATGGAACTTATCGCACAGGGTATCGGTAATATCGGTTCCGCATGCTTTGGAGGTATCCCCGCAACAGGCGCGATCGCAAGAACCGCGGCAAATATCAAGAGCGGCGGACGTACTCCCATCGCGGGAATGGTTCACTCCATCATGCTGGTTCTGGTAGTGGTATTCCTCATGCCTCTTGCAAAGCTCATCCCCATGCCCTGCATTGCCGCTATCCTTTTCCAGGTTGCTTACAACATGAGCGGATGGAGAAATTTCGTAAAGCTCTGCAAATCATCACCCAAGAGCGACATCCTTGTACTTGTACTGACCTTCGGTCTTACCGTTATCTTTGACCTGGTAGTTGCTATCGAGGCGGGAATCCTTCTTGCAGCTATTCTCTTCATGAAGAGAATGAGCGATGTCACCACCGTAGAGGGCTGGAAAGAAGTGGATGAGGAGAACGATCCCGATTCCATTACTTTAAGAACCATCCCCGAGCATACTGTTGTATACGAATTTTCAGGTCCCATGTTCTTCGCTGCAGCAGGCAAGATCCTTCAGATCTCTTTTAAAGAAGATACCAAGGTGCTCGTTATCAGAATGAGAAGCGTAAGTGCAATGGATGCTACGGCTATGCACAATCTCGAGCAGCTCTATGATGACTGCGCAGGCAGAGGTATCAAGATCGTACTCTCACACGTAAATGAGCAGCCTCTTCGTGTGATTCAGAAGGCAGGCTTTGAGGCGAAGATCGGAAAAGAAAACTTCGCACCTCACATCGATGATGCGCTTAAGCGTGCGGAAGAATTAGTAAGTAAGAAAGGTTAATTGTTTTAAGTATGAAAAAGTTTCTCACAGGTTTGTTAACAGTAGTAAAGGTAATTATCGCGATCCTCATCATTCCCATCGCTCAGTTTCTTGCGGAAGTTGTACTGATTCCTTTCGGAGAGCCTCAGGGAATCATGAAAGGAATAACCTATATCTTATGGGGAATCCTTTATCCCGGTTTTGCAATCCTGTTTGTATGGCTCTTTGCAAAGTTTATCTGTAAGAAAAAGATGTCCGAGATACTCATTACCAAAGTAAAGGTAAAGTTTAAATGGGTCATCGCAGCATTCCTTCTTCCTCTGGGAGTTACCGCAACTTACGTGATCGCGGTACCCGGACAGCTCGTAAAGCATACACTTGACGGCATCGGAATATTCAATGCTCTTGCACTTGCGATCGTCTTCACAGGATTCGCGGCAGGCGTTGTAGAGGAGATGGTCTTCAGGGGAATCATCATGGACCTTCTGAAGGAAAGATGGAACATCGCAGTCGCAGTAATTGCTCCTTCCGTAGTATTCGGATTCGTACATGTCCTTGGAATGAATTTCTCCATCGGAAGCATAATCCTCGTAACAGTTGCAGGTACCATGGTAGGAATCATGTTCTCACTGGTCGCACTTGAGGGCGGATCCATTTGGAACAGTGCAGTGATGCACATGGCATGGAATACGATCATAATCGGAGGACTCTTCAGGGTCGGCATTAATAAGGATTCTGCAGATATTTACGAATACCTTCTTGCAAGCGATAAATTCTGGATCACCGGCGGAGAGTTCGGTATCGAATCCGCGCTTCCTTCCGTCATCGGATATACGATCGTTGCGGTCATTGCTTTTATGATGCTTCGCAAGAAAAAAGAGAATAAAGAATCATAAGTGATATGAAAGACAACCCAAAAACGGGTTGTCTTTTTTATACTAAAAAACTTCTTGCATAGAGAACATTATTTGTATATACTAACGAACAATATACTATCTGAGTAAGTGCGCGGGGGCGTTGTTTTTATAGCTTGGAGAGCATTATGTCAGAAAAGAAGAAAAAAGATATTTCTAAAAGCAGGGCTATCGCCAACAATTTCTTTGCCCTGGGTCTGGTATCGCGGATATCCAAGAAGTTTGTGGTTCACAAGGCCATAAGTAAATTTCTGGGATATTTCGAATGGCTGTTTTACAGCGCATTTTTCATGCGATACGTCATCAATTCACTGGAAAACGGCGATGCATTTTCACACATCATGATATTCATAGTCATCGTGACTGTTGTTTTTGCGGGCATGAGCCTTTATAACAGCATTCTCGAAGGCAGTATCATTCCGGTCTGTTCAGCGATTATCAATAAGGGTCTTTATACCAAGCTCTTTAAGAAATCGAGAAACGTTGAGCTGGAGTGTTTTGAAAACAGTGATTTCTACGACAAGTACACTCTTGCCATGGACAAAGCGGATGAGAGAATGTTAAGCACGGTTGATGTAATCTTCGGAGTTATCTTCGGCGCAATCTCAAGTGTGTGTGCTTTCGTATTCATGTATCAGGTCGATAAACTGTCGGTTCTTTTCATTATCTTCCCCATTATCGGAAACTTCGTATTCGGAAGAATGGTAGCAAAGATAGATTTCGCCAGGGGCAAGGATATGGTTCCCCATAACAGAAAGAGCGCATACGTAAACAGAGTTATGTACCTGCCTGAGTATGCCAAGGAAATAAGACTTACCAAAGTCTTCTCCCTTATGAAGAGACAGTACAGAGATGCCATCAAGGGAATCGGAGAAGTTACGGATAAGTACTCCGCAAAGTCTGCGGTATTCCACTGGCTCTATGTCATGTTTACTTTTACCTTCATCTTCGAAGGACTTCTCATGTACGGAGCTTACAGAACTCTCGCAAGTCATACCATGACACTTGCACAGCTCTCGGTAATTACCAGTATGATGGTTTCCACCACATGGATACTCATCGGATTTACGGATTCCATTACCGCACTTTTCAAGAACGGACTTTTCATCGAATACCTCAGAACCTTCCTTGAGTATGAAGAGAAGATTCCCGAGGATTCAAAGGGAATTGATCCCGGCAAAGAGATCAAATCCATTGAGTTCAGAGATGTATCTTTCTCCTACAAGGATAAAGAAGTACTTTCTCACTTGAATATGGAATTCAGAGGCGGCAAGACCTATGCACTTGTAGGACATAACGGTGCAGGTAAGACCACGTTGATAAAACTGCTCCTTAGATTCTACGATCCCACTGACGGAATGATCCTTCTAAACGGACGCAACATCAAGGACTTCGATCTGCAGAAGTATCGTGCACTGTTTGCAACCGCATTCCAGGATCACAGAATGTTCTCCATGTCCGTTCTCGATAACGTAGTCATGGGAGAAAATATTCCGGATGATATAAAAGAAAGAAAAGTTGTGGAAGCACTTATGCTTTCCGGAGCTTACGATAAAGTAATGTCACTTCCCAAGGGCATCTACACCACACTTACCCATGAATTCGATGATGAGGGCGCAGTGCTTTCGGGCGGTGAGTTCCAGAAGATAGTCGTTGCAAGAGCGTTCGTTAAGGATTGTCCTTTCAAAATCTTCGACGAGCCTTCAAGTGCACTTGATCCTATCGCGGAGAATAAACTCTTCGACAATATCTATGATTCATGCAGGGATAATACTCTGGTATTTATCTCACACAGATTGTCATCGGTTCAGAATGCCGACTATGTATACCTGCTTTCAGGCGGATGCGTTAAGGAGCAGGGAAACCATGCTTCACTTATGGCCCAGAACGGTATATATGCGGATATGTACAACAAGCAGGCTAAGAACTACCTGGCACTTAGTGAGCCAACAGAAACCGTCCCCGCCGGCATAGGAGAGGAGGTGATGGCAGGTGTCTGACGTTAAGAAAGAAGCTAAGACAAAAGATCCCAAGAAGAGTTTTAAGAACGTTTGGAGAAATCAGCTCTTCCTTTGGAACATCTGCTTTAAGACCGCTCCCGGATACATGATCTATTTTCTCTACGATGCCTTCAGATATCAGGGCGTAATATTCATAGAGCACGTACTCGGAATCAGGTATGTCCTCAGATGTGCGGAATTCCAGGAGCCTTTGTGGAAAGCACTCCTTTACATCGGAATAGTACTTGCGATCAATCTCATACAGATCATTCCCGACGGATTCTTCATCTACAAATGGTCACCCAAGACCAAGCCGAAGCTCTATCAGGCACTTAAAGAGCAGATGTATAAGAAGGCCGCACAGATCGATCTGTCATGCTACGACGATCCCAAGTATTACAATGATTTCGTCCTTGCGGTTTCGGAAGCTGAGAGCAGCATAGACAGATTCCTTACCATGTGCAACGGAATCGTTCAGGCACTTACCATTATCTTTACTACCGGTGTTTTCTACCTGGTAACGGATGCTGCCGGAATCTTCTTCGTACTTGCATCTCTGGTGCTCAGATTCCTGGTATCCAAGGTGCTGAACAAACTCAACTACGATCTCCGCATCAAGACCAATCCTCTTGAGAGAAAGAGAAATTACGTAAGCAGGGTTTTCTATCTCAACGATTATGCCAAGGAACTCAGACTTCACAAGAACGTAGGTGATGCTCTGGAAAAAGAATTCCTTGAAGCAAACAATGAGATCATCAAAGAAAGAAAAGCAGTCGCAGGAAAGAAGTCCTTCCTCATGTTCTCCAGAAACTACATGGTGGGCGACTTCATTATGGACGGACTCTACATCACATACTTAGTCTTCCAGGCTGCGGTACTTCACACCGTTGCATACAGCGATGCGGTTGTCCTCTTTAACAGAACAGGAAGTTTGAGACGTGCCATGGCAGGCATAGCGGACATCTTCCCCCAGGCTCAGGAAAACAGCCTCTATGTTGATAAGATCAGAGCATTCCTTGATTACGTGCCCAAGATGAATGTGATGGAAGGTGAGATGGTACCCGAAGGAAATGCTGACCTTGTTCTCGACCATGTAAGCTTTAAGTATTCAGAGAATGCACCCGAAACGCTGAAGGATATTTCCCTCAGGATCAAGGCGGGCGAGAGAGTTGCGATAGTAGGATATAACGGTGCGGGTAAGACCACACTGATCAAGCTCCTCATGAGACTCTACGATCCCACCGATGGAACCATCAAATATCACGATAAGGACATCAAGACCTACAGTCCTTACGATTACAGAAGACGAATCGGTGTTGTTTTCCAGGATTTCCAGATGTATGGAGCTACACTCGGTGAAAATGTCGTAATGGACAGAGCACGCAGTACCGATACCGCGGAGAAGGATGAGAAGATTATCGCCTCACTTCGTAAGTCCGGCTTCGGAGCAAGATTGGATACTCTTGAGAAGAAGCTTGATACTCCCGTTACCACGGAGTTTGAAGAAGAGGGCGTTAACTTCTCCGGAGGTGAGAGTCAGAAGATCGCCATATCCAGAGCGTTCTACAAGGATGCGGATATGCTGATCATGGATGAGCCTTCAAGTGCGCTGGATCCACTGGCTGAATATGAACTTAACAAGGCCATGGAATCTGCTGCGGAGGGTAAGACCGTATTCTATATCTCCCACAGACTTTCAACCACAAGAGATGCGGACAGAATTCTCATGCTTGAGAACGGACGCATTGTTGAGGAAGGTGACCACGATTCACTCCTTAAGCTCGGCGGTAAGTATGCCGAGATGTGGA
>JAEEGK010002782.1_pt1 | contig 43936 bp, 28 predicted proteins | sample 8958771 | NCBI WGS metagenome assembly JAEEGK01 (sample SAMN16246547, study PRJNA631951) | gut metagenome | biome: gut microbiome; feature: rumen; material: SC-attached | host: Bos | place: Iran: Karaj | collected 2018-10
CGTCCGGCTGTGGGCTCACGATGCAATTTTAGGCAAGAGACGGCGAATCATCTCGGGCGATAAGGCGATAGGCCCCCATTCATCCCAATCCATTCTCGGGCGGAAATAATGAAATACCCAAGAGCTTTCCGGATTCAGGTCGCCGTTGGACTATTGGAAATGATTGTATATCTTTGACGTTATGAAGCACCTTGTCATACCCATTCTTATTGTTTCATTTCTAAATGTTTGTTGTATGCCTATTGGAAAGAAAGCGTTGAAAGCCCATTTCGACAATACCGACATCATATTCGTGGACCCGTGCTACTTCGTAAAAGACGAGGGCACGTGGGAGGAGTATTGTGAGGACTTCGCAAAGAATGAAAGCCTGGACAAATTAGGATGTGAGCAGGGTATCTGCGTTAGTGTGGGCGATGTATATCCAGAAGTGATTGCAGACCAGACCACCAGTTCCGTTATCGGGGAACTTTGCACTGACAGTTACGTCTTGGGGTGTTTCAGGTTGGAGGATGTCTTGAAACACAATCCGGACTATGCCAAGGAGATGGAAGAACTACCGAACAGTTATCTGGTTATCAAGGGGTTTACCGGGGACGTTGTTTTCGAGACCAAGAAAGCACGATATTATGATGAAGTTCTGCCTATCACAACTATTATCGGCAAGGGGTCCATCAACTTCCATTCAGCATTTGTTGATGATGATGGTGTTCTTCATTTCAAGCCAGATTTGTTTCACGACTGATTTCATTTATTACAAACTCTTGAGGTGATACATTCGGCAACGGGGTATCACTTTTTTGTATGACGACGGCATTACCCTAAGGAGCGGACGGCGGGGATTTGCTGTGTCTCGTGACGAGAAGGTAGTGGCGCAATATACAGCAATAGGGTGGCAGTAAGAAATAACGTCACATCACCCCAATCCATTCTCGGGCGGAAACTATAACGACTATTTCTTTCGGCTCATAGATTCAGCGCGTACAACACATTCCCGAAACGAGTGGAGATTGACTACCCGACTATCCGCGCTGTATTTTTGAGCCGATGACTGTTCTCGAGGATGAAGGTGTTGGAACGGCGGCAAAGATTCGGCGGTTGGATATCCGGCGGTTTTGTTCTATATTTGCCCATGGTCGCTGATATTTGAACTTATTTGCGACCAGTAGTTCTTTGGCACATATTAGGTCTCACGATTAGTCCGGCGGTCAGGTCTTTTCTAGGTGGTTCAGCTGGTGTTTTGCGTCGTTAAAGAGCGGAGGTGAGCTTGCGTGTACGTGACCCACTCCCGCTACTGAAGACAAATACATAAGCAACGAGACGAGTACGTAGTCCCTTGCACCTGAAACAAACCTCACTATATCCCTCCGGCGCCTTGTAAGCGGCGGTTTTTTTGTTATACATCAGTGGGTTACAGACCTCGCCCCAAAACACCCTTCAACTTCACAAAGACCGTCCTAACTAGGTGGAAGAGTTCGCGATAGGTGTTGATTGTCAATCTTCGACGATTTCCCAATAGCCGTTCCTGTTGGCGCCGATTCGTCGGATGATGCCTTTGGCTTTCATGTCGGCAAGCATCCGCTCGATCTGGCGGGCGCTCATGTCCAGGTCTGCGGCAATCTTGGCTGCTGTGGTATGTCTGTCTGCGCGCAGATAACCCAAGACTCTTTGTTGCTGGAAGTTGAGGCCTTTCTCATCGGCAATGTCGGCATTGGATTTCCCTTGATGGCCGACGAGTGCGTTCAGAATCTCTTCCAGCATGAAGTCGATGAAGGGGCCACTGTCGCCGAGGCCGGAACTCCGGTTGATGGCGTGGTAATAAGCCTGTTGGTTGGAATAGACCATGTTCTCGACAGGAAGATGCTCGAAAATGGGATTCAGCCGGCCGAGGATAAGAGATTGCCAGAGACGGCCGATTCTTCCGTTCCCGTCGGCGAAGGGGTGGATGAATTCAAACTCGTAATGGAAGACGCAACTCCGGATGAGCAGATGGTCATCGGCATTCTCCAGCCATCCGAAAAGGTCGCTCATCAGGTCCCTGACCCTGTCCGCCGGGGGAGCGATGTGGATGGGCTTGTCTCCGTCAAAAACCCCGACGCCCCCTTTTCTGAACATCCCGGCTTCATCGACAAGGCCAGACATCATCGTACCATGGGCCAGAAGGAGGTCCTGGATGGAGAAGGGATTGAGTTTGGGATAGAGTTCGTAGGTCTTGATGGCATTCTTGACTTCCTGGATCTCTTTCAGGGGAGCGACAACCTTTTTGCCTTCCAGAACCGCCAGCACTTCACCCTCGGACAGGGTATTTCCTTCGATGGCCAGGGAGGAGTGAATGGTTTTGATCCGGTTGGCTCTTCTGAGCCGCAAAGTGTCCTCCTGTTCCATCCGGACCGCATATCTTTCCAACTGACTGGAAATCTTCGCAATCAGATTGATGGCCTTGGCCGATACGGTGAAAGGTGGTTTGTACATGGTTTATTCCGTCAGTTATCCCGTCGTTTATTCCGACATTTATTCCGACACAAAGATAGCGTTTATTCCGACATAAACAAAAAGAGGACAAATCTTTCGATTTATCCTCTGTAGTAGACCAAACACATAAATTCTCGAACCTTCTGGAGGATCTTCGGAAAGTCGAAAGATTTACGCAAAATATTGAAAACCAGGGAAGTGAGAATATGACAGAAATGGAGGGCTCACAAAAGAAGTCCTCCAAAATGTGAAAACAGCTACACTTTTAAAGACCGATTACAGCCTCACGAATCCGCGTTTTTACGTCTTCCCAATCCGTCTCCTCGAACATGAAGGGCATGGGGTCGGATTCGGCGTCTTCGAAGTAGGTGAGGCTTTTCATAGCGATGAAGAGAGTGCCGTCCGGATACTTCTGCATGTAGAGTTCCAAAAGCTCTTGCAAAGTGAACGAGCGGAGTAATATGTCGATATCAATGAAATCCTTTTTCGTACCTCTGCCGATGACTGCAGCAATCTTCATCGCGGCAATGTCCTTGACGCTCGCAAGGGTAATGCCGGAATCGACGACCGGCTCATCGATCCAGGAATACCGGTAATTGACGAAATCGACCTTGACCCCATCGACCAGATAGATGTGGATGTTCTTGGATTCCTTGACGACACTGACCCGGTGGGAGTCCTCCAGGGCTTCCCTGATTTCCAGCGGGTCCGCCTCAATCGTTCCGAAAAGGTCCAGGTCGACGGATTTCCGATGCCCCAACTGAAGCTCCAGGGCCGTACCGCCGACAAGACGGAGACCTTGGAACATCGACATGGACTGCAGCGACTTCAGAAGTTGCAGTGTTCCGGGTTCGATTGTCTGGAATTGTAGCATCGGAACTGCTCTTGAGGGGTCCGGGAGATGGTGCTGATGAAGGCGAGTGCGCGGGGCTCCAGGGAACGCAGGTTCTTGGAAATGCTCACGATTTCATCCAGACCATAATAGGCCAAAAGAAGTTTCCAATCACCAATCTGCCCATATTCCAACACCCGCTGAACGACATAGGGCGCATGGAGGGAAAGGTCGATATGGTCCCGGTCGACATCCCAGAAGATGCCGTCCGAAAAGCCCTGTATGCATTCCTGCCTCGACATACCTCACAAATGTACGAAAAAGATGGGAAGTTCACAATTTGTGAATAAAAACAAAAAAGCCAGCCCCGAAAGGCTGGCTTGCTATGTAGAACTGGTGCTAAAAATTTTGAACGGATTCATCGACGGTTTTATAGCAGTGATTAGGTTCAATGAATCTTTCTCGTGAAAAAGAGGGAGGATGCAAGAGATAGAAGGACAATCACAATCATTGCCCCAATATCATAAGGCTTTCGGTTTATCTCGTAGTACTCGATAGGCGTATTTAGGGAGCCCAAGTCAACACCTTCCGACTCTTTCATTTGGTCTTTTGACTCATAATAAGTTACTGCTCTATTGAGCGTATTTAGTGAGAAGAATACTGATGAGTCTCGTCCGAAGACATGATCTCCAACTACCTGTAAGGAATCTACCCTATTGACAATCTTTTCATCGTCTTCGTTCACGATATACCCATAATCAGGAGAATTGATAACTATTACTTTTAGTCTATTCGGAACGGGGACTTCGTAATAAGTCCCGATAATATCATTAGGGAAGAGCGTCAGGTCCGAAAGAAATAGCCAACCAACCCAAACAATGGCAGAAAGGGGAATAAAGCACAATGCGGCAAATAGGAGGCGTTTCATGGCGAAGACAAGCGGATTACACTTCAAAGTTGCCGAACTCTTTGCAAATATCATTCCTCCATTAGGTGCAATTTCGAACTCAAAACAAGGGTTATCCGATTGTGTAGGCACAAAAAAAGACAAATCCGAAGATTTGTCTGTTTAGTAGACTACACAGATAAATTCTCGAACTTTTTTGAGGACCTCCTGAGGCTGGACAGATTTGCGCAAAGTGTTGAGGATGAATTAAAAAGAATCGTCCCGGCAGAGGAGGGGGAGTCGAAAAGATCCATGAATTCTATCGAAAAACAACCAATCTAAGGTGTTATTATCGTTCTATGGTTCAAAACTCTATATGGCTGATATTGAGATAATTAGTGTTTCGCCATTATTGCCTTCCCGAGGTTGCGTTTAAGGGGCCTCGAACTAAGAGACGGATTAATTCGGAATCCCCTAAATAATCAACTGACAGTCGGAAGGGTAGCGTCTGAAACAAGTATCGCAACAACGAGAAGGCCAGCTAACAGCAGTCCGCTGATAGCAATCTTCATTCGTCCGTTCTTGGTTAGTCTCGGACTCAAAAGGAAGGCATTGTACAAGTAGTATTGATAGAGGAAAAAACAGCCGATAAGCAGTGCGAGGAACACTAACGCAAGTCCCCAGCGATGTCTTACGGCGATAAGGACGATTCCGATCAATTGCACCAACACGCATAGCAGAACCTGGCGAAACTTTTTCTTCTTGGACCATTCCAATGTCCCAGGGCGATTCGGATCTCCTTCATTTTTTTCGTCGGCTTCAATTCTGGCTTGGTCGTCGACATTGACACCTGAATGGAAGTAGTCTTCGATATCCATACCAAGACGTTTTTCCAGATGGCCGATTCCGAACTCCTTGACTTCTCCGGACAAGAGTTTCAATACCAGATATGTGGTGCTCTCTTTCTGAATGCAGGAGACCTCTTTGATATCTTTCCAAGCGACCTCGTCATCGTTAGGCTTGAGCGAATGTAGGGGGAAGGTCTGCGGAAGAAGATGGAGTTTTATTCCTTTGTCCGTCAAAACGACATTGTCTTTAAGCGCAAGGATACAGTAGATAATCAAGACAACGAACATCAGCATAATGATGCCCATTATAATGATACCGGCGAGCTTGTCCCCAGCTTGGGCAGGTTTTATACAGGTGTAGATAAAGACACCAACTATCACAAGGGTCAGCAGAATGCCAAAAGTGAGGATTACCTTCGTGGCGCCGCTTATTCTGTAAACCTTATTCATATTCAAAATATAATCTTTGTGAAGATAGCCACATTTCTCTACATCTCCAAAACCGCTGGTAAACCTATCTCAGGACGACACATGAGGTTGGGAACTTGCAGATTTGTAAGTAGCTCGTAGAGAGATAATTACAAATAGGGCGGTTCCGAACCTGGCGAAAAAAGAGAGGGTTGGGAACAGGTCGTTTTGTAAGCATTTGATTACTATGCTGTTACAAAATGGTTGGTGCCGAACCTCGTGGGCGGGGGATAGACAAACGAAAAAACCAGCCCCTAAAGGCTGGCTTGCTGTGTAGACTACTATGATAAATTATCGAACCTCTCGCTCATCGAGGGCCTGGTCAATTTACAATCATTTCTTGGTCCTAAGATCGGGAAAGCATGAAATAATCTCATAGATTCACCGCATCCAGCCGTCGACCCGATACACTTTTTCCAAGAGTTTACACTCTTCTTTTGTCTCTTTGTTTTGGAACCATACTTCGATTCGAGCAGCGTAATAATCATCCCAATCACCTTCGTAGATGGTAAAGCTCTTATTGTGTACAAGTTGTGAAAACGTAATGGTAGAATCAATAGCGACTTTGCTTCTTTCTGTGAGCCTGTCTTCGGAAAGTGGGATATTCTTTGTCGCCTCATAGCATCGCAGGAATACTTCACCAGCAGGTAACGGACCATAAAACAAGTCGTAAGAATACTCCCCATAGTGGCCTCGGACTTGTAAGAATGCATCTGCATCAAGACTGTCCACAGGAGTGATGGCAATGGAATCTCTGTCCATGGGGATGTTATATTTCAATCCATCCGGAATGGGGTGCTTCTTCCCAAAGTTGTCATAGCCGGGCCCCCACATGGCTGCAAAAGAAAGCATTCCTCCCAGGACGAATATTGTAACAATAGACAGTATGAACGAAAGCAAGCATTTCCGCCATTGTTTATTTATCAGTAAAACGATCCACGAGACGGGTAATGCTATTAATGTCATTAACAAGAGGATACCGAGAATGGTTTCGAATACCGTAGCTGGTGCGCTCATGACTAGGATAAGAAGGATAATCATGACAAACGCCATGAAAGCGATGAGTGTCCACCAGTATTTGATAACGAGAGTCTTCATCTTGATTTCCATCTGCATGCCCCTCCCGGGCTACCATTTTAAACATCCAAGCGGAATGATCTTGACTCCGTCCGGGCGGGTGTACGCCATCTTGCCCCCGGTGAGGACGATGAGAAGGTCCGGCTCCCGGATGGGGTTCTGCTTCTCTTCCTTGTTGTACTCGCGGACAAGGCGGACGATTTCTTTCAAGTGGGCTGCTCCATTTTCGATCTCTGCGCTTCCCAGTTTGCACTCGATGAGGGCATAACGACCGTCCCCCAGATGGAGAACAAGGTCGGACTCCAGGTTGTATCGGTCACGATAGTAAGATAACTCGCCTCGCTGCTGCTGGGAGTAAGCGCGGAGATCGCGGGCGCACATGTTTTCAAATATGAAGCCGAAGGTCTTCAGTTGTGTGTACAGGGCCTCGGGAGCAAGACCCAATGCCGCGACGGCAATGGACGGGTCGATGAATTCTCGCTTGAGGCCGCTTCGGATGGCCGTCTTGCTGCGGATAGGAGGGCACCAGGCCTCGATGTCTTTGATGACGAAAAGCCGGTTTAAAACGTCCAGATAATCGTCCATTGTGTCCATTGACAAGTTGAACTCTCCGGAGCTGGTAATATCGGCAAGAATGGCGGTCTTCTTGGCGAGCGTGGAAATGTTACGGGCATAGGAGCGGAGGATGAGGCGGGCGACACGCTCATTGCGCTGTACTCCGTCTATGCGGTTGATATCGTCCGAGCAAAGCGTATTGAGGTATTCCTGGGCGGTGAGCAGTTTAGCTACATCAGTCCGCGCCTTCAGGGAAGCGGGCCAGCCGCCACGGCATGCCAGAAAGATAAGGTCTTCCACCGTGAGCGGAGACTGAGCACCGTCAATATCATAATGGGGGTCGTTGAAAAGTTGCTGCAGGGAAATCTCGCCGCTGGATTCCTTGGATTCCCAAAGGCTCATCGGAAACATCTTCATCTTGGCGATACGTCCAGTGCCGGAGTGCTTGATATTCTCTTTCTTCACGGCGTTGGAACCGGTAAGGATATACAGGCCCACGTCTTCGCGTCCATCGACATCATTCCGCACCGTGTCCCAAAGGACGGGCGCATCCTGCCATTCGTCAATCAGACGGGGGTTGGCTCCTTTGAGAAGCAGCGAAGGTTTGGTGGCTGCGGTTGCCAGATATTCCGCTGCATTATCTGGATCTTGCAGTTTAATGATGCTTTTTGCCACTTGGGAGGCAGTCGTGGTTTTGCCGCACCATTTGGGGCCCTCAATGAGGACGGCTCCGAACCCGTCCAAGCGGTCTTTCAGCATTATGTCGGCAGCTCTTTCAAGATAATCCATAGTGCGTATCGTTTCATTCTTTCTGCCAAAGGTACGACTTTATGTTGAGTTTTCAACATCTAATCGGAACTTTTGCGGTATTTTGTTCGGTGTTTTTGCGGTTATTTGACCGGAACTTTTGCGGTCCGTTGCTTGAGGCCTTCGCCGAGAGTATGGGCCGAAATCCAAAATCTATGGCTCTAGACCGGCGATTATGGGTACAAAAAAACCTCCAAGACGAATCCTGGAGGTTTGGAGCGGAAAACGAGACTCGAACTATGTCTTATAATATGTTGATAATCAGCGATTTAAAAGAAACAGAAAAGACAACAGGTGAAACATAGGTGAAACTTTCGTGGCTTTTCAGGACGTATAAGGAAAGCGACTTGAACGGCCATCATACAGGAAATAGACGACTTCTATGGACTTCAAACACCAGGTCACTCTCTTGGAGAAGACCGACAGGCGGGTTTTAATGCCGATACTCTTTCGGTGTCATGCCCATATGGCGTTTGAAGAATCGGGAAAAATGAGAGGGTGCAGGGAAATTGAGCCGGTCGGATATTTCGGCCGAGGTGAGATCAGTGTGCCGGAGCAGGATTTTAGCGCGCGAAAGAAGCGCTTCGTCTATCCAGGTACTGGCTGTGCGACCGCTTGCCTTTGAGATCAGACTGCTCAGGTGTTCCCGGCTGAGACCGATTTCTCCGGCATAGAACCCCACATCATGGTGCTGGGCACAATGGACGTTGATGAGTGCGATAAACTGATTGAATATGCTGAGGCTTCTTGTCTGGCCGGCGAGGGTTCTTGACTGCTGGAAAAGGATCAGGGGCCGAAGATACTGCAGGATGGATTCACAGCAAGCGCGGATGGCTTCATCGGAGAGGGTTGCTGCGTGAAGGAGCGCCCAGAGACTGTCGGAAAGAAAAGTGAAAGCGGTCCGGTCCGCATCGGAAGGCCGGAGGGTGAAATCCTGCATCCGATGGATAAAAAGCGGCGGGACCTCTCCGTGCATGACATCGGACAGGAATGCCGGGCTCAACTGGATGATCTGCATATCGAAGTCCGGGCTGCGCCCCTGCTGCGTCATGATGCTGTCCGGAGTGATCACCATCATATCACCCGCTTCATAGTGGCGGGGGAGAAGGTTGACGCTGATGTCCACGCTACCGCTTTTGACAAGGGCGATATGCAAGTTCTTCAGTTGGAAAGGATCCCCTGAGCCGAACTGTACACTGTATCCTTCACCGACGCCACGTGTCTGGATGAGCCGCTCGCTCACATACTGGAAGCCGCTGTCGGAGCGATGGTCCTGCCAGAAACTGTCTGTAAGCTTCGTTACGCTTTGATTACCCTGTTTTGCCATCATAGGGCAAATATACGATTAATAACTTACAAAATGGTAATTCTTTCCTTTTAATCGGTAACGCAAGTGCAAAGGGATCCATCTATCTTTGCAGCAGATATGAATACAGTGAAAACGATACTTGCAGTCGGGATGACCATGATGGCCATCTCCTGCGCTGATAAAACAACGAAAGAAATGGATTTCACGACCCTTCCTCTCATCACCGTAGAGGAGCATTTTTCCGCACAAGAGATTATTGACGCCAATGCGAAATATGCTTATCTGAAGCCCAAGCCAACCGGAAAGATGGCCGAGGCGGCGCGTTTCTTCGCCGGCCGCAGGCTCATTGGCGAGGACCTTCTGGATATCGACGGCAAGCGCCTTCACCACATGGACAGCCTCGGCATCGGAATGCAGATTCTCTCATTCACTGCACCCATAGACAATGTGGTTCCGGCGGATGAGGCTGTTCAAATGGCACGCCGTGCCAATGATATCCTGGCCTCCCGCGCCTCGCAGCATCCGGACCGCTTCCGCGCCATGGCCACGCTGCCCATGGCCGATCCTGAGGCCGCCGCTGCCGAGCTGGAGCGCTGCGTCAGGGAGCTGGGAATGGTGGGCGTACTGCTGACAGGTCAGTACAACGGCCGCTTCTACGATGAGCCGGAGTTCTTTCCCATCTTCGAGAAGGCGGCCGAGCTGGACGTACCCGTTTATTGGCATCCGGACTTTGTGAAAAGCGAGATTATCGACTACTACTATATGTCCGACAGCTACAGCCCCATTGTAGGGGCGGAACTCGGCAGTGCGGGCTTCGGCTGGCACATCGATGTGGGTATCCACGTGGCCAGGATGGTGCTGAGCGGCATTTTCGACAAACTCCCGAACCTCAAGTTCGTCACCGGCCACTGGGGCGAGGACATCCCCGCCTTCCTGGAGCGGATGGACTATATGCTGGACCAGGAAAAGACCGGACTCAAGAAGAAAGTTTCTGATTATTATAAAGATAACATCTGGTACACTCCTTCCGGCATCATGTCCGAGTTGCAGCTGGACTATTTCGTGAAACTTTTCGGCGCGGAGCACATCATCTGGAGCGAGGACTACCCTTATATCCAGAACGAACCGCTGAGATTCTTCCTGGACAAGGCCGATCTGACCGCTGACCAGAAGTATGCCATCGCCCGCGGCAACGCGGAGCAAATCTTCAAACTGAAATGAGAGCGTTCCTTTTAGCCATTATGACTTTTCCTGGCAGCAGCCATCACCCGAACGTCACTTTCAGGGTGGCATTGCCTCTGAAATAAACATTTTAAAACTCATTGAATATGAATAAGTTGTCTTTAATCGTCATCGCGACGTTGCTGGGTGCTGGAATGTGCCTGGCCCAGAACATTTCTCTTCCCGCCCCCGAGAAGACGGGGGGCAAATCTACGCTTGAGACCCTCTGGAACCGCCAGTCGGGAACGGAGTTCAGCGAGCGGATGCTCAGCGACCAGGACCTTTCCAACCTGCTTTTCGCTGCCATCGGTGTCAACCGGGAGAACGGCAAGCTGACTTCCCCTACGGCGAGCAACAAACAGGAGATCCGCGTCTTTGTCTTCACGGCAGAGGGTGTCTGCGAGTATCTGAATGCGGAAAACAGCCTGCGTCCGGTTGTCCAGGGAGACCACAGGGATCTCGTCGCCGGCCGTCAGGGCTGGGTCAAGACGGCCCCGGTCATTCTGCTGATGGTCGCCGATGAGAAGAAATTCGGCGGAAGCGACGAGCGTTCGACGGTCGTGATGGGCGTGGATGCCGGCATCGTTTCAGAGAACATCAACCTGTTCTGTGCAGGTGCAGGTCTTGTCACCCGTCCCAGGATGTCGATGGATACCCAGGCCATCAAGGAACTGCTTCGTCTGGACGAGACGCAGACTCCGCTGCTGAACAATCCGGTCGGCTATGCCAGGTAAAACCCTCGCTTACGGTTGGCTTATATGGAAAGGCTGTCGTAGGCGGTACCGTATTCCTCTGCATATTCACGCTTGTGCCTGGAAATGAACTGCTGGTAGCATGTGCGGGCATCGTCCTCGTGCCCCAGGAGTTGGAGCGCCCGGATCTTGCCGGCGAGGGCTTCATCGTCCAGGGGGTCTACCAGGAAAAGGATATCGGCACACAGAATGGCATTGTTGTATTCCTTCATGCCCACCCTGCGCTTCATTTCCCTTTGCATGACCGGTTGTACTTGCCTGTCGAAGCTGTCTTTCATGTAATCAAACATCGGATCTGTCTCGCCCAGAAGGAATTTCCCGCGGGAAAGCAGACGGATGAGTGTATCCATGTCGGGTTGTTCGCTCTGCAGTATTTGCTGGAATCTCAGATAATCACAACTGAAAGGTTCCCGGTACTGAAGGATGAAATGACCGTCTTTAAACTCGATCGAGACCCCATCCATCAGGGAAAGCGCCTTCCGGAGTTTATTCATGGTTACGCCCCGAAGGTTTTTGGCATGCATTTCATCCTTGTCCGGCCAGAGCAGTGACCTCAGGTTTTTGGAACTGACCCCGTCTTTCATTCCCAGAAGGATCAGAAGCAGAAGATGGCGTATTTTTTCCGGAAATTCGGCCGAGATTTCGTTCCCTTTTGCATCATAAGCGGCAAAAACACCGAATAGGGAGAGGGAATTGGCAACAGGTTTCAAAGGCTGAAGCGCAGCGGCTGGAATACTGGCTTTGAGCCTCCGGGAATGCCGGATCTTCCGTTTTATCAGATAGAGCGTCATCCCCACAAGGAGGAGAGCGAATAGAAGCACCGTCCCCTTCCGAATCCGTTCCCGGGTCACTGTGGAGAGGTTCCGTTTCAAGGGGGGGAAAGACAGCGTATAGACCGTTACTCTTGAATCGATGTCATTCGTGGATTCTTCCAAAAGGGCGATGAGTATCTGCAACTGCGTGTCATAGTAGAGATTCGCATTGGTAAGAATCCGGTCGGAATTCATGGGAATGGCATCGGCGTACAGGGACATCTGCCCGTCTTGCAGGGAGAACCGGTATAACTGCAGTTCAGTTTCGGTATAGCTCTCCGGATACATGAGCGTATAGAAATACGAGTCCCCGGGGAGGACCATATTCCTTACCGGCACTTTGTTTATCTTCTGTTTGGGAAGTGTCCAGACTTTTTCTGCCTCAAAGGTTTCCGGGTCAATGACAAAGAAATCGTATAGATATTGACGGCCCACGATATGATCTCCGCTTTGATTCCCCATTCCGCCGAACAAGTAAATCTTGTCGTAGACCGAGTCCCATCCTGCCGAAGCGAAGTAGCGGGGCCAAACTTCGTCCCCGGTGAGTTCGGGCGCAGGATGCCAATGCCCGGAATCATCCAGGCAATAAAAACGACCGTTGTAGAGACGGTTGCCGAAACCGCCGTACAGGTAGTGGCGGTGCCTGAGCGTGTCCGAAATGAGATTATGGTGATGGAGTTGGGTCGGGAATTGTCCGGAAGACAAGATGTTCCAAGTGAGGCTGGAATCCAGAAATGCCAGTGTGGGATACTCCAGCGGGACTTCGTCGCCATAATAGGCTTCGTAACAGTAGTATCCGCCGTCCTGCGGAAAACTGGCTCCGAGGAAGGTATGAAGGGGATTCGGGGTCGAAGTCTTTTCGTGGAATTCCATCCCCTTTCCAAGAGGGATCCGATGCAGCGAATCTCGCGAAATCAGATAGATTTCGTGCCGCGAATCGTCATAGCCACAGGTCAGGAACTGCGCGCTGCTTTGGCTGAAGCGCTTCTTCCATCGGAGCCTGTCACGGTTCAGCCACTCAGGGTTGCTTATTTTTGCCTTGTACCCGGGCAGGGAACTGGATGCCGTATTGCCGGAGTCTTCCTCCAAAGGGAATGCGGCCACTTTCTGGTCCATCTTGACGGACAGGTTACGCATGTCGAAACTCGGTACATCGATCCGGTATTCATTCTTACCCAGGCAAAGAATGCTGTTTACCGTTCCTTGCAAGTCCATAGTACCGCCCACGCCATGCCGACCGATCTGCAAATAAACGCTGTCCTTTTTCGGCGTCAAAACGAATCGAACGGGCAGCCATTCGCCTTCAACCACGTCTGATCTGGAGATAGACATGTCGGATATGAAACGATGCCCTTCCCAAATGACCCTGAATTGGTACTCTTCTCCCATGCTGTCCATGAAAAGGCAAATTCCCCCGATATTGTTTTCATCGGGAATGCGTCCTATCCTGAAAATGTATCCATTTTCCCTTTCCCGGGAAAAAGCGATGTCGAAACGAATCACCAATGAGTCGGCAAATGCTTTTCGCAGGGGAATATTCATGCTTGTGCGTTCTTCTATGGGATATTCGGAACCGCGGAAATGGAGTCCCTGCCCGACAGCCGTCCAGCATGAAATGAACGCAAGGATAACAAGAATGGCTTTTATCTTCATGGTGGACAAAGGTATTATTTTTCAATGGTTAACCCAAAATATTTTTTAAATAATGGTTAATTAACCCTATTCTTAACAGTCTCCCGCTATATTTGCAGTCAACACGAAACGATAACCATGATCCGTCCGGTTTACAGAAAAGTCCACCTGCTTGTGTCCGCCAGTTTACTGACGGCTTGCGTTACTTGTACAAAGGAAAACGGAACAGACGAGTTGGTTCCTCCCTCCAAGGCCGATGCTGTCGTGTACACGGATATCCACGATCCTATTGGAGATGAAGGACAGTTTTTCATGCCCGAGGACTCCCGCATTCCCGAGCGTTATTGGGTTTGCGTGGATATGTTTGACGGCGGCCTGCCCTACCAGCTGCTTTGCGAATCCGTGTCAGGCCTCGTGAACGGCGCCTTCCAGGAAGGCCGGTCGGATGTGGCGGTCTGGCTGGACGTCAACTCGGATTCCTACAACCGTGCCAGGGCTTTCCTGGGCAGGGAGGTGGGACGCCAGACGGCGTTCGAACTCTGTTTCAACGAATACGGCCCCTTTGACGGAGCCCCGGTCCAGGTGAAAGACCTCTTTTCCGGCGGGTATGTCCTCTGCGACGTGGCCACCAACCCGGAGAGTTCGGTCGTCGCCTCGGTGGCCGCCCACGTGTACCAGGCGGTCATCGTGGATGTTTCCCTGGAGGAGCGTTTCATCGAGGCCGGTTACACGATGCGTTACGATGCGCGCAGGAAGACCACCCGGGACGCCTGGGAGGAATTCCGGGATGCGTGCCGGAACGACGCCCTGGTCCTCATGCCCGTGAACACGGCGGAACTCCGCAACTTTTCCATCTGCCACCACTTATTCGTGTTGAACCTGTGCCGCGAACGGGACAGTGTGGAGGGCGGCATGAACAGCGGATTGATGGATGAAGTCCTGGCCTGGCTTCAGCCCGATTCCCCCGTCCTCGGCTGGGAGGGCGGACCTTTCGGGGAAGACGAGTTCGTGGGAAAAATCTCCCGGTACGGGCACCTGATGCTGGCCGCCGACTGGAGTTACAACCACTCCCTTACCAGCGCCGGCGCCCGGGAACGCCAGTCCATGTCTCTCGCCCCGGTCATCCATCCCCGTACAATAGACTATCATCTCAAGAAGAATTTCATTTCCTTCGTCCTCACCGACGGAGATAACTACCAGTGGGTCATGGGAGACGGCTTCGAGAAGGACTTCTATGCCCTTCCCTCCCGCCATGACGTGCGGATGAGCTATACCCTGGGCGCTCAGGCGCTCGCCGAGCTCTCTCCTGACCGTTACTCCTACCTCGTGAACCTTTGCGGAGACGACAATACCCTGATGGAGACCTTCGGCGGAGGGTATTTCTATGCCGATACCTACGCGCAGAAGACCTCCCGCCGCGCCGCTTCCCTCGCAGTGATTGCCGCGCGGACGGGGGTGCACATGCGCCAGCACCGAATCAAGGTACTGCAGCTCATCGCCTGGCGGGCCTTGAGCCAGGAGGCCATGGAAGCGTACCAGGCCTTCGTGGACGCCAACGACCAGCTGGAAGGGATTGTCGTCATTCAGTATTCCCCCTATACCGGAGGTGACGGGGAGATCCGCTGGTGTACCAATTCCCAGGGCTATGACATCCCGGTCATCACCGCCCGATATGCCCTGTGGAAAGGACTGCCGACATCCGTCGGGGGCGGCAATCCGAAGGAAGTCTCCGACAAGATGAAAGAGCGTGAGCCTTCCGGAGCGGCATCCTTCTCCCTGTGCAGCGTCCATGCATGGAGCGATTTCGCCGGAAACCGGTCCTCCGATGCGGCCGCTTCCTGCCTGGAGCAGTTGCCGGACCGTTTCCAGGCTGTATCCGCCCAGGAACTGATCTGGCGTGTTCGGATGGCTTACCGCCCGGAACAGACTCGGAAATATCTGTCAACCATTCAATAAAACCAATTATCATTCATCCTAAAACAATGAACAAATCCAAATCTCTTCTCAAGGCTTTTGCCGTTGCAGCCCTCGCCATGGCGGGCGCCGCAATGCTGCCCTCCTGCACCGACAATGAAGAGGCGGTGCAGGAAGACTGGGGGTCGGGAACCATCTCCGGTGTCGTAACCGACACGGGGGGTGACCGGATTGCCGCTGTCTCCGTCACGGTGGAAGGGTCTGACGCGTCAACGACCACATCCTCCGACGGTACGTACTCTTTGGATGTAAAGATTAAGAAAACAGTCGTAGCGAAGTTCACGAAAACAGGCTACGCAACCGTGGCGATGACCGTTCCCGTCGGCCTTTTCACCGGTGGGAAAGTCACGTTGAACCCGGTCCTTGAAGTGTCGGACGCCGTGATTACCGGCCGCGTGCTGGATGCCAGCCACGGCAACGTCCCGTTCGCAGGCGTCACGGCCTCCATCGGCTCCAAGGAGCTGGTTACCGGTGCCGACGGCGTGTTCACCTTCACCGACCTAACCATCCAAGATTATACGCTCACCCTCCGGAAGACCGGTGCGATGACCATCATCCGTCAGATTGGCAAGGATGACTTCGCAAACCACCAGGTGGATCTCGGAGACATCGGCATGGGCGGCAAGGAACTCTTCCGCGGCAAGTCCCTCGACGACATCCAGCAGCAGGCTCCTTTCCTGTTTATGGACGAATACCGCGGTGGCTGGGGCGGCGGCGGCCTGACCGACTGGTCCTGCACCTTCATGTCTGCGCAGTGGAAACAGGAAGGCAACATTGAAAACCAGGGCGAAGGCATGGCTCTCCGGATCCGGAACGATGACGCCGACAAGGAGGACAACCCCGTGGACCAGTTCTTCCAGGACACCTACATCTATGGTATCAAGGACATCACCGATTCCAACAAGTATCTCACCGTGAACGCCCGCACCCACCAGGGTCCCGCGCACTTCGGCGTGGTAGTCGTGGACATGACTTCCGACGATCCCGAAGCCATCCGTCTCCCGGAGACGGCGCTGAAAGAGTACACCGACGGCTTCTCCAGCGGAGATTACCTGAACTTCCAGTATGACCTCTCCGCCTATGTGGGCAAGCGCATCGCCATTGCCATCGGTACCTACCGCTGGGCGACCGGCGACTACTGGGTCCAGGTGCCGCTCAAGCATATCACCTTCGCGCCCGAATATGTAAAGGGTGACGACCACCTGACCGGTACCGAGGTCCCTGCCCTGCCCGGCTGGCATCTTACGCTGGAGCAGCTCGGTTCCATGATGCCCAACCCGAACCGCCATTTCACCGCCTATACGCCCGACGGTGTCCAGGTGTGGGGCCGCGACAACTGGGGCCCGCAGTACAAAGCCTGGATGTATGAGTGCGAGAACCACATCGCTTCCCAGTGGGGCTTCATGTATGTGAACAAGGATACCGAACCGTTCGGGGGCGAAGGCTTCACGATCAAGACCCGCAGCGGTGTGGATCCCGACTATGAGCTGCCGGAGTCCTTCTGGTTCTCGAAGTTCAGCATTTCCGACGCCAACGACCATATCGCTTTCCGCGTGCGCAACTTCTCCTCCACGGATCCGACCGTCTTCCGCGTGACCGCCATTACCTTGGACGGCACCGCCAAGGCCCTTGCCCCGTACGAGAACAATGCCGTGTCCGCGGAAGCCGTTGACAACGGCTGCTGGAAGTTCATCCACGAGGACGGCTCCAAGGGCAGTCCCGACAAGTATGCCACCTTCCGTTATGACCTGAGCGAGTTCTCCGGCAAGGACATCGTCCTGTGCATCGGCGTCCACAAGGGCGAGACTCGCGATGGTGAGCAGAAGCTCGTGATCTACGACGTTACGCTTGACTAATCATTCCTTCCGATGAAAAGAGTCTTTGGATGCTTATTGATTTTGACGGGCCTTGTCGCCTGCGGGGTTCTTCCTTCCTGCAAGAAGGACAACCCCGCGAATGGCGGCGGGGATACCCCCGGAGGGGATAAGCAGGAGGAAGTCGCTACCGCGGCCCGGAACCTCGAGCGTGCCATCACACTCACGGACGCCGCTATGAAGAATTACTTCAACGAGGCGGACGGATTTGCGATGTACCGCTACTACAATCCTTACAACGGGACCCACCAGAATAACGAATACGGCTCGGTCTGGATGTATACCAGCGCCATCGAGGCGGTGAACGCCGTCCTGAAGGGCCTGGATATCGATAAGGCCAAGGGCAACGCCACCCTGTACACCGCTCACCACGACCGGTATGTCCAGTTGCTGGACAAGCTGGTGGACCGGCTGGATTATTACAGCGGAACTTTCTCGCTGACGTCCTTCACCCAGACCCGCAACTGGACGGTATACGGGGTGAACCGGGGAAAATCCAAAGGAAGCGCATCCGTCGGAGGCAGGGACAATGTCTATGACGATCAGCAGTGGCTCGTCCGTGAACTCATCGAGGCGTATCACCTGACCGGAAAGGCGGAGTATCTCCGGAAGGCGGAATACCTGACGGAGTATGTCCTGGACGGCTGGGACTGCACGGTGAAGGGTGGAAAGGAGCGCGGCGGCATCCCCTGGGGGCCCGGCTACTATTCCAAGCATTCCTGCAGCAACGGCCCCATGGTGAGTCCGCTGGTGTGGCTGAGCGAAGCCTACCAGGGAAAGGGCGACCAGGCTACCTGGCGCTACATCGACCTTTCCGACGGTCATACCCGCAAGGCGGAGCAGATGCCCAAGTCCGACTATTATCTGATGTTCGCCCGGAAGGTGTATGCCTTCCAGAAGGACAACCTGATGATGAAGGACGGCTCCCGCGTGTATGCCGACAATCTGAACGGCCCCTCCATCGGTGGCGACATCCAGTATGAGACCGTGGACGGCGAGCGGTATCGCCGCCCGGCCGACCTGAACGACTTCAACGGCCCCGCCATCTCCTACAACAGCGGAACGATGCTCTCGGGAGCGGCTGACCTGTACCGGGTGACGGGGGACAATACCTATCTGGAGGACCTTCAGGCACTTGATGTAGACAGCTTCCGCGCTTTCGCCAAGTTGGGCCAGCAGAAAGCCGGCTACTATTCCTATGCTATCGACGGGTTCAACAACTGGTTCAACGGGGTGCTCCTGCGTGGTTACGTGGATGCGTTCCCCTTTGACGGCGCCGCTTCCGCCCCCATCGACTCGTTTCAGAAGAACCTGGACTACGCCTGGGACAATTACCTGAACGAGAACATGCTCCCTCCGAGTCTCCTGGTGGGTTGGAACACCGACCGGAGCCGCAACAACGTGGAAGGGATGTTCGTGTTCGCCTTCGCGGCCGAATATGCCGTGATGTCCCGGTACCTGAACAAGTAAAATTTATACAAACCAATACTAATCTATGCACACTTATCGTAACATGATTTCGCGTATTGCAAAGACCTGCATGACGGGCCTCCTCGCCCTGATGCCGGTCCTTGCCTTCGCCCAGCGGACGATAACGGTGACGGGTACGGTCGTGGACGACTCCGCGGAACCCGTCATCGGCGCCAGCGTCTTGGTTGCCGGGACCACCACCGGCGTTCCGACTGATCTGGACGGGCGTTATTCCATCACCGTTCCGTCCAATGCTTCCTTGGAGTTTTCCTCAGTGGGCCTGACGACTGTCGTGGAGCCCGTCAATGGACGCACTGTCATCAACGTGGTCCTCGCGACCGACAACACCTTCCTTGAGAGTGTCGTCGTGGTGGGCTACGGTACCCAGAAGAAAGGTTCCGTCACCGGCGCTATCGCCGGCATCGGATCCGACGAACTTATCAAAACCAAGTCGGAGAACCCCCAGAACATGCTCACCGGCCGTGTTCCCGGCCTGCGTGTCTGGCAGACCAGCGCCGAGCCGGGCTCCTACTCTTCTAACATCGATATCCGCGGCTACGGCAGCATGCTGGTTGTCATTGACGGTGTCCCCCGTACCATCGAGGACTTCAACCGGTTGAATGCCAACGATATTGAAAATGTTTCCGTGCTGAAGGACGGTGCGGCTGCCATCTACGGTATGCGTGGTGGTAACGGTGTTCTGCTCGTGACCACCAAGAAGGGTGCAGCGGAGACGTCGAAGGTAACCTACAACGGCTCCTTCACCTTCCAGACCCCGTCCGGTCTCCCGGAACTTGCGGATGTGGTGGATGCCATGAAGATTTATAACGAGAAGGCCTATAACAACATCTCGGGCGGCGCCGCCGTATTCTCCGACGAGTTCATCAGCGAGTTCACCAGCGGCACCCGGAAGGCGACCGACTGGAACGACCTCGTCATCCAGCGGGTGGCCCCGCAGACGGCCCACGATGTCTCCGTTTCGGGCGGTACTGAGAAATACCAGTACTATGTCTCCATGGGATACAGCTATCAGGAAGGTTTCTTCAAGAGCGGAGACCTCAACTATGACAAGTACAATGTTCGCGCAAACATCGCCGCCGAGGTGGTGAAGGGCCTAAAGCTCGACGCCAGCGTCGCCGGCGTGGTGGACCAGCAGAACAAGCCGCAGACCGAGTCCGACTGGCTGATCCGCAACTGGTGGCGCCAGGGTTCCGTGTATCCCGCCTATGCCGACCCGGAGGGAACCCTCCTGAGCTATGTGGGCATGGACCTCAACGAGAATACCATCGCCGAAATGACATCCGACATTTCCGGTTACAAGAAGTACAACAAGAAGCAGCTCCAGAGCCAGGCTTCCCTGACCTACGATTTCGGCACCCTGGCCTCCGGCCTGAAGGGACTCTCTGCGAAGGTGTTGTACAGCTATGATGTCCGCTTCGACACCAACACCAACTTCAAGAAGGAGTACAACCTGTACGGGGCCAACGGAGACGGTACCTACAACCGCATCACTTATTCCGAGAGCTCCCCGAGCCAGCTCATCAAGGAACACGGACAGCGCAACCAGCACCTCTGGCAGGCCATCCTGAACTATAACCGTGATTTCGGCAAGCACAACCTGGGCGGACTCATCGGTTGGGAGGCCCAGCGCTTCACCTCAGAAACGACCTCGGCCGGCACCAACCTCCTGTTCAGCACGCCGTACCTGACCTCCAAGTCCGGAGACAAGGAAGCGTACAACATCGGCGGCGGCTATGCCGATGTCGCCCACGAAGCGGTCATCGGTCGTCTGAACTACAATTACGACGAACGGTACCTCCTCGAAGGCCAGTTCCGTTACGACGGTTCTTCCTACTTCGCCCAGGGACACCAGTGGGCCTTCTTCCCGTCGGTGTCCGCCGGTTGGCGTGTCTCTCAGGAGCCCTGGTTCAAGGACAGCGCCGCGCTGAATTTCATCAACCAGTTTAAACTGCGTGCCAGCTACGCTACCATGGGTGACGAGGGCATAGCCACCGGTTACGGCTGGATGACCGGCTATACCTACGAGGGTGGCCAGACTTCCACCAACGGCTGGTACAACGGCCATGTCCCTGGTTACCTCCTCAACGATTCCTTCGTGTACATGGTCTCTCCCCAGCCGCTTCCGAACGTGAACTACTCCTGGGGTACCATCCATACTTTCAACGTGGGTGTGGACTTCGAGGCCTGGAATGGCCTGCTGGGTGTTACGGTGGACTACTTCAACCGTCAGCTGACCGGTATCCTTGCCCAGGATTCCAACACACTTCCGACCGTCGTGGGCGCCTCCGCCCCGGTGATGAACCTCGAGTCCAAGCGGAATTTCGGCCTGGAGGTGGAACTCTCCCACCGCAATAAGGTCGGGGAGGTTCGGTACGGTCTCACGGGCATGATGACCATCACCCGCGAGAAGTACGGCACCTCCGTCACCAAGGGCAACTACGGCAGCCAGTATGACCGCTGGCGCAACGACAACCAGAACAACCGATACCAGGGCGTCCAGTTCGGCTACGAAGGCGCCGGCCGCTTCAACTCCTGGGAGGACATCTGGGATTATGGCCAGACGGTCTTTACCGAACGGGACGTGCTTCCTGGCGACTACAAGTACCTGGACTGGAACGGGGACGGCGAGATCAACGGCCTGGACGAGCACCCGTATGCCTACGACCAGACCCCTTGGATGAACTACTCCCTGAGTTTCGACATGGAGTGGCGCAACTTTGACTTCAGCATGCTCTTCCAAGGTTCCGCACTGGGGTCGGTGCAGTACACCGAGTCCCTCCGTGCCATCTGGGGCGTCAATGCCGGTGCGGGCGGTGTCCTCACCCAGTATCTGGACCGCTGGCATCCGGCTGTCGACGGTTGGACCGACCCGTACGACCAGAGTCTCGCCTGGAGCGGTGGCTACTACGCCCTGACCGGACATTCCCCGAGGGACAACTCCTCCTTCAACCGGATCAGCACCGACTATCTCCGCCTGAAGACCGTCGAACTGGGTTACACCCTTCCGAAGATCAACTCCGCAAGGAACTTCTCCCTCAGGATTTTTGCCAATGCTTACAATCCTCTGACGTTCAGCCACATGAAGTATAGCGATCCGGAGCATCCCTCCAGTAGCTACGACCGTTTGTATCCGCTGAACAAGACCTATACGCTCGGTGTCAACCTTTCCTTCTAATTCATTGAAAGCATTATGAGAAAGTCATTCAAATATATGATTCTGGCTGCGCTCCTTGCAGCCGTGTCCTGCGAGCAGATGAACCTTCCCACCAAGGACAAGGTTTCCGATGACGACATCTTCTCGTCTGCGTCGAGCCTGCAGGTCTATATGGCCAGAATGTACAGCTATCTCCCGATCGAGGATTTCAAGTATCTGGCCGAATGGGGTGTGGAATACAACTCCTGGCTGGGATCCTTCGGCATGGAAGGGACCGGAGAGGCCGTGAACCGTGACTGCGCCAGCTCCTTCACCAGGGAGCGGACCACGTTCTGGTCTCCCGCCTTCTCCATTATCCACGATGCGAACCACATCATTGAAACGGCTCCCTCGTACGAGGAGGCCCTGGGGGTGGAAGTGGCCAACGAAGCCCTCGGACAGGGCTATTTCGTGCGTGCCTTCACTTTCTATGCGATGGCCCGCCGGTTCGGTGGTATTCCCCTCGTGACGAAGACCATCGAATACGACCGCGAGAACCCCGAGACGATGGAAGTCCCTCGCGCCAGCGAGGAAGAGACCTGGGACCAAATCGCCCGTGACTTCGACGAAGCAGCGAAATATCTTCCCGTGACGCCCAGCGCCAAGGGGTATGCCAACAAATATACCGCCCTTGCCGTGAAGGCCGAAGCGATGAACTATGCCGGCTGCGTAGCCAAGTACAACGAGACTGTCCAGGGCCGCCTGAGCGGGACCGGCGAGAAGACCGGCGTCCGTGTCATGGGCTTCGACGCCTCTTCGGCCGCCGCGGCTTCCAAGCGCTATTTCGAGGAGGCTTTCAAGGCCGCGAACGAGGTGATCCAGAGCGGGAAGTACTCCCTGTACCGTGCCAACAAGGACAAATACCAGAACATGGTGGATATGTGGCGGGACGATACGAGTTCCGAGAATATCTGGGTGCGCTACTACTCCTATCCCACACTTACGCATGGACTGGATTCTTATTCCTCGCCCTGCCTGTGGCACCTTCCGCTTTCTGGCGGCACCAGCCCGACCCTGGACTTCGTGGAACTCTTCGACGGCCTGCCGCGGTATGCCGACGGCACCCTCCGCGTGACCGACGGCGCCGATCATACCACCGGCAACTACATCCTCTTCGATTCCCCGTATGACATCTTCGCAAGCGCCGAGCCCCGCCTGCGTGCCTACGTGATCCTCCCGATGGACAAGTTCCGCGGGGAGACCATCGAAACTCGCATGGGCATCTACAAGGGCGGCGAGACTACCATCAAGCCGCTGGGCCACTATGCATACGGTGATGCCGGTGTCAAGTATGCCGCCTATGGCAATGACAAGATCAAATGCGGAACCCGTCGTACCGACAACGAGTTCGACAATGACGCCCAGATGACCCGGAGCGGCAGCTGCGGACCTTTCGCCGACGACAACGAAGCCACCACCACCGGTTTCCACCTGCGCAAGTACCTGAATCCTGACATGGGGGCTGACGATATCGGTGAAGGAAAGTCCGATCAGCCTTTCATCCTGATGCGCTATGCCGATGTCCTGCTGGCCGCCGCCGAAGCGGGTGTGGAGCTAGCCCTTGTGGGAGAGACCAGCGTGGACGGTACGAACGTCCTCTCCGTGGCGACCGAAGCCATCGCCGATATCCGGGACCGGGCCGGTGCCGATCCGCTCGCGGGATCGCTCACCGCTTCCGTCGAAAGCCGCAACCTCGTGCGTCGCGAGCGCCGCAAGGAGCTCGCCTTCGAGCACAAGTCCAAGTGGGATATCCGCCGCTGGAGGGTCATCGATGAGCAGAACCGTGACGGTTTCTGGGGGGAGGTCCGCGACCACAGCGCCTTCTCCGACGGAACCCGGTTCCACTTCCGCGGCTTGTATCCGTTCTACTCCACCTCTACGGGCAAGTACTTTCTGGATGCGCGCTACGAATGCAACCTCAACAAGAATTATGACTATAACACGGTCGACTACTACTTCGCCATTCCTTCCGACCAGGTGTCCAAGAGCAGCGTCATCGACCAGCAGCCTAACAGATAATCAGATATGAAAAAGATAACAAACCTTCTTCTTGTCGCATCGGCGGCCATTTGCGCCGCTTCCTGCTCCCTGTTCGAGCTCGACAACTATGACGCTCCTGCCGAGACCCTCTTCGGCAAGGTGACCGACGCTGCCGGCAATCCGGTTCTCACCGACCAGGGTTCCGAAGGCATCCGCGTCCGTCTCACCGAGACTTCCTGGGAAGGGAACGTGACGCCTCTGGATTTCTACTGCCGTCCGGACGGAACCTTCAACAACACGAAAGTGTTCGAAGGCGACTACAACATCCGCATTGACGGACCGTTCATTCCGCTGGTCCGCTCTACGCAGGACGGAATCCTGCTCTCCGACGAGTCCAAGAATGCGCATGTCAAGGGCCAGACCGAAGTGAACTTCATCGTCGAGCCTTTCCTGCATGTGGAACTGGTAGGAATTCCCCAGGCCGCCGGCGGAAAGATTACGGCGAACGTGAAAGTCACCCGCGGTGTGTCCAAGGTGGATTTCCGCTCCAAGGTGGAGCCGATGGGAAACTACTCCGATGATTTCCTGAATGTCACCGACGTCCAGCTTTTCGTCAGTTATTCCTCTTCCGTGGGCTATCGTGCGCGGGACGACCGCTGGTCTTCTTCGATCGAATATGCGGGTGCATCCTTCGAGGATCTGCTCGGTACCGAGGTGAGCATCTCTTCCAAGGGGGCCATTCCTTCCGGCCGCAAGGTGTACGTGCGGGCCGCCGCGCGCATCAATTACGCCACGGAGGGGAACCGCCGCTGGAACTATTCCGAGCCTATCGAAGTTTATCTCCCTTAATATAGGTGGTTGGTTAATTGTTAAATTGGGGAGGAGGGAGGATGGAGTTGCCAGATTTCATCCTCCCTTTTTATTATCTTTACGAAATGAACAAGTACACGATTGTATACCTGGCCGGTTTCGTTCTGGCAGTAGCCTGTGCTCCCCGTGGACCCCAGCATCCTGCGGACAAAACTACTTTCCAGACCTCCCGGGCCTGGAGCGAACATATCGACAACCGGGCCGATGCCGTCATGGTATACGGCGTAGGCGGCAATCCCTCTGACCGGAACGGGCGCGGCCTGTCCCTCGAGGACAGGCTCGCCTCCTGGAAGGAAAGGGGGTACACCACTCAGTTCATGACCGGTATCGCCTGGGGGGAATACCAGGACTATTTTACCGGTGAATGGGATGGAAAGTGGCACCTGGACGAAGGACAGGTCCAGATGAGCGGAGACACGATCTGGCACGGCCGGATGGTCCCTTATATCGTCCCCACGGAGAACTATCTCTCCTATTTCAAGGAGAGGCATATCAAGCGGGTCATCGATGCCGGCGTCGATGCCATCTTCCTGGAAGAACCGGAATTCTGGGCGCGCAGCGGTTACAGCGATGCTTTCAAGCGGGAATGGAAAGATTATTACGGTACGGAGTGGCGTCCCCAGGACGAATCTCCGGAAGCGACATACCTGTCATCCAAACTGAAGTATCACCTGTATTACCGGGCGTTGGATGAAGCCTTTACCTTTGCCAAGGACTATGGCCGGAGCCTGGGCCGCGACATCAAGTGCTACGTCCCCACCCACTCGCTGCTGAACTATGCCCAGTGGCAGATTGTTTCGCCCGAGGCCTCCCTGGCTTCGCTGCCCTGCGTGGACGGATATATCGCCCAGGTCTGGACCGGGACCTCCCGCGAGCCGGATTATTACAACGGCGTGTACAAGGAGCGTGTATTCGAGACCGCTTACCTGGAATACGGCTGCATGGCTTCCATGACGGCCCCGACCGGCCGTCGCGTATGGTTCCTCACGGACCCTGTCGAGGACTGGCCCCGTGACTGGGCCGACTACAAGCGCAACTACCAGGCCACCTTTACGGCCCAGCTCCTATACCCTCAAATCTCCGACTTTGAGATTATGCCGTGGCCGGAACGGATCTACCGGGGGTTCTATCGCACCAGCGCCGATTCCGAGGAACGCACGCGCATCCCCAAGGACTATTCGTCCATGATGCAGGTGATGATCAACGCCGCCCATGACGTGCCCGTCTCCCAGAGCAAGCTCAGCGGGTCCAAGGGCATCTCCGTTTTGATGGGGAACTCCCTTATGTTCCAGCGTTTCCCGGTCCATGAAGGCTATGACGACCCGCAGCTTTCCAATTTCTACGGGCTAGCCATGCCGCTCCTCAAGCACGGTGTCCCCGTGGAGATATCCCACATCGAGAACCTTTCCTATCCCAAAACCCTGGAAGGCGTGAAGGTGCTCCTGATGACCTATTCCAACATGAAACCCCTCGACCCTGAGGCTCATTCCTATCTGGCCGGCTGGGTGAAGAATGGCGGACATCTGATCTATTGCGCCACCGACCAGGATCCTTTCCAGAAGGTGAACGAGTGGTGGAATACCGGAGACAACCGCTATGCCGCCCCTTCGGACCATCTCTTCGCCCAGATGGGAATCGAAGCAGGAGCCATGGAGGGAACGTACCGCTATGGCAAGGGCAGCGTCCGCATCCTCCGGCATGATCCCAAAGAATTCGTCCTGAAGGAGAGAGGGGACACCCTGCTGTTGGAAGCCGTTACGGCCGCTTACGGCCCCATCGAGGAGAAGAACCACTTTGTCCTGGACCGCGACGCCTATAAGCTGGTGGCGGTGGTGGACGAAGGGGTGAGCGACGAGCCCTATCGGCTGGACGGATGCTTCATCGACCTGTACGATGCCGATCTTCCCGTTTACACGTCGCTTTCCGTGCGTCCCGGGACCCAGCGCTTCCTCTATGATGTGTCCAAGGCACCCAAGGCGCCGGCCATCCTGGCTGCGGCCAGTCGCGCTTACGATGTCAAGAGGACCGGACATGGTTTCACGTATGTATGCAAGAGTCCGGTGGAGACCGTCAATGTTACGCGCATCCTTTTACCTTCAAAACCGGTGAAAGTGTTGGTGAACGGCATTACATCCGATTACGAATGGGATCCCTCCAGCAAGACCTGCCTCCTTCGTCACGACAACCTCCCCGATGGTGTAACCGTAGAAATCCAATGGTAATGAAACAATTCAGACTGATCCTTATCCTTGCGTTCACCCTGACTGCATGCCAGACGCAGACGGTGCAGCGCAACGCCCTGCGCGCTCCGGCCTATCCGCTTGTATCCATCGACCCGTACACCAGTGCCTGGAGCATGTACGACCACCTGTACGACGGGCCGGTGAAGCATTGGACCGGGGCGGAATTCCCGCTCATCGGTGCCTTGAAGGTGGACGGCGAAGTGTACCGTTTCCTCGGCATGGAGGAAGTGGAGCTGAGTCCGTTGGCCCCTCTGGCGGCGGAAACGCCCTGGCGGGGTGCTTACACCTTCTCCGAGCCCAAGGGCGACTGGTTCGCCGAATCCTACCGGCCGTCCGGCTGGAACGAGGGCCCTGCCGCCTTTGGAACCCCGGGCTACCTGACTTCCCTTACGCCCTGGCAGACTGAAAAGGTATGGGTGCGCCGGGAAGTGGAGGTGTCCGAGGATCTCAGCGGCAAGCGGGTGTATCTCGCCTACAGCAACGATGACGACGCCGTTTTCTACATCAACGGCGTGGAGGTGCTCAATACGGGGCACGAGTGCCATACGAATGCCTTTACTCCTGTTCCCGACGGGGTGCTCCGGGAGGGAAAGAACCTGATTGCCGCCACCTGCACGGACACCGGCGGACTGGCTTATCTGGACATGGGGCTGATGCTTCAGAACGAGCCCCATACGGCCCTTGAGCAGGCCGCGGAGCAGCTCTATGCCGACGTCCAGGCTACCCGGACGCATTATGGCTTCCGCTGCGGCCCCGTGGAGCTGGAACTCAGTTTCACCGCCCCGCTCTTCCTGGACGACCTGGATCTCATCTCCCGCCCGGTGAACTATATCAGCTACAAGGTAGTATCCCGGGATGGCGGGAAGCACGACGTCCAGCTGTACCTGGAAGCCTCCCCCCGCTGGGCGACCGACCAGGCGGGACAGCCTTCCCGCAGCGAAGCCTACACCGACGGGCAGGGCGTCTGGCTGAAGTGCGGCAGCCAGGCCCAGCAGGTCCTGGCCAAGCGCGGGGACGACCTCCGGATTGACTGGGGCTACTTCTATCTCCACGCAAAGGACGGTCAGGTGGGAACCGGAACCGGCCTGGCGCTTCGTGAGGCGTTCCTCGGCGGTATCCCCTTCTCCGCCACTTCCGGAGAGAACCTTGCCGGCCGGATGGCCCTCGTGAGAAAGGTGGATGTCGGACAGGAGGATCATGTCCTCATCGGCTACGACGACCTGTATTCCATCCAGTATTTCGGGGAGAACCTCCGGCCCTATTGGAACCGCAGCGGGGACAAGACCATCCAGGACATGTTCGCGGCGGCGGAAGCGGATTATGCGGAACTCCTCCGGCGCTGCGACGACTTCGACCGCCGCCTGATGGCCGACTGCGAAAAAGCCGGCGGCCGGAAATATGCCGAGCTGTGCGCCCTCGCGTACCGCCAGTCCATCCACGCCCACAAGCTGGTGCAGGCCCCGGACGGAGCGATTCTCTGGCTTTCCAAGGAGAACAATTCCAACGGGTCCATCGGCACGGTGGACATCACCTATCCGTCGGCTCCGCTGTTCCTTTACTATAATCCCAAGTTTGCGGAATACTTGATGAACCACATTTACTATTACGCGGAAAGCGGACGCTGGACGAAGCCTTTCCCCGCGCACGATGTGGGCACCTATCCCATGGCCAACGGGCAGACGTACGGCGGCGACATGCCGGTGGAGGAGGGGGGCAACATGATCATTCTCACCGCGGCGGTCTGCAAGTTCGAGGGGAATGCCGACTATGCGGAGAGACATTGGGAAACCCTCACGGTCTGGGCCGATTACCTTCGCCAGTTTGGACTCGATCCGGAAAACCAGCTTTGTACGGATGACTTTGCCGGCCATTTTGCGCATAATACCAACCTTTCCATCAAGGCCATCCTGGGCGTTGCCTCCTATGGATACATGGCCGGGCTGCTGGGCAGGCAGGCCATTGCCGATGAATATACGGCAGCCGCCCGCGAGATGGCCTCCCGATGGGTGGAGATGGCCGACGACGGCGACCACTACCGGCTTACTTTCGACAAGGAAGGAACCTGGAGCCAGAAATACAATCTGGTCTGGGACAAGCTGTTGGGACTGGACATCTTCCCGGACAGTGTCGCTCGGAAGGAGATCGCCTACTATCCGTCCCGCTTCAACGAATACGGGCTTCCACTGGACAACCGGGAGACCTATACCAAGTTGGACTGGATTATGTGGACCGCCACCATGGCTTCCGACAAGGCCACCTTCGAATCCTTCATCGAACCGGTCTGGCGTTTTGAGAATGAAACCATGGACCGTGTTCCCATGTCCGACTGGGTGTTCACCGACAAGCCCAATTACCGGGGATTCAAGGCCCGGAGTGTGGTGGGAGGCTATTTCATCAAACTCTTGGAAACGAAATGAGCAAGCGTGCAATAAAGATTTACGGGGTGCTGTTCCTGACTTGGCTGGCAACGGTTTCCGCCGTGGCCAGGCCAGAGCGTCCGGATCCGGTGTCTTATGTCAACACCCTGGTAGGGACAGCCTCCACTTACGAACTCTCCACCGGCAATACCTATCCGGCGGTTGCCGTGCCATGGGGCGCCGATTTCTGGACGCCGCAGACTGGCTCGAACGGAGACGGCTGGACCTACCGTTATGATGCAACGCATATCCGTGGGCTCAAGCAGACACATCAACCCAGCCCCTGGATCAACGACTATGGCGCTTTCTCCCTCATGCCGGTGACAACCGGTCCGGTATATGACCAGGACGCGCGAGCCAGCTGGTTTTCCCACAAGGCAGAAGTTGCAACCCCTTATTACTATAGTGTGTATCTGGCTGACCATGACGTTACGGCGGAACTTACCCCAACGTCCCATGCCGCGGCCTTCCGGCTTACCTATCCCGAAGGGCAGTCCTACCTGGTCGTGGATGCTTTCGAGGGCGGGAAGGTATCCCTGGTTGATGCGTACACGATCAGGGGCTATACCGTCCACAACCACGGCGGAGTAGCCGACGGCTTCCGCAACTGGTTCATTGTCCGTTCCGATACGCCTTTCGAAGCCTGCCCGGCCCGGGAGGATGTGGCTCTTGTCGGCTTCAGGACCGTTCGGGGTCAGCAGGTGAACCTGCAGGTGGCCTCGTCGTTCATTTCGGCGGAGCAGGCCGAACGGAACCTCTTGGAGGTGACAGGAGGCTTCGAGGCCGTGCGGAACGCAGCCCGCGATGAGTGGAATGCCCTGCTGGGCCGAATCGAGGTGACGGACGGGAATCTGGACAACTTGCGCACATTCTACAGCTGCCTGTACCGTTGCCTGCTGTTTCCACGCGACCTGTCCGAAATCAACGAAGCGGGAGAACGCGTGCATTACAGTCCGCATAACGGCCGCATCGAAAAAGGCTATTTCTTCACGGATACCGGCTTCTGGGACACCTTCCGCAGCCTTTTCCCGCTGTTGAACCTGGTGTATCCGGAAACATCGGCCCGGGTGCAGGCAGGACTTGTAAACGATTTCCGGGAGAGCGGTTTTCTGCCGGAATGGGCGTCGCCGGGACACCGGGGGTGCATGGTGGGGAACAACAGTGCCTCCGTGGTCGCCGATGCTTTCCTGAAGGGAATCCCTTGCCAGGATATCGATGAGCTCTGGGAAGCGGTTACCCATGGGGCGCATGCGGTGCATCCGAGGGTTTCCTCTTCCGGTCGTCTGGGCTGGCAATACTACGATTCCCTGGGTTACGTGCCCTGCGATGTAGGGATCAACGAAAGTGCGGCACGCACACTGGAATACGCCTATGACGACTGGTGTATCTGGCAGTTGGGCCAGGCCCTGGGCAAGACGGAGGAGGAACTCGCCCCTTACCGGCATGCTGCGCTGAATTACCGGAATCTGTATGATTCGGAATTCAGGCTCATGAACGGCCGGAAGGCCGACGGCCGTTTCTCCAGGCCCTTCTCTCCCTTGAAATGGGGCGGAGACTTCACGGAAGGGAACTCGTTGCACTACACATGGAGCGTGTTCCACGACGTTGAAGGCCTTATCGGCCTGATGGGCGGGCCGGAAACTTTTGCGGCCCAACTGGATACGGTATTCCAGATGCCGCCCAAATACGATGACAGCTACTATGGCCGTCCGATCCATGAAATCATTGAGATGACGGTGATGGGCATGGGAAACTATGCCCATGGGAACCAACCCATCCAGCACATGCTGTACCTGTACGACTGGTGCTCCCAGCCGTGGAAGACGCAGGCGCGTGTGCGGGAAGTGATGGGGAAATTCTACGGTCCCTGGGCCGACGGCTACTGCGGCGACGAAGATAATGGCCAGACATCGGCCTGGTATGTTTTCTCGGCCCTGGGGTTCTATCCGGTATGCCCGGGCAGCGGAGAATATGCGCTGGGGTCTCCGCTCTTTGAGAAGGCTGTCCTGCACCTCCCCGGAGGCGATGTCCATATTGAAGCGCCCGGAAACGCTGAGGAGAAAGTGTATGTAGAGAAACTCCGCCTCAACGGACGGGTCTGGCAGCACAATTATATTCGGCATGACGACCTCCTCCACGGCGCCAAGCTCCGCTTTACCCTTTCAGACAAGCCGTCCTTCCTCCGCGGGACCCGGCCGGAAGACCGCCCGTATTCCTTAAGCCGATAAAGAAAAATGATGAAAAACAGTTTACTCTGCCTGTCTTTTATGACCGTGGCCATTCTCGCTTCGGCCCAACCTTATCAGGATCGGAGGCCCGCCGCGAAGGACCGGCTATTCACCTCTGAGGCCGTCGAGGCCAGAATCGTGGAGGTAGAAGCCCTTTTGTCGAATGCAAAGCTTCGCTGGATGTTCCGGAACTGTTTCCCCAACACGCTGGATACCACGGTCCATTATAGCGAAGATGAAAACGGTACGCCCCGGACCTTTGTCTATACCGGAGACATCCACGCCATGTGGCTCCGGGATTCCGGAGCCCAGGTCTGGCCTTACCTCTCCCTGATGCGGGACGACCCGGCGCTGAGGAAACTGCTGGAAGGGGTCATCCGCTGCCAGTTCAGTCTTATCAACATTGACCCGTATGCCAACGCTTTCAACGACGGACCGACCGGAGGGGAATGGATGAGCGACCTGACGGACATGAACCCCTATGTTCACGAGCGCAAGTGGGAGATTGATTCCATGTGCTACCCTGTCCGTCTTGCTTATGAGTATTGGAAGATAAGCGGTGATGCGTCCGTTTTCGATGATACCTGGCTGCAGGCGGCCAGGAACATTTATAAAACCCTCCGCACGCAGCAGCGAAAGGAAGGAAAGGGGCCCTACCACTTCCAACGCCGGACCGAACGCCAGTTGGATACCAAGGCCTGCGATGGCTGGGGAAACCCGGTGAGTCCGGTAGGGCTCATTGCATCGGCTTTCCGTCCTTCGGACGATGCCACTACCTTTGAGTTTCTGGTTCCTTCCAACTTCTTTGCAGTAAGTTCTTTACGAAAGATGGCGGAGATTCTTGAAACGGTCAACGGGGAGAAGGAACTGGCCGGGGACTGCCGCTCTCTGGCGACGGAAGTGGAGGCTGCGCTACAAAAATATGCCGTTTATAAACACCCGAAGTATGGAAAGATTTATGCCTTCGAGGTGGACGGGTTCGGAAACCGTTTCTTGATGGATGACGCCAACGTCCCATCGCTGCTGGCAATGGCCTACCTGGGGGACGTATCGCCCCGGGACAAGATTTACCGGAACACCCGGAAATTTGTCTGGAGCGAAGATAATCCCTTCTTTTTCAAAGGGAAAGCGGGTGAAGGGATCGGGGGACCCCATATCGGATATGATATGGTCTGGCCCATGAGCATCATGATGAAAGCGTTTACTGCAACCGATGATGCCGAGATCAAATGGTGTATCGAGACCTTGTTGGATACGGATGCAGGAACCGGGTTCATCCACGAAAGCTTCCACAAGGATGACGCCTCCCGTTTTACCCGTCCGTGGTTCGCGTGGCAGAATACCCTTTTCGGGGAACTGATCCTGGACCTTATCGACCGAGGCAAATTGGGAATCCTTAACAGTATTGACATCCAGTAATATGCGAAAAGTGATTCTTGTCATCCTGCTGACTGCCGGAGTGCTTCTGCCGCTTGGGGCGCAGGATCCCGTCTACAACCGGCCACCTCTCATGCCTTCGGAATTCGGTGAACTGCCGCTCGGGGCCATTCGCCCCCAAGGCTGGCTCCTCCAGCAGCTGGAAGCGCAGCGTGATGGTCTCACGGGCCGTTTGGACGAAGTCTATCCGGCTGTAGTCGGTGAGAGAAACGCCTGGCTGGGTGGAGACGGGGATGCTTGGGAAAGAGGCCCTTATTGGATAGACGGCCTGTTGCCCCTCGGGTATATCCTTCAGGATAACCAGCTGATAGCCAAGGCTGGCCGATGGGTGGAAGCCATTCTTTCATCCGGACAGGAGAATGGTTTCTTCGGCCCTTCCGAAGACCGGTCTTTTGAGAGAGGCATGCAGCGGGACAATGCCAGGGACTGGTGGCCCCGGATGGTGGCACTGAAGATTCTCAAGCAGTATTACATGGCCACTGGAGACAAGCGCATCCTCACTTTCCTGACCAGGTATTTCCGCTATCAGTTGGAAACCCTTCCTTCTTTCCCGTTGAATCATTGGACTTTCTGGGGGGAGCAACGGGGAGGAGACAATCTGGAAGTGGTGTATTGGCTCTATAACCTGACAGGAGAAGCCTTCCTTCTGGAGCTCGGAGACTTGATTCACGCCCAGACACTGGATTGGACGGGCATCTTTTGGGAGGGGACGCAGATTTCCCAGCCTTGGCACCTGCACTGTGTCAACCTTGCGCAAGGATTCAAGGAACCGATTGTCTATTGGCAGCGGTCCGGCGAAGGCCGGCATCTGGAGGCCCCGAAAAAAGCGATATCAACGATCCGCCATACCGTCGGTTTCCCCATCGGTCTATGGGCAGGTGACGAGATGCTCGAGTTCGGGAACCCCAATCGCGGATCGGAATTCTGTACGGCGGTGGAAATGATGTTTTCTTTGGAGGAGATGTTGCGGATCACGGCCGACCCCGCCTATGCGGACCATTTGGAAAGAGTGGCCTACAACGCGCTTCCCACGCAGGCGACGGATGACTTTACTGCACGACAGTATTATCAGCAGGTCAATCAGATAGAGTGTTCGCTGGATTGGCGCAATTTCAACACGCCCCATGAAAACAACGATCAGGTGTTTGGCACGTTGAACGGCTATGCCTGCTGTCTGACCAATATGCACCAGGGCTGGCCTAAACTGGTTCAGAACCTTTGGTATTCCACGGCCGGCGGCGGCCTGGCCGCATTGGTTTATGGTCCTTCCCGGGTCCGTACCCGGGTTGCGGACGGCAAGGAGGCCATTCTTACCGAAGATACGATTTATCCCTTCGACGGTACGGTGACGATCACGATAACGTATCCTGACAAGAAAATTAAGGACGCCGTTTTTCCCATATCCTTCCGAATTCCACATTGGTGCAAGAACGCACAGATTCTTGTTAACGGCGAACCGCTTGACATTCAGGCCCCAGCCGGGACCATACAGACAGTTCACAGAAAATGGCGCTCCCATGACACCCTTACCCTGCAGTTTCCCCAGGAAGTTTCCGTATCCTGGTGGTACGACCGCAGCGCCGTCGTGGAAAGAGGACCTCTTGTCTATGCGCTTAAGATGGATGAGCGATGGACGCGAAAGGATTTCTCCGACCGCGACCGGGAAGAATATGGCCAATCCTACTGGGAAGTGACTTCTGACAGCCCTTGGAACTTTGCCCTCTCTGAAAATAGGCTGTCTCCGGAGTCCTTCTCGGTAGAAGAAAAGAAATGGACGGGAGATTATCCCTGGAATGTGGATAAGGCCCCGGTAACCATCAAGGCCAAGGCTTTCATCCTTCCATATTGGACGCGCTCAAGAGGGGGCGCTTCCGATATCAATTATCATACTTATCAAGCCAGGGAAACGGGTCCGCTGTCAGACATCGAGTTGATTCCATACGGCTGTACGACCCTCAGAATCACCGAATTTCCAGTCAGGCCAGAATAAGGAGTACTGATTACCTGTTCTACCATTCGTCAAAAAAGAGCATTTGGTAGAACAATGGTAGAACAAAAACCGCCCATAAATCATCCGTTGAGCCCCAGAATTCGAGTCGCGGTCTGGACTTGAACTCTAAAAACCCATGCTTAATCTCGCCGAAAAATAGGGCCGAAATCCTAAATCTACGGCCCTGAAACGGCGATTTAAGACACAAAAAAACCTCCAAGACGAATCCTGGAGGTTTGGAGCGGAAAACGAGACTCGAACTCGCGACCCCGACCTTGGCAAGGTCGTGCTCTACCAACTGAGCTATTTCCGCAGTATTTCAAAGACTCGTTCTCGTGGAACGGGACTGCAAAGATACGGCAAAAATCCGAATCTCCAAATATTTTTTAAAAAATTATCCGATATACTTCGCAATCAACCTTACCAGGAGGTCGTTGAGGGGTTCGACCTGGAATTCGCCGACGGAGGGTTCGATGTGGTCGCCACCGACGCCGCTGTCGTCGGTGAGGAAGACGTAGGTGCCGCCGGTGAGGACGGCGAAGAAGCGGCACATGAACTCGCAGTCTTTGGAGGGGCTGCTGCAGAAGACGGGTATGAGTTTGATGCCTTGCTTGGCGTACTCGCGGACGGAGGCCTGAAGGCTTTCGACGACGCCCTGGTGGTCCTGATGGGCGGGGGCGTCCAGCACGAGGAAGGCGATGCGGGCGCGGGCCGATGCATTCCAGGCGAGATTCTGGAGGCCGGCTTCCAGGGCCGTGTGGACGGCTTCCGGGAGGTCGCCGCCGCCCGAAGCGTGCTGCATGGCGATGTAGCGGATGGTCTCGCGGTAGTCCTCCGTGAAGGGGGAGAACTTGGTCACGTAGTCATCTTCCTCATCCCGGTAGAAGACCGTGGCGGTGCGGAGCCCGACCTCGCCCTGGCCGCTCTTGACGCGGTCCAGGATGTCCATGAGGTCTTTCTTGAGGAACTCGATCTCGTCACCCATGGAGCCGGTAGCGTCCACGATGAAGGCGATGTCGGCGCGCTTCTCTGCCGCTTTGGCCTTGTCAAGGATGTAGAAGTTCACATCGACCTCCTCCTGCTGGACGTTCCAGGGAGAGAGTTTCGGGGCCGATGCCTGGGGCTTTCCATCGATGACCAGGACCAGGTTGTCCGTGCCGGCCTGGGCATGGAACGGGTCTACCCAGAGGTCCGCTTCGCCCTGGTTGTCCGTGAGCGTGCTCCAGATGGCCTTCTGGTTCTGCTCCAGGACGATGCGAATGGCAGGGAGCCGCTTGCCGGCGGCGTCCGCGACGCGGACGGCCACCCGGCGCGGCGTAAACATCCCCCAATACTCCGACATGCCGCCATAGTCCTGCGAGGCCATCAGCCCGCTCCAGAAGTCCCAGTGGGACAGGTCGTTCCACTCCCCGGCCGTCAGGACGCCGGCCTGCCCGCCGGGCCGGCCCTGGCCGCCGCCCGGGAAACCCGCCATTTTATCCATGGCGTAGGAACCGTCAGCCCCGCCCAAATCAAAGCCATATCTTGAGCAGGAAACCAGGCCCAACAGGCCTGCAAGCGCCAGGAGTATCGTCTTTTTCATCATTATCAATCAGTTAATTTCCGAAAGGAAAACCCCGTCATGGCCCGAACCTTGCATCAAATGGGATGAAAAATTTGCGCAAAACAGAAAAAAGCGATATTTTTGACTGGATTAATACCGGCAATAACCATTTAAAACCATTATCTGATATGAAGAAATTCGTTCTGATGTTCCTCTGCGGAACCATGATTCTCTCCGGCTGCGGCATGTCCAACACCGGCAAGGGCTCCCTCATCGGCTCCGGCGCCGGCGCCGCCATCGGCGCGGGCCTCGGCTATCTGATCGGCAAGGACGGCAAGGGTGCCGCCATCGGTGCGGCCATCGGTACCGCCGTGGGCGGTGGCACCGGCGCCATCATCGGCAAGAAGATGGACCAGAAGGCCGAAGAACTGGCTGCGCTCGAGAACGCCCAGGTCGAGACCGTCGAGGATGTGAACGGCCTCAAGGCCATCAAGGTCACCTTCGACAGCGGTATCCTCTTCGACTTCAACAAGGCCACCCTCAAGGCTGACGCCAAGCGGAACCTCGACAAGTTCGCGGCCGAAATGGCCGACCTGCCCGACACCGACATCACCGTCCTGGGCCACACCGACAACGTCGGTTCCGCCGAGGCGAACCAGAAGGTGTCCGACAACCGTGCCAACGCCGTGTCCTCCTACCTCCAGGGCAAGGGCATCGCGAAGAGCCGCATCGTCGCCGAGGGCCACTCCTACAACGACCCGGTCGCTGACAACAGCACCGCCGAAGGCCGCGCCCAGAACCGCCGCGTCGAGATCTACATCTCCGCCAACGAGAACATGATCAAGGCCGCCGAGAACGGCACGCTGCAGTAGTCCACCCTATCGGGAATGAAAAAGTCCGGGCGAAAAACCCGGACTTTTTTTGTGTTCAGCATTCGAACCGCTCGCCGATGTACCGGCTGCGGGCGATCAGGCAGGCGCCGGTCATGCCGGCGTCCATGCCGAGCGCGGACCGGACGATGCGCGTGTCCTGGGAGACGAGATGGATCGCATGCCGGTTCACGGCCATCCGCATGGGCCCGAGGAGGTAGTCCCCGGTCATCGCGAGTTCGCCGCCCACGACGACGAGCTCCGGATTGAACACATTGATCAAACCGGCCGTCTTCTCGCCGAGGTGCAGGCCGATCTGTTCCACAGCCTCGATGCACAGGACGTCCTCGCGCCGGATGGCGTCCATGATCTCCTCCAGCGTCAGAGGCTTTTCCGAGGAAAGGACGCGGGCGGAGAGGATGGAGGATTCGCCGGCCCGGATGCGGGCCACGAGATGGCGCTGAAGCGCCTGGCCGGAGATCTCCGTTTCGTTGCATCCCCGTTTGCCGCATCGGCAGATGACCTGGTTGTCGAATCCGTACACATGCCCGAATTCCCCGGCAAAGCCGGATTTCCCGCCATAGACGAGCGAGTCGATGACGATGCCCATCCCGAGGCCCCAGTTGACATTGATCATCAGCATGCTTCGGCAGCCGGTGCCGGCCCCCTTGAGGAATTCCCCCCAGGTCATCGCCCGGGAGTCGTTGTACAGGGACAGGGGGACGCCGGCGATCTCGTGCAGGCGGTTGACCAGCGACTGCCCCGGCGTATGGAACCAGGTGTAGCTGTCGCCGGTAACGCTGTCGATGCGTCCGGGCAGAGCGATGCAGACGCCTTTCAAGAGGCGTCCGGCCTCGGTCGCTTCCGCAATCGCTTTCCGCAGCAGGTCGCACATCCGGTCGAAAGACCCGTACGCTTCCATCGTGAACTCATCATCCCGAAAAGTATGGATCATGTTGCCCCGGAAGTCCATGAGTCCGGTCCGGATGTACCGGTCGTTCAGGTCCAGGCCCAGGAAACAGCCGGCATCCCCGCGGAGCCGGTACAGCTGCGGCCGGCGGCCGCTGGCGGAATCCGTTTTCCCGCAGTTTTCCAAGTACCCCTCCTGGACCAGGGCCGTGATGTATTTGATGGCGGTCCCAACGCTGATGTCCAGGGCTTCAGCGACTTGGGGAACCGTGCAACCGTCGTTCCGGGTGCACAAGGACAGGATTTGATTGCGGGGGGCAGGCACAGGCGTCATCTTCGTGGTTTTCGGTGCGAAAATAGCCATATTCAGCAAATTATCAAATATATTATGCCAAAAATAAATTATATTCTTACTAAATATGAAAAATATAATTCAAAAATGGATTAATTACCCCGAAATTTTATTGAAAAATCAACAAAATGGCTTTGTAACAAGGGTTTATTATCCATACCTTTGTCCCAAAGCAACCAACTCAACTTAACTAATCTATGCGTAAATCACAGAAACTGCTCGCAGCGTTCTCGCTGCTCGGCATCCTGCTGCTGGGCGGAGGCTCCCTCTCTGCCCAGGACCGCACCTGCCAGGGTACGGTGAAAGACGCGCAGGGCGAGCCCGTCATTTCGGCCTCCGTCCTGATCAAGGATGCGCCCGTTTTGACGGGTACGGTGACCGACATGGACGGTAACTTCGTCCAGCCCAACGCCAAGGTCGGTGACGTCCTCGTGGTTTCCTCCATCGGTTACGAGACCGTCGAGGTGACCTGGAACGGCTCCCCCCTGACGGTCATCCTCCGCGATGACTACAATGTCCTGGACGAGGTGGTCGTCACCGGTTACGGTGGCACCCAGCTCCGTTCCAAGCTGACCAACTCCATTGCCAAGGTGGACGAGAAGGCCCTCACGGTCGGTACCTTCACCAATGCGGCATCTTCGCTGGCCGGCGCAGTTTCCGGTCTCCGGGTCATCCAGACTTCCGGTAACCCTTCCGCGGCGCCTTCCATCGTCCTCCGCGGCGGTACCAACCTCGACGGCAGCGGCTCTCCGCTGGTGGTCGTGGACGGCCAGCTCCGGGATGACATGGGCGAGATCAACAACGACGACATCGAGTCCATCGACGTCCTGAAGGATGCCGGCGCGACGGCCCTCTACGGCGCCCGCGCCTCCAACGGCGTGATCCTGATCACGACCAAGCGGGGCAAGGTGGGCACGTCCGAGATCCGCTTCAAGGCCAAGGCCGCCTTCAACTACATGAACCAGCCTTTCGAGTACTGCGACGCGGGAGACTACATCTACTGGATGCGTTCGGCCTACAACAATTCCCATTGGGCCAACAAAGCCACCCTCTCCGCCGTCTATCCGTACGGTCTCGGCCAGACTGAGGTCACCAACTCCACCGTCTGGAACATCCTCCGGAAGACGGACACGAATTCCTACCTCCTGCAGAAAGGCTGGTCGGAAATGACCGACCCGGTGGACGGGGCGACCAAGATCCTGTACAAGAGCACCAACCCGGCCGACTACAACATCAACAATCCCACGCTGACCCAGGATTATACGGTGTCCATGTCGGGCGGCAACGACAAGGGCCGTTACTACGCCTCCATCGGCTACAATGACGCCAAGGGTCTGCCTGTCAGCACGTTCTACAAGCGGCTGTCCTTCCTGTTCAACGGCAGCTACAACCTGAACCGCTGGCTCACCTCCAACTCCTCCGTCAACTTCGTGCGCGCCCTGTACCGCGACATGCCCGGCTCCTTCTCCGGATCCGGAACCGGTTACGACGGTTACTACTTCGGCCGTATCATGGGTACGCCGCCTACGGTGCGTTTCGAGGACGAGGACGGCAACCCGCTCTTCGGCAACTCCCGCTCCGACGGTAACCAGAACTACCAGCCCGAGAAGTACATCCGCGACAACGAGAACAACAAACTCACCCTGAGCCAGGGCTTCAGCGCCAAGCTCTCCCGTACGCTCACTTTCAATGTGAACGCCACCTGGTACTATGACCAGTATGTCAACGAGGCCTTCAACAAGGACCTCCAGAACAACCAGGCTGGTACCGCTTGGGTCCGCACCCGTTCTTCCTCCGCGTCCTACTCCCGTTACTTCAACCAGACGTACAACGCCACCCTTCAGTACAAGAACACCTTCGCGGATATCCACAATGTGGATGTGATGGTGGGCGCCGAGTCTTACGACCGGATTTACAAGGCCTTCTCCGCCCAGGGCCAGGAGGCCGCCACGGACGACTTCCAGGATCTCGCCCTCACCTCCAAGGAGGAGAACAAGCGGAGCATCGACTCCTCGCATTCCCAGTACCGCATCAGCTCCTTCTTCGGCCGCTTGAACTATGACCTGGCCGGGAAGTACCTCGCTTCCTTCACCTTCCGCGAGGATGGCTATTCCGCCCTTCTGGACAATCGCTGGGGCTTCTTCCCGGGCGTCTCCCTGGGTTGGATCTTCGGACAGGAGGATTTCATCAAGAACGCCATGCCGGTCCTCTCCTTCGGCAAGCTCCGCGCTTCCTATGGTGTGAACGGTAACGCCTCCGGCATCGGCGCGTACGAACTCCAGGGCGCCTACTCCGCCCAGGCCGCCTATGACGGCAGCGTCGGCTTCCTGATCGGAACCCTTCCGAATCCTTCCCTCCGCTGGGAGAAGACCACCACCTTCGAGGTGGGCGCCGACCTGAGCTTCTGGCAGAACCGCCTGAATGCGAACTTCACCTTCTATAACCGTCTCACAGACGACAAGTACGCCGCTCTCAATCTCCCGCAGACGACCGGTTTCTCCTCTGTGACGAACAACAACGGCCAGTTCCGCAACCGCGGTATCGAACTGGAGCTTTCCGGCAAGATCATCCAGAACCGCGACTGGCGGTGGGTGGCCAGCGCCAACATCTCCTACAACAAGAACATCATCGTGAAGCTTCCTGACAACGGTCTTCCGAGAAACCGTCAGGGCGGCGTAGAGCTGTACACGGGCAACGGCAACGAGACCGAGTGGTACGGCGGCTATCAGGAAGGCCAGGAGCCCGGCATCGTCTATGGCTATATCGTCGAGAAGATGGCCCGTTCCGAGAGCGACTTCCCGGCCGGATACTATGTGACCAGCGGCCACTGGAACGGTTTCTGGCAGTATGCTCCCGCCGACTATGACAAGCTGGCGAACAAGAGCAATGCCGTCCGTCTCCAGGGGGGTGACTTTATCTACAAGGACATTAACGGGGACGGCCACATCGACGTCCACGACCAGGCAGTCCTGGGCAATACGATCCCGCACTGGACCGGCGGTTTCAACACCACCCTTTCCTGGAAGGGACTCTCCCTGTACGCCCGCTTCGACTATGCCCTCGGTTTCTACCTCCAAGACTGGTACAACTCCAATGGTATGGTGTGGATGCTCGGCTGTATGCAGGGCACTTACAACATGCCTACCCTCGTGAAGGACACCTGGACCCCCGAGAACCCGAATGCGACCTTCCCGCGCTATGTCTTCGCCGACCAGCTGGGACCCGGCAACTACTATAAGCTGAACAGCTTCTGGACGCACCGGGCGGATTATCTCGCCATCCGCGAGCTTTCCCTTTCCTACGCTTTCCCGAAGGCGATCATCGACAAGATCCGCTGCAAGGGCCTGACTCTCTCCGTTACCGGCCAGAACCTCGGTTACATCACCGCTGCGAAATGGGTGGCCAGCCCTGAAACGGGTGGTACCCGCGGTGTCGGCTACGGTCTTCCCCGTACGATCCTGTTTGGTGTCGACGTAACCTTCTGATGAACTTAAAGATGGACAATCGTATGAAAACAATGAAGTATATTCTGGCGGCTCTTCTTTCCGCCATGGCGCTGGTCTCCTGCAACGACTGGCTGACCCTCGGCCCGATCGACTACTACGGCAGCGAGTCGTACTGGAAGACGGAGGCCAACTTCGACTCCTATATCGACGGCATGCACAAGAACATGCGTGACCAGGCCTGGACGCACACCATCATGGCCGGCGAGCTCCGCGGCGGAACCCATATCGACGGAACCAGCTCCGACGGATCCTCCGTCTCCTATGCGGACATCATCACGCAGACCTTCGACGAGGACCACACCGGTCTGAGCAATTTCGGCGGCTACTACGGCCCGATCACCAACGTGAACCTGTTCATCGCCCGCCTCAACGCGACGGACGTCGTTCCGGAAGCGAAAAAGGCCACGTATCTGGGTATTGCCCACGGCCTGCGCGCCTTCTACTATTTCGACCTGTTCCGTCTGTACGGCACCGTTCCGCTCCGCCTGACCGCCGATGTGGTGGAAGGTGAGCTGGATCCGCTCAAGCTGTACATGGCCCGCAGCGAGGCTGCGGACGTGATGGCCCAGATCAAGGATGACCTCCAGAAGTCCCTCGACTATTTCGGCAGCGCCAACACGATTCCTTACGGGAAGTCGTACTGGTCCAAGGCCGCGACCGAGGTCCTTGCCGGTGAGGTGTATCTGTGGAGCGCCAAGGTGGCGACCGGAAACCAGAGCGCCGGCGGCGCCGCGGACATCGCCAAGGCCAAGACCTATTTCACGAACGTAATGAACAACTACGGCCTGAGCCTGCAGGGCAATTTTGCCGATGTGTTCTCCGTGACGAACAAGCTCAACAGCGAGGTGATCTTCGCGATCCATTACGGAGAGGGCGAAGCCACCAACGCCCTGGCGGACTACACCTACATGTCCGACGGCCGTGGTATCACGATGGAGCAGCTCGACGCGACCGGGCACCGCTTCGGCGATCCGTTCGGCCTGAACGCCGCCGGCATCCAGCGCTACCAGTATCTTGACAACATCTTCCTTTCCTTCGATCCCAACGACACCCGCCGGGATGCCACGTTCAAGGCTTCCTACAGCAAGTCCGTCTATGAACAGACCGGGGAACTCGAGATGGTCGGCACCCATGTCCACAAGAACATTGGTTACACCAACGACGCCGGCGTGCACCAGTTCATCGGTGACTTCATGTACTACCGCCTGCCGCTGGTGTATCTGAGCCTGGCAGAAATCGCCAACTACGAAGGCAACGGCGCCGACGTGGCCAAGTACGTCAACCTCGTCCGCAAGCGCGCCTACGGAAGCAATTGGAACGAGGCGACCTACGGTTACACGGCTGGCAGCTTCACGGCCAACGAGCTTGCCATCCTCGGCGAGAAAGACCGGG